>Ga0075433_10003402_pt1 | contig 12291 bp, 8 predicted proteins | sample RhiMethybrSRZTD2_FD_75299 | JGI IMG/M metagenome (GOLD analysis project Ga0075433, IMG submission 75299) | Populus rhizosphere microbial communities from Tennessee, USA - Rhizosphere MetaG P. TD hybrid SRZTD2 | ecosystem: Host-associated > Plants > Roots > Rhizosphere > Soil | place: USA... | reverse complement strand
CAGGCGGCGCAGGCCCTGCAGGAGCAGCCCATGGCCCTGCACCTGCGCTACCTGCAGACCCTCACCGAGATCGCCGCGGAGAAGAACTCCACCATCATCTTCCCCATTCCCATCGACTGGATGAAGGCCCTGATCGAGCGGTCGAAGTAGGGCGATGGCCCCTCCCGAGTACGATCCCCGCCAGTACGAGGGCGAGGACCTCACCATCAAGGGGGACCTCGAGACCTCGAGCGTCCCCGAGCTGCTCCGCTCGCTCCTGGCCAGCGGCGAGACCGGGATCCTGACCTTCCGCCGCGACGCCCTGGTCAAGACCGTCTACATCCGCGAGGGCCGCGTGGTCTACGGGACGAGCAGCGACCCCGACGAGCGGCTGGGCGAGAACCTGCTCGGGCGGGGGAAGATCACCGCGCGGCAGTACCTCCAGGCCAGCAACATGATCCGCCCCGAGCGGCGGCTGGGGGCCATCCTGGTCGAGATGGAGGCGCTGGAGCCGGAGGAGCTGATGCCCGCGGTCGAGCAGCACGTGCGGGACATCCTCATGGACCTCGTCTGCTGGAACCGCGGCGACTACGAGCTCGTCATGAGGGACGTGGACCTGCGCGCCGTGGACCTGGACAACGTGGTGGCCCTCAACATCTCCACCGAGAACCTGATCCTGGAGGGCATCCGGCGCTGCCGTTCGTGGAGCCAGGTCCTGCGCGGGATCGGCGGCGACATCGACACGGTCCCCGCGGCCACGGGGGACACGGAGGTCCTCTACAAGCTGGACCTCTCGCCGGAGGAGCAGGAGGTCCTGGCCCAGGTCAACGGCCGCTCCACGGTGGAGCAGATCTGCCAGGTGTCCTACCTGTCCGACTTCGAGACGTGCCGCATCCTCTGGGCCCTGCTGGTGCTGGGGGTAATCCGCAGGGAGAAGGCCGGGGAGCCGCGACCCGCGGGCGAGCCGGGCGCGCCGCGCGAGGGCGAGCTGGACCTGGAGGACATCGTCGAGCGGTTCAACCAGATGTTCGGCCGCATCTACTCGTTCCTCGAGGGCCGCCTGGCCACCGGCGTGGACGAGTTCATGGACGCCGCCCTGGAGCAGGTCTCCCGCCAGTACGGCAAGCTCTTCGACGGCGTCGACATGCGGGCCTACGGGCGCGTGGACTACGAGCAGATGCTGGCCAACGTGGCCGACCTGCCCGCCGATCAGCGCAAGAGCCTGATGGTCTCGGGCCTGAACGAGCTGGTGTTCGTGATACAGCTCGCGGTACGGACCCGCTACGGCGCCGAGGAAGCGGCCGTGATCTCGGGCATCATCAAGGACGGTTTCCGCAAGCTGGGCGTGGCGTGATCTCGATCGACGGTCCACATTAGCGGAGGGGCTTTGGCTCAAGACGACTACTATTACGAGATCCAGCTCACCAACAAGCAGCTGGTGTTCTACTTCATGGCCGGCGCCACCGGGCTCATCCTGAGCTTCCTGGCCGGCGTGATGGTGGGACGGGGCGTGGACTCGGTCTCGGGCGAGGTGCAGGCCGCGCGCACGGTGCAGGAGGACCGCATCGTGGCCGAGGAGACGCCCAAGCCCGTCAAGCCCGCCACCGAGGACCTGACCTACGCCCAGCGCCTGGAGGGCGACAAGGTCGAGGACACGCTCGAGCGTCCGGCGGCCGGTGCGGCCGCCAAGCCGCCCAAGCCCTTCAGCAAGATTCCCCCGCCGAAGACCGCCACCCCCGCCCCCGCAGCGGTGGCGACGAAGACCACGCCGAAGCCCGAGGCCACCGCCACCCCGCCCGCGCGCGTCGCATCGAACCTTCCCGCTCCGGCCCCGGCCCCGCCGGCCGCCGCGCCGCCCGCCGCCGCTCCCGCGGGCGGATTCACGATCCAGGTCGGGGTGTTCAAGGAGAAGGCCCGGGCCGAGGCCCTGGCCGCCCAGCTGAAGGGCAAGGGCTTCGCCCCCACGGTCTCGGGCGGCGCCGACGGCCCCTTCAACGTCCGCGTGGGCAGCTACGCGGACCGCGCGGACGCCGAGAAGACACAGGTCCGCCTGCGCGACGAGGAGAAGCTCCACCCGTTCATCGTCAAGAGGTGAGCGGAACCGTCCGCGGGCCTTCGCGTTAAGCTGTAGTTCGGACGACATGAGCGCGGCCTCCATCCCCGTGGTCCGGCTGCCGGCGTGGGCGCGCAAGGGCAGCCCGCTCTCGCCGGAGGCCCGGCCCCTGCGGGTCCTGCTGCGCGACCAGCAGCTCACCACCGTCTGCGAGGAGGCCCGCTGCCCCAACCTCGGCGAGTGCTTCGCGCGCGGGACGGCCACCTTCATGCTGCTCGGCGACCGCTGCACGCGCCGCTGCGGCTATTGCTCGGTCGAGACGGGCCGGCCGCTGCCCGCCGACCCCGACGAGCCGGCGCGCGTGGCCGAGGCCGCAGCCCGGCTGGGCCTGCGCTACGTGGTCCTGACCGCGGTGGCCCGGGACGATCTCCACGACGGGGGCGCCCTACAGATGGCGCGCGCCGTGCGCGAGGTGCGCCGGCGGCTGCCGGCGGCGAAGGTGGAGGTCCTGACGCCCGATTACAAGGGCGATCCTCTCGCGCTGGCCACGGTCCTCGACGCCGCGCCCGACGTCTTCAACCACAACATCGAGATGGCGCCGCGCCTCTTCGCGCGCCTGCGGCCGCAGGGCAGCTACCGGCGCAGCCTCGACCTGCTGCGCGGCGTGAAGGACGGACGGCCGCACCAGGTCACCAAGAGCGGGCTGATGGTGGGGCTGGGCGAGACGGACACCGAGGTGGACTCCGTCCTGCGCGACCTGCGCGCCGCCGCCGTGGACATCGTCACCCTCGGACAATACCTGCGGCCCACGCGTGAGCACGCGCCGGTGGACCGCTACGTGACGCCCGAGGGCTTCCGGGCCCTGGAGACGCGCGCCCGCGCGTTGGGCTTCCCGACCGTGTACTCGGGGGTCTTCGTCCGCTCCTCGTTCAACGCCGAAGAGGTCTTCCACAGCGGGCCGATCCCCGGTTGAGGAAGGAGCTCCTGGCCGCGCTGTCCGGCGGGCTCCTCGCCCTCTCGTTCCCCAAGTTCGGCAACGGGGTGGTGGCCTGGGTGGCGCTGGCGCCGCTGCTCGTGGCCCTCGCGGAGAGCCGCGGCGGCCTCGACTCGTTCCGCCTCGGCTACATCACGGGCGCCCTGGCTTCAGTGGGGATCGTCTACTGGACCGCGCTCGTGGTGGTCCAGTACGGCGGCCTGAGCCTGCCCGTGGGCATCGGTGTGATGGGCCTGCTCTGCCTGGCCCTGGCCCTCTTCCCCTCGCTCTTCGGCTGGCTGGTGGGGACGTGGCACCGGGCCTGGGGGCCGGCGGCGCTGCTGCTCGCGCCCGTGGCCTGGGTGGCGACGGAGATCCTGCGCGCCCACACGCTCTTCAACTTCTCGTGGTGCCTGCTCGGGTACAGCCAGCACGCGAACCTGCCCGTGATCCAGATCGCGCGCTACGCCGCCGTCTATGGCGTGTCGTTCGTGGTGGCCCTGGTGTCCGCGGTCCTGGCCTACGTGGTGGTCGAGACGCGCCCGCGGCCGCGGCGAGCGGCGGCGCTGGCCACCGCGGGTGTGGTGGCCGCGGTCCTCGCCCACGGATGGTGGGCGTTGTCGCGGCCGGTCGCGGAGTCGGGCCGCGTGCGGGTGGCCCTGGTGCAGGCGTCGGTGCTCCAGGAGGAGAAGTGGGACTCGCAGATGGCCTGGACCAACGTCGACCGCCACCTGGACCTGACCCGCCTGGCCGCGGCAGAGGGCGCGCGGCTGGTGGTCTGGCCGGAATCCGCGGTGCCGTTCTACTTCGACAACTCCCCGCAGCTGTCCACCGAGCTCCGGGAAGTCGTGCGCCAGCGCCGCATCTACCTCGTCTTCGGCAACGACGACCGCGAGGCGCGCGACGACCGGACGGAGCGCTTCTGGGTGGGGGCCAAGATGCTCACGCCCGACGGAGACCTCGGGCTGCGGTACCACAAGATGCGCCTCGTGCCCTTCGGCGAGTACGTGCCGGTGCAGTCGATCCTGACCCTGGGCGGGCGCGTCGCGGCCAAGGTGGTGAAGCAGGTGGCCGACTTCACGCCCGGCGACGAGGCGGCCACGGGGATGGTGGACGGGCATCGGGTGGGGGCCTTCATCTGCTACGAGGCCATCTTCCCCGACGCGGTGCGCCTGTTCGCGGCGGGCGGGGCGGAGCTGCTGGTCAACATCACCAACGACGCCTGGTACGGGCGCACCTCGGCCCCCTACCAGCACATGGCCATGGCCGCGTTCCGCGCCGTCGAGAACGGCAAGTACCTGGTGCGCGCCGCCAACACCGGTTTCACGGCGGTGGTGGACCCTCACGGGCGCGTCCTGCAGCAGACGGCGCTCTTCGAGAGGACGATGCTGGTCCGGGACGTCGCCTTCGTGCCGGGCCTGACCTTCTACGCGCGCCACGGTGACGTGCTCGCCTGGTCCTGCCTGGCCGTGGCCGCCGCCCTGGCCGCCCTCGCCCGTTTCGCGCCCGGTGGATTAACATGATCGATTGGAGGTGGCGTTGAGCGAGGACCTGGGGCAGCGATTCGCGAACCTGGCCGGGAGGGCCGCGGACCTCCGCGGCTATCTTTGAGGACGGAAAGCTGCGGGCCGAGCTGGGCAAGCTCGAGGAGAGGATGGCGGCACCCGAGTTCTGGAAGGACCAGGAGGCCGCACAGAAGGTCCTCCAGCGCCGCAAGCGGGTGGAGGGCGACCTCGACCTGCTGAAGCGCCTGCGCGGGCAGGAGGACGACACCCGCGTTCTCGTGGAGTGGCTGCAGGCGGGGGAGGACGTGGGGGCTGAGCTGGTCCCGGCCCTCGACGCCTTCGCCGCCACCATCGAGGCCGCCGAGCTCAAGAAGATGCTGGGGGGCGAGCACGACCGCGCCAACGCCATCCTCACCATCAACGCCGGCGCGGGCGGCACCGAGAGCCAGGACTGGGCGGAGATGCTGCTGCGCATGTACCTGCGCTGGACGGAGAAGCGCGGCTACAAGCGCGACATCACCGACATCCAGGCGGGGGAGGAGGCCGGCATCAAGAGCGCGACCGTGCTCGTCCAGGGCGAGTTCGCCTACGGCAACCTGGCCACCGAGGTCGGCGTGCACCGGCTGGTGCGCATCAGCCCCTTCGACTCCGCCGCCCGCCGTCACACCTCGTTCGCCTCCGTGTTCGTGTGGCCGCAGATCGACGAGGACATCAAGATCGACGTCCAGGACAAGGACATCCGCGTGGACACCTACCGCTCCAGCGGGGCGGGGGGCCAGCACGTGAACGTGACGGACTCCGCGGTGCGCATCACCCACCTGCCCACGGGGATCGTGGTCTCCTGCCAGAACGAGCGCAGCCAGATCCGCAACCGCGAGGTGGCCATGAAGGTCCTGAAGTCCCGGCTCTACGACCTCGAGCTCCAGAAACAGCGGGCCAAGCTGGACGCGGTGGAGTCGTTGAAGAAGGACATCGCCTTCGGGAGCCAGATCCGCTCCTACGTCATGCAGCCCTACCGCATGGTGAAGGACCACCGCACCAAGCACGAGGTGGGGGACGTGGACCGGGTGATGGACGGCGACCTCGACGAGTTCATCAAGGCCACGCTCATGGCCAAGGCCAAGGGCACGCTGGCGGCGGACGCCCCCGCGGAGGAGTGACGAGCCGTCTCCTCGCCGCCGGCCTGGGTCTGCTGGCCGGCGCATGCGGAGGCGCCTCGACGGCCCCGCCTCCCACCCCCGGGCCCTCCGGCGACCTGCCCGCGGCCCTCGTCTACGAGCGGGTGGTGGGCGGGAACCAGGACGTCTACCTGACGCCGGCGGAGGGCGGGCACGAGCGCCGTCTCACCGACGATCCGGCGCAGGACGGCCTGCCCCGCTTCACGCACGACGGGAAGAAGGTGCTCTTCACCTCTGAGCGCAGCGGGAACTGGCAGATCTGGGAGGTGGACGCGAACGGCGGCCAGGCGCGCCGGGTCCGCGTCAACGGCCACAAGGAGTGGCAGGTGGACGAGTCGCGCGACGGCCGGCGCCTGGCCTTCCTCTCCGACCTGGAGGGGCCGGAGTGCCTCTTCGTCATGGACCGGGCCACGGGGGACACCCGCCGGCTCGTGCGCCACGGGGGCCACTCCATCCTCGGCAACCCGCACTGGAGCCCGGACGGGCGCCGCATCGTCTTCTCCTCGAACTGGCGCATCGGCCACCAGATCTACCTGCTGGACACGGAGAGCCGCGAGGACGCGCGGCTCTCGCCGGTCCTCGGCGGAGGCTGCGAGCCGCGCTTCAGCCCCGACGGCCGCAAGGTGGCCTACGTGAGCCGCGGCCACCACGGCGACAAGAGCCGGCTGGTCGAGCACGACCTGCAGACCGGCCAGGAGACGGTGCTGGTGGGCTGGCCCGCGCTGAACTACGACCCCGTCTATTCCCCGGACGGGTCGGAGCTGGCCTTCGCCTCCAACATCACCGGGGACTGGGTCGTCTACCGCCAGCGGATCTCCGACGGCCGCTCGTGGCGGGTGACGTTCGGGCCCGGCGCCGCGCGGAACCCGGACTACCGCCCTTCGCCCTGAGGGCGGGCAGCCGGCGACGACAGTCCGCCCGGCGCGCCCTCCACCGCGGCCCGCAGGGCCTGCTTCAAGGAGTCCGACCCCGTGAACAGGTCCTCCGGGAACCGCCGGTAGCGGACGATGTCCGCATAGATGGCGGCGCTCTGGTACTGGTTCAGCCCCATCCCCGCCAGGTACTGCAGCCGCAGGTCCCGATCCCGATTGATGGAGGCGTCGCGCAGCCATTCCGGCAGGTCCACCGCCCGCCCGGCGAAGGTGCCCAGCAGGGTCACGGCCGACCCCATCCCGATCTCGTCGAGCGAGCGCTGCACGGCGGCGAACCGCGGGTCCCTGAGGCGGGCGTCCATGGCGTCGAGGTCGATGGGCGCGGGCTCCGCCTGGCCGAGCAGGACCATGTCGTAGCCGCGGCCCATGTGCGTGTTGCCCCAGATGACGCCGCGCGGGAAGGCCTCGAAGAACGTGGCCACCTCGCTCTTCACCGCCTCCGGGCTGCTCTCGTAGAGCTGCACGAAGACGGTCACCACGCCGCCGGGGTTGAGGTGGGCCCGCGCCGCCTCGAAGAACTCGCGCGTGTACAGGGTGGCCGCGCCCTTCACCCACGGATCGAGCGGGTCGGACGTGATGGCGTCGAACTTCTCCCCGCTGGTCAGCAGGAAGTGCCGCGCGTCGTCCAGGACGATCCGCACCTTCGCGCTCTTGACCACGTCGTGGTTCGCGGACCCGAAGTAGGCCGCCACCACCCGGGGTACCAGCGGCTCGATCTCGGCGATGGTGACCTTCTGGACCCGCGGATCGATGCTCACCGCGCCCGCGGTGACGCCCGCCCCGCACCCGATCACCAGCACGGAGCGCGGGTCCTTCGGCACCAGCGTGGTGAGGTGGCCGAGCATGCGCTGCAGGCGCATGTCCGCGGGCAGGCTCGAGGCCTGGACCTTCCCCGCGCTGTGGTATTGCAGGAGGCCGCCCTGCCCGCGCGAGACGGCCACCGACGCGTTCAGCCCCTCGCCGACGAACAGGATCTGCGCGGCCGAGTTGAGCCACGTCGCCGTGTACCGTCCGTAGCCCACCAGCAGGCCGGGGACGGGCGGGACGCGGGCGACGAGCAGGGCCGCGGCCGCGACCGCGGCGGCGAGGGGGATCGCGGTCCCCGCGCCCCGCAGCCCACGCGATCGTGTCGCCGCCACGACCGCGGGGACGAGGAGCGCGAGGCCCGCAGCGGCGGCCACCGCCATGACGATTTGCTGCGCCCGCTGCGAGCCCAGCGAGGCCACGAGGACAAGGCTCGTGGACAGCGCGCCGACGATGGCGCCCAGGGTGTTGGCGGCGTAGACGGTGCCCACCACGCGACCGGGGTCGCGGCCGGGACGCGCCACGGCGGCCAGGGCCAGAGGGAAGCTCGCCCCCCAGAGGATCGGAGCGGGCAGGATGGCCCACAGCGCGCGGGCCAGGTCGAGCTGGTAGTTGAACCAGATGCTGTGCGAGATCGAGACGTTGATCGGCCAGTAGGGCAGCGACCGGGTCAGCATGGCCGCGGACCACGCCAGGGCGCCCACGATGGCCAGCTGGCACCAGCCCAGCGCCTTTGCCGGATCGGCCGCGCTCCGGGAGGCCAGGGAGCCGACGGCGCTGCCGATCCCCAGCCCGAACAGGTAGACCGCGAGGATGATGGCGAAGCTGTAGACGGTGGCCCCCAGGAGCAGGGCCAGCAGCCGCGTCCACACGACCTCGGCCGCCAGCGCGCAGAACCCGGAGAGGGCGATGGCCGCGTACACCAGGCCGGCGGCGGCCGGGGCGGCCGGCAGAGGCTCCGCCCGGATCGTGCGGGCCTCCGGTGCGGCGCCCTCGCCGGCGCCGTACCGGCTGCCGGAGGCGAGGAACAGGGCCAGCACCGCCACCTCGACGTTGATGGCGGCGGCCACGTAGGTGGCGGTGGCCATGTCGTGCACGCGCAGAAGGTAGAACGCCGCGAACAGGCAGCCGAAGACCGCGCCCGCGATGTTGCCGGCGTAGAACACCCCGAGCCACGACACGCCCGCGGGCGTGCTCTCCACCCAGCGCGCGACCGCGGGCAGCGTGGCCCCCATGGCCATGGTCGGGGGCAGCAGGCACAGCGCCGCGACCAGGCCGCGCAGCAGGAAGCCGCCGAGGCCGTACCCGCCCCAGGCGGTGTAGACGCGGCCGACCAGCGGCATGGCGAAGAGCAGCACGACACCCATGACGCCGATGCCGAGCTCGAGCGCGGCGTAGACCCGCAGCGGGTGCCGGCGGGTCGAGACGTATCGGGGCAACAGGAGGCTGCCCAGGCACATCCCGCCCATGAACGTCCCGAGCAGCACGCCCACCGACACGGCGGACGAGCCCACGAACAGCTCCAGCATCTGGAGCCAGACGATCTCGTAGACGAGGGCGGCGGCGCCGCTCCCGAAGAAGAGGAGGACGACGACCTTCCTCAAGGCTCGGTGACGCCCGCCCCGATCGTCGCTCTCGGCTCCGTGCCCGCCACGAAGGCCTCCATCCGGACGCCGGGGGTCCCGGCGGGGCCGGGCTGGCCGTACCCGTCCACGGGCACGAACACGATGTTGCCGGGGATGGAGTACTCCTCGATCGGCTTGTCCTTCATCGCCTCCGCCCAGAACTCCATCCAGATGGGCAGGGCGGTGTGCGCACCGTCGCGGCCGTGGCCCAGGCTCTCCTTCTTCTCGTCGAAGCCGACCCACACCCCGGCCGCCAGCGAGGGCTCGAAGCCGACGAACCAGCCGTCGGTCCAGTCGTCGGTGGTCCCCGTCTTCCCGCCGATGGGCCGCTTGAGCTTGCGCGCGCGCGCGGCCGTCCCGCGCTCCGCCACGCCCCGCAGCAGGCTGGTCATGATGTACGCCGTGTCGGCGCGGATGGCGTCCGTGCCCTGGGGCCGGGCCTCCTCGATGACGTTTCCGTCGCGATCGGTGATGCGCGTGACGTACATGGGCTTCATGCGCAGGCCCTGGTTGGCGAAGGTGGCGAAGGCGGCGGTCATCTCCTGGAGCGTGGCCTCACCGGCGCCGATGGCGATGGGGAGGTAGGGCGGCAGCTCGCCCGTGAGGCCCAGCTTGCGCGCGTACTCGATGCCGGTCTCGATCCCCACCGTTTGGAGCGTCTTTATGGCGGGGATGTTCCGGCTCTGCTCGAGGGCGTAGCGCATGGGGATCGCGCCCAGGAACTTGTAGTCGTAGTTGTGCGGGCTCCAGATCTTGCCCGGCCCGCTGGGCAGCGAGATGGGAGCGTCCACGATGATGGTCGCCGGGGTGAAGCCGGCCCTCTCCAGCGCCGCGGAGTAGACGATGGGCTTGAAGGCGGACCCCACCTGCCGGAAGGCCTGCGTGGCGCGGTTGAACTTGCTGCGCTCGAAGTCGTAGCCGCCGACCATGGCCTTCACCGCCCCCGTCCGCGGGTCGAGGGCGAGCAGCGAGCCTTCCAGCTTCGGCTCCTGCTCGAGGGTGACCTTCGCCTCCTTCCGCTCGCCGTCGTCGGTCAGAGCCACGATGAGGAAGGGGGCCACCGTGCCGGCGGGGAGGGCCTCGGACACCGCCCGCCGCGTCCAGGCCACGTCCTCCGGCCCCACGCGCGCGCGGTAGTCCCCGATCTGGACCACGGCCAGCGTGCGGTCGGAGGCCATGACCACCCCGCGGACGACGTCGCCCTCGCGGATGGGCAGGTCCCACTCGTCGAGGTGGACGCGCGAGGGGAACTTCCCGTCCTTGAGGATCGACAGGGGGGAGGGGACGAAGCCGCGGGCCTTGCGGTCGAGAAGGCGCAGGCCCTTGCGCACGGCGCGCGTGGCGGCCTCCTGCATGGCCGGGTCCAGTGTCGTGTAGACCTGGAGGCCGCCCTGGTAGATCTGCTGGCTGCCGTATTCGCGCTCCAGGTACTTGCGCACCTCCTCGATGAAGTAGGGCGCGATGGACGGCGGCTCCTTGCGGGGATGGAGGTTGAGCGGCTCGGCCTGGGCGCGCGAGGCCTCCTCCTGGGAGACGTATTTCTCCTCCAGCATGCGCTGGATCACGTGGTTGCGGCGCTGCAGGGCCCGCTCGGGGCTCTCGACGGGCGACAGGCGCGACGGGTTCTGCGGCAGGCCGGCGATGAGCGCGGCCTCGGCCAGGGTCAGGTCCTTGATGGACTTGCTGTAGAGGGCCTGGCTGGCCGCCTCGACGCCGTAGTTGCCGCTGCCGAAGTAGACCTGGTTGCAGTACATCGTGAAGATCTCTTCCTTGGTGAAGTTCTTCTCGATCTGGAAGGCGAGGATGGCCTCCTTCACCTTCCGCTCGTAGGTCTTCTCCGGCGTCAGGAAGAGGACGCGGGAGAGCTGCATGGTCAGGGTGGAGGAGCCCTGGCTGCGGCGGCCGGACCGGTAGTTGGAAAGGGCCGCTCCCGGGATGCGCCACAGGTTGATCCCCAGGTGCTGCCAGAACTCGGCGTCCTCCACGGCGACGATGGCGTTGCGCAGGACGGGCGGGATGTCCTTGAAGCCCACGATCACGCGCTTCTCGATGGCGAAGTCGCCGATGAGGGTCCCGTCCGCGGCGTAGATCTTCGTGATGATGTTGGGCTGGAACTGCTCCAGCGAGGAGACCTGGGGCAGGTCGTTCTCGAAGGCGAGCAGGACGCCCGCCACCGCGCCCGCCACGATGGCCAGCGCGAAGAGGATGCTGATGCCGGCCCGCCGGACGCCCTCGAACCGGGGCGGCGCGGCGACGGCGGCGGATGCGGCCATTGCCGCGGATTATACCGTCGCGGCCGCCCCAGTCCCGCCTCGCGGGCCCGCTGGCCTAGTGGTCCCTGTCCTTCTGCGGGCGCGCGGCGCCCTGCGCCGGGTCGGGAGTCGCCGGACGCTGCGTGGGCTCCGCGGCTGGGGCCGCCGGCCGCGACTCCCCGCGCCCCGGCGCCGGCCGCGCCGCCTCGGTCGTGCCAGGCTTGGTGCGCGACGACCGCTCGCCTCCGGCGGACGGCAGCGGATGGGAGATGCCATGCTCCGCGGGCTCCGCCGGGCGAGGCTGGCTCAGGGGGCCGAAGACGCGACGCAGCACCTCGCGATCGGCCTCCGCCGGACGCGGCTCGGGGGAGCGGGCATCGGCCGGGTGTGCCGGGTCCAGGGCCGGCTCGGGAGCGCTGATGGGGCGCATCGGATGGACGGTGTGCGCGCGGGGCGTGGCCACAGTCGCCGGCGGACGCGTGGTCAAAGCGGGATCGGCCTCCGGCTCCCGGTGGCGTCTGGGCGCCGTGGGGAACGTGGCCGCCGTGTCGGCCCGCGGCTCGGCCGCGGCGTCGGAGGGAACCGGTCGGGCCTTCACCGTGCGCGGCATCGCGTGCGCGGGCGCGCCACCGACGGCCGCGTGCAGGTCGTGGTCCGGCCGCGCGTGCGCCTGATGGGAAACGTGCATCTCCTCGCCCGCGGGAACGGTGGTCTGGATCCTTCGCGCCAGGTCCGACGCGTTGAAGTCGGTCCGGCGGACGTAGACCCAGGGCTCGTCCCCGACGGCCGCCGTGCCGCGCGGTACGGCGCGGTCGGCTTTGCGGCCGCCATAGGGCAGCGGCACCGGCTTGTCGTGATAGCCGAGCGGGCACCAGCCGATGTACTCCCCACCGTATGTCCAGCTGACCCACGCCGGGGCCCAGGCGCTGCCGGGGATCCAATACCAGCCGAGCATCGGGGCGTAGCCCCAGCGGCCGTAGTGGAAGGGCG
>Ga0075433_10003399_pt1 | contig 12295 bp, 10 predicted proteins | sample RhiMethybrSRZTD2_FD_75299 | JGI IMG/M metagenome (GOLD analysis project Ga0075433, IMG submission 75299) | Populus rhizosphere microbial communities from Tennessee, USA - Rhizosphere MetaG P. TD hybrid SRZTD2 | ecosystem: Host-associated > Plants > Roots > Rhizosphere > Soil | place: USA... | reverse complement strand
AAGGAAAAGTGAGTAACGAACAACATAGGGCCTCCTCGTGAATGAACATGTATTTTACACCAGAAGAATATTAAAATTCCAGATGGAACGCCAGCAAATATCCGCGCAGATTATTCGCGGCGCGGATGCGCGAGCTATTCGCGGCCCTGTTCCCAGTGGGCTGGCGAGCGCCAGAGGCTCGAAAGGATCAGCTCACGGATAAAGATCAGCTCTTTCGGCAAGCGATCATACAGCTTGATGAACAGCTCGTCGTGCGACAGCACCTCGCTCATCCATGCCTCGCGATCAACCGACATCAGCGAGTAGAAGCGCTCCGCCGAGAAATCTTCCATGCCACGCCAGTCGAGATCCTCGTAGCGCGGCATCCAGCCGAGCGGGCTTTCGATGCCCACCGCCCGACCATTCGCGCGTTCGACGATCCACTTCAGCACCCGCATATTCTCGCCGAAGCCGGGCCAGAGATAGGTGCCATTCGTATCGGTGCGAAACCAGTTGACGCCAAAGACCCGCGGCGGATTCGGCAGCATCCGACCGAACTGTAGCCAGTGATTGAAGTAGTCGGCCATGTGATAGCCACAGAACGGCAACATCGCCATCGGGTCGCGCCGGACTTCGCCGACCTTGCCGGCGGCGGCGGCGGTGGTCTCAGAGCCCATTGTCGCAGCCAGGTACACGCCATAATTCCAGTTGAAGGACTGGTAGACCAGCGGGACGACATCGCTGCGCCGGCCGCCGAAGATGAAGGCTTTGATCGGCACGCCCTGCGGGTTCTCCCAGTTCGGATCGATGCACGGGCACTGGCTGGCCGGTGCGGTGAAGCGCGCGTTCGGGTGTGCCGCCTTGCGTCCGCAATCGGGCGTCCAGGGCTGGCCTTGCCAGTCGGTCAGCTGCGGCGGCGGCGGCTTGGTCAGCCCTTCCCACCAGACATCGCCGTCCGGGGTGAGCGCCACGTTGGTGAAGATCGTGTTGCGGCTGATCGACGCCATGGCATTCGGGTTCGACTGCGCCGATGTGCCGGGCGCGACGCCGAAATAGCCGGCTTCGGGATTGATCGCATAGATCTGTCCATCGTGGCCGGGCTTGATCCAGGCGATATCGTCGCCGACCGTCGTGATCTTCCAGCCGGCGAACGCCGGCGGCGGGATCAGCATAGCGAAGTTGGTCTTGCCGCACGCGCTGGGGAAGGCGGCTGCCAGGTAGGTTTTCTCGCCCTGCGGCGACTCGACGCCAAGGATGAGCATGTGCTCGGCCAGCCAGCCCTCGTCTTTGGCCATATTCGACGCGATGCGCAGCGCCAGGCACTTTTTGCCGAGCAGCGCGTTGCCACCATATCCGCTGCCATACGACCAGATCGCGCGCTCCTCTGGAAAGTGGACGATATACTTCGTGGTTGGATTGCACGGCCATGCAACGTCGGGTTGGCCAGGTGCCAGCGGCATCCCGACCGAGTGCATGCAGGGCACGAAGTCGCCATCCTCCGCCAGCACATCCAGCACGGCCCGCCCCATACGTGTCATAATGCGCATATTGACCGCAACATACAGCGAGTCGGTCAGCTCGACGCCGATCTGCGCGATTGGCGACGCCAGCGGCCCCATACTGAAGGGCACGACGTACATGCTACGACCGCGCATACAGCCGTCGAAGAGGCCGCGCAGCGTCTCTTTCATCTCTTTCGGCGCGACCCAGTTGTTGGTTGGGCCTGCGTCGGCTTTGCTGACGTTGCAAATGAACGTGCGATCTTCCACGCGCGCCACGTCGCCGGGATCGGAGCGTGCCAGGAAGCTCTTGGGGCGTAGCGCCTCATTCAGCCTGATGAAGGTGCCGGTCTCGACCAGTTGATCGCACAATTCGTCGTATTCGCGCTGCGAGCCGTCGCACCAGTAGATTGCGTCCGGCTTGCAGAGCGCCGCCATCTCCGCCACCCAGGAGCGCAGCTTTTCGTTGCGGACATAGCCTGGAACATCCATATATGCCTCCGTTACGATAGAGCGATGCGGAATCGTTCCCGGCGTGCGAAGCATGGGTGCGCTATCTGGTCCGCCCGCTGGCTACCAGTATTGATGAAAACGCCCAAGAAATGTAGTGCGATCACAGTCATGGTGTGATAGTGGCGCGAAGTGGGGAGGTTGCGCGCCAGGCAGTAATCGCGCAGCGCGCTGATGCGTTGCTAATATGTTACGTTTTTATATGTCGGTTTTCGCGCTGCGCGGCGAAAACCGACATGGAGCATTCCCAAAAGGGAATGGTAACAAGCACGCGCACCATCACGCTATTGTTTTACAATCGCGCGGATGGTGCGCCGAGAAGTATAGGCGTGGCGGGGAGAGTGGGATTTGAACCCACGAGAGCTTGCGCTCTACGGCATTTCCAGTGCCGCGCACTAGGCCACTATGCGATCTCCCCAGACTGTAAAGCATTTTGTGCCATATCCACTATAGTATAGCAAACAACCGGTGTTCACGCAAAAGCTGCTATCCCTGAAAAACCCACACCTTGCCGAATGAGTCGGGGATCTCGACATCATGTGGCTCCGCGCCGACATCCTCGTCGTAGTTGTACAGCCACTCGTGCCAGCGACCGGCGCGCGGAAAGGTCAGCGCGACGTGCTGCGTCTGGGGTGTGAGGTTAACGGCGACGACCACACTACTATCGCCATCCCAGCGATGGTACGCCAACAGCTTGCGCTCGTGATCGGCCAGCAGCACCGCGAAATCATTGTGCTGAAGCGCGGCATTGGTGTGGCGCAGATAGGCCAGTGTCGCGTAGTGATGGAAGAGCTGATGACCGCCGTCGCTCTCCATGAACTCCCAGGGGATCTTGCTGACATCGATCGTCTTTTGCGAATGCGCGCCGAACTCCTGGCCGTGGTAGAGCATTGGCACGCCCTGCGCAGTAAACAGCATGATCGCGCCCAACATACTCTTGCGTAGCGCGCCGAGGTCGTTAATCGCGGGATTCGTCAGAATCTCGTAGAAGATCCGCTCCTCGTCGTGGCTTTCGAGGTAGTTGATCGGCTGCGCATTATCCACGTAGCCATCGCCGGCGAACGAGAGCACGCGCGCCAGCGCATCCAGGTCGCCATACTGATTGCCGTCGTACTCGCCCTCGCGCAGCTGCGCCCGCAGCACCTTGGCAAATTGCCAGTGCCACGAGGCATCGATCTCGGTGTCGCGAACGACGGCGGCGGGATCTGCGACCATGTCCTCGGCGATCAGGTAGGCGTAGGGTTTGCGCTGACGCGCCGCCCACGCGATGAAGCTCATTCCGCCGATGCCGTCGTAGCTAATGCCTTCGGCATAATCGTAGCGAAAGCCATCAATATGGAATTCGGCCAGCCAGTAGCTCTGAATATCGTCGATCAGCCGCTTAGTCGCATCATTCCAGTGATCCAGATCAGGAAAGCCCCACGGATTGCCCTGATCGCTGAAGTAGGGATTTTCATTGTAGGGATAGAGCAGAGTGAGCGGCGAATCCTGCACGGTATGATTGAACACCATGTCGAGCAGGACGCCGATGCCCTTCTGATGCGCCGCGTCGATCAGCTGTTTAAGCTCCTCGCTGCTGCCATAAGAGGTCTCTGGTACAAAGAAGTAGGCGGGGTTATAGCCCCAGCTGCGATCGCCGGGGAACTCCTGGATCGGCATCAGCTCGATCGCATTCACGCCGATGTACGCGAGATGGGCGAGCCGTGCCGTGACGCCCGCGAACGTGCCTTCGGGGCTGAAGTCGCCAACGTGTAGCTCGTAGATCACCAATTGGTTGAGCGGCTTGATCTGAAAGCCATCGTCGCCCCAGACGTAGGGTTGCGCGCCCACCTCGATCAGCGCATGTGGCTGCGGCGAGCCATCGCTCCAGCGCAGCCGCCGCGCGTAGGGGTCGCAGATCGTGGTCGCGCCGTCGAGCACGAATTGATACGCATGTGTACCATGATCGAGCTGCTTCTCGATCCACCAGAGTCCCTGTTGATCGACTGCCAATGGGTCAGCGGTCGCATCCCAGTTATTAAAATCGCCGATGAGATGAACGCTACGCTTCCAAGGTGCCCAGAGGGCGAAGCTAACCGTGCCATCGCCGCGGTCGTGCGCGCCGTTGGAGATATATGGCGGCGCGGGGGCAACTTGGGGGGCCTGCATTTCTGTCAAAGAACTCCTCCACTTTCCACGTACACGCGAACATTCGCGGCTATAATGCAATAAGCCGAGCTATCTCTAGGCAAAAAGTATGCCACTGAATCATACAGCATTTTTCAGCCGTTGCGGCTGGCGTACTCCTCGCCAACCTTGCGCGCTACTATTATAATGGACCCGCACGCGCAGACCAACCCGCCAGCGCGGAACAAAGCAAATGTGAGGAGAAGACGATGGAACTCGGCATGATCGGCCTTGGCCGCATGGGCTTCAACATGTCACAGCGCCTGCTGGATGACGGGCATCGGGTTGTCGGCTACGATCGCGCGCCCAGCCAGGTCGCAGCGCTGCAACGCGAGCACGGCGCTGGTGCCGCAACCAGCGTCGAGGATCTCGTGCGGCAGCTCGGCGCACCACGGATTGTCTGGCTGATGATCCCAGCCGGCGATCCAACCAGCCAGCAGATCGGGGTGCTCGCCGGGGTATTAGCGCCCGGCGACATCGTCATCGACGGCGGCAACTCGAACTATCAGGACAGCCTGCATCACGCGGCGCTGCTGAAGGAGCACGGCATCCGCTTTATGGATGTTGGCGTCAGCGGCGGCATCTGGGGCCTCAAAGAGGGCTTCTGTCTGATGGCCGGCGGCGATCGCGCGACCTTCGACATGCTTGAGCCGCTGTTCAAGACGCTCGCGCCGCCGGACGGCTATCGGCTGGTCGGGCCGAACGGCGCCGGCCACTTCGTCAAGATGGTCCATAATGGCATCGAGTATGGCATGATGGAGGCGTATGCCGAAGGGTTCGAGCTGATGCGCGCGAAAACCGCCTTCGACCTCGATCTGCACGCGATCGCCGACCTCTGGAACCACGGCGGCGTGGTGCGCTCCTGGCTGCTGGAGCTTGCGGCCAACGCCTTTGCCAGCGACCCCGATCTGGCTGAGATCAAGGGCTATGTCGCCGACAGCGGCGAGGGCCGCTGGACGGTTCAGGAGACGATCGACCTGGCCGTGCCCGCGCCAGTGATCACGATCGCGCTCCAGATGCGCTTCCTTTCGCGCCAGGAGGATTCGTTCGGTGCCAAGGTGCTCGCGGCGCTGCGCAACGAGTTCGGTGGGCACGCCGTTCTGAAGGCCGACACGGACGCAGATGCGAAAGCAGGCGCATGAGCCCGCTCGCCAATTGAATAGCAATCGATGATCGATACACTGTTTCACATGAGCGATCGTCCGGCGATCACGCGCTTCGATCCGCGCCCGGTCGCCGCGCCCGCCGCCGACCAGTCCGAGGCGCTGGTCTGGGCGATCGACCGCGAGCATCTGCACAACTACCTGCTGCCGCGCGATTGTCCGCGCGTGACCTTCTACGCGCTGCCAGACAGCGACCCTGAAGACATCAGGCGACTGATCGGCTATAGCACAGCGACGTATGTTGTCGCGATCGAGTCGCGCTGGCTGCCCGAAGTGGCGCGTCAGCAGCTGTATCGCTACGAGCTGCCGGGCGATACCTTCACGCTCCTCGATGCAGGCGCGGGGTATTATGTTTCGCGCGAGCCGGTGCTTCCGCGCTCGGTTACGCCGATCCCGGATCTGCTCGGCGCGCTGCTGCGGCCCGACATCGAGCTGCGAGTCATGCCCTCGCTCTGGCCGCTGCGCGATGCGGTCGTGGCGTCGACGCTGCAATTCTCGATCATCCGTATGCGCAATGCATCACCGCGCCCATAGTCGCTCACCACCAAGACACCAAGACATCAAGTCTTGGTGTCTTGGTGTCTTGGTGGTAAAACCCTGGTGGTATGTAAGCCAAGCTGTTCTTGTGGAATGGTATAATTCTTTGCGCAATGCGTCCTCATCTAGTGAGCAGGAGCGCCCACCGATGACTGAAACAGCACCCGCCATGAATCCTCTCCGCACTGGTCTGCGCATGCAGCGCACGCCGCAGCCCTGCGCCGTCGTGATCTTCGGCGCGTCCGGTGATCTGACTCACCGCAAGCTCGTGCCGGCGCTCTACAATCTCCAGCGCGAGCGGCTGCTCCCGCCGGGTTTCAGCGTGATCGGATTCGCGCGGCGCGACTGGACCGACGACTACTTTCGCGAGTCGCTGAAGCAGGATGTCGAGCAGTTTTCGCGCAGTGGCCTGCAAGAAGCGCTCTGGAACAGCTTCGCCGAGGGGCTCTTCTATGTCCAGGGTGCCTTCGACGAGCCGGGCGCATACGAGAAGCTGGCGCGCACACTGAGCGATCTGGACGAGCAGCGCGGCACCGCCGGCAACCGGCTGTTCTACCTGGCGACGCCGCCCGAGGCGTATCCGACGATCATTCAGCAGCTCGGCGCGGCTGGGCTGGCCCGCTCGCCGGGCGATGGCTGGACGCGCATCATCATCGAAAAGCCGTTTGGTCGTGATCTGACCAGCGCGCGCGCACTCAATGTCGAGGTTCATCAGGTCTTCGACGAGGCGCAGGTCTATCGCATCGACCACTACCTCGGCAAGGAGACGGTCCAGAACATCCTGGTATTTCGTTTTGCGAATGGCATCTTCGAGCCGCTCTGGAACCGGCGCTACATCGATCATGTACAGATCACCGTCGCCGAAAGCGTTGGCGTGGAGGGTCGCGGCGGCTACTACGAGCATGCCGGCGCGCTACGAGATATGGTTCAGAATCACCTTATGCAGCTGCTCACGCTCACGGCAATGGAGCCGCCAGTGGGCTATCGCGCCGACGCCGTGCGCGACGAGAAGGTCAAGGTGCTGCACGCTATTACCCCGATGACGCATGATGCCGTGCTCGCACACACGGTGCGCGGGCAGTATGGGCCGGGAACGATCAACGGCCAGCCCGTGCCGGGCTATCGCGAGGAGCCGGGCATCGACCCCGCATCGCACACCGAGACCTACGTGGTGTTGCAATTGTTCATCGAGAGCTGGCGCTGGGCCGGCGTGCCGTTCTTTCTGCGCACCGGGAAGCGTCTGCCCAAGCGCGTCAGCGAGATCGCCATTCAGTTTAAGGCCGCGCCGCTCATGCTCTTTCCGAGCGGGCCGCTCAGCGACATCGATCCGAATGTGCTTGCGATCAAGATCCAGCCCGACGAAGGTATCTCGTTGCGCTTCGACTCCAAAGTCCCCGGCCAAGTCAGCCAGATCCGCCCGGTGACGATGGACTTCCGCTATAATGCCTCGTTCGGCGTCGAGTCGCCCGAGGCCTACGAGCGCTTGCTGCTCGACGCGCTGCTGGGCGACTCGACGCTGTTCACACGCAGCGACGAGGTCGAGGCGTCGTGGTCGCTGATCACACCGATTCACACGAGCTGGGCGGGTGCGCCGCCACCCGACTTCCCGAACTATGCCGCCGGCTCGTGGGGGCCGCGCGCCGCCGATGAGTTCATGGAGCAAACTGGGCGCAGGTGGCGTCGCTTGTAGTACGTGAGCAGTGCGTATCTTTACTACGCGGTGAAACGGTTGAGTAGAAGGGCGGTAATAGGTATGCCAATCGTCGCAGACTCAGCTGCCGGTTTGGTCTTTGTGGCCCTACCGATCATAGGCTTGATACTCTCCGTTGTGATCATTCTGCTCGAAGCGATTGTGCTGTATTTGCTCAAATGGAGTTCGGCTGGGCGCTCGCTGCGCGATTCCGCGATCGTCAACTGTGTGTCGCTGCTGATTGGGATCGTGATCGGCGTGATCGCGGTGATGACTTTTCCATATCTTACATTTCGTCCATTGAGTGACTGGCTGCCGTTCATATTCGGTGTGCCGATGTGGGTGCTCTCGGTGCTGATTGAGGGCTGGCTGCTGGGCCGGTTGGAGCACTACGAGCCGCGCCGCACCTGGACCGCCGCGCTCGTGATCAATATCGTGAGCTATCTATTCATAGGTGTGGTTCTTCGCTTCATCAACCTGGGATGACCAGTATGCGTCGCTTTACGCTTCCAATCGTGCTTGGCCTGGCTCACGGTGCTGCCGATGGCGCCGCCGGTTTGCTGCTGGGCGGGCTGCCGCGCGTGCTGCCGCTCGAGCAGGTGGCGCTGCTGGTGCTGCTGTACAATATACTGGCCTTCGGCGCGCAGCCGCTCGTGGGCGCGCTGACCGATCATTTGCGGCGACCGCGCGCGGCGGCGCTGGTGGGACTGCTGCTGCTATGCAGCGCGCTGATCGCGGGCAATGGGCAGCTACGGCTGGCAGTGGCGCTGGCCGGGCTGGGTTCTGCCGCCTTCCATGTCGGCGGCGGCGCGCTGGCGCTCTGCGCGACGCGCGGTCGTGCCACTGGTCCGGGCCTGTTTGCGGCACCTGGCGTGGTTGGGCTGGCGGCGGGCGGCGCGCTGGCCGCGACCGGATCGCCCGCGCTCTGGCCGCTGCTGATCCCGCTGCTTATGCTGGTCGGCCTGATCGCGGCGCTTGACGTTCCGACGCTGCCGTATGCCACGCCCATCGCCCAACGCCCATCGCCCGACCGACGAGACACTATCCGTCCTTCGCCGGAGCCGATCTTCGAGGGCCACGACCTGATTATGCTAGTTTTGCTGGTCGGCATCTCGTTGCGCTCTGCGGTCTGGACTGGTCTACAGTTCCTGTTCCAGGGCCGGATCGATATGCTGCTCGCGCTCGCAGTCGCGGCGGCGGTCGGCAAAATCCTTGGCGGCGTGCTAGCCGATCGGGTTGGGTGGCGGCGCTGGACGATCGGCGCGCTGGCGCTGGCCGCACCGCTGCTCGCGCTGGGCGGGCAAAATCTGCTGCTGCTACTGCCGGGCGTCGCGCTACTCCAATCGGCGACGCCGGTGATGCTGGCGGCGTCGGCGCGGGCGTTGCCGCGCGCGCCTGCGACTGCGGCGGGCCTTGCGCTGGGCCTCGCGATCGCAATCGGCGGCATTCCGGCCAGCGGCGGGCTCGCAGCTGCGATGAATGCGCCGCCGATCCTAATCGCGATATTGAGCGCTGCGCTGCTGGCGGTATGGTGGGCGCTGCGACCGCGAATGCTCGCTGAGCATACGTTCTTATGATCTGAGTCACGCTAGTCGCTTGTAGTTCGTCTTTATTTATAAATCCTGATTCTACGAGGTTTCTATGAACACCAACAATCCAATGACACTCCTCGGCGAAAAAACGCATATCGACGTTCGCGCGATCGAGCGTGAGCTAAACAAGCTCTGGCATCATGCCGCGACTAGCGAGGGCGATGAGTCGCGTACTGCCGTGACACGGACATGCGTACTCAACCTGATTGTGCTAACCGGGGGCAACCGCACGGCCCAGCGCGCGACCGAGACGATCGCCCAGCTGACCCAACAGCATCCCAATCGGACGATCTTGATCAGCGCGGTACCCGATGCGCAGGAGCCATTGCTGGACGCATGGGTGCAGTCGCACTGCCGGACGCCCGGATCGGGTCGCCCGCAAGTCTGCTGCGAGCAGATCACGATCGCAGCGCGCGGTGCCGCCGTTCCATATGTGCCAGGCACCATTCTGCCGCTGCTCGTGCCCGACGTGCCGGTGATGCTGTGGTGGCCGCGCGGCGAGCCGTTCGACAACCCGCTGTTCGCGCCACTCAGCGCCTTCGCTGATCGGGTGATCGTTGATACCGCCACCTTCGCCAAACCCGAAGCCGGCCTGTCGCGCTTGGCTGGGTTGAACGGCGGCGACATGGCGATCAGCGATCTGGTCTGGGCCAGGCTGACGCCGTGGCGCGAGATGGTCGCTCAGTTCTTCGACGCGCCGGCGATGCTGCCACACCTGAACGAGATCACGAGCGTGACGGTGGATTACGAGGCCCAGCCGGGGATGGTGACTGATCGCACCCAGGCGCTATTCCTGATCGGCTGGCTCGGCTCGCGACTAGGCTGGCATACCGCTGGCGCTGCGAGCAATCGCGATGGCAACACGCAGCTATTGATGCAGCGTCAGGACGGTGGCGCGGTCGAGGTGCTGTTGCGCCCAACCGCGCCAGTGGCGGACGCGCTCGACAAGCTGACCGGGCTCACATTGACCTGTCAGCGCGCGCGCTTCGAGATCACCCGCGACGAATCGCCCAATGCGGCCGTCGCGCGGTCTGATGTCGAAGGGATGCAGTCGCTGCGGCGCGTGGTGCGGTTGGAGCAGCTCGACGAGGCCGGTTTGATCGCCGAGGAGTTGCGTCTGCTCGGTCGTGATTACGCCTTCGAGGGCGCGCTTCACACTGCGGCGGCGTTCGCAGTGACGGCGTGATGCGACGATCTTTTCCGAATCTTTAAACGAAGGGGTGTGTCATATGGCATCCAAGCGGAGTCTCGGCAGATTACACTGTTTTGCGCTCTGTTTTGTGATTATACTCGCTGGCTGTAGCACCGGCGGCGGGCGTCCGATTGATAGCATCACGCCTCCCAGCGGAGCGACCGCAGCGCCGACGACTGCGCTGGTCGGCCCGACGCAGAGCAGCGCCGCAGCCCCAACCGCAGCGCCACCCGCTCGTCCGACGCTGGCGGCTGTGACCGAGGCACCGGCCCTGCCCGCTGCGACATCCGCAGCGCCCGCGCCCGCAACGGGCAACTTTGTTGTGCCCAGTAAAGCGCAACTGCCGCCGACGCGCAATGCACTGCCCAACGCGACCTATGCAGCGCCGAATATCGAGCAGGAAGTTCGCAGCTTCTTCGAGCTGTTCTATCAGGCGCGCACGCTGGAGCGCGGCGGCAGTCTCAGCGCCGACTCGCTCAGCCGGCTCGTAGATGCTGCCTACGCCGACTATACGCTCCCGCTGTTCGACAATGATATCGACGACGCCAAGCAAGGCAAGCTGCTGGCGGTGAGCTTCAGCGACCTCGACGTTAAATTGGACGAGTGGCAGCCCGCAGCCGACGGCCAGGCTGGCACCGCGCTGGTCTCGGTCACGCGCACACGAACGGCGGTGCGCACTGATCGCAACGAGGCACCGCAGACAGCGACATACCAGTTCCGCCTGAGGCGCGAGCCGGCCGCTGATGCTGGCGTGGCATGGGTGGCGACCGACTTCCTTAACCCGGCGACCCGGCGTTGGGTCTCGGAGCCGGCGGTGGCGGCCGAGGATCGCATCGCGGGCGAGATCCAGAACTTCTTTAAGGAGTTCTACGCCGCGCGCACACTCACCCCTGGCGGAAAGCTCGACTTTGAAAAGACGACCGCGCTGACGCAGTTGAGCTATCGCGAATACACGCTGCCACTGCTGCAACGCCAGCAGGATGAGGTCGATGCCGGCGTGCTGATCGCGGTCGCCTACACCGATCTCAAGGTGCAGGTGCTCAACTACGATCCGCTCGCGACGAATCACGGCGGCATCGCGACGGTGCAAGTCACACGCACGTCGCGGGTGCAGCGGGCGGACGGCGCGAAGCCACCGCAGACCGGCACCTACCAGTTTCGCGTGCATCGCCATACCGACGAGGCTGGGCGATCCTACTGGCTCGCGGTCGATTTCAAGCAGCCGGAGGTTGGGCGCTGGGTCTCGGAGATCGCGGGGATGTCGGTGCCCGTGCCGGCGTCGGGGTTTGGCTGATAAGTCAAGCGAGCGAGCCAGCCGTGCGCTGGCTGAAAGATGTTGATCTTTTCACCCAAGACACCAAGGCTTAGTGCCTTGGTGTCTTCGTGGTAAAACCCTGGTGTATGTAGGCCAAGCAGTACTACAGCGCCCGCACGGCAACGCGCAAAATCTGGATCGCCGCCAGCAGGCACAGCACTGCGATAAACAGCACTGGCCCCCAGACCCCCAGCAGCGTCAGCACGCGCTCCAGCGGTCCTGGCCGGTCGGGGCGGAAACCCGGCACGACCTGATCCTGCGTGGCGCGCGCTCCACCGAAGATCGACAGCGCGCCGACCACCACGAACGCGATCGCCGAACCTATCCCGATCAGCACGCCGATGATCACGAGGACAGTATGCATAGCCCAACCTCGCCCTTGAACGCCGGCCAAGTATTCCGAATCCACGAAGATCACGAAGGACACGAAGGGAAAAAGTGATTGCTCAGGCAACGGTGCTTGCCTTCAGAATGCGAGCATCGTGATGTGGGCTTCGTGGATCAAGAAAAGCTCATACGTGACCGACGTTTTCACCCAATCAGCGCCGACGTGCGGTTCGAGACACCGGCTGCTCGCGCGGCGCGGCCACCGATTTCCGTATCACCAGCTCGGTCGGCAATACGTGATGCGCCGCGCTCCCGCCCTCGGCGA
>Ga0075433_10003397_pt1 | contig 12299 bp, 8 predicted proteins | sample RhiMethybrSRZTD2_FD_75299 | JGI IMG/M metagenome (GOLD analysis project Ga0075433, IMG submission 75299) | Populus rhizosphere microbial communities from Tennessee, USA - Rhizosphere MetaG P. TD hybrid SRZTD2 | ecosystem: Host-associated > Plants > Roots > Rhizosphere > Soil | place: USA... | reverse complement strand
AGCCGCTCACGCGCGAGGACTACCTGAATTCGCGCATGGTCGCCTACCCGTTCTGCCTCTACGACTGCGACATCCCCGTGCAGGGCGCGGTCGCGATCGTCCTCACGACCGCCGAGCGGGCGCGCGCGCTCAGGCCCAAGCCCGCATACATCGCCGGCTATGGCCAGCGGCTCGCGTTCGAGGTGGCCGGGCGCATCGGAAGCCTCAGCAGCTACATGGAGGGCGGCCGGAGCTCGTCGAGCTTGACCTGGGAGCGCTCCGGCTTCTCGCCCAAGGACGTCGACGTCGCGCAGATCTACGACGGCTTCTCGGCCTCGGTCATCTATGGTCTCGAGTCCTACGGGTTCTGCAAGGAAGGCGAGGCGCTCGACTTCATCCAGGATGGCCGCATCGAGCTCGACGGCGAGCTGCCGCTCAACACCTTCGGCGGCAGCCTGGGCACCGGCCGCATCCACGGCCTCTGGCACATCATCGAGGGCGCGCTGCAGGCCTCAGGACGTGCCGGCGAGCGCCAGGTCGAGGACGTCAACGTCTCGTTTGTCGGCGCCAGCGCCCCGATCGTGCAGGGCACCACCTTCATCTTCGTCCGGGAGCCGTACTAGGGTCGTTTTCCGGAATGTCGATGGGTTGTTGCCCACAGTGGGAGTGTGGGATAATCCCACCAAGAGGCTAAACCATGGCAATCAAACTGGAAGAGCTCCAAGGCATCGGGGAGACCGCCGCGGACAGCAAAGAGCGCGTGACTCTGGCTCGCGCCATGAGGCAGCTCCGCGCTCGTTTCGGTGATCGCAAAATTCGATTCAACGTCTTCATCGAGCAGTCGACAGGAGCGATCGTCTTGGCCCCAACGACCACCGTCCCGCTGCAGGAGGCGTGGCTGCACGAGAACCCGAAGGCACTGAAGATGGTGCGGACAGGCATCGCGCAGGCTGGGCGCGGCGAGCTAGTCAAGCGCAAATCATTCGCCAAGCATGCAGACGATGACGCCGGGTAGCTGAAATAGCCCGGTTCACCCTTCTCTGCACACCGGCTGCCGACAAGGAATTGACGGCCCTCGAGAACGATCCGAGGCGCGCAAGCCGGCTCCGCGCAGTCCGTAACACCCTCGGTCTCCTCGAGCACGATCCGCACGATCGACGGCTTCATACGCACGAGTACCAAACACTACAAGGCGCCAAGGGCGAGAAGGTCTTTGCGTCACACGTTGACACCAAGGCCGCCGAAGCTCATAGAGTGTTCTGGCACGGCGCGCCGATCGCCAACCACCTCATCGTTGTCGCAATCACCTCGTATCCCTAAACATTCGCGTAAATGCCTACCGGCCAGTATCTGATTGCGATTTGTGACGTTCTGGGCTTCACCAACCTCGTTGGTTCGACGCCGCTGGACCAGATCGCCCAGAGATATCTCAGTCTGCTCGCCGAACTCGACCCGCACCCCTTGTTCCGTATCACGCCCGCGACCTATGAGCGAGAGGTCGTCTTGAATCGGGTTGTCTTCAGCGACACGATACTGATGTGGGCACCAGCTGGCGACACGATGGAAATCCTTCCGTTCGTGCTCGCACAGCTCATGGGAAATGCGGTAGGCTCAATGCCGCTGCGCGCGGGGCTGGCCTTCGGCGAATGCGTCATCGACCCTGGGAACGAGCTTTACATCGGTCAGCCGATCGTAGACGCCTATCGCACCGAGCAGGCTCAGGAATGGATGGGCGGCGCGTTCCATCCTTCTTGTTGGGCGCGAGGGGGTTTTCGAGATGCGCTCTTGCATGGCGGAAGCGCTATCGAATACCCAGTTCCCGTCAAGGCTAAAGCGCCGCCCCTCGAGTACGCTCTGAATTGGCCCGGGTTCGTCGGGGCAGACTTCTCGGTCGACGTCCTAACTACCTCGGAAACCCATCCTACAGCGGCAGCCAAGGTGAAGTGGCTGAATGCTCGGCGCTTCTATGAAGCGGTTGTGAACCGGAGCGGCCGCCGCTAGAAGCCTGCCGCTGCCCATCGGGCTTTTCGCCCGACAAGCTGGCTTGCACGTCGACGCTCCGCTCCATTGCTCCACCTTGCACAGGTCTCGCACGTAACGGCGGATACTTGGCGTCGGGAACCACCGTAGAGGCGCAATCCGGGATTGCACTCGCGCCGGCGGCGCTCTCGAAAACCGGCTCTTCTGGCGTCCCCTCGCTCGGCACGAACGTTGCCCTTGAGACGGCCAGTCGAACACCGAACCTCAGGAGGAGGACGACATGGCCGTGACCGCGAAGGGATCCGTGCTTTCCGATGCGATGCTCAAGCGCTTCGAGGAGCGAGCGCCGGGCTACGATCGCGACAACAAGTTCTTCATCGACGACTTCAACGAGCTCAAGCAGGCCGGCTATCTCACGGCCGCGGTGCCGCGCGAGCTGGGCGGTGGCGGCCTCACCTTCGCCGAGGTGATGCGCGAGCAACGCCGCCTGGCGTCCCACGCGCACGCGACCGCGCTCGGCATCAACATGCACGTCTACTGGACGGGCGTCGCGGCCGATCTGTGGCGGGCGGGCGACAAATCGCTCGAGTGGCTCCTGACCGGCGCGGTGCAGGGCGAGGTCTACGCCGCCGGACACGCCGAGCGCGGTAACGACATCCCCGTGCTGCTGTCGACCACGAAGGCCGAGCGCGTCGAGGGCGGCTATCGCTTCACCGGGCACAAGTTCTTCGGGAGCCTCACTCCGGTCTGGACCTTCCTGGGCATCCACGGCCTGGACACGAGCGACCCGGCCGCGCCGAAGGTCGTCCACGCCTTCATGCCGCGGGCGAGCACCGGCTACAAGATCAAGGACACTTGGGACGTGCTCGGCATGCGCGCCACCGCGAGCCACGACACGATCCTCGAAGGCGTGGAAGTACCGGACAAGTACATCGCGCGCGTCGTGCCGGCTGGATTCGCCGGCGCCGATCTCTTCGTCCTGGCGATCTTCCAGTGGGCGCTGACCGGGTTCGCGAACGTCTACTACGGCCTCGCGCGTCACCTGGTCGACCTGACCGTGGCGGGCGTGAAAACCAAGAAGTCGATGGGCATCTCGCGCGGATCGATGATGTACCACCCCGCGGTCCAGAACGGCATCGCGCAGATGGTGATGGAAGTGGAGGCGATCGGCCCGTACCTCGACCGGCTGGCCGAGGACTGGACCAACGGCGTCGATCACGGCATGGCCTGGCCGCTCAAGATCGTGGCGGCCAAGCATCGCGCGGTCGAGAGCGCCTGGAAGGTGGCGGATCTCGCGCTCGAGCTCGCGGGCGGCTTCGGCATCTTCGCCGCGTCGGGGATCGAGCGCCTGCTGCGCGACGCGCGCCTGGGCCGCATCCATCCCGCGAGCCCGGCGCTCGCTCACGAGATCGTCGGCAAGCTGAGCCTCGGGATCAACCCGGACGAGCAGCCGCGCTGGGGTTGAGCACGGCGGAGGGGGTCTCGCCGGCCCCCTCCGTTGACAAGCCGGGCGGTCACGATAGAGTGCGGGCACGCGCCGCCGCCGAGCGAGGCGCGGACGAGAGGTCGTGCCCATGGACTTGCTACTGCGCGCGAAGTACGTGCTCACCAGCGCCGAGGAGCCTCGAGTCCTCACCGACGCGGCGATCCGGGTTGCCGGCGACACGGTCGCGGAGGTCGGCGACTGGGAGACGTTGCGGCGAGCGCATCCAGACGCCCGCGTGCTCGGTGACGGCAAGCAGCTCCTGCTGCCCGGGCTCGTCGACGCGCACAGCCACGGCCGCGCCATCTCGCCTGTCCAGAAGGGCGTGCTGAACGACTACCTCGAGAACAACCTGCTCGACTGGGCGATCATGCCGCCGTTCGATCCCGAGCTCACCGCGGCTCTCGGCGTGGTGCGCCACCTCCGGAGCGGCTGCACGACCATCCATCACATGGGCTTCGACACCGAAGGCCCGAAGGCGCTCGATCAGTGCGAGCGCGCGATCCGCACCTATCTCGACGGCGGGATCCGGCTCGCATTCTCTCCGGGCGTGCGCAACGTCGACAAGCTCGTGCTCGATTCGAAGGCCTTCCTGGCCACCCTGCCCGACGACCTGCGCGCGTTCGCCACGCCGCTCGTCGAGCTCGACAGCGCCGGCATGGAGCGCGACTACTTCGACCTCTTCGAGCACCTCTATCGGAAGTTCAACTCCGACGACACGCGCGTTCTCCTGAGCCCGAGCTGGGCGCAGGCTGTGACCGAATCGTTTCTCGCCCGCACGCGCGCGACGTCCGATCGGCTCGGCAAGGTGCCGATCCACATGCACTGCCTGCAGACGCCGATCCAGAAGGCGTTCTCGCTGCGCCGCTACGGGCAGACGGCGATCGCCTGGCTCGACGAGCGCGGGCTCATCGACGCGCACGTGGCGCTCGGGCACGCGATCTGGGTGACCGACCGCGACATCGACATCCTGGCCGCGCGACGGGCCTCGATCACGAGCCATCCGAGCTGCAACCTGGGCATGCGGAACGGACTGGCGCCGGTCTACGAGATGGCCCGGCGCGGGGTGAACGTGGCCATGGGCCTCGACGACAAGACGATCAATGACGACGAGGACGCGGTGATGGAGCTGCGCATGCTCCACAAGCTCCACCGGGTGCCGAGCTACGAGCTGACCACGCCTCCGCTCTCGGCCCGCGAGGTGCTCGCGATGGGTACCGTGAACGGCGCCCGCGCCCTCGGCTTCGCCGGCCGGCTCGGCGCCCTGACGCCGGGCATGAAAGCCGACGCGATCCTCGTCGATCTCGACCGCGTACTGGAAGACCCCTGGCTCACCGGCGAGCTCGACATCGTCGAGGCGTTCCTGCATCGCGCGATGGGCGCCGACGTCGCCACGGCCGTCGTCGGCGGGCGGGTGATCATGGAGGACCGAAAGTTTCTCACGCTCGACGTGGCCGCGCTCTATCAGGAGATCCGCCGGGCCGCCAAGACCATCGGCGAGGAGCAGCGGCGACGCGCGGAGACGCTCCAGCGCCTCAAGCCGTACTACCAGCGCTGGTACGGCGAGTGGCTCGGCGCCGAGACAAAGCCGTTCTACGTGCTCAACAGCCGCGTCTGACTCGCGGGCGCGCGCTCAGATGACACCTTCGTCGGCGAGCGTCTTGATCTCCTGCGCCGACATCCCGAGCAGCTCGCCGTACACGTAGCCGTTGTCCTCGCCGTAGCACGGCGCGCCGCGGTCGATGCGGCCGCCGATGTAGGCCGGACTCTCGTGGAGCTTCACCGGCACCTCGGCGAGGGGCCAGCGGCCGATCTTGGTCCCGGTCACCTCGGTCAGCCACGAGAGCGCCCGCAGCTGCGGATCGTTGTCGCACCGATCGCCCGCGGTCTGGCACACGCCGGCCGGCACGCCGGCACGCTGCAGCGCGAACATCGTCTCGTACGCGTCGCGCGATCTCGTCCAGCCCCCGACCAGCGCGTCGAGCGCGTCCTGGTTCGCGAGCCGCGCCGCGAGGTCCTGGAAGCGGCCGTCGCTCGCCCACTCCGGATGCCCCGCGACCTGGGTCAGCGCGCGCCATTCCTCGTCCTTGAAGCACGCGATCGCGAGCCAGCGGTCGTCGCCGGCGCAGCGATAGACGTTGTGGGGCGCCGCCGGCTTGTACGGCGATCGGTTGCCGTAGCGCGACCAGATGCGCCCGTTGGCCGACCAATCCAGAATGGTCGTGCCGCTGATCATCAGCCCCACCTCGGACTGCGAAGCGTCGACCCACTGTCCCTCGCCCGTACGCGCGCGGTGGAACAGCGCGCTGAGGATCGCCAGCGAGAAGCTATACGCACCCATCCAGTCGAGGTACGAATAACCCCATCCCGCCGGCATCGCCGGCTCCGGCAGGCCCGACATCTCCGAGAGACCGGAGAAGGAATTCGCGATCGGACCGACGGTGCGGAAGCGCCCGTACGTGCCTTTGGCGCCCATGCCCGACTGCTGAACATAAATGATGTCGGGCTTGATCGCGCGCATGGCGTCGTAGCCGAGCCCCCAGTTGTCGAGCACGCCGGGCGAGAAGCCTTCGGCGACGACATCGGACATCGCCACCAGGCGTCGCGCGATCTCCAGGCCCTTGGGATGCCGCACGTTCAGCGAGATTCCGCGCTTGCCGGGATTCTTGTTGTTGAACTGGCCGCCCATGTCCGGGTCGGTCACGCCGCGCAGCGGTCCCGTGGCCGCGTCGCGCGCGGCGCGACCGCCGACCGGCGCCATCGCGGCCATGCGCGTGTCGGGGTGGCTCTTGAGCTCGACCTTGATGCTCTCGGCGCCGAACGCGGCGAGAAACCGCGTGCCGCCGGCCGAGGCCAGGAACCACGTGAAGTCCAGGATGCGGACGTTGTGCAGCGGGAACGGCTTGCCGCGCGGCGAGAGAGCCTCGCCGACCGGCGCGCTGGCGGAGGCGGAGATCGCCGGCAGATCGCGCTCGCGCGGCAGCACGACGGTCTTCGCGTCCTCGTTCAAGAGCGGCGCGCGGCGGCCGACCGACCACGACGTGCGCGTCGCGAGCCACTTGCTGGTCGCGTACCGGAACGAGCGGCCGAGCTCCGGATGCTCGACGTCGGTGCAGCTCTGGCGCGCGAGCCAGTGCGGATCCATCGCGTTCTCGTGCGGCTTGCGCAACGGCGCCCAGAGCATCCCGGCCTCCTGGGCCTCGCGCCACGGCACGTTCTCGTAGGTGAACGCGCGCACGAACCGCTGGACCGCCTCCATCGCGAGATCGCGCTTCTCCGTGCTCGGGCCCGTGCCCGGCACGAAGCGCCCGCTGGTCGGCACGGTCGCTTTTTCGGGATCGATTCCGGCGTCCATGCCGTACTTCGCCATCAAGCCGACGAGCTGCGCGGTGTCGCCGGGCCGCGTCCCGAGGTTGGCCATCACCCAGCGCCCGTCCTTGGTGTGCACGATCGACGGATGCGGCGTGATGCCTTCCCGAGCATGGCGGCAGGTCTGCCGCTGCACGAGCGAGCGGCGCATCACCCAGGTCATCAGGTCGACCTCGGTCGATTTCGCCACGGCCTCGTGCACCGCACACGAGACGAGCTGCCCCTTCCCCGTCCGCCAGCGGAACAGCAGCGCGGCGATGATCGAGAACGCGAGCTGCTCCCCGGCGATGTGATAGGCGTGCCACATCTGCGGCGCGATCGGCGGCAGATCGTACTGGCCGCCCGGTGCGGGGTCGTAGCCGCAGTTCATCATGACGCCGCCGAGCGCCAGGTGGATCAGGTCCGAGCCCTTGAACTCGGCCCACGGGCCGTCGTCGCCGAACGGCGTGACTCGCGCGACGATCAGCGCCGGATGCCGCTGCAGGAGCGTCCTCGCACCCAGGCCGTAGCCGTCGAGCTCCCCCTTCGGCGTCGACTCGAGCAGCACGTCGGCGCCGGCCACCAGCGACGCGAGCCGGTCGCGATCATCCGACTTCGCCAGATCGAGCAGAATCGAGCGCTTGCCGCGGTTGTACTGCCAGAAGAACAACGAGCGCTCCGGGTCTTCGCGATTCTGGTAGAACGGGCCGATGCGCCGGGTGGAATTACCGCCCGGCGGCTCGACCTTGACGACGTCGGCGCCCAGGCCGGCGAGCGTGAGCCCGCAGTATTCGGCCTGCTCGTCGGCCAGCTCGATCACGCGAATGCCGGTCAGTGGACCTCGACGGGGCTGGGTTTCCATGGTGGCCCGAATATATCCTGTTCGGCGAGGAGGCACGATGCCCACCGAATCGATCGCCCGGGTCCATCTGAGCGTCGCCGAAGCCCGCGCGCTGTCCGAGCGCGCCATGCGCGGTATCGGCTACGATGCCGAGGAAGCGCGCATTCTCGCCGATCACGTGCTCGACGCCGCGCTCTGCGGCTACGAGTACTCCGGCCTACCGAAGCTGCTCAACGTCGCCGAGCACCCGCGCTTCAAGGCGCCGCGTGCCCCGCTGCGCGCGCTCCGGGAGACGAGCGTCTCCGTGCTCTTCGACGGCGGCAACCAGAGCGGGATGATCGGCATGTACCACGCGACGAAGGCCGTTATCGAGCGCGCCGAGCGCCACGGCTTCGCGCTGGTCGGCGTCAACAACATCTGGATGAGCGGCCGCAGCGCCTACTACGTCGAGATGGCGGCGCGCGCCGGCCTGATCGGCATCCACACCGTGGCCGCGCCGCCGATGGTCGCTCCGCCGGGCGGCGCCGGGCCGGCGCTCGGCACCAACCCGATCGCGTTCGGCTTTCCGATGGAGGGTGATCCGCTCGTGATCGACCTCGGCACCTCGGCCTTCATGGGCACCGATCTTCAGTTCCGCCAGCGTCTCGGTATCCCGTTACCCGAGGGCGTGGCGATCGACGAGCAGGGCCGCCCCACCACCGACGCCGGCGCCGCCCGGCGCGGCGCGCTCCTGCCGTTCGGCGATTACAAGGGATTCGCGCTGGCGCTCGCGACCCACGCGCTCGGCGCCCTCTGCGCCTGGGACGACAAGCCGGAGAAGGCCGGCTACCTCTTCATCGCATTCAAGCCAGATCTCTTCGTGCCGCTCGAGGACTATCGCCGGAGCCTGGCCGCGGAGGTCGCGGCGATCAAGGCGACGCCACGCCAGGACGGCGTGGCCGAGATCAGAATCCCCGGCGAGCGCGCCTACCGCGAGCGCGCGCGCCTGATGCGCGAGGGGATCGAGATCGATCGGCGCATCTTTGACGCGCTCGCCACACTAGCCGAGAAGACAATAACGTGACGGTTGGACGGGCGACACGCCGTGCACTACAACCTATGCTTCGGGTGCGGCGGCGCGGCCCAACGGGCGCTAGGGACCAGGTCGTTCTCCTTGAAGCGCGACCAGCGGAACGGTGTGATGTCGTAGTCCTTCGAGCGGCCGTGCAGGATCACGTCCGAGATGATGTCGCCCATCAGCGGCGAGTGCTTGAAGCCGTGGCCGCTCCAGCCAAAGTCGGCGAAGAGCCCGCCGTACTCGGGGATCGCGCCCAGCACCGGATGATGATCGGGTGTCGCGTCGTAGAGGCCGGAGTACCCGCCCATGGCCAGGCCGTGCTCCATGACCGGGAAGCGGTGCGCGATCAGCTCGGCGTTCTTCACGATCTGGTCCGGGTCGGCCCCCTCGTTATACGAATCAGGGTCGACGATCTCGTCGTAGACGAGCTTGCCGTGAATCGTCAGGTCGCCGTGCTCGGGCCGCATGTAGGTCATCTGCACGCTGTCGGCGACCGCCGGATGCACGCCAAAGCCCGACGGCCGGCGGAAGAAGCACATCTGATGGCGCTCGGGCTTGATCGAGACCTCGATACCCAGCGGCCGCAAGAGCCGGTCGGCCCAGAGCCCGGCGCAGTTGACGACGACTGGCGCGTCGATGTCGGCGCCTTCCGATCGGATGCCCACCACCTTGTTGCCAGCGGTGCGAATCGAGTCGACCTGACGATACTGGACGATCGTCGCGCCGAGCTCGCGCGCGCGATTGGCCAGCGCGTTCGCCGTCGACGACGGATCGGCGTAGCCCGACTCGGATTCGTACGAGGCGAGCGCGATGTCGTCCACGTTGGCGGCCGGCACCAGCGCCTTCACGTCGGCCGGTGAGATCAGCGTGACTCGCGCGCCCACCTTCTGTGCCTGCACGGCGTTATGTCGCAGGTGCGGCGCGTTCTCAGGCCCGGCGAGCGCGAGCATGCCTACCTGCTGGAATCCGGGATCGCCGTCGCCGCCGACCACGTCCTTCCAGTTGCGAAACATCTCGGCGGCCGCGCTGGCGGTGCGCGTGAAGAAGTCCATCGCGTAGAAGCGGCGCACCAGCGCGGTCGAGCGCCCCGTCGGGCCCGAGGCCACGAACTTCTTCTCGATCAGCAGCACGCGCCCGGGCTTCTTGCGCGCCAGGTGAAAGGCGAGGCTGGCGCCGTGGACGCCTCCGCCGATGATCACGAAGTCCGCGGTCCGGGGCAGGTCTACCATCGTCCTCTCACTCGTCGCTCACTATTAAGCGGGTGTGGGCCGTCGGCTCGTCGATGGCCATGCCGGCGGTCCAGTGCGGGCTGAACTGTGTGGGAATACCGAACCAGCTCACCCACTCCTCGCGCATCGCGGCCGGCTCGTCGGTCGGCCACAGCACGTTGAGCGGCAGCGGCCGGATCGGCGGCCGAAACGTGGGCAGCGGAATGTGCTCGATCGTCGTGCCCGCGGCCCGCGCCAGCAGGAGACCCACCTGCTCGCGGCAGCGCCGGCTCTGGCAGGGCCCCATGCCCGCGCGCGTGAGCCGCTTGATCTGATCCTGGTTGAGCGGGCCGTCACGCAGGAGCGTGGTGAGACTTCGCGCGCTCATCTGTCGCGAATCCCACTTGAGATATCGCGGCGGCTTCGTCTCGACCAGCTCGCGCCGCGTGACCTCCTCACACTGGCAGACGTTGACGTCCCATCCGCCCGCTGCGATCAAGGAGTCCAGCCAGGCGCGCCAGTAGGCGTGGAGCTCGCCTCCCGTTTGGTTCGCGGCGACCGCGCGAGCCGGCGCGACCGCGCCACGGCCCGATGCGCCGTCGACGCGCGCGCCGAGCGATTCGGCGGCCGCTCGCCCGGCCAGGCGTCCTTGCGAACGCGCACTGTCGGGGTCGCCGAGCGCGCGCTCGTCGAAGCCGATGCAGTCGCCCGCCGCGAAGACGGTCGGCACGGTCGTGCACAGCCGCGCGTCGACGTCCGGCACGTAGCCGCCAAGCGCCGAGACGAAGCGCAGGCGAGAGCCGACCAGGTGCAGGAGCTCGATACTCGGTGCCATGCCGATCGCCCAGCACACGCCGTCGCACGCGAGCTCACGCTCGCTTCCGGCGACGGGCGTGCCGTCTCGATTCGCCTGGACGATCACGACCGATTCGATCTCGCCCGTACGCCCGCGCGCGGCCCTGATCGTGTGCGACGTGAAGAACGGCACCCCGCGCTCGCCCAGCGCCTTGGCCGTCGCCGCGTCGCCGCGAATCTGGCCGTCGACCTCGACGATACCGACGACCTCGACGCCGTGTGTGAGCGCCAGCTCTGCGGTGCGCAGCCCCAGCACTCCGGAGCCGAGCACGACCAGCCGGCGCGCGGCGAGCGCGCGATAACGCGTGAGCAGTGCGGTCGCGCCGCCGGCGCCCAGAGTGCCCGCGCGCTCCCAGCCGGGAAAGCCGAGCAGCACGTCGCGCGCGCCCGCGGCGACGATCAGCCGATCGTAGCCGAGAAGCCATGACCGGCGGTCGTCGGCGAGCCCGAGCATCGGCCCGGGCAGCTCCTGCACGGCGGGCCCGTTGACGAACGCGCCCCAGACGTACGTGCCGAGCTGCACGTCCACGCCCGCGTCGTGCGCCGCGGCCAGATCCAGGTTCGTCTCGACCACGCGCCCGAGCATCGCCGCGCGGTTGCGGACCGACCCGTCCATGCGCTGGCCGAAGCAGAGTGGGACGTCCATCGCCATCATGTCGTTGTCGACGGGATGCTCGTCGACCAGCACCACCTCGACGCCGGCGCGCGCCGCCTCGATCGCGGCCGCGGCGCCGGCCGGCCCGGCGCCCACGACTACCAGCGGCGCGTGGTGATCGGGCGCGGACAGCTTGCCGGCGATCGAGCGCGGATCGATCTCGCGCATCAGTCGTCGCCGCCCGCCGCCGTCTCGAGGGCCGAGGGCGTGGCCACCCAGCCCGCGCGCTCGCGCCAGTCGCGCGGCGTGTGCGCGAAGCGGCCGAGCGCGAGCGCGCCCAGATCCGCGAACTGACACTGCCCGAAGCGCACGAGCTCGCTCACCGCGCGGCCGACGGCGGGCGAGAGCCCGAAGCCCACGCTCGACATCGTCGCGATGACCACGTTGTCGGGCTGGGCCAGGCGCTCGACTACCGGAAGCCCGTCGGGGGTGTTCTCGACCAGGCCGCTCCACGAGCGGATCAAACGCACGTGCGCCGCGCCCGGGAGCAGCTCGGCGAGCCGACGCGCGAGGCTGCGCACGACCGGCGTGTTCGCGTGCTCGGGCGTGGCCATGTCGGGCACGTTGATCCACTCGTGTGGGCCGCCCCCGTAGACGAGGTTGCCGCGGAGCGTCTGGCGGCCGTAGAGCCCGTTGCCCGCAACGCCACCCACCTGCATGAGCGGGATCGGCTCGGTCGCGATCATCTCCACGCGCGCCGGCGCCAGCGGCAGCCACACGCCGAGCATCTCGGCGAAGGCGCCCGTTTGCGGGCCGGCGGCGATCACGACGACGTCGGCGTCGAACGTACCGTGCGTGGTCTCGATCGCGGTCACGCGACCGCCGCGCTGTGTGAGCCCGGTCACCGTCGTGTGCTGCAGGATCCGGCCCCCGTGGTCCTGCAACGCCCACGC
>Ga0075433_10003392_pt1 | contig 12305 bp, 8 predicted proteins | sample RhiMethybrSRZTD2_FD_75299 | JGI IMG/M metagenome (GOLD analysis project Ga0075433, IMG submission 75299) | Populus rhizosphere microbial communities from Tennessee, USA - Rhizosphere MetaG P. TD hybrid SRZTD2 | ecosystem: Host-associated > Plants > Roots > Rhizosphere > Soil | place: USA... | reverse complement strand
CAGCGGCAACCTGGCCGGCCATCTCGGCGTGGTCACCGTCGCGCTTCGCGAGCGGGCGCGCCGTCCGCTCGTCGATCGCCGGGTGGGACAGGGCATCGACGACGCGCTGGTGGTGCTCGAGGAGGCGCTCCCTCGGCCAGGCGCCGGCGAGGCGGATCCGCTGCGCGCGGCGGTCGCGGAGCTCCGCACTGTCCTGACGCTTGAGCCCACCACCGCACCTGCGTGGGCCGCGCGTCTTCGTGACCTCGCGTCCACCGCGTCCCGGCTCGCCGAGCTCGCCGCCGGGGCGGGCGGCGAGACCGCCCTGTGGGTCGAAGGGCTCCAGGCCACGATCGCGAGCCATCGCCGCGACCTGGACGCGCTGGCCCCGTGGGCCGAGCCGCTCGACGAGGTGATCGCGGCGCTGCCCCCGGATGTGGCGGCGGGGCTGCCCGCGGTGATGCGCCTGCTCGGGCCGGCGTTGACCCTGGGCGTGCTGCCCGCTGAGGCCGCGGCCGCGGCCCGTGAGATCAGCGATCTGCTCGAGGGGGGCGGTGGGGTGGCCGCGCCGCTGGACCGCGGGCACCTGCTCAAGGCGAGAGACGCGCTCGACCGGTCGGCTCTCGCCGCCACCGCGGAGGCGCGGCGGCGCGAGGAGGCGGCCGCCGCCGCGCTCGCCCTCGCGGAGGGGATGGACTTCACGTTTCTCTTCGACGCGAGCCGCCAGCTCTTCGCCATCGGCTATCGCGTGGCGGACGGGGCGCTCGACGAGGGCCTGTACGATCTGCTGGCCTCTGAAGCGCGCCTGACGAGCTTCCTGTGCGTGGCGCGCGGCGAAGTCCCCCCGGTGCACTGGTTCCGGCTGGGGCGGCCGATGACGCCCGTCGAGCTCGGCAGCGCGCTCGTGTCGTGGTCCGGCTCCATGTTCGAGTACCTCATGCCCGCCCTGGTCATGCGCGCGCCGGAGGGCAGCCTGCTCGATCAGTCCTGCCGTCTCGTGGTGAAGCGACAGATCGCCTACGGCGCCTCCCACGGCGTGCCCTGGGGCATCTCGGAGTCGGCCTACAACGTGCGCGACCTCGATCTCACCTACCAGTACTCGAGCTTCGGCGTGCCTGGGCTGGGCCTCGAGCGCGGCCTCGGCGAGGACCTCGTGATCGCGCCCTATGCCACCGCGCTCGCGGCGATGATGGACGCGCCCGCGGCGGCGCGCAACTTCGCGGAGCTCGCCCGTCTCGGCGGCCGGGGCGCCCACGGCTACTACGAAGCGCTCGACTTCACGCGCTCGCGTCTGCCGGAAGGCGCCAAAGTGGCGGTGGTGCGCGCCTACATGGCCCATCACCAGGGCATGACGGTGACCGCGCTGGCCAACGTGCTGCTGGACGGCGTGCTCCGCGAGCGCTTCCACGGCGAGCCCGTCATGGAGGCCACCGAGCTGCTCCTGCACGAGCGCGTGCCGCGCGACATTCCCGTCACGCGACCGCGCGGCGAGGAGGTGCGCGCGCCCGGCCACCTCCGCGAGCCCGCGGTGCCAGTCGCCCGCCGCTTCACGTCGCCCGCGGACGCGCTGCCGCGCACGCATCTCCTGTCCAATGGCCGCTATGTCGTGATGATGACGGCGGCCGGCGCGGGCTACAGCTTGTGCGGCCCGCTGGCCGTCACGCGCTGGAGAGAAGACCGCACCCGGGACGCGTGGGGCTCGTTCGTGTTCCTCCGGGACGCGCGGAGCGGCGCGGTGTGGTCGGCCGGCTATCAGCCCGCCGGCGTCGAGCCGGACACGTATCAGGCGTCGTTCCTGGAAGACCGCGCGGAGATCCGCCGGCGCGACGGCAGCATCATGAGCACGCTCGAGGTGCTCGTCTCGCCGGAGGACGACGCGGAGATCCGCCGCGTCTCCCTGATCAACCTGGGCACGGAAGCGCGGGAGATCGACGTGACGTCCTACGCCGAGCTGGTGCTCGCCCCGCCCCGCGCCGACGCCGCGCATCCCGTCTTCTCGAGCCTCTTCGTGCAGACGGAGGCGGTGCCCGAGCTGGACACGCTGCTCGCCTCGCGCGCGGCCCGGTCCCCCGAGGAGGAATCGGTGTGGGCGGCGCACGTCATGGTCGTGCAGGGCATGAGCGAGGGCGGCTCCCAGTACGAGACGGATCGCTCGCGCTTCCTCGGGCGCGGGCGTGGGATCCGTACGCCCATGTCCATGATCGAGGGCCGGCCGCTGTCGAACACCGCCGGCGCGGTGCTGGACCCCATCTTCAGCCTGCGTCGCCGCGTGCGGCTGGCCCCCGGAGCAAGCGCGCGCGTGGTGTTCTCCACCATGCTTGCCACGTCACGCTCCGCCGTCCTCCTCATGGCCGACAAGTACCGCGACCCGGCCACCTTCGAGCGCATCGCCACCCTGGCGTGGACGCAGGCGCAGGTGCAGCTGCATCACCTCGCCATCGGCGCCGAGGAGGCCCACCTCTTCCAGCAGCTCGCCAACCGCATCCTCTACGCCGATCTGCGGCTCCGCGGCCCCGCGCCGGTGCTCGCGCGGAACACCCTCGGCCCCGCCGGGCTCTGGAAGCACCGCATCTCGGGGGATTTGCCGATCATGCTGGTGCGCATCGACGAGATGGAAGACCGCGGGATCGTGCGCCAGCTCCTGCGCGCCCACGAGTACTGGCGCATGAAGGGTCTCGCGGTCGACCTCGTGATCATCAACGAGAAACCGCCCTCCTATCTCCAGGATCTCCAGACCGCGCTGGAGGGGCTGGTGCGCACCGGCCGCCCTACGCTGAGCGCGACCCACGAGGGCTCGGTGTTCGTGCTCCGGGGCGATCGCCTGTCCGCGGAAGAGCGCGACTGCCTCACCGCGGCGGCGCGCGTGATCCTGCTGAGCCGGCAGGGCACCCTCGCCGAGCAGGTCGCGCGCGCGGAGCCGCCCGCGCCGGAGCGGCGGCGGGAGCGGCGGCCCGTGCCGGCCCGGCGCGACGAGCCCGAGCCGTTGCCACCGCGCCCGCCATGGGAGTTCGACAACGGGCTGGGCGGCTTCGTCGACGACGGACGCGAGTACATGGTCGCGCTCGGCGAGGGGCAGTGGACACCCGCGCCGTGGATCAACGTGATCGCGAACGAGCGGCTGGGCTTCCAGGTCTCGGAGTCCGGCGCGGGCTACACGTGGGCGGAGAACAGCCGCGAGAACCAGCTCACGCCGTGGTCCAACGACCCCGTAACCGACGTGCCGGGTGAGGTCCTCTACGTCCGCGACGACGAGAGCGGGGATCTCTGGGGCCCCACCGTGCTGCCGATCCGGGAGGAGGCGTGGCCCTATCATTGCCGGCACGGGCAGGGCTACAGCCGCTTCACCCATCGCGCCCACGGCATCGAGCTCGAGCTGCTCCAGTACGTGCCGCTCGAGGACCCGGTGAAGATCTCGCGGCTGCGCGTGGTGAACCGGTCGTCGCGCCCCCGTCGGCTCACCATCACCGCCTACGTCGAATGGGTGCTGGGCGCCTCGCGCGCCACCACCGCCCCGTTCGTGGTCACCTCGCTGTGCCCGCGCACGGGCGCCCTGCTGGCGCGCAACGCGTGGACCATCGACTTCCCCGGCCGCGTCGCCTTCTTCGACCTGGCGGGCCAGCAGACGGGCTGGTCCGGCGACCGCACGGAGATCTTGGGACGCAACGGCACCCTGGATCACCCCGACGCGCTCGAGCGCGGCCAGCCGCTGTCGGGGCACGTGGGCCCCGGGCTCGACCCGTGCGGCGCGCTCCAGGTGACCCTGAGCGTCGCGGCGGGCGCGGAGACCGAGGTGGTAGTCTTCCTGGGCCAGGGCCAGTCCGAGGAGGAGGCCCAGACCCTGGTCGAGCGGTATCGCGCGACCAACCTCGAGGCGGTGCTGCAGGCCGTCAAGACGCGGTGGGACGACCTCCTCGCCGCGGTGCAGGTGAAAACACCCGACCGCTCGCTCGATCTCATGCTCAATCGCTGGCTGCTCTACCAGGCGCTGGCGTGCCGGGTGTGGGCGCGCGCGGGCTTCTATCAGGCCGGCGGGGCCTACGGCTTCCGCGATCAGCTCCAGGACGTCATGGCGCTCACCGTGGCCGCGCGTGACATCGCCCGGGCGCATCTCGTCCGCGCCGCCGCGCGGCAGTTCCGCGAGGGCGACGTCCAGCACTGGTGGCACCCGCCGTCCGGGCGCGGCGTGCGCACGCGCATCTCGGACGATCTCCTGTGGCTCCCGTTCGTCGCCGGCCACTACGTCGCGGTGACCGGCGATGCCGGCGTGCTCGATGCGGAGGCGCCGTTCCTCGAGGGCGCGGCCCTGAGCGACGAGCAGCTGGAGAGCTACTTCGAGCCCAGCGTCTCCACCGAGGTCGCCAGCCTCTTCGAGCACGGCGCCCGGGCGATCGACCGGAGCCTCGCGGTCGGGTCTCACGGCCTGCCCCTGATCGGCACCGGCGACTGGAACGACGGCATGAATCATGTCGGCCCCAAGGGGAAGGGCGAGAGCGTCTGGCTCGGCTGGTTCCTCTTCGCCACGCTGGAGCAGTGGGCGCCCCTCGCGGAGTCGCGTGGAGAGCATGCCCGCGCCGAGCGGTGGCGGGCGCATGCGGCCGCCCTCCGCGCGGCGCTCGAGAACCATGCCTGGGACGGGGACTGGTACCGGCGCGCCTATTTCGACGACGGGACCCCGCTCGGCTCCGCGGAGAACTCCGAGTGCCGGATCGACTCGATCGCCCAGTCCTGGGCCGTGCTCTCCCGGGCGGCCGACCCCGGCCGCGCCGCCCAGGCGATGGGGGCCGTCGAAGAGTACCTGGTCCGCCGCGAACAAGCCCTCGTGCTTCTGTTCACGCCGCCGTTCGTCCGGCCCCGGCGCGACCCCGGGTACATCCGCGCATATCCGCCCGGAATCCGGGAGAACGGCGGCCAGTACACCCACGGGGCCATTTGGGCCATCATGGCGTTCGCGGCCCTCGGCGAGGGAGATCGAGTGGGGGAGCTCTTCTCGATCTTGAACCCCGTGAACCACGCGAGCACGCGCGCCGGCCTCTACCGCTATCGAGTCGAACCCTACGTCATCGCGGCCGACGTCTATGCCGAGTCGCCGCACATCGGACGTGGCGGCTGGACCTGGTACACGGGCTCGGCGGGCTGGATGTACCGGGCCGGCATCGAGTGGATGCTCGGGTTCAGACTGCGCGGCGCCGCCCTCTTCATCGAGCCGTGCATCCCCCGCATCTGGGGCGGCTTCTCCATACGCTTCCGCTACCACGCGTCACGCTACGAGATCACCGTGGAGAACCCGCGAGGGGTGACCCGCGGGATCGAGCGCGTCGAGGTGGACGGCGCGCGCGTCGAGCTCGGCCCCGAGGGCCTCCCGCTAGTGGACGACGGGGCTACACATCGGGTGCGGGTCTGGATGGGCTGAGCGGCGCCGACCCGTAAGTTACCGGGTCAAATTTGCCGGCGCCATCGCCTGGCATCCGTCCACGAAAGTCTTATCAAGGACTTGGCGCGGGCACGCCTCTTGCCTTCCCGATATCCATTCCTAAAGGAGGCACCCGTCATGCTCATGAGCACGAAGGAGATTCTCGGCTACACGATCCTCGCCACGGACGGCGAGCTCGGCCAGGTTTCGGACTTCCTCGTCGACGACGGCTTCAAGCTTCGCTATCTCGTCATCGACACCGGCAAGTGGCTGCCCGGGAAGAAGGTGGCCCTCTCCACCGCCTGGATCAGCAGCGTAGATCCGCACCGGCAGCACGTCGTGATGAATATCGAGCGAAAGCGGATCGAGGAAGGCCCCGAGTACTCGGAGGAGCACGTCCTCGACCGCGACTACGAGACCCGGTTGCACGCCCACTATCAGTACCCGCCGTACTGGCTCTAGGGAGGATTTGATGGGACGCTGTGACGTCTGCGGGAATGACTACCGTCGCACCATGGAGATCCGCGTGGGCAGCGAGCGCGGGACCTTCGACTCCTTCGAGTGCGCCATCCACCGGCTGGCCCCGATGTGCGAGCACTGCGGATGCCGCGTGATCGGCCACGGGGTGGAGCTCGGCGATCGGATCTTCTGCTGCGCCAGCTGCGCGGCGATGGAAGGTATCGACAAGAAGGCGGTCAATGCCTAGCCTGCGGGTGCCGCGCGAAGAGGGGCGGCGATGACCGGCGCGCGGCTGGCCGGGCACCCGATCCACCCAATCCTGGTGGGCATCCCCATCGGGCTCTGTACCTTCTCCGTGTTCGCGGACATCGTCCGGCTCGCGGGGTGGGGTAAGCCCGTCTGGTTCGACGTGGCGCTCTACGCCATCGCTGGGGGCATCGTGGGCGCCCTGCTCGCGGCGGTGCCCGGCCTGGTCGACTACCTCACGGCCACCGACGCGCGGGTCCGTGACATCGCGTTCGCGCACATGATCGCGGCCCTGTTCGTGGTGGGGATCTTCGGATTCACGCTCTGGCAGCGGTGGGGCGGTGACCACGGGTTCTTCCCCGTGGCCGTCTCGACGGTGGGTCTCTTGCTGCTGGGCGTGGTCGGCTGGCTCGGCGGCGAGATGGTGTTCGTCCACGGCATGGGCATGGAACCGCCCGCGGTGCGTGAGCGGGCGCGGCGAAAGGTGGCCTGAAGCCATGAAGGCGGAGCGGCAAGACGCGGTGGCCCCGAAGATCAACCTCGGCGCATTCGAGCGCATCGTCTCGCTCGCGGGCGGCGCCGCCCTCATCGCCTATGGCCTCAAGCGACGCTCCCGCGGGGGGCTCAGCCTCGCGTGGCTCGGTGGCTCGCTCATCCTTCGCGGCTTCTCGGGCTGGTGCGCCCTCTATGGGTTGCTCGGCGTCGACCGCTCCGGGGCCGGCGACGCCACGCGCGGCAATCTCGGCGTCAAGGTCGAGCGGGCGATGGTCTTCGACGAGCCGCCCGAGAAGCTCTACGCCTTCTGGCGCGATTTTCGGAACCTCCCGACCATCATGCCCAATGTCGAGTCGGTGTCCGTCTATCCCGATGGGCGCTCGCACTGGCGCGTGAAGGGACCACTGGGGTCCACGCTGGAGTGGGACGCTCAGATCATCAATGACCGCCCCGGCGAGCTCATCGCCTGGCGGACGGATGAGGGCGCGCGGGTGGAGCACGCGGGCTCGGTGCGCTTCGAGCGCCAGCCCGGTGACGCGACGCTCGTACGGGTCTCGCTTCAGTACAACCCGCCGGGTGGGGAACTTGCCCACCTGGTGACGGCGCTGTTCGGCGCCGATCCCGGCGAGCGTATCCAGGAGGATCTCCTGCGCTTGAAGGAGGCAATGGCGCGGGCGAACGAGGACCGCGACGGGCTGCAGCCCGCGACCGCGTCGGCGCTGGGCTATCACGCGCCGGACGCGCCGCGTTCCGCCAAGTGAACCGGCGCTATAGGGGCTGAGGCGGCTCCGACCGCGGGTCGGAGCGCGCAAGGACTAGACAGCGGCCCTACACTGGGAGCGATGAGACCCTCACGTCGCGTCGCTCGTTGGGCCGGAGCCTGTTTCGCCTTCGCGCTGCTGCTCGTCGGCAGTGGGCCGTCGAGCCTCCGGGCCGAGATCGACACGCCCACGACGGCGGCGGTGGCCGCCGCGAAGCTCACCGGCCGCCACTACCTGAACCAGGACCCCCAGTACTCGCGGGGGCCCCTGTCCGCTCGAGTCCGCACGTTCGTCACCGGCATGACGTGGCTGGTGGCGGAGCGCCGCGTAGCCGCGCTGCCGGCGGGCCACCCCGATCTGGAGCGGCTGCGCGGAGGCGCCGCCGCGCCCAGTGTCACCTGGATCGGCCACGCCACCGTGCTCGTGCAGCTCGACGGCCTCACCATTCTCACCGATCCGACCTGGAGCGACGTGGTCGGGCCCTTCGGAGTGATCGGAGTCCACCGCTACACGCCGCCGGGCATCCGCTTCGAGGATTTGCCGCGCATCGACGTGGTCCTCATCTCGCACGATCACTACGACCACCTCGACGCCGCCACCGTGCAGCGCCTCGCCAGCGCCTTCGATCCGCACTTCATCGTCCCCATGGGCCTCAAGTCGTGGTTCGCAGAGCGCGGCATCACGCACGTGACCGAGCTCAACTGGGGAGAGTCGACGGCGGAAGGCGGCGTGACCTTCGTCTGCACGCCCGCGCAGCACGGGGGCGGTCGCACCCTCGCCGATCAGGGCCGCCGGCTCTGGTCCTCGTGGGTGGTCCTGGGGTCCAAGCGCTTCTACTTCGGCGGGGACAGCGGCTACTTTCGTCACTTCAAGGACACGGGCGACGCCTACGGTCCCTTCGATCTCGCCGCGCTCCCCATCGGCTCTTACACGCCGCGTGAGACCGCGCGGCCCGTGCACATCTCGCCGGAGGAGGCCCTCCAGGCCTTCACCGATCTTCGCGCCACGACGTTCGTGGGCATCCACTGGGGTACCTACGCCCTGGCGCGCGAGCCGTACGACGAACCTCCCAAGCGCATCGCCGCCGAGGTGGCCCGCCGCGGGCTCGCGGCCGACCATATCCTGATCTTGGCCCCTGGGCAGACTGCATCCTGGTAGCCCCCGAATACCCCCCTGGCTCGGACGGTCTTGCGCTTCCGGGCAAATCCGGTCAGACTGACGTCCCCATGGCGGACCGCGTACTCATCGTGGACGACGATGCGGACTCCAAGACCGCGCTCGGCCTCCTGCTGTCTCACTGGGGATACGAGGTCGTCGAGGCGTCCGACGGCTCCGAAGCGCTCGATCTGGCGCTGGAATTCCGGCCTACCGTCGTGGTCTCCGATCTCGTCATGCCGGGCATGGACGGGCTCGCCTTGCTGGAGGCTCTGCGCACGGAGCTGCCCGCCACGTCGGTGATCCTCCTCACGGGGCACGGCACCGTCGAGACTGCGGTCTCGGCCATGAAGGAGGGGGCGTACGACTACTTGACCAAGCCGGTGGACGTGCGCCGCCTGCGGGTGCTCGTGGCGAAGGCCATCGAGAAGAGCGAGGTGCTGCGGGAGGTGACCCTGCTGCGCCGTCAGCTCGGCAGCGTGACGTCCATGGGCCAGCTCATCGGCTCGAGCCCGCCCATGCAGGAGATCTACCGCGTCGTGCACCAGGCCGCCTCGACCAACGCGCCCGTGCTGATCGCCGGCGAGAGCGGCACGGGGAAGGAGCTGGTCGCCCGCACCATCCACTCGCTCAGCTCGCGCGGGAAGGGGCCGTTCGTCGCCGTCAACTGCTCGGCGATCCCGGAAACCTTGCTCGAGAGCGAGCTGTTCGGACACGAGCGCGGGGCCTTCACGGGCGCCGTTGAGCGGCGGGCCGGCTACTTCGAGCTGGCGGATCAGGGCACGCTGTTCCTCGACGAGATCGCGGAGATGAGCGCGGCGCTCCAGGCCAAGTATCTGCGGGTGCTCCAGGACGGCGTGATCCGACGGCTGGGTGGCAAGGCCGAGGTGAAGGTCGACGTGCGCATCATCGCCGCGACCAACAAAGACCCCGTGGCGGCGATGAAGCAGGGGACGTTTCGTGAGGATCTCTACTACCGGCTGAACGTCTTCAGCCTCACGATGCCGACGCTGCGCGCCCGCAAGGACGACATCGCGCTGCTCGCGGATGCGTTCATCGCGGAATTCGCGGCCAAGTACGGCAAGCCCGCCAAGGCGCTCAGCGAAGAGGCGCTCGAGGCGCTCAAGCGCCACGCGTGGCCGGGCAACGTGCGCGAGCTGCGGAACTGCATCGAGCGCGCGGTCGTGAGCAGCGACGACGTGCATATCCCCGCCTCACTGCTCTCCATCGGCGGGCAGCGCCTGCTGCCGGCTCCCACGCCCGCCGCCCCCGCGAGCGCCGGCGCGATGGAGGCGGCGAGCGACCAGCCGGTCGGCATCACGCTCGACGAGGCCGAGCGCATCCTGATCCTCAAGACGCTCGCCGCCCTCGGCAACAACAAAACCCGGGCCGCGGAGTGCCTGGGCATCAGCCTCAAGACCCTCCACAACAAGCTGCGCCGCTACAACGCCTCCTGAGCGCGGCCGTACCCGCCGAGGTGGCTACTTCCGCGGGCCCATCCCCTCGATGAGGGTGAGGAGCTCGTCGGCATGTTCTTCTTCCTTGGCGAGGATCTCTTCGACGATGCGGCGGGTCGTGGAGTCGGTGTCGCCGATATAGTGGACCATCTCGGTGTAGGACTCGATGGCGATGCGCTCGGCGACGAGATTTTCCTCGATCATGGCGGCGAGGTCGTCGACCTCGACGTACTCGGAGTGGGCGCGGGCGGAGAGGCCATCGGGGTTGAAGTCGGGGGCGCCGCCGAGCTGGATGATGCGCTGGGCGAGCTGATCGGCGTGGGCCTGCTCTTCCTGCGCGTGCTCGAGGAACTCCTCGGCGACGGCCTGGGCATGGATGCCGGAGGCGGTGAAGTAGTGACGGCGGTAGCGGAGGACGCAGATGATCTCGGTGGCAAGAGCGGTGTTGAGCAGCTTGAGGACGGTGTCACGGTCGGCGGCATAGCCGGGGGTGACGGCGCCGGCATCGAGGTGCTGGCGGGCTCGGCGCCGGAGCTCCTTGACGTCGGAGAGGAACTCGCTCTTGCCTGTGCGGTCCTGGGTATCAGGCGTGCTCTTCATGGTGGCTCCTTTCATGAGGCCTGGCAGTACACCTGCCGTCGCAGCGTGAGGGCGGGGGACGGGACGCCGGTGGGCTGACCGAAGAAGTCGATGTAGCGGTCGATTCGGCGCGGCCGGTCGGATCGGGACAGCCATCTGCGCGCGCGACGCTGGGTTCGCTTGGAGACTCCGGTGACCTTGGTCATCTCTCCACCTCCGAGCGATCGGATGAATTCATGAGTGGATTGGCGGTCGTGCTGCGGCTGGGGACGAGCGTGGATGGCATCGTGGCGGCGACGAGGCCTTCCTCGCAGGGGGGCGGCTCACTGCCTTCTCGAAACGCCTCGGTGATCCCGAGGCCTCCGCCGCAGACGCGGTGGCCCGTCGCGTCCACCGGGGCCATCACCACCCCGTAGGGCGGCCTGAAGGGCCGGGGCTCGGCGCGCCGCACCGCGGCCTGCATGACGGCGGCCCAGATGGGCAGCGCGACCTCCGACCCGGTCAAGCCGATGGACCGCGCGTCGTCGGCGCCGACCCACACACCCACCACCAAGTCGGGCGTGTAGCCGACCAGCCACGCGTCGCGGAGACCGTCCGAGGTGCCCGTCTTCCCGGCGGTCACGTTTTGCAGGCCCCACCGCGCGCTCGCGGCCCCGGTGCCGCGGCTCATCACACCCCGCAGCAGGTGGGTCACGATGAACGCCGATTCGGGCGAGACCACGCGGACGGGCGTCGGGAGCGGCCGCAGGGCCGCGCCGGACGCCGTGTCGTCGATGGTGGTCGGGCGCACTCGGTAGCCGCCGTTGGCCAGCACCGCGAAGGCCGCGGTCATCTCCAGCAGCGTGGCCTCGGAGGTGCCCAGCGCGATCGAGGGCACCGCGGCGAGCGGACTCTCGATGCCGAAGGCGCGCGCGAGCCGGGTGACCCGGGCGGGGCCGATCTGCTGGGCGATGCGCGCGGCCGGCACGTTGAGCGAGGCTTCGAGGGCGTGGCGCACCGTGACCACCCCGCGGAAGCGGTGGTCGATGTTCTGCGGCGTCCACTCGCGTCCGGCGGACCACACCGCGAGCGGCTCATCGTCCACCGTCGAGGCGGCGGTCAGCGCCGCCGCGCCCGTTCCGCCCTCGAAGGCGGCAAGGTACACGAAGGGCTTGAACAGGGAACCGGGCTGCCGGCGCGCGCGGAAGGCACGGTTGAAGGTGCTCTCGCGATAGTCGCGGCCGCCGAGGAGCACGCGGATGTGACCGCTTCCCGGCTCCATCGCGACTACCGCGGCTTGGAGCGTACCCGCGGGCAGCTTTTGCGCCCGCTCGGCCTGGGTGAGCTGCTGGCGCACCGCAGCCTCGGCCACCCGCGTGAGCCCGCGGTCCAGCGTGGTGGCGACGCGGGCGAGCCCTGTCTCGCGGGGCGCGCCATCGGGCAGCACGCGGCGGGCCGTCTCCTCGCGCGCGAGCTCCACGAACCAGGGCGCCCGGCTCCGTTGGGGGGCCGCGAGGCGAACCGGGGCAGCGAGGGCGGCGCCGAGGACCGACTCGGACACCATGCCGTCGGCGGCCATGGCATGGAGCACCACGTCGCGACGGGCGCGGAGACGCCACGCCACGTCCGCGAACGCCCGGCTGGGCGCGCGGATCGCCGTCGCCAGCAGGGCGGCCTCGTCGAGCGTGAGGGCGCCTAGCTCCTTGCCGAAGTGATGATGCGCCGCCGCGGCCACGCCCAGCACCGGGGCACCGCCGGCCTGACCGAGATACACGGTATTGAGAT
>Ga0075433_10003387_pt1 | contig 12313 bp, 5 predicted proteins | sample RhiMethybrSRZTD2_FD_75299 | JGI IMG/M metagenome (GOLD analysis project Ga0075433, IMG submission 75299) | Populus rhizosphere microbial communities from Tennessee, USA - Rhizosphere MetaG P. TD hybrid SRZTD2 | ecosystem: Host-associated > Plants > Roots > Rhizosphere > Soil | place: USA... | reverse complement strand
CTGGGCATTTCGATCCTGCGTGGGCGCGAATTTGCGGAGCAGGATGACGCGGGCGCCCCGGGGGTGGCCATCGTCAACCAGGAGTGCGCGCGCAGGCTCTGGGGCGACCAGGAGCCGCTCGGGAGGCGGATCAGCCTCGACGGTGCGCGAGGCCCTTTTCTCCAGGTGATCGGTGTGGCTCAAGACGCCAAGTATGACGAGCTGTCCGAAAGCCCCCGTCCCTTCGTCTATCTGTCTCATCTGCAGAGCCCCGATCTGCTCTCGGAGCTGGCGCTGCTGGTGCGTGCCAAGGAGAGGCCCGCGAGCCTGCTCGCCGCGGTGCAGCACGAGCTGCGCTCGATGGACGCCAACCTGCCGATTTACGACGTCACCACGCTGGAAGGAAGCCTGCACTTGAGGAGCGACAAACAGCGGGGCATAACCAAGCTGCTGGGCCTGTTCAGCGCCCTGGCGCTGCTGCTGGCGTCGGTAGGGTTGTACGGAGTGCTGGCCTTCGCAGTGGCGCGACGCACCCGCGAGATCGGTATTCGCATGGCCCTGGGCGCCCGCCGGCGCGACGTCCTGCGCATGCTCGTCGGCGAAGGGCTGCGCCTGACTCTCTGGGGCATCGGTGTGGGGCTGGTCCTGTCGGCGGGCTTGACGCGCCTTCTCGCGGGGGTCCTGTTCGGTGTGGCGCCGGCCGATCTGGCGACCATCGCTGGAGTCTCCCTGTTGCTCGCCGCGGTGGGCGCGGCGGCCAGCTCGCTTCCGGCCCGCAAGGCCATGCGCATCGATCCGATGCTGGCCTTACGGCATGACTAGGAGCGTTGTGATGGGTTTTCTTTCAAATCTGCGCAACGCGCTGCGCTCCCTGGCGGGAACGCCGGGCCTCCAAAGTGGATCCGATGACGGCACTGCGCTTCGAGTGAGGTGAAAGAATGGAGACATTCCTCCAGGATCTGCGCCATGGAATCCGGATGCTGCGCAATGCGCCGGGCTTCACCGCCGTCGTGCTGCTGACCCTCAGCCTGGGCATCGGAGTCAACACCCTGATGTTCAGCGCGGTGAACGCCATCCTGTTGCGCCCGCTTCCCTATCCGGACCCCGAGCGGCTGGTCTCCGTCCCGTCGACTCGACCGTCGCGGGGCATCGACCGGATGACGGTTTCGCTTCCGGATTACCAAGACTGGAAGGCGCAGAGCCGGTCCTTCGAATCGTGGGCGGCGCTCATGCAGGACAGCTTCGTCCTGACGGGAGCCGGCGAGCCCCGTCAGCTGCGCGGCGCGCGGGTCTCCGCGGCTTTCTTCAACTTGCTGGGGATCGGGCCTGCCTTGGGGAGAGGCTTTCTAAGCGAAGAGGAGCAGCCCGGGCGTCATCGGGTGGCGGTCCTCAGCCATGCATTGTGGCAGCAGCAGTTCGGCTCGGATCCGGCGGTGGTGGGCCGATCGATCACGATGAACGGCGCATCCTTCACGGTCGTCGGGGTCGCGCCGGCGGGTTTTCAGTATCCAGATTCCAAAATCGAAGTCTGGGTCCCGCTGGCTTTCTCTCCGGGAGGCGGGGGGGATCGCGAGTCGCGCTTCCTGAGGGTCATCGGCCGCCTCAAGCCCGGCGTGACGCCGGCCCGGGCGCGCCAGGAGATGGAGGGGATCGCGCGGCGATTGGAGCAGACCTACGCGGAGAACAAGGGAGTGGGGGTTCTGATCATCCCGTTCCGGAGCGATCTGGTGGGAGATCTCTCGGCGTCGCTCTGGATGCTCCAGGGGGCGGTGGCCTTCGTCCTGCTCATCGCCTGCGCCAACGTGGCGAACCTGCTTCTGGCACGCTCTTCCTCGCGCCGCAAGGAAATCGCGCTGCGCCTCGCTCTCGGCGCCGGGCGAGTGCGCCTGCTCCGGCAGCTCCTGACCGAAAGCCTGCTCCTCGCCGCGGCGGGAGGGGTTTTGGGCACGCTTCTGGCTGCCTGGGGCCTCAATCTGGTGCTGGCGCTGGTGCCCGGAGATCTTCCGCGAGTCGATGAGATTTCTCTCGATGCACGAGTGCTGGCCTTCACGGCGGGACTCTCCCTTGTGACGGGAGTCCTGTTCGGTCTGCTGCCGGCCCGCAGGGCGACGCGGGTGGACCTCGTGGATCCCCTCAAGGAAGGAGGTCGCCAGATGATTGGGGGCCGGCGGAACCGTGGCACCCTGAAGCTCCTGGTCGTGAGCGAGGTCGCGCTCTCCCTCGTCCTGATGGTCGGTGCCGGCTTGCTGACCAACAGCCTCCTGAGGCTTCGTGCCGTGAATCCCGGTTTCGATCCCGAGAATCTTTTGACGGTTCAGCTGAGCCTTCCGGTCTCGAAATATCCCGATGCGGCGAAGAAAGGCGAATTCATCCGCCGGGCGCTCTCCGGCATCGGCTCCTTGCCGCGGGTGCTTCACGCGGGAGCCACGAACGATCTGCCCTTGGGCAACACGGAATTCAATCGCTATTACCAGATGACGGAGGCGGAGGGCCGCAAGAGCGCGGCCCGGCCCGAGCAGGAGCCTCCGGTCGCCGTGTTCGAAGTCACTCCCGGTTATTTCCGTGCCATGGGGACTCCTCTGCTGAAAGGGCGTGCGTTCGGCGAGCAGGACGATGCAGGGGCTCCGGTCGTGGCCATCGTCAACGAGGCGTACGTGAAGCGCTATCTGGCCGATGGGGAGCCGCTGGGAAGGCGGATCCGCCTCGGATCGCCGGAGAGCTGGTACCCCTGGATGACCGTCGTGGGCGTGGTGGGTGAGGCGACCCTGGAGCGCCTGGGACAGTTTCCATTTCCGATGGTCTACACGCCCCACCTCCAGGGCACGGCGATCGGGACCAGTCCCACCATGATCTTGGCAGTGCGCACCGACGGCGATTCCCCGGGCCTGGCGACCGCCATCCGCGCACAGGTGCACCGGATCGATCCCGACCAGCCTCTGGGAGAGTTCAGGACGATGTCGAGCCTCGTGAGCCGCTCCCTGATGGAGCCGCGGTTCCAAACGGTGCTTCTGGCGCTGTTCGCCTGTCTGGCACTGGTCCTCGCCGCAATTGGCATCTACGGCGTCATCGGCTACTCGGTCAAGGCAAGAACCTGTGAGATCGGCATCCGCGTGGCGCTGGGCGCGGGCCCCCGCGACGTGCTGAAGATGGTTCTCCAGGAGGGCGCGGCGCTCATCGTGGTGGGGGTGGGAGCGGGAGCCGTCGGAGCGCTGGCCGCGGCGCGGCTTCTCTCGAAATTCCTGTTCGGCGTGAGCGCGACCGATCCCCTCACTTTCGTCATGGTCTCGCTGGTGCTCGCGGGGGTCGGGTTGCTGGCCTGCTACGTTCCCGCGCGCCGGGCTTCCAAAGTGGATCCGATGACGGCACTGCGCTTCGAATAGGAGAGACGGATGTCTGATCTGATCCAAGACCTGCGGTACGGGCTCCGGATGCTGTGGAAAAGCCGGGCGACCACGCTGGTGGCCATTCTGACGCTGGGACTGGGAATCGGCGCGAATACCGCCATTTTCAGCTGGGTACGGGCTCTTCTGATCGATCCGCTCCCCGCGGTGCACGAGATGGATCGGCTCATGGTTCTGTCCGTCACCGACGGCAGCGGCGCCGAATCGAGTCTTTCCTGCCCGGATTTCGCCGACTACCGTGACCGCAATGAGGTGCTGGAAGGGCTCGCCGCCTACGACCTGCAGGCGGTGAACCTGGGAGGCGGCGGGAAGCCGGAGCGGGTCTGGGGAATGATCGTCTCGGGGAACTACTTCGACGTCTTTGGCGTCACACCCTACCCGGGCCGGGGCTTCCTGCCCGAAGAGGACCGGGAACCAGGCGCCCACCCGGTGGCCGTCATCAGCCACGGTCTCTGGCAGCGCCGCTTCGGTGCCGATCCATCGCTGATCGGACGGGAGATTCCCATCAACAATCGCCCCTTCACCATCGTGGGGATCGCGCCGCCCGATTTCCACGGGAACCTTCCTGGGCTTGCCCTGGATATCTGGGTGCCCCTGATGATGCAGACAGCCGTCGTGCCGGGAGTGGACCGGCTCCAGGCTCGGGGGAATCACTGGCTGGACGGGTCGGCGCGCCTGAAGCCGGGCGTGAGCCGCCAGCAGGCCGAATCCGCGTTGACCGCTCTGGCAGGGCGCGTTTATCGGGAACAGGGTGGAAGCGTGGAGAGCGCCCCGCGCATCCGCCTCCTGCCGGTGCGGAGCTCGGGCGCGGGAGAGATTCTGGGACCGCTCCTGATGGCGCTTCTGGGAGTGGTCGCGATCGTGCTGCTGATCGCCTGCGCCAACATCGCCAACCTGACGCTGGCCAAGTCGGCAACGCGCGGCCGCGAAGCTGCCGTGCGACTGGCGCTGGGAGCCAGCCGGGCGCGGCTCGTACGGCAATTCCTGACCGAAAGCGTCCTCGTGGCGCTCCTGGGTGGGGTGGCGGGGTGGCTGTTTGCTCTGTGGACCTCCGGGGTGCTGATGTGGGTCATCCCCCCCACGGAATTCCCCGTGAGCCTCGTCATCAACCTCGACGGCAAGGTGCTGCTGTTCACCCTCGCCGTGTCGATCTTCACCGGGTTGATCTTCGGCCTGGCGCCCGCGGTGCACGCCTCGCGGACCGATCCGGCGCCGGCGATGAAGGGGGAGGGTGTCCTCTCCGGGAAGCATCGAGGCGGCTCGCGGTTGCGCGGCGCGCTGGTGGTGGCCCAGGTGTCCCTTTCCCTCATGCTGCTGATCTGCGGCGGGCTGTTCTTGCGCAGCCTGGAGCGGGCTCGCAACCTGAATCCAGGATTCGATCCCAAGGGAGTGTTGCTGGCCTCCCTGGATCTCTTCCCCAACGGATACGACGCCGCGAAGGGGCAGGCGCTTTACCTGCGCATCCTCGAGCGCGTGGGGAGCCTGCCGGGAGTGGAGTCGGTGAGCCTGGCGAGGAAGATCCCGCTTTCGTTCGGTGGCACCAGCTCGAACTCGATTGCGGTGGAAGGGTATGAGCCGGCGAAGGACGAAACACCGTGGGCCTTCTTCAATATAGTCGGTCCCGCTTACTTCCGGACCCTGCGGATTCCGCTGCAGCAGGGAAGGGACTTCACTCCTTCGGACACCGAGCAGGCGGAGCCCGTGGGCATCGTCAACGAGGCGTTCGCCCGGCGCTACTGGCCCGGCAAGGAGGCCGTGGGCCGGCGCATCCAGTACGGCGAGACCTGGCTCACGGTGGTGGCCGTGGCGCGGGACGAGAAGTACCAGAAGCTGGATGAGCCGCCGGCGCCCTATCTCTTCCTGCCGGTCCTGCAGTTCTATCGCCCCGACATGACCCTGCACGTGCGGGTCCAGGGGGATCCGATGAGCTACGCGGCGGCGGTCCAGCACGAGATCCTCGCGCTGGATCCCGACCTGCCCATCTTCGCGGCGCGGACGCTGGAAGCGAGCCTCGGCGCGTCACGATTGCCGCAGCAGCTGGGCGGGCTGGTGCTGGGCTCCTTCGGACTTCTGGCGCTGCTGCTGGCCTCGGTCGGCCTGTACGGAGTGCTGTCCTGCTCGGTGGGGCAGCGCATCCAGGAGGTTGGGATTCGTATGGCGCTGGGAGCCAGGCCGGCCGACATCCTGTGGATGATCGTCGGCCAAGGGATGCTGCTCACCGGAGTGGGAGTGGCTATCGGGTGGGCCGGCGCGCTGGGAGCGGGGCAGCTCCTGTCCGGCTTCCTGTTCGGCGTGAGCGCCCTGGATCCCGTGAGCTTCGCCGCGACTCCCCTGCTCCTGGTGGCGGTGGCTCTTCTGGCTTGCTATCTCCCCGCGCGACGGGCCTCCAGACAGGACCCGATGGCGGCATTGCGCTTCGAGTAAGAGCGCGTCTCGAAACCCGACGAAAGGGATGGTCTCATGGATAAGCTCTGGCAGGACATCCGGTACGGCGTCCGCATGATGCTGAAGCATCGCGTCGCGACCCTGGTGGCGGTGCTGACCCTCGCGCTCGGCATCGGCGCGACCACTTCGATATTCACGATCACCAGCGAGCTGCTGCTCCGGCCGCGCCCCGGGATCGGCGCTCCCGGCGAGCTGGTGGATCTCGGACAGTCTTTCAACGATCAGCGGTTCGACACGCTGTCTTATCCGAATTACCAGGACTTTCGGGACCGCAACCGGTCCTTTTCGGGTGTTCTCGCCTACACGGTGGAGCCGCGCCCGGCGAGCCTGAATTCGGACGGCTCGGCCCAGCGCCTCTACAGCGCGCTGGTCAGCGGCAATTATTTTTCGGTCCTGCAGGTGAAGCCGGCGCTCGGCCGCTTCTTCACCCAGGAAGAGGATCGCGTCGGCAATCCGCGTCCGGTCACGGTGCTGAGCTACGCCTTCTGGCAAAAGCGCCTGCACGGTGATCCGGGGATCCTCGGTCGGGAGTTGACGGTCAACCGCAATTCCTTCGTCGTGGTGGGCGTCGCGCCGCCCGATTTCCGCGGCACCTCCATCCTGGCACCGGAGGCCTGGTTTCCCCTGGCGAGCACGCCCTTCATCATCCCGGGAAGCAAGCTTCTGGAATCGCGGGCATCCTGCTGGCTGATTGCCCTGGGAAGGCTGAAGCCGGGCGTCGATCTGCAACAGGCCCGCGCAGAGGCCGATTCCCTCGGCGGGCAGCTGCGGCGCGAGTTTCCGGACGACAACGCGGGCAGAGCCTGGGTGCTTTACTCTTCGAGGCTCTTTCCCGGGGAGATTCAGCAGTACGTCGCCGGGTTCATGGCGCTGCTGATGGTCATCGTCGGGCTCATCCTGCTCATCGTCTGCATCAACGTGGCCGGGATTCTGCTGGTGCGCGCCACTTCGCGGCGCCGCGAGGTGGCCATCCGCCTGGCGCTGGGCGCCGGCAAAGCGCGCATCGTCCGGCAGCTGCTGACCGAAGGGGTCCTTCTCTTCCTGGCGGGAGGAGGCTTGGGGCTGCTGGTAGCGGCGTGGATGTGCGATCTGATGATGCGGCTCATTCCGACGCTGCCCGTTCCCGTTTCGTTGCAGCTGCATCTTGACTGGCGCGTGATGGGATTCGCCCTGGCCGTCTCCTGCATCACGGGAGTGCTCTCGGCGCTGGCTCCCGCGCTGCAGGTGGCCCGTCCGGAATTGGTGGGAGCGCTGAAGGACGAATCGCAGGGCGGCGCGCGCCGCCTGCGGCTGCGCCACGCGCTGGTGCTCGGCCAGGTGGCCCTGTCGCTGCTCCTGCTGGTGTGCGGCGGGCTGTTCCTGCGGGCGTTGTCCAGGGCCCGCACGCTGGATCCGGGGTTCAGCGCCGACAATGTGCAGACTGTGGAATTCGATTTCTCCCTGGCGGGATATGCAAGTCAGGATGGGCAGCAGGCCGCGGATCGCCTGGTGGAGCGAGTCCGTGCCTTGCCCGGCGTCCAATCCGCCGCGCTGGCCTGGACCCTGCCGCTGGACAACAACGGCCGCAGCCTGGGCGGGATCCTGGTTCCCGGCCGGCCCTCCGAGCCCGGACGGGAGATGCTGTACACCGACTGGAACGTCATCACTCCCGGCTATTTCGCATCGATGCGCATTCCCATTCTCCGCGGCCGGGACATCACCGCCGAGGATCGCGAGGGAGCCCAGGGAGTCGTCATCATCAATGAGACTCTGGCAGGGCAATTGTGGCCCGGTGAGGATCCGGTGGGACGGCAGCTCCGGGCCGGTGAGCCGGCGCGGGACGGCTCGATGGACGCGCTGCGCACGCTCACGGTCATCGGCGTGGCCCGCAACCACAAATACCGCTCGCTGGGAGACGACGCGCGGACCTTCATCTACGTTCCATTCAGCCAGTACTACGTGTCCAAGATGAACCTCCTCGTCCGCACCCAGCCGGGGGTCGCCGTCTATCCGGCGGTGCGCGCGGTGGTGCGGGAGATCAACCCCGCGCTGCCGATCCTGCATGCCCAGTCCTTGAAGGATTACACCGCCATCGGGCTGCTGCCGCAGCGCGTCGCCGGCTGGCTCTCGGGAACTCTGGGCGCCCTCGGGCTCCTGCTGACGGGCATCGGCATCTACGGGGTCACGGCATTTTCCGTGGGTCAGAGGACCCGCGAGATCGGCATCCGCATTGCGCTGGGGGCGTCCCGCCGCGACATCCTCCGGCTTATCCTGCGCGCCGGGGCGCGGCTGGCTCTGGCGGGGATGGCCACCGGGTTGCTGCTGGCGCTGGTGGCAACGCACCTCATCGGCAGCCTGCTCGTGGGAGTCAGCGCTCAGGACCCGGTGACCTTTGGCGGAGTCACCCTGCTGATGGGCCTGGTGGTGTTGATTGCGTCCTTCATTCCGGCGTGGCGGGCCGCCAAAGCAGACCCGATGGCGGCGCTGCGCTTCGAATAGAACTGCCGTCGAGGAGGCGGGACGCAGGTGAAGGTCATACGCAACAGGGCCGCCGGTTGTCGGATGCTCCATGAGCAGCTCGGGACGATGCGGAATCGCGGGACGAAGCTGCAGGACCGGTTCATCACTTGAACGACCGGTCACCGCGGCGCGATCGACCCGACGGCCGCGGAGAGGTAACGGTCGGGCGATTGGACGAATTCATGATGAAACGATTCGAGGAGGCGACGATGAAACACAAGATCACGGGGATTCTGAGCCTGGCTTCGGTTTGGCTGCTGGCGACGACGCTGTTGCCCGGCGCGTGGGCCGGGAGCCTCAGCACCACCATCACCACGGATGGCGATGAGCCGCTGGAACGCTGTGACCAGGTCAAAGTGAAATTCGGTGACTGGAGCGATCCGATGCCGATGGCGAGAAGCGAGCAACAACTGAAAGTCTCGCGCTCCGACGCCTCGCCGCTGGTCCTGAAGCTCTCGCAGGGAGCGGGCATGCGCATCCAGGCCTGGGATCGGGACGATTACTCGATCGTCGTCTGCAAGATGGCCGGGGCGCGCACCTCGGAGAAGGCGCAGCATGCCCTGGACGGCATCAGCGTGTCCCTGCAGGATGGCCGCCTGCGCTCCAGCGGCCCCGAGTCTGGGAACTGGCTTATCTACCTGCTGGTGAAGGCTCCCAGGAACGCCGAGATGGAGCTGGAGACGGAGAACGGCGAGATCGGCCTCACGGGAGTTTCCGGAAGCGTGAGGGCGCGCAGCGAGAACGGCCCCATCCAGCTCACCCGTTGCTCGCAGGAGTTCCATGCGACCACCGAGAACGGGCCCATCTCGATGATCGGCGGCAACGGCGATTTCCGGCTGAAGGCGCAGAACGGCCCGATCTCCGTGGATCTCTCGGGAGCCGGGTGGAAAGGGGCGGGGCTGGAAGCGCGCACTGAGAACGGCCCGCTGTCGTTGAGGCTCCCGGGAAACTACAAGACCGGTATCCGCGTGGAGGCCTCGGGCTATTCACCCATGAGCTGCAAGGCGCCGGAGTGCCGCGACGCGCACAAGTCCTGGGACGATGATCTCCGCTGGATCGAGTTCAACGGTACTCCGCACTTGGTCAAGCTGTACACGGTGAACGGTCCGGTCTCCGTCGAATCCAGCTCGGAGGAGTTCTGAGTCACAGAACCGATCCGATTCGGGACATCGATTCCGAGCGGCTCTCCTGGAAGAGGGAGGGTCGCGTCCAACGCGAGAGGGCTAGTGTTCCGTCTCAGAAGTCGCGTTAACACAGAGGCCGTCGAAGCGCCCGGCCCGCGAGGCGCGACGAGCGCGCATATTGGGAATATGTAAGCGAGGAGCAACGAAGCAGGCCGGAATGCAGCGGCGGCCGAATGTAACGAGAATTCGGAGACGGGACACTCGATGAGCAACCTGTGGCAAGACGTGAAGTATGCGCTGCGAACCCTGCGGAATTCGCCGGGCTTCACCTCCTTGGCCGTGACGGCGCTGGCACTGGGCATGGGCGCCAACACTGCCCTCTTCAGCATGGTGTACGCGGTGTTGCTGCGCCCGCTTCCGTATCCGGAGGCCGGCCGGCTGGTGGCCGTCTGGGAGGATCACCTGAAGCGCGGCGGGCCGGAGCGCGAATGGACCAATCCGGCGACCTTCTACGACTGGAGCGACCGTAACCACGGGTTCGAGGCGATATTCGCTCTGAACGGCTGGGGACCTACGCTCACCGGAGAGGGAGAGCCGGAGCGTCTCGCCGGAGCGCGGGTTACCCAGGGCATTTTCAACACGCTGCGCGTCAAGCCGGAGCGTGGGCGCGAGTTCACGGCGGCGGAGGACCAACCGGACGCCGAGCGGGTCGTCCTGGTGAGCCACGGCCTCTGGAAACGCCGGTTTGGTGGTCAGGAGGGTCTCGTTGGGCGGACCATCCGGCTCAACGGCAATCCCTTCGTCGTGATTGGCATCCTGCCCGAGGGATTCCAGGTGCCGATGCTCCCCGGCGTGGAAGCGCTGGCCCCGATGCAGGCGCGGCATGCAGGGCGCGGCAATTCCTACATCCGCGTCATAGCCCGGCTCAAGAACGACACGACGCTGAGCCTTGCTTCGGCGGAGATGAGCAACCTCGCCGTGGGGATAGAGCGGGAGCATCCCGACACCAACACCGGCATCGGCGTTCGATTGGTGGGCCTGCAGGATCAGTTGTCCGGCCCGGCGCGCCCCGCCCTTCTTGTTCTGATGGGCGCCGTCGGTCTGGTTCTTCTGATGGCCTGCGCCAATGTTGCCAATCTGCTGCTCGCGCGGGCGACCGCGAGGCGGAAGGAAATCGCCGTCCGCATCGCCCTGGGCGCGGGACGAGGGCGGCTCATCCGGCAGCTGCTGACGGAGAGCGTCCTCCTGAGTGTGGCGGGTGGTGCGGTGGGGCTTTTCCTGGCTGTATGGGGGGTCGCGGCCTTCGCCGGCGGATTGCCTGACGGGTTCGCGCAGCAGTTCTCCTTCTCACTGGATCGCTGGGTGCTGGCGTTCACGGCGTTGCTGTCGATCCTCTCCGGCCTGATCTTCGGGCTGGCGCCGGCGCTTCAGGCATCCCGCTCCGACGTGGGTGAGCAGCTCAAGGAAGGGGGGCGCTCGTCGACCGGTGGAGCCGGACAGCTCCGGATGCGCCACGCCCTCGCCGCTGTGGAAGTGGCGCTTTCGCTGATGCTCCTGGTGGGAGCCGGGCTGCTGCTCAAGAGCTTCTCGACGCTTCTGAGCGAGAATCCGGGATTCGATGTCAGAAACCTCGTGAAGCTCGATCTGTTCCTGCCTCCCGTGAAATATCCGGAGCCCGCGCAAGCGACGGAATTCTACGAACGGCTCCTGGAGAGCGTGCGTGGGCTGCCCGGCATCTCGGCGGCCGGCGTGACCAGCTCGACTCCCTTTGCCGACGGCAACACCGACACCGGATTCAGGATCGAAGGTCGCCCGGAGCCGGCGCCGGGAGATAACGTGGTCGCGTGGTTTCGCCAGGTGAGTATGGACTACCTGAAGTCAATGGGCATCCCGCTTTTGCGCGGCCGCATGTTCGACTCGAGAGACAATGCGCAGGCGCCGCGTGTCGTGATCATCAACGAGAGCCTGGCCCGGCAATACTGGCCCGGCGAGAGCCCCGTAGGGAAGCGCCTCGGCAATGGCGGCTCCGACCCGCACCAATGGCGTGAGATCATTGGAGTGGTGGGCAACGTGAAACACTTCGGCCTGGATCGCCAGGAGCCCCCCGCGATGTATTTTCCCATGACTCAGGAGCCCTCCAACGCGATGACCCTGGTCGTGCGCGCCAACGGAGACCCGGAATCGGTGATCTCCTCGGTGCGTCGCGTCATCGGGAGCATGGATGCCGAGCTGGCACCCTCCGACGTGGGGACGATGGAAAACGATATCCGCGGCTCCCTGGCCGACAAACGCTTCACCCTGTTGCTGCTCGGATTGTTCGCGACGCTCGCGCTGATCCTGGCGGTGGTGGGAGTTTACGGAGTGACAGCCTACTCGGTGTCGCAGCGGACGCACGAGATAGGAGTGCGCATGGCGCTGGGCGCCCAGCGAAGGGACGTGATGATGCTGGTGCTGCGCCAGGGACTGCTTCTCACCTGTGCGGGGGTGATACCGGGAGTCGTCGGGGCTCTGGCGCTGACCCGGCTGATGAAAGGGCTTCTCTTCGGCATCAGTCCCGCGGATCCGGCCACCTTCGTCGGCGTGGTCACGCTCCTCTTCACGGTGACCGCGGCGGCCAGCTTCGTGCCGGCGCGCCGGGCGACGAAGGTCGATCCCATGTCGGCGCTGAGAAGTGAATGAGCCCCCGCTCGGCGTCCGGAGCGTCGGTGATGAAGCGAGAATGGGCCGGGTCTTTTGCCACGGTCTCTCGCTATATATAGATGATAGGGAGAGGGTCCTCCCAGCCTCGTAATCAGTGGGGCGATTCCTCTCCTGCAGGCGACGACTTCTACCCCCCCCAAGGGCAGAGTCCCGCAAGCCGGACCG
>Ga0075433_10003385_pt1 | contig 12316 bp, 9 predicted proteins | sample RhiMethybrSRZTD2_FD_75299 | JGI IMG/M metagenome (GOLD analysis project Ga0075433, IMG submission 75299) | Populus rhizosphere microbial communities from Tennessee, USA - Rhizosphere MetaG P. TD hybrid SRZTD2 | ecosystem: Host-associated > Plants > Roots > Rhizosphere > Soil | place: USA... | reverse complement strand
CCTCTACTTCACCACGCCTACAAGCAGTGCGATCGCAGTGGATGGAGAAACAGGCAGGGAAATCTGGACCTTCGATCCTTTTGCTAATGAGAGTGGCAGCCACCGCACCATGCCCAGTCGTGGTCTCTCCTATTGGGAGTCAACTAGTGGCACCGCTCCAGGGAGCAAGGTCGAGAGACGACTGCTTTATGCCACCGTGGATGGACGACTTTTCGCTTTGGACCCGCAAACGGGCATTCCCTACCAAGGTTTCGGCGAGCGTGGAGCCATCAACCTCCGTGACGGCGTCGCCGACAATTGGCCCAAAGGCAGGATCGAGATGACTTCGCCTCCTGCTATCTACAAGGACCTCGTGATAACGGGGAGTGGGCTTCAGGAGTTTCCATCGAAGGGACCAAGCGGAGCTGTTCGCGCCTTCGACGTCCGGACTGGGAAGCTCGTATGGAGATTCGACACCGTTCCAGGGCCGGGGCAAATAGGACACGAGACCTGGGAAAGCGACGGATGGGTAGACCGCTCTGGAACCAATGTGTGGACGATCATGAGTGTTGATGTTAAGCGCGGAATGATCTTTCTGCCTATCGGGTCGCCATCGTACGATTTTTATGGCGCAGACCGAAAAGGCCAGGGGCTTTTCGGAAACTCGCTGGTTGCGCTGGACGCCGCCACGGGCAAGCTGCTCTGGTACTACCAAATGGTGCACCACGATATTTGGGACTACGACGTCTCTTCGCCGCCAAACTTGGTTACTGTACGCCGCAAGGGCCGCGAAGTCCCCGCAGTGGTTCAAGTGACAAAGATGGGTTTCATGTTCGTGCTTGACCGACTGACGGGGAAACCATTATTCCCTGTTGAAGAGCGTCCGGTCCCTCAAAGTAACGTACCGGGAGAAGTGACCTGGCCTACTCAGCCCTTTCCTATCAAACCGCCGCCGCTCGGAAAGATCCTGGTAACGCATGAGGACATCACGACGGCTACCCCAGAGTCGCGCCAATATTGTCTGGAAAACTTCGGCTCTACGCTACCGGGGCGCATCTTCAAGCCCTGGGGACTGGAACTTACTTTTGTAATGCCGGGAACTCTCGGAGGCGCCACCTGGTCCGGGACCTCGTTCAATCCCTCCCTGGGATATGTCTTCGTCAACATAAACGAAGTGGGTGCTGTCGGCTATATGAAACCGCAACGTGCAGGTTCTCCAGAGGCCTACCTGCGAGCCAGCAAGTGGGGAGCCTACGCACGCTTTTGGGATGACAACCATTACCCGTGCCAACAGCCCCCTTGGGGCACTCTGAATGCCGTCAATTTGAACACGGGAGACATTGCCTGGAAGGTCCCGCTCGGAGTTGTGGATGAGTTGGAGGCGAAGGGCATTCCAAAGACGGGTGTGCCGAGCCTCGGAGGGTCGATTGCCACTGCCGGCGGATTGGTTTTCATTGCCGGTACCAATGATCGGCGCTTCCGTGCCTTCGATGCAGAGACAGGAAAGGAGCTCTGGGTCACCAAGCTGGAAGCCAACGGGCATGCAACACCCATGACCTTCCTGGGAAAGAGAACCAGGAAGCAATTCGTGGTAATCGCCATCGGACCCGGCGGGTATTTCAGTACCAAACCCTCCTCCGTCTCTAATCTCCTCGCAGCTTATGCCACCTCCGCAGAAGGGCAGATCAGTCGGGCAAGAATGAGTCCTCGGGCTCAACCGAGGGCGATTTCGTCGGCGCCAGGACGCGAACCCCAGACAATCAGACCCCCGTCCGAGCCCGCGAAACAGCCGATTCCCTTTAGTCACAAACGCCATGGCCAGGTAGGAATGCAATGCGAAGCTTGCCACAAGGAGGTGGAAGGGGGTGAACGGTTGCAAATGCCGGGCGTGGTGGAATGTATGAGCTGCCATCAGACCGTGATGAAGGAGAACCCTGCGGTCCAAAAGCTCGCTCAATTCGAGAAGGAAGGGAAAGCCCTTTCGTGGACCCGCCTCTACCGGCTCCCGGAATTTGTCTTCTTCAGTCACCAGAAACACCGAAATGCCAAGGTGGAATGCGAAACATGTCATGGCCGCACGTATGATCGCGACTATCTCTGGCAGGAGAAAGAGGTTTCCATGGGCGCCTGCGTTGATTGCCACAAGCTGCGCAAGGCCCCGCTCTCCTGCAGTCTTTGCCACGACATGGGACATTGATTCAAAGTACAGTCACGACAATTTGCCAACATCAGGAGGCAGCTCGTATGAGTCGCATTGTCTCACGAAGACAGTTTTTCCGAGCCAGCGCGGTCGCAACCACAGCGTTCTGGTCCGCCGACCGAAGTGAAGCTCGATCCGAGCCTGTCTCACGGCGAGCCAGGCTCTTTGCCGGCTGTTGTGCCTATTCCTACAGGAAATACCTGGCGGGTGGGCAAATGACCATGGAGGACTTCATCGCAAAGGGTGTCGAACTCGGCGTCCATGCCGTCGACATCACCACCTACTGGCTGAAGTCGACCGAGCCTTCTTACTTGGTGTCCCTTCGACACTTCGCCTTCAAGCAGGGAATGCCGTTTTCAGGCGTTGCCATTTCCACGAACATGTGCCAGTCCGATTCGGGGAAACGGGCCGATGAACTCAAGAAGGTGAAGGATTGGGTTGATGTGACTGACTTGCTCGGAGCCTCGCACCTCAGGGTCTTCGGTGGTGAGCTCCCTGCGGGAGCTGGTGAAGAGCAGGGGGTGCAATGGGTCGTCGAGCTGATGAAGCCGGCTTGCGACTACGCCGGGAAAAAAGGGATAACACTGGGAATTGAAGATCATGGAGGGATTACCGCCAAGGCTTCCACCATCCTTGAAATTCTAAAGCGGGTGAATTCCCCTTACGCCGGAATCAATCTCGACATTACAAACTTCAAGGAAGACCATTACACGCAAATCCAGTCATGCATCCCCTATGCAACGCATACGCACATTCGCGATGCTTTCGAGAATCATGAATCAGTCGATCTCGACAGAGTATTCAAGATGTTTGCTGATGGCGATTACAAAGGCTACATGTCAGCAGAATATGAAGGCTCGGAGGACGCGATGACTGGAGTTCCCAAGCTAATCGACAAGATCGGGGCTTTATGTAAGAAGTACTCGTCGGTTTAGTGGGGTGAAGGACGTTCTCTGTAACCAACTCGATTCAGCAGTAGTCCGGCAGCTTGTCGATAAGGTCCCGAAGTCGTGGTGCCGCGAGGTCCTTGGCTGAAAGAATCGGGTCCTTCACGGGCCATGCAATACCAATCTCCGGATCATTCCAAAGCACGCCAATCTCATCGGTCGGGTCGTAATAGTCCGTGCACTTGTATTCGAGCTGAGCCGATGGACTGAGAACTGCAAATCCGTGGGCAAACCCGGGTGGAATGTAACATTGACGGAAGTTTTCAGAAGATAGATCGATCCCGATCCACCGGCCGAAGGTTGGAGAGCCTTTACGGATGTCGACTGCTACATCGAAAATTTCTCCCTCGATCACGCGCAACAGCTTTCCTTGCGGCCGCTGGCGCTGAGCATGAAGGCCGCGAATCGTGCCGCGGACCGAATGGGAGTGGTTGTCTTGAACGAACGAGAGCAAAATTCCTCCGTCGCGGTACTTTTGGAAATGGTAAGACTCCAGAAAGAACCCACGGGGATCGCGATAAACATCCGGTTCGATGATGACGACTCCGGGCAGCTCGGTCGAGAGGAACCTCATTAGACTACCCCTCCTGCTCCAACATTCTGATCAGGTATTGGCCATATTGATTTCCTTTCATTGTTTCGGCAATCCGCATCACATCGGCTGGTCCGATGTAACCCATTTTAAGAGCGATCTCCTCCACGCAAGATACCATCAGTCCTTGTCTTTCTTGGAGTGTCTGGATGAAGATTGAGGCTTGTAACAGGGATTCGTGTGTTCCTGTATCTAACCAGGCGATCCCGCGCCCCATTTTTTCCACATGGAGTCTTCCGGCCCGCAGATATTGCAGATTCAGATCCGTGATCTCGAGCTCGTTGCGGTTGGACGGCTTCAGCCGTGAAGCCAGTTCAACGACCTGATTGTCGTAAAAATAGAGGCCGGTAACAGCATAGTGGGAGGCGGGCCTAGCCGGCTTCTCCTGCAAACTGGTGGCTTTGCCCTTCGTGTCAAACGAAACCACACCATAACGCTCGGGGTCCCTCACCTGATAGGCAAAGACGGTAGCTCCGGAATCGCGCTCAGTGGCGCTTTTGAGATACTGGGGCAGCCCATGGCCGTAGAAAATGTTATCTCCCAACACCAAAGCAACGGAGTCCGGACCCAGAAACTCGCTTCCAATGAGAAAGGCTTGCGCAATCCCCTCGGGCTGAGGCTGTATCGCATACTGAATCTCCAACCCCCATTGTCTTCCGTCGGCTAGCAGGAACCGAAACCCTTCCTGGTCTTGAGGAGTCGTGATCACAAGAATCTGCCTGATTCCCGCCAGCATCAGGGTCGAAAGAGGATAATAGATCATGGGCTTGTCGTAGACCGGCATGAGCTGCTTGCTTACTGCAAAAGTCAAAGGATAGAGACGAGTCCCGGAGCCACCCGCCAAAACGATTCCTTTTCTCATGTTTCCTTCTCCACCTTGAGGCCCAGTCTTTCCCGTCCGTATTTGGCTTGTTCGACCAGGCGACACCACTCACGGTTTTCAAGGTACCAACGGACAGTTTTTGCCAGTCCCTGATCGAAGCCGTGCGTGGGTTTCCAACCGAGCTCGTTACGAATCTTGTCAGCATCGATCGCATAGCGCCGATCATGTGCAGGCCGGTCTTGCACCAAGGTCTTCAGGTGTTGATAACTGTTGAGCCCCTTTTCTCGCATGGCCGGGTTATTGGCTGCAGGGAACACTTTTTCCAAACACGCGCAAATCCGGTCCACGACCTGCAGGTTGGTCAATTCGTTCCGGCCCCCAATGTTATACTTCTCTCCCAATCTGCCTTGGCGGAGCACCAGGAGAATTCCTACGCAATGGTCCTCGACGTAGAGCCAGTCGCGGATGTTGCCTCCATCACCGTAAATGGGAAGAGGCTTCCCCTCCATGGCATTGAGCAGAACCAGAGGAATGAGTTTTTCCGGAAACTGATAGGGCCCGAAGTTATTGGAACAATTGGTCAACAGCGTTGGAAGGCCGTAGGTTGTCGAGTAGGCCCGCACCAAATGATCCGCGGAGGCTTTGGAGGCGGCATACGGAGAATTGGGGGCGTAGGCAGTTAATTCGGAGAAGAGGCCGACCTCTCCTAGCGTTCCGTAGACCTCGTCGGTCGAAATATGCAGAAACCGAAACCGGCTTCTGGCTGCGGCGTCCAAGGTCATGAAATATTTTCGGGAGACCTCCAGAAGTTCGGATGTCCCCACAATGTTGGTCGTCACGAATGGGCGCGGATCATCAATGGAACGGTCGACATGGGTCTCAGCTGCAAAGTTGATTACGAAGCTTGGGGAGTGCTCACGAAAAAGGGCGTCAACGCAGCTCCGGTCGGCAATATCCCCCTTCACGAAAAGAAACCGGGGGTGACGTTTGATCTGATCGAGATTGCTCAGATTGCCCGCGTAGGTGAGCTTGTCCAGGACAACCACTTTCGACTGGGTCTCGGCCAGTGCCAGGCGCACAAAATTACTGCCGATGAACCCTGCGCCTCCGGTTACAACCATTGTTTCCATGAAACCCATCTCCTGGGAAATCCGATCTATGTTCTCTGGTCCCGTTTGTCTCGGATGGTGCCGACTGGCTACCCTGCGAAACCCGAGGCACTCAATTTATATTCGGATCGGGACAGATGTTTCGCTTACATTATTGCAGTCCCTAGTCGTCTGATGCCCGCAACCTTCGCCTCACGGAGGCTCCTAGTGCGCGCCTGCGTGGTAACGCTTTGAGGCACCAGGCTCGAACAGTGCAAAAACATATAGGGTGTCGCCGCTGCGGTAGTTTTTCATCCACGGAGCTCCGGCACCGGTGAATCCACCCACGGCACCTCCCATTCCAGAGAGAATCGCAATATATTGCCTTCCGTCCAGACGATAAGAGATTGGCGCAGCGCGGATCCCTGAGCCGGTCTGATAGGACCAAAGAATACGGCCGTCCTTTGCGTCGTAGGCGGAAAAGTTACCTTCGGGATCACCGGCAAAAACCAACCCTCCAGCCGTGGCCAGCATGCCCCCTGCCATGGGTGTTCGGGTCTTCACTTCCCACGCCAGCTCGCCAGTGGCCGCGTGAATGGCCATGACCTTTCCATAAGCCTGATTGGGAAGATATCGAAAGCCGCTTTCTCCCTCAGGGAGATTCAGTTGCCGCGCCTTCACGCCGTTATTCAAAAAGACTGCGCAGTTCTCAATCACGGGTAAATAAACCATCTGGGTCCCGGGACTGTACGCCATGGCATTCCACTCTTTGCCGCCAGCGGCTCCGGGACAGACTGTAACTCCCTCAACGGTCGGAATCGCCTCAGGGTTTACAAGGGGCCGGCCGCTCGAGTCGAAGCCGCGAGTCCAGGTAACGCGGACAAACGGTTTGGCATAGATCAGTTTTCCGTTGCCACGATCGATCGCATAGAAATGTCCATTACGGTCTGCGTGGAGCAAGGCCTTAGTTTTCTGGCCCTGCAAATCGAGATCCACGAGCACCATTTCGTTAACGCCATCGTAGTCCCAAACATCATGCGGCGTGAATTGGTAGTGCCATCTCAGCCTGCCCGTGTCGGCCTCAAGCGCTACGACGCAATCGGTGTAGAGGTTGTCGCCTTCGCGCGCATCACCATCGTGATCAGGGTAGGGATTACCGACCCCCCAATAGATGAGATTCAGCTCGGGATCGTAGGAACCATTCATCCAGGTGCCTCCCCCACCGCCCTTGTACGAGTCTCCACTCCAGGTTTCCACATTCTTCTCGTTCTCTTTCGGAATCGTATCAAAGCGCCAGAGTCGTCTCCCGTTTTGGGCATCGTAGGCATCTATGAAACCACGGCTGGCATAGTCGCCGCCGGCTATGCCGACCAGAACCCTGTCACCTACGACGATGGGGGGCGCGGTGGCGCTGAGATTGTCTTCAATCCGGCCCAGGCTCACATCCCAACGCGCCCGGCCGGTTTGCGCATCCAGGGCGACCAAATGAGCGTCGAGAGTAGCCATGAAGAGCGTTCCATTCAGAATTGCCAACCCGCGATTGACCGGCCCACAACAAAAGACCAGCTTTTCAGGCAGACGCCGTTTGTAGTGCCAAAGTTCGGCGCCGGTGCGAGCGTCAATCGCGAAAGCGTGATTCCAGGAAGTACTCAAGTAAATGACACCATCCACAAATAGCGGCGTCGCCTGGAGTCCGTCCGGAACCCCGGTCTGAAAGCTCCAAATAGGAACGACATTTTTGATATTTTCTCTATTGATTTGTTCCAGTGGGCTGAAGCGGAGGTTCGCGTAATCACGCCCGTACATCAGCCAGTTGTCGATGTCACGATGGGCTGCCAGTAGCCTCTCAGAAGTGACTTGGGATTTCGGAGCTTTGCCTTGTGAGACAGGTTGCAGCGCTTCAGACGCAAACCGACGAAGATGCCGAACAAGCGAACGCATGCTTTCAGAATCCAGCCTGTCGGCAAAGCCTGGCATGGCAGTTCCGCGAACACCCCCTCCGATAATGTGTAACAAATCGGCGTCGCTAACCGTCGCCTGCCATGAAGCATTGGTCAGATCCGGTCCTGAGCCGCCCTCTCCAAAGGAGCCATGACACACTGCACAGTGTTGTCCAAACAACTTTTGACCAGCATCAGCCTCCTGTTCTGCCCTGGCGCGAACGACAAATATAACGATGGTAGCGATGAATAAGAGTAATCTACCTGACGCTTGTCTTCGTTTGCCCATAAGTGGACTAGATGATACACAAGCCAACCCATTGGGGTCTAGACCGTTCGTCGCGACCGGCAGTTCAGACATGCACCGACGTGAATGTCGAAAAAGCCATTCACTCACTGAGATGGAGTAATGCTTGATAGCTCTTCGTGGAGGTCTGTCGTCAGTATCCTTGAGGTCCCTCACAGCCCGGCCTGGAGCAGCGGTGCAAACGTCTTGTCTTTGCAGGATCGTGTCGGCTAGAATTCGGCGAGCCGTCTTCCTGAGAAATGTGGCATGACACCGGAACAGAAACAGGATTTGAATGAAAGAGGCTATACGGTGCTGGAGAAATTTATGGCTCCAGAAATGTTGGAGGTCATCCAGCGCCGAGTTGACGAATTGTTTCAAGAAGAAGGGAAGAACGCAGGCTCAGAATTCAAATCCGAGCCGTACACCAACCGGCTTGCTAACCTCGTCGATAAAGGAGAGATCTTCGTGCAGGCCATTCAAATGCCGGAGATCCTGGAATGCGTAGAGCACGTTATCGGTCCAGAATTCAAACTGAGCAGTGTCAACGTGCGCTCTCCATGGCCCAATTCGCACTGGGTTCAGCCTCTACACATCGACGGCGGCGGCCTTCCAGACGACAAGGGTTACTACGTCTGCAACTCGGTCTGGATGCTTGATGACTTCACATTGGAAAATGGGGCCATTCGCATGGTTCCAGGGAGCCACGGTCGAGGTCAACGGCCGCAGGAGGTCTTGAGCGATCCGACGGCATGCTGTCCGGGCGAAGTCTTGCTGACCGGAAAAGCGGGAACAGTTGTCGTCATGAACGCTCACATGTGGCACGGCGCAACTGCCAATCAGACAAATCAACGGCGGCGGGCGATGCATGTCTATTACACGCGCCGTGACAAGCCGCAGCAACTCTATCAGAAGAAATTCCTTCGGCCTGAAGTCCAGTCCCAACTCTCGCCGCGGGCACGAAAAATTCTTGCTCTGGATGACCCCGACAATGATCGGATCAGTTCTGAGATCACCAACATCAGCGGATTCCTCAAATAGAACAGTTCCGGTTTGGAGGATTCTTTTCCTTCCTCTGGTGCTTGTGCTTTCATGAACTTCATCAATTCCAGGCTGTCCATCTCAGGCTACCTGTTGCCATTTTGGGCAAGGTTGACCTTGCGGCCTGTACCTTCAGCCTGCACCTTGAAAACAAGTAATTCTTTTGCCGACTTCCGAATCTAATATTTAAGGAAGAGAGGAAGAATCATGACCTTAGAGAGATACATCCGATTGATTGCAGGCAGCTTCGTGCTTCTCAGCCTCGCTCTAGGACACTGGGTTAGCCCTTATTGGTACCTGTTCACGGCGTTCGTGGGTGCCAATCTGTTCCAATCGGCATTGACGCGCTGGTGTTTGATGGAAGACATTCTCAAAAAGTTGGGAGTCAAGTAGCACCAAAATCACGGCGTTAGTCTTTGAAGAAAGGGTATGTAGAAGAGCCGGCGAACCTGCTTCCCTTCTCAAGCGGCACATCCAAGGAGGTTAGCTGGAATGAACGCGGCTGCCGAGTCATTCCCATTGTTCATGTCATGAGGGCACAATGAAAGGCAGTTTATGGCTAATAGGTCTATTCTTGGTGTGGTTTCTGCTCCAAGTCTGGATACTGCCCAAATTGGGCCTTTCGACCTGACTCTCAAGGAGATGCTCGGTTGAGCGTCAGTCAACAGACAAGATTAGTAAGACACCACTCCTCACGGGAAACTCCTCCAAGAAATAGATCCCACGATTTTGAAAGTCACATCAGCGCGTTCCGCTCGCCTTCGTCCATGCGTCCAATGCATACGTGTTTCGTGGTTTCCTCCGAACCACACTGAAATGGTTGGTTAGACCAAGGAACGCTGGAGTTAGTCAGCCGCAAATCACTTCGCTTTTGGCTTGGGCGCGTCGAGAAATTGCATGGTGATGGACGCCAAGGCAGGCGACGCGAAGATGGTGTAGTGGGTTGTTCTGAGGGGCCTTAGCTCTCCTCGACTTCGCGAGGAGAGACCCACTAGAGTCCCCACATGGAAAAGGGGGATGGCCAGACCTCAGTCCCGCGGTACGAGCCAGAGCGGTGTTTTCTCGAAAGGCCGCGAGGAAAATTGGGCTAAGATGGAACCCGGTTGTCGATTCTGGGCGGCGCCAAACGACTCTGTGTCGTAAACGGTGGAACCCAGAGCTTGCGGATCGGCCGAGACCCCGCAGGTAGCTGGCGCTGAAAGCAAAAAACACAAAGGAGATACCACGATGCGATTCATGATGCTGATGATCCCACGAGTGTACCAACCCGACACCCCCGCCAGCGAGAAAGCAGGGGAGGGATTTGCCCCGGACGCAAAGACCGTGGCTGCGATGATGAAGTACAACGAAGAACTGGCAAAGGCAGGCGCGCTAATCGCGCTCGATGGCCTCCAGCCGACTTCGAAGGGAGCCCGCATCTCTTTCTCCAAAGGCCGAGCTAAAGCGACCGACGGACCCTTCGTTGAGACGAAAGAAGTGGTCGGCGGCTACTGGATGATCCAGGTGAACTCGAAGGACGAGGCCGTCGAGTGGGCCAAGCGCTGTCCAGCTCAGGACGGTGATGTGATAGAGGTTCGCCAGGTGTTCGAAGTGTCAGATTTCCCTGCCGACGTTCAGAAAGCGGCTGACAATCCGACTGTCCGTGCGCAGATCGAGCAGAAAAAGAGCTCGTAAGGATGTGTGTCCTGGCTATATTCCGGGTATGCGACCGGATCAGCCCCAGAAAAGTGTGAAGAAATTCGAACGATCACCTTACTCCACCTTCGTGGAGGCTCTCTAGCCTCCACGGTTTCGCTCGACGGGGGCGAGGGAGTCAGACCTTAGGTGAGCCAGACTTCATGATCGACAAGGTACTCGGACACTATCGGGTTATTTCAAAGCTCGGAGAAGGAGGCATGGGCACGGTCTACCGTGCGCGCGACGAGGTGTTGCAGCGGGACGTAGCGCTGAAATTCTTCGCAGAGACGCTCGGCCTGGAAGCCCGGCAATTTCTGCTGCGGGAGGCGCGCGCTGCTTCTGCCCTGTCCCACCCGAATATCTGCACGGTGCACGAAGTCGGTGAAGCCGACGGCGAGTGCTACATCGTGATGGAACTAATCGAGGGCAGACCGCTGAGCGCCTCGATTGGCAGAGGAGGTCTGCCGTATGAATCGGTGATGAGATACGGGGCCCAGATAGCCGGTGCATTGACCCATGCGCACGGGCGCAACATCGTTCATCGAGACCTGAAAAGCCCCAACGTCATCGTGACTCCGGAGGGCCTGGTCAAAGTGCTGGATTTCGGTCTGGCACGACGTTTGGCGGCAGAGGACCAGGAGGAGACCCTGATCGTGGACACGCTGGAATCCGCTGGCGCGACCGGTGGCACGCTGCCTTATATGTCGCCAGAAGTGCTCCACGGCGAGCCCGGGGACTATCGCAGTGATTTGTGGGCACTCGGAGTGGTGCTCTACGAAGCCTCAACGGGTCAGGTACCGTTTCGGGGACGGACCGCTTTCGAAGTCAGTTCCGCCATCCTACATGAACCGCCGCCCCCTCTGCCTTCCCGGGTACCGCCCGGGCTGGCCGCAATTATTCAACGCTGTCTGGCGAAAGAGCCAGCGCTACGCTATCAGCGGGCGAGCGAAGTGCAGGCGGCGCTCGAGGCCATTCAATCAGCCAGCGCCGTGCCGAAGCCTGCGAGCGATCAGCAAGGGTCGCGCACCACCGTGCATCGCGGAATCAAGCATCTCAAAACGAACAACGGCGATGTTCTGTTACTCGTCGGCACCGTGAAAGGGCTTTTTCTGCTGCGCTCGCGGGCACAGCGCGCCCGGTGGGAGGTGGCCGGACCCTACTTTCACGGGCAAGCCACCTATGCACTGGCCTATGACGGCCGCGAAGGACGCCACCGCTTGTGGGCTTCGACCTTCAGCATGCTGTGGGGTGCGTTCTTGCGCTCCAGCGATGACTATGGAAGAACCTGGACCAACCCTCTGGAGGCGCCCATTCGATTCCCGGCCGACTCGGGCGCTACGCTCAAGAACATCTGGCAGATTTGCCCGGGTCGGGTCGAGGAGCCGGACGTGATCTATTGTGGCGTCGAGCCCGCAGCGCTTTACGAATCCCGCGATGACGGCGAAACCTGGGCGCTAGTGCGTGGATTGTTCGACCATCCGCACCGCCCTCGCTGGCTCCCAGGCTTGGGCGGGTTGGCCCTGCACACGATCCTGCTCGACCCGCAGAATCCGGCGCGGATGTATGTCGCGATTTCGGCTGGCGGTGTCTACGTTACCGAAAACGGCGGCCGGACCTGGCAAGCGCGCAACCGGGGTATCCGCGTCACCTTCATGCCGGAGCGGTTTCCGGAGTTCGGGCAATGTGTGCACAAGATCGTCCGGCATGCCGATCGGCCGGAGCGCCTGTTCTTGCAAAACCACT
>Ga0075433_10003383_pt1 | contig 12318 bp, 10 predicted proteins | sample RhiMethybrSRZTD2_FD_75299 | JGI IMG/M metagenome (GOLD analysis project Ga0075433, IMG submission 75299) | Populus rhizosphere microbial communities from Tennessee, USA - Rhizosphere MetaG P. TD hybrid SRZTD2 | ecosystem: Host-associated > Plants > Roots > Rhizosphere > Soil | place: USA... | reverse complement strand
CGCCAAGGCATCAGCCGCATCATCGGGCCTGGGCAAGGTTTCAAGTTTCAAAAGGTTCTTCACCATTACCTGTACCTGGTTTTTTTCCGCGCGACCATACCCTGTGACGGCGCCTTTGATTTCCAACGGGCTGTACTCGAAGACAGGTATCCCGGAGCCGGCCGCCGTAAAAATTGCCACGCCTTTGACCTGTCCAAGCTTCATCACACTCTTGAAATTGGAGAGGTAGAACTGATCTTCTACTGCGGCGGCGTGGGGAGAATACTTCAAAATGAGCTTCTGGATTTCGGTGTGGATCTTAACCAGCCGTTGGCTGAAGGCATCCTTGGAATGAAACTGGATGGCTCCAAAAGTGACAACACGATGTCGCTCTTCGTCGCTTTCAATGATTCCAAATCCCGTCGCGCGTGAGCCACAGTCAATACCAAGGACCCGCATAAAGCTATATCGAAGATCTACCGCTGGCCGGTCTTAGGAGGCCGCTGCTTCCAATTCCGCTTCGGAAATCTCAAAGTTCGCGTGAACTTTCTGGACATCCTCATGGTCGTCAAGTGCTTCCATGAGTTTGATCATCTGTTGAGCCAACTTCCCTTCCAGCTTTGTGTAAGACTGGGGAACCATTGAGATCTCCGATGATGCGATCTCGATATGGTTTTTTTTCAGCGCCTCGACCACGGCTTCATACGATTCAGGGGCCGTGTAGATTTCGAATGTCCCTTCGCTCTCCTTCATGTCTTCTGCGCCGGCATCCAAAACGATGTTCAGCAGGGTATCCTCGTCGCTCTTGGACTTTTCCACAGCCACGTACCCCTTCTTATGGAACATCCAACCCACACAACCGCTTTCACCCATGTTGCCGCCGTGCTTGGCAAAAACGTGGCGAATTTCGGAAACTGTTCTGTTCTTGTTGTCCGTGACAACCTCGACTAGCATGGCAACCCCGCCAGGCCCGTAACCCTCATAGGTGGCATCTTCGTAGCTCTGTCCGGGCAGTTCGCCGGTGCCTTTCTGGATGGCGCGTTTGATATTCTCGGCCGGCATATTGACCGCCTTTGCTGCCAGGATGGCCGTTCGCAGCCGGGGATTCCCATCCGGGTCCCCTCCGCCCGTGCGGGCTGCCATGGTGATTTCCTTGATCAGACTGGTGAAAATCTTGCCTCTTTTGGCATCAGCCGCCGCCTTTTTGTGTTTGATACTGTGCCATTTTGAATGTCCCGACATAAGCGTTCTCCTTGGGCTTCTTAACTGTCCAGAATATCAAAATCGCCCTTGAAAAGCAAAGCTCGTGGTTGCGAATGCCGTGCTATTCATATCCGGCTGGGAAGGATATGCAGCCGTTGACAACGCCAGTCCGCTAGCGTAATACTATATATGAATTTGTACTAGTATGTCTGCCAACGATCAAGCTGACCCGACGGATTTGACCCCGCTTTCACCGGCCTTCTTCCACATCCTTCTGTCCCTCGGCGAGGGCGAACGCCACGGTTACGCCCTGAAGCGGGAGATCTCTCTGCGCACCGGGGGCAAGCTGAAGCTTGGGCCCGGCGTGCTTTATGGATCGATCAACAAAATGGTGGAGTTGGGGCTGATCGAAGAGTCCGAGGCGCGCCCCGACGCGCACCTTGACGACGAACGGCGTCGTTACTACCGAATCACTTCCTATGGCCGCAAAGTAGCGCAAGCGGAAGCGGCTCGCATGCGCGAGTTGGTGCAATTAGCCAAGGCAAAGTTTGGGGTTCCCAAGCATGCCTGACGAACCCTTCTCATTGAGGCTATATCGCAGGCTGCTTAAGCTCTATCCGGCCGGCTTTCGTGAAAACTACGGGGAAGCGTTGGAGCGTCAACTTCGCGACGAACTCAATGAATCGAGCAGCGCCGCTGCCCTGGGCCGCCTGTGGATTCACCTCATTGCGGATTTGGCGATCTCCGTCCCTTTACAGTTGTCTCGGGAAGTGAGGCAGGATACGAAGTACACTCGTCGCCTTTGGGCCCGCCGTCCCTGGCACACCGGCTTCGCGATCCTGGCACTCGCCATTGGCATAGGCGCAAACACAGGCGTCTTCAGTGTCGTGAACGCGTTGTTGCTGCGCTCGCTGCCTTTTCAGGACCCCGCACGCCTGGCTTCACTACGCAACTTCTTTCCGCCACACGACAGTACAGCGCAATTTCACGCATGGCGCGGGCAGAGCACGTATCTCGCTGACACCGCACTCTTCGAGACGCTCGACGTCAATCTGGGTGGAGGGGGCGAATGGCGCAGAGCTCATGTCGCTCAGGCAGCCTCGAATTTTTTCTCCGTGCTCGGTACACAGCCGATCCTGGGACGCGGATTCTTGCCTGGGGATGATGTGGACGGGGTGGGCTGGGGATCGCCGGGACGCAACGCTGTCGCGGTCATTGGTTACGGACTCTGGCAAGCGCTTTTCGGAGGTGACCGGAAAGCCCTGGGTTCCACAGTCCGAATTGATGGGACCCCGCTCACCGTCATTGGCGTCGCGCCGCCGGGGTTTGACTATCCAGGGAAGGCTGTTCTCTGGAAGCCGGCAGCCTTCAGCCCTGGCAACAACGGCTGGGAGGTAATCGCGCGGCTGAAACCAGGTATCACATGGCCGCAAGCCCGCCAGGCATTCGCCACCGAAGCCGATCGGCTCTGGCCCGACCGCACGCCTCTCCAGAAAATCCAATTTCCTTCACGGATTACCGAACTCAGGGACGCACTCGCCGGCCCTACAAAGAACGCCTCACTTGTGTTGATGTCCTGCGTGGTGCTGATCCTGCTGATCGCTTGCACGAATGTGGCGAACCTATTAATGGCCCGTACGGCAGATCGTGCTACTGAGCTTTCCATACGGTCCGCGCTTGGGGCAAGCCGGGCACGCCTCTTGCAGCAACTATTGACAGAATGCCTCCTTCTCTCGCTGGTTGCCTCCATTACCGGACTGGTGGTCGCCTTCTGGGCTACCTCCGTCGCTGCAAAATTCCAGCCGTCTGCACTTGCCTCGCAGGTTTACTCAATACTGGACAGTCGTGTGCTTTGTTTTGCCCTCGCGGCGTCAGTCCTCAGTGGGCTACTCTTCGGCATTCTGCCCTCATTGTACGCTGGCCGTGTCCTTACGCCCGGAACCCGCGGTTCCACCGGCAACCGTAGCTCGCGGCTCATTCGCGAAGCGTTGGTAGCCGCACAGGTCATGGTCACAATCGTCCTGCTGGCGGCTTCGATTTCCCTCGGTCGTGCGTTTGCCAATCTCATGCGAATCGACCGCGGGTTTGACTGGACTGGCCTAGTCACGGTGAACGTGTCGCTGGAGGGAACTACCCATTCGTTAGGCAACCGCCGGCTGGCCTATTTCCAGGAAGCGTTGGACCGAATCCGACGACTCCCCGGAGTACGCAACGCCAGCGAAACCGAGTTCCTCCCGATTTATGCCACTGGCTTCATTGGGGGACCATTTGGGCTGGATGGCCGTCCAGCCAGGCAGAATTCCATGCTCGTTCCAATATTCCCAGACTATTTCCGAACCATGGGTGCACGCATTCTGCGGGGTCGCGAATTCACCGCCGCGGAAGTACAAGGCAATGCTAAGGTCGCTGTGGTCAATGAGCTGTTCGCGATCGAGTTCGGATCGCCTGCAGATGCCCTGGGCCGCAAAGTTACGATAGGCAACGATCCTCCCTTGAAAATCGTCGGCGTGGTCAAGGCGATGGACTATATGACCGACGGGGCAAACTCAAGCCAGATCTTTGTTCCCGCCCAGTCACCAGGCGGCTTTTTCTCGACCTTCGTCGCGCGGGTCGATGGTCGCGCCCAAGACCGCCTCGCGATGATCCGCACCGCGGTTCAGTCGGTGGACCCGCAGGTCCCGGTCTTCGGCGTAAAAACGATGGAGCAGCGGCTGTCTGATGTTCTCGCCCGACCACAATTCTGCAGGACTGCAGTGCTTTGCTTTGCCGTGTTCGCGTTGCTGCTCGCCGTCATCGGCATCTATGGCATCGTTTCCTATGCTGTTGCCCAGAGAACCCATGAAATGGGTGTACGTATGGCACTGGGCACTACGCCGTCGCAGCTCCGGATAAACCTCTTGCGGCAAGGCTTGATTCCGATCATGGCGGGGGCCATTCCTGGAATCGTCGGGGCTGTCCTCAGCGGGTGGCTACTCGAGAGCCTGGTCCACGGCGCGAAATCCGTGAACGCCACGGGATATGTGGCCTCTGTTCTCTCTATTGCCTTGATTGCAGCGATAGGTATCTGGATAGCTACTCGCCCCATTGCTCGACTCGACATCAGTGAGATCCTGCGAACCGAGTAGCCCAGCGTACTCGGGCGAGCGCCCCGAAGCGGCCAAAAAGTCCAGCTGCCCTGGCTGGATATGCGGGGGGCGAGAGATGGCCTCCAGACAGAGATGAGAATTTCGTTTGATTGGGGAATTGCAGATGAGTTACAGCCGATTAATCAAGCTGGCGACATAACCAGCTCCGAAACCGTTATCGATATTCACGACGGTCACGTTCGATGAGCAGCTGTTCAGCATTCCCAGAAGCGCTGTAATCCCCTGCAAGCTGGCACCGTAGCCGACACTGGTTGGGACTGCAATCACCGGGACTGATACTAATCCTCCGACCACGCTTGGCAAGGCGCCTTCCATGCCGGCCACCACAACTATGACACGCGCTTTGAGCAGGAGGTCGCGTTCGCTCAAGAGCCGGTGGATTCCCGCGACTCCGACATCGTAGAGATTCTCGACATTGTTCCCCATCACCTGTGCCGTCACCAAAGCTTCCTCCGCCACAGGGATGTCGGCGGTGCCCGCGCTCACGACGAGGATCTTGCCCTTTCCATGAGACGTTTTGTCGCGCCAGACAACCACGGCCTTTGAATCCTTGTAGAATTTCGTCCTTCGATCGAGCTTCTTGATCTGTTGAAAGGTGCCGCGATCGGAGTGAGTAATCAGGATATTATGTTGATTGGCCAGCATACGCTTGACGATCGCCACGATCTGTTGGACCGTCTTGCCGCGACCGAAGATTACTTCCGGGAAACCCTGCCGGATGGAGCGGTGGTGGTCAATCCGGGCGAAGCCGAGGTTCTCGAAAGGCAAGTGTTTTAACTTGCCTAAAGCCTCGTCGATCGATTTCTCTCCGGCTTTGACTTCGGCGAGAAGAGTTCTGAGCTCAGCTTCCATCATAACCAGCTAGCGATTATTCCGACAGCCGTCCATTGTCCACACAAAAATCAGTGCTCCCGACCTTGAGATTAAAGCTTAGACAGCTCGTTGCAACGATTGATTCTCCAGGTGCGGCCGCTGGATCAAATAGTGTACCATTGAACGATGAATTCGGATCGAGAGGCTGCATCTAATTGGTGCCTCGTTCAAGTTTGAGCCAAGCGAGTAGCGGCAGGGACCGGATGCAGTGGCAGTGGCTTTTTTGCGCTGGGCCCCCTCACGCCTTTCGGGTGCCCCAATGCGGCGGAGGGAGCTAACTTCTTGCGTGGCAATCGGCTTTAGGCAGGGCATGGCGAAGGGAGACCACAATGTCACTCCTGCAAAGCTCTCTAGAAAGCGAGAATCGCGCCTACCAGTGCAGAAGCTCGCATCGGCTCAACAATTTTGAGTGAGCCTTGAGTTTCGAGTTTGGCCGAATTAGGAGAAGAGTTCAAAGTGCAAATCACCGTCGCAATCACCGGAGCGAGTGGAGCCATTTATCCCCATCGCTTCTTGAACCATCTCGTCAGAGAAGAGGATGTCTCCAAAGTCTACTTGGTGGCGTCCTCCGCCGGAACAAGGGTTCTTAAGGAGGAACTGCGGCTGAGCTCAGTCTCCCTGGCAAATCTGGCGGAGACGCTGGTGAAGAGCGGTCGGGAGAAGGTCGAGGTCCTCAACAACAACGACGTCGGGGCCAAGATTGCCAGCGGGTCCTTCCCGGTGGACGCGATGGTTGTGATTCCCTGCACGATGGGAACGTTAGGAGGAATTGCCAACGGCATCTCTCGAGATCTCATTCAGCGGGCGGCCGATGTCATGCTCAAAGAAAGGCGCAAGCTGTTCCTCGTCGTTCGTGATACTCCGTTCAACTTGATACATATAGAAAACATGAGATTGCTAACACTGGCCGGAGCCGTCATCTTTCCTGCGATTCCTTCTTTCTACCATCATCCTGCGAGTATTGATGAAGCCATCGATCAGTTCCTCTACCGTGTTATGCTTCAGCTAGGATTGAGACCGCCGGGAGCTTATCGTTGGATGGGCAGCACAGTCGAATAGATCAAGCGTGTCGTCTGATATGAAACTCTGGTCAAACCTAAGAACAACGCTGGAAATGATTAAGTTTGAACACACGCTGTTCGCGTTGCCATTCGCCCTGCTCAGTGCCCTCCTGGCTTCTGGTGGGTTTCCCAAGGTTTCAAAGCTGTTCTGGATCATCATGGCAATGGTTGGCGCCCGCAGCGCAGCGATGGCTTTCAATCGCATCGCTGACTGGCGAATTGATTCGGAGAACCCCAGAACACGGATGAGAGCTCTCCCGGCAGGTCATCTCAGTCTGGCCTTTGCGGCGTGCTTTACCGTCGTTTCAAGTCTACTTTTTGTGACTGCAGCTTACCAACTTAATCCTCTTTGCCTTTGGCTCTCGTTCCCTGTGCTTTTCATACTGCTCTTTTATTCTTACACCAAACGAGTGACCAGCTATACGCATCTCTTTCTAGGTCTGTGCTTGGGGCTGGCCCCGCTGGGTGCCTGGATCGCTATTCGAGGGGATGTCAAGCTCACTCCCGTTCTGCTTTGTCTTATTGTTCTGCTGTGGACCGCTGGTTTTGACATTATTTATGCGTGCCAAGATGTGGAGTTTGACAGACGACAGAATCTGTATTCCATTCCCAGACGTTTTGGAGTGAGGGCCGCTTTGAAAGTATCTTCTGGATTCCACCTGTTGATGCTCGTGCTTCTCATCGGCTTATTCTTTTTGGAGGGCCTGAGATGGATGAGTTTTCTTGGAATCTCAACGGTCGGCGGCCTTCTGTGGTACGAGCACCGACTGGTTCGCCCCAACGACCTCTCGAAGGTCAATGCAGCTTTTTTTACTGTGAACAGCTACATTAGTGTTCTCTTGCTCCTTGCTATTGGCCTCGATAAGCTTATTTAACCCAAGATGAAAATAGCCTCCAGAATCACACTGGCGTTTGTGTGCATCGTCTCTCAATCCTGCTCGAAGCAATCAATCCCTGCCGACAAGGCTCAGGAGACTGACCATAACATTCAGATCTTGGAACGGATCGAGCAGGCAGGAAATCGTTATCGCACTGCTATCGATCTCTTGAAGTACAGTTCGTCAACCCTTGAGAGAAGTCTGGCGGACGCTCACCTTCAGCTCACCCGTTCTATTCTCGAAAGCGAGTTTCAGCTGGCAGAAATCGAGTCCAAATACCTGGCGCTCAACGAACCGTCGTCTCCCAGTGCCTCCCCGGCTCAAATGGACCAGAGTCAATATGACAAAGCTGCGGCAGAGGTCTGGAGCATCTACGGCGACGTGGAGGCAGCCGGTAAAAGATTGGAAGCGGCGCGGGAGGGTCTCAAGAAAGCCACTACAGCCGAAGGGTTTCGCCGGAGTCAGCAGGCGGTCGATCGGGCCCAGAAGGAACTCGAAGTCGCCAACAAGAAGTTGGACCTCTCAGGTTCAAATCTGGATATCGAAGAATACCGTCAAAAGAAGAAGTTGCCCGAGGCTCAAATGCATTCCTTGGCGGAGCATTTGAAAGAACTCCGAGAAGAGCTGATTCCTCCTCCCTCGAAACCCAATACGAGTCCTCCGCCAGCATCGAGAATGGCTGAGGACTCGCGATCGCCTCTAGTTTCGGCTGGCAGTGGCATTGTCGGAGGAGTTCGGGAACTCCTTGGCCAGCAGAGTGAAGTAGGCGCTCTGAATCGGGCTTACCGCGAGACCAGAGAATTGCTGGATGCGATCAGGGAGCGCCTGCTTGGGCGAAGCCGAGTGCTAGAGGAACTCCAGACACGGCACATGGAACTCAACAAACAGGTCGAGGCAGCTTACAATCGAGTTTATGAGCTCCTGAAAACTGAAGGGTCAGGGGCGGCAACGACGGCCTTATTGCAGCAGGCGGACCAGCAGATGGCCATCTCCCGACAGTTCGACGAAAAGAAGGAGCTTGCCAACCGCGCGCTCACAGCGATTCGCGGGCAGGCGAGCCTGCTGCAGGAAGACAGCGAAAAGCTGGCCAGCTGGGTTGGTATCGCGCGCGAGGAGCGCAATGGCTCCTTGGGCCGGGTTACCGCCCGACTGGGAATTGTCCTGGCGTTGATCGCAGTGATTCTATTGATTGCTTACTATTTGAAGAGATTGCCTTATCGATTCATTAAGGAGAGCAGGAACCTCTACTATGTGCGAAAGATCATTGGGTTTTCTGCGGGACTCTTGATCGTCGTAATCGTCCTGCTCAACTTCGTAGGAGATTTCGGCAGCATCTCGGCAGTGATCGGGCTGGCGGGCGCCGGGTTAGCCATTGCTTTACAGGATCCGATCGTGAGTTTGGTAGGGTGGTTCCTAATTATCGGGAAGGCCGGCATTACCGTCGGAGACCGGGTCGAGATCAACAACGTGAAAGGGGATGTTATCGACGTCGGTCTGCTGCGCACGACGGTTCTGGAAATCGGCAATTGGATCGGTTCCGAGCAAGCTACCGGTCGTGTTGTCTTCTTTCCTAACAGCTTCATCTTCAAAAATCACTTTTTCAACTACTCGACTGGAAACCCGTTTATCTGGGACGAAATTCACATCAAAGTGACCTATGAGAGTGACTGGAAACGCGCGCAGGAGATTATCGAAACGGTGGCGCAACCGGTTTGTAAGGAGTTTGTTGAAAAAGCCAAAGCCAGCCAAGCAGAGGTCTCTCGGCGCTTTCAGATCAATTTGGGAACGCTAACCCCGTTTGTATATGTCTCACTCGCCGAAACCGGAATCGATCTGGTCCTTCGCTATTTGACTGAAATCCGGAGACGCCGTTCGAGCAGGGACCAGATCTGCCGGGAAGTTTTGAGGGCGTTCGAGGACGAGCCGCACGTTAACCTTGTTTCCCCTACCCGAAAAGGCCCTACCGAAATTCGGCTCCTGCCTAGCTCTCCAGAAATACCTGTAACCCTACCAACGCCGGAAGAAGCCACTCGTGACTAGGCATTCCGGGCCTGATTCCGAATCTCAGAGTCGTAAGACCGAAATCTACCTTGTGCGGCATGGCCAGTCTATCCACAACGAAAAACAAATCATCGCGGGCCAGCTCAACTCCGAGCTCACCAAACAAGGTTTTACAGATGCTCGTTCGGTGGCTAGGACCATCGGACGGAGCGACTTTGACGTCATCTACTGCAGCGACCTGAAGAGAGCACGTGAAACAGCTCAGGTCATTGTTGATCTCTTAAATATCACTTGTCCCCTGAAGTTGTCTCCACTCCTTCGAGAGCTGAACTACGGACAATACACGAATCGTCCGGTGACTGAAGCCTTCAGCGTCCTCAATTATAAGGTGGTGCAAGACCAGCCCTATCCCGGAGGCGAGAGTTTCCGGGATCTAGAGAAACGAATCACGGAATTTATCAGTTCTTTTCGCGCCGAGATCGCAGGCAAACGAGCCCTGGTTGCAGCTCACGCAGGTTCCATTCGGATGCTGCTGATTGTTCTTGATCCGGCACACCGTCAGCAATACCTGACGCAGACTTTCAGCAATCGTTACCTGGGAAGAATCGTTCTGGGGGATGCCGGAAGTGTAGTCTCCTACGAATTGCTTCACGATGGGGCAGAGGAATCGGTCTAATTGGGATGATTCCCTGACCGGTTCTTGTGGGCGGGCAGAAGTCTCTCGATGGCCTGCTTTACCTGCTGGGGAGAGATGCTGAGGATGCACAGCGGCTCTGTATAGACTAGGCATCGGTAACCCGGGCACGGATTGCAATGGAAGGGATTCTGCACAAGCTGATGAGCGACCTTCCAAGGGTACCAAACCTTTGAATCGGAGGATCCAAAGAGAACAATTGTCGGGACATTCAGGGCCGCAGCCAAGTGGGTTGGGCCGCTGTCATTACCGACGAACAGCTTGGCTTCCTTGATAACCCAGACGAGTTCTGAAATCGACGAGGTAGCCAAAATGACAGGCCGTGTGCGGCATTTGGCGGCAACCTGTTCGAGTTTTTGTTTCTCGCCTGTTCCGCCAGTCAATATCACTCGATACCCCGCTTCGGTCTCAAGGTACTCGGCAATCTCGGCGAAACCGCTTGGAGTCCACTCTTTGGTGTGAAATTTCGAGGTAGGCTGGATCACACAATAGCCAGTGTCGCGCTGTACTCCATACTGCTCTAACCTGTCCTTTATCTTTGGTTCCAGCGCAGGATCGGGAAAAATCCTGAGTGAAGGAATCTCACCCGATGGCAACCCTAGAGCTCGCAACCACTCTATTTGATATTCGACCGTATGCTGTTTGGTGCCCGCTTGGCGAGAAGGCAAGTCAATTCGAACGTTGTAGCAGAAAGAATTGCGAAAGCTGCTCAAGCCCACTCGATGCCGGGCTCGGCTCAACCAGGTAAACCAAGCACCCGTCGTGCCGCCGTGAAGATTGATGCAGCAGTGAAATCCTTTGGCTCTTATCTTTGCCAGTTCAGTTGCCCGTGCCGTAATCACAGAGAATCCTTGTGCCGTAGTTGGTGGCAACAGAAAGACTGATTCGATATCCGGGTTTCCGAACAGAACCTCCTGGTTAGGTTCTTCAACCAGCACAGACAATCTCAGATCCGGCCTGTGGTTTTTTAACGCCGCAAACAATGGAGTTGACAGGATGGTATCACCCAGCGAACGAAGGCGAATAAAGAGGACTTTGGCTTCTCGAGGAAGCTGAGGAATGATTTGAGTCCGATGCATCGATGAAACAGTAACACAACTCGTTTCCGAGTGCGCACTCTGGCGGATCCCCTTCACCTTCAATAGAAGACTAGGCGAAACAAGAGGGTTCAACGACAGATTGGAATCGCCAGAAGCTGAAGGCCAACAAGAATCAAAGCATCTGCACCGCAAGGTCTTCGGCGAGAAACAAGCATTCCAAGGCTTCCTAAGCCTTGGAATGCTTGCTGCCGGCCACTGGATCGCGAATTGCGCTTGACAGGGCTCTTTGGTTGGGACTAGATTGACCGTTTGTCGCCGGATGGGCTTTCGCAATGTGAGGTCACGTCCGGCCTGTTGAGTTGTTACCAATCGTCCCAGTCTCATATTTGGAAGTTGTCACCAAACCTCAAGGAGAGCCCACATGAATCAGCCATGGAAAACGAATCGTTGGTTTGCCAGCCCCTGGAACTTTTCTCCCGAAGTCCAGAAGGAGTTGAATTTCCCGGAGCGAATTAGAATTCATGACGTCACATTGAGAGACGGTGAGCAGCAGACCGGGATCGTATTTCGCCGTCAAGAGAAGGTTGCCATCGCAAGGAAGCTCGCAGAAGCGGGTGTCCATCGGATTGAAGCCGGGATGCCTGCCGTGTCAGCCGAAGACGAAGCTGCGATCAAAGACATCGTCGCTCTAGGCCTTTCGTCCGAGATTTTTTCGTTTGCTCGCTGCATGCCAGCCGACGTCAAATTAGCCAAAGAATGCGGTGTTAAGGGAATCATCACCGAAATCCCTTCCAGCGATCACATCATCAAAAATGCCTATGGCAAAACCATGGATTGGGCTGTGAAGTCCTCGATCGAGACAACGCTGGCCGCTAAAGAGGCAGGGCTGTATACCGTCTTTTTCACTATTGACAGCACTCGCTCGGATTTGGACCGGTACTTAGACCTGGTTGAGAGGGTCGCGACAGAGGGTCATATGGACGCCATGACGTTGGCGGATTCCTTCGGCGTCTGCACACCTCAAGGCATTGCGATGGTGGTCAAGAAGCTCAAGGCTCGCTTCAAGCAACCCATCGAAATTCACTGTCACGAGGACTTCGGCTTGGGAGTAGCCAATACCATTGCGGGCTTGTCCAATGGGGCGTCAGTGGCTCATGTGACAGTCTCGGCAACAGGTGAGAGGGCGGGTAATGTGCCCTTGGAAGACACAGTCATGGCACTACGAGTCCTCTACGGAATTGAGACTGGAGTCAAAACTGAGAAATTCTACGAGCTTTCCAAACTCGTTCAAAAGCTTTCAGGGTTTAGCCTCCCTCCAAACCGTCCAATCGTCGGTGATTCCCTGTATTACATCGAATCTGGAATCGTCGCCATGTTTCATCGCCGTTGTAAGGACGTGGAGCCTCTAGAGTACATTCCATTTCTTCCTGAAGTGGCGGGCCG
>Ga0075433_10003381_pt1 | contig 12322 bp, 6 predicted proteins | sample RhiMethybrSRZTD2_FD_75299 | JGI IMG/M metagenome (GOLD analysis project Ga0075433, IMG submission 75299) | Populus rhizosphere microbial communities from Tennessee, USA - Rhizosphere MetaG P. TD hybrid SRZTD2 | ecosystem: Host-associated > Plants > Roots > Rhizosphere > Soil | place: USA... | reverse complement strand
GCGCATCGCGCCCCAGTCCACCTGTAATGCGATCCGGAGCGTGCCGTAGCCGCCCCGCGCCATGAGGACGCACCGAATGTCCGGGTCGCGAAGCATTCGGTTCAGGTCCGAGACGCGCGCGGCGTCGGATCCCGCCAGGTGACCCCGCCGGTCGCCGACGTGCCTTCCCATGACGACGCGAAATCCGGCTGACTCGAGGGCCCGCGTGCCCGCCCTGAGGTCGCGGGCGCGGACCGGGCCGGACGGCGCCACGATTCCGATTCGATCTCCCGCGCGGAGGCGGGGCGGGGCGATCGGGGTCATCGCGGAATCCGGGTCGGGGCGACGGGAGCCTTGGCGGCCGCCTCGCGCCGGTAGCGGCTGAGAAGGCCCACGACGGTCTCCTCCGTCTGCCGGGCCGGGACGACGCTTCCGCGATTCCCGTTCGTGATCATGGCGAACGCGATCCGCTCGCCGTCGGCGTCGCGGACGTAGCCCGCGAGCGCGCTGACGTTCGTGAGCGTGCCGGTCTTGGCCCGTAGCTCCGTGCGGGGGTCGAGTCCCACGAAGCGATTCTTGAGCGTGCCGAGCGAGCCCGGCGTGGCGAGCCGGTCGCGAAACGACGCGGCGACGGTCGAATCCCGCCCATGGACCCACAGCCACCGGACGAGCGAGCGCGCCGTGAGCAGGTTCTGGGGGGAGAGCCCCGAGCCGTCGACGAGCGAGAGGTCGAGCGTGTCGACGCCCGCCTCCGCGGCGAGGCGGCGGACCTCCCGAAGGCCCGCGTCGCGATGCTTCTCGGCCGGCGCGCGATCGAGGAGCCGGAGGAGCGCCTCGGCCTCCGCGTTCAGGCTGACGGAGTTGACGATGCCCACCATGTCTGCCGCGGTCGGAGACGCGTGGGCGACCACGATGGCCGTCCGGTCCCGTGAAACCTGATCCCACCCGGAAGCGGAGCCCCGGGGCGGCGGGACGGCATCGTCCTTGGCCTTCGCCGCGCCCTGTCCGAGCGCGGAAGCGAGGCTCCGGGCGTGCGGCACGAGCCTCACGCGGGCGTTCTTCAGCTCGACGCCGGCGCGCTCGAGTGCCCCCAGGAGGACGAGCCCGGCCGTGGAGTCGGGATCCGCGACGGAGACCTGCTTTCGCACCGTGGCGCCGAGCGGGACGGCGCCGCGAACACGGATTCGCGATTCGAACGGCCGCCGATCCACCTCCAGCCAACCGGGGTCCCCCGGTCCCACGACCTCGACGGTCGATTCGATCGTGAGCGGCACCTCGGGCGGCTCGAACGAGAGGATCACGCCGCGCGGCTCCGCCGTAGCCACGAGCGCGGCGGCGTTGCCGTTCGCCATGATCGCGTTCACCGGAGCGCCGTAGGCCTGCGGCACGTCCTCGAGGGCCCAGCTGGGCGCATAGGGCTCCGCGGCGAACAGGGTCCCGTCGATCCAGAGCGTGCCCTCGAATCGATCGAGCCCGCCGGCCCGGAGGAGAGTCGCGAGCGAATCCAGGAGGCCGCGCGATCCGGGCACGAGGAGTTGCGTGACGTCGGGCGCTCCGCTGGCGCGCAGGATCAGGTCGCCCTTGAGACGGATTCCGCCTTTGGACGTCCGGTCCGCGCGGCCGCGGGCCTCGACGACGGTCGTGCACCGTGCCGCCGGTCCGAACCGGCGCAGGAACGCGGACGTCGTGAGGAGCTTGGCGGAGCTGCCGGGGATGAGGCGGAGCCCGGGGTGGAGCGCGACGAGCGTGTCGCCCCGGTCGAGGGAGATCGCGAGAAGGCCGACCTCGGCCTGGCCCTGCGTGCCCGTCAGAGCCGTCCGGACCGAGTCCGCCAGCGGATCAAGCCCGGCCGGGTGCAGCCCGGCTGTAGAGCCTCCGGCGGGCCCGAGCAGGCAGGTCAGGAAGAGAGCCCCCGCCAATACGAAGCCGGGGCGGATCGAGCGCGACCCGCCCCGGCGAAATCGAAGAAGCTTCCGACCTGTCAAAACTCGATGCTGAGCGAAACTTGCTGGTTGTCGTCGAAGAATTCGCCCAGGTGCGTCCCGGCCCAGTCCACCGAGAACGGCCGGTCGCCCAACTTGAAGTTGAAGCCGGCGCCGTACGTGTACGAATAGAGGTAGTTCTGCTGCCGGTCCTCTTCATTGATCGCCAACTGGCCCACGTAGCCGCCCCGGAGCGCCAGAAAATCTCCGATCGGAACCTCGGCCCCGACCCGATACTCGTCCGTCGAGAAGTTGTTCCCCTGGAACGCGCCGAAGAGCGTGGCGTGCCGGGCTTCCCCCATCGCCAGGTCGTAGGAAACGCCGAGCTGCAGGTACGAAGGGATCTGGAACGCGGCGGACTGCAACCGGACCACGTGCGGCTGGGCGCTCGGATCGTCGCCGGGCACCTGGATGCGCTGCTCCAGGTTCGCGCCGCTGAACTGCATGTCGGGCCCGACGTTCTTCATGGCGAACCCGAACCGAAGGCCACGCCACCCCGTGTCGTATTGCACGCCGAGATCGACCGCGAAGCCGTTCGCGCTCAACTCCGCCACTTTCTCGCTGACGAAGGCTCCGGAGACGCCGAGCAGGACTCGATCGGTCATCCGGCGCCCGTACGTCACGCCGAGCACGGCGAAATTGGGACTCAAGATCTCGCCGGTCCCCTCCGGCGACGCCTCGGTGGTCACGATGATATCGCCCACGTTCAGTACCTTGACCGAGAAGGCGATGTTGCCCTGGGTCCCGATCTTCGTGGAGACCGCGCCGTAATTCACCTTGGCGTCTGCGAGGTAGGAGCTGTACGAGACCAGCGCCTGATTCTCGTCGACGGCGGCCAGCGAGGCCGGGTTGTAGAAGATGTTCCCGAGTCCGTTCCCGAGGGCCACGCTCGAGCCGCCGATGGCGGTCGAGGCGGCCCCCACGGGGATCCGAAGCTCCTGCGCTCCCGCGGTGCCGACCCGGTCCAGGCCGCCGGCATTCGCGGTCGCGGCCTGAGCGAGAAGCGCTGCCGGTAGAACCACTCCTGCCACGAGCCATCTCATGGATGAACCCCTCCGTCCGTTGGAAGGAATCGAATGTCGGGTCATTTCGGTCCGCCCCCTCATCAGAAGTTGTCGAGCCGTTCCTGCTCGATGAAGACGGCAATGCGGTCGGTCTTGCTCCCCACCCCATCCACGTCGAGGCGGTAGATGTAGACGCCGCTCGCCACCGGCAGGTTACGCTCCGTACTGAGGTCCCACGAGAGTGTCGCCTGGGCCATCTCGTCGGCCGTCGTCGGCTCCCGTGTGATCGTGCGGACCAGGTCCCCGGCAAGATTGAAGATGCGTAACGTCACCTTGTGAGAGGCGGGGATGTTCGTGAACTTCATCACCCGGTCGAACTGGGTGAGCTCGTAGGCGGAGTGCGCGTAATACGGGTTCGGTACCGCGAGCACCTTCTTCAGATCGTTCCCCACCACGCTCCCGGGCGAACTGCCGACCGGGGATGTGCGGAACTCGTACTCGTCGGCCGAGGTGAACCGGGCGCTGATCAGCCGGATCGTCGTCGGCGGCGGGATCAGCGAGTCGGGGTTGGCGGTCTTGTAACTCGGATCGTTCAGATTGAATTGGAAAGGCCCGAGCGATTGATCCGAGCCGTCCGGCACGTAGTCGGTCGACTTCGTGCCCGGCGTCGTCCAGGCAACCGAGGCGTAGGGGATTTCCCGTACGTAGATCCGGTCGTTCCAGTCCCACATGCCGTCCGGCGGGCTTTGACGATCCCGGGCCATCAGGCTCAGCTTCACGTCGTCGCTCGCGTCGCTCAGGGAATTGAACCCCAGGTCCCAGATCTCGAAGGGAATCTTGTAGGTCTGGACGAACGATACCTCGCCCGAGCCGTAGGTCCAGGCGTACTGGGTCGTGTCGGGCAGGACCCGAATCTCGTAGTCGTGGTTGGTGGGGGTGCCCACGAAGAGGAACGGGGCGAAATCGCTGAAGTGCCAGACCCCCAGCGAATCCGTACCGCCGCCGCTCATGTCGGTCATGGTGCTGTCCGCGTTCAACTCGCCGTAGGCCACGATCCCCCGGGGCGCGGTAACCCGAAGCATGAAACCCTCGGTGACCGGCGTGTCGAAGCCGCCGGAGATATTCGTCTGGTTCGAGAGGAGCGTCGTCGCGTCGGTTACGTTGGTCAGCGTCCAACGCTCCAGGTCGTCGAACGTGACACGGTAGAGGTCCCCGGTGATGTCGCCCTGAACCACCTGTTCCGCTTCGACGACCCCATCCGGGTTGAGCGCTCCCGAAGACGTCGCGGTCGCCTGTACGTTGAAGACCGCGCTACTCGATCGAGGCTGTATTCGAATCGGGTTCCGGGCGCTCTCGAGCACCTCGGAGACGATGCCGATCTGGTTTCCGCCCACGATGTACGGGGCGTCGTTGTTGACGTCGTACGAGTACGCTGTGACGGCGTAGTAGTAATCCTGGTTGTTGACCAGGCTGCCGCCCTTGATCTGGTCCTGCGCGATGTCGATCTGGAAGGAGACGCCGGCGTCGGACCCCGCGACCTTGAGTTGCCGCTCGACGACGCCGCTCCCCGCGTTGAATTCGTCCGAGAAGATGCTCGTGACGCCGTTCGATTCATCGAACGTGGCGATCACGGTGGGGTCCGCGTCGGCGCTGTTCGACGACATTTGCCACACCCGGATCCCTTCGAAGTGGAATTCCTGGCCGAGGCTCGGGTTGATCTGAACGTTTCCGACCGGCTCGCTGCCCCAGATCAGGCGGATTCCCTTGTCCAGCGCCTGCGCGTAGACCGTCGGCGCCGGCGGCGGCGCCGGGATGTCGAAGTTCAAATTGAAGACGAGCTGCGCGATCGCGTCCTTCGACTTCATGTCGTTGATGGAGGCGATGCGGTCGCTTCCCCGCCCGATGATGATCGCGGTCACGACCTCCTGCGTATCGCCGGGAGCCATGGTGAAGGGCCCCGACGAGAGGAAGAGGCGACGGTCGGCCGGATTCGAATCCAGCCAGTTGGTGGGCCCGGAGACCCCACCCGGATTGAGCCCCGACACCTGATAATGCGTGATCGGCTGCAACGGGTCGTCGTTGACGTGGATGGGCGTTCCGTCGCCCTTGAGCCCGCTCATGTAGTTGTACGTTTCCTGCGCGGAAGCGGGGTCGGTTCCGTTGATGTACTTGTTGAACGACGTCATGCCCAACGTGTCATAGACGCCCGGCGAGACCTGCACGATCGGGCCGCGGAAGAAATCGTACCCGACCGCGGGCGGCGTCGAGCCGTACTGCCCGTCCTGGTTCGTGGCGTTGTAGACGTACCCGATGCTCAGCGTCGTGTCGCAGCCGACCAGGTCGTCCGTGAAGCCGCCCAGGTCCGGATCGCTCCAGACCGAGACGTAGGTGCTGTCGAGCGTGTTCGCGCCCTTGTTGATGAACTTCCACTTCACGAAGATGATGCTGCCGAGCGGGCCCGCCCGATTGAACGCGAATACAGTCTGTTGCACCTCGAGCCCGAGCGGCTCGGTGCTCCCCGCGTCGTTCGTGTGCACGTTCGGGTCCGCGTCGTTGAAGACGCTCCAGATCGTCGCGTCACCCAAGAGCTGGGGATTTCCCAGCGAATCGAGCGGCGCGCCGTGCGGCCAGGGCCAGTTCAGATAGTCCGAGGAGGTCGTGTTCCCTCGAACGATCTTGTAATTGCGGAACGAGTCCTGATCCGCGGTAAAGGTGCCGCCGCGCATCACGCCGGGAGTGAATTCCTGCGAGTACTCGCCGACCGCGAGTCGGACGTCGCCGGCCACCTTGGCCCCGACCCAGAGTCCGGACGCGAACACGGCCGTGTGCGTGCTTCCTTTCGGAAAGATGAGACCCGCGTTGCCGGTCAGCAGGTCGTAGGCGATCGAGCCGTGATTGGTGACCACCATGTCGAGATTGTTGGCGTTCATGCGTCCGGCGTTATCGATGAACTCCGCGGCCCGCCGTACTTTCGTCGGCCGCGGAATCGATCCCGACGACGCGCGCGGCGCCCCCATCGCCTCCGGAGCGGACAGCGTCATGATCAGCGCCGCCGCTCCGAGCCATCTCAAAGAACGCATCCGTTGGGCCCTCCTTAGCCTCGGGACCGTCATCGTCAGAAACTCAGTTTGGCGCCGAACCGCACCATCCGCGGGAGTCCGTGCAGCGTCGGATCCAACTCCGCCAGGCGGTAACGCTCGCGCGCCACGTCCTCACCGTAAGTCGCCGCGTTCGTGGCCAGGAAGGCCTCTCCCGCCGACGTGTTCAGGAAATTGTCCGTCGCGGCCGATCCGGTGGACGTGTAGACGTTGTTCGTGTTGTCCCGATCGAAGATGTTGAGGACCCAGACGTAGAGATCCACGTTTTGGCGACCCAACCCGACCGTCTTGTTGAGCTTGGCGTCGACCTGGAAGGTCCACGGACCGTATCGCGAGTTGAGCGGACCGAGCGGCTCCACCGCGGAGGCCGCGAGCGTCACCTCGTTGTAGGTCTTGGTCGGCGTGTAGGGCGTGCCGCTCGCCGCGTTGACGAGAATGTTCAGGCCCGAGTTCTCGAGGAAGTGCGCCGCGCCCCAGAGCGGACCCTGGCCCTTGTCATACCGGAAATCGAAATTCCAGGAGAACTTGTGCCGCTGGTCGAACGCGAGGGGCGTGGAGATCTTCGGGACCTCGCTCGCAGTCCACGCGATGTTGCGCTGGGTCTGCGACACCGAGCCGGTTCCGGATGCCCAGGACAGACTGTACGACGCCGTCATGGAGACGAGCCCCGTGCGCCTCAGGGTGTAGGCGAAGTCGAGTCCCTTGATCGTCGCGAAATCCCGATTCCGATACGAAGAGAAGTTGTTCGGCGCGGATGGGATGTTCGTGATCTCGACCAGATCCTTCACGTCCTTGTAGTAGGCCGAGAGCTGGATCCGGGAACGGTCGGTCGGCGTGTGCGTCAGGCCCAGCTCGTAGGCCGTCGTCTGCTCCGGCTTCAAGTTGGGGTTGCCGAATCCGACGAAGTAACCGCCGGTCCGGATCTTGTGCTCGAGGAAGGCATACGAGACGTAGAGATCCTGGAGATTTGGCTGCTGGAAGAACTTTCCATAGTTCACGTGAATGAGGGTCTGATCGCTGACCGGGAAGCCGACTCCGATTCGCGGGCTCAAGCGTTTGTAGACCTTGGACGCCTGGAGGTCCGTGCCCTGGAGCCTCGAGTCGTTGATCGCGTCGGGGTCGAGCGGGAGGGCCTCGCTTCGAAGCGACTGTGTATTGGGCGTCAGGTAGTCCCAACGGAGGCCGGTATTGAGCACGAGGCCCAAGCGCTCGTACTTGCCCTGCACGTAGACGGACGCGACTTTCGGGTGCTTGGGACCGTCGAGCGGATCGTCGTATAGCCCGTTCCCGTTCGAGTCGTTGAATGGTTCTCCCACGTCGTACGAGCCGTTCGCGTTCGTGTCGGTAAACGTCTCGCCCCCGTCGATCTCGTTCCCGAGCGCGTCGTACCCATACCGATCGGCGTCCCGGGTGTTGTCGGGCTGCCCGTTCGCGTCGTAGAGCTGGACCGGGAAATAGTGGTCGTAGTAGCGCAGCGTGTGCCGCTGGAAGTCACCGCCCGCCTTCAACTGGAAGGCACGGCTCACCTGGTTGGCGTAGTTCGCCGCCACGCCCCAGTAGGAAGACTTCCGGTGCAGGAAGTCGTCGAACACGTGCGCGCCGATGGGGTTGCCGTCCGAGTCGAGATCGTAGTCCCCGTACCAGAAGAGCGCCTCGTTCGTGTCGAAGGTCGTGTTCGAGTTCGGCCGGGAATAGCCCCTCAGGTCGTCGAAGTAGACGCCGTCCCCGCGAATTCGCTCGGTCGTGAAGTAGTTGGCCTTCAGCTCGTAGTAGGAACGCTCGCTCAGGCTGTGGTTCCAGGTGGAGTAGAGCGAGTAGTTCTTGTCCTGGTACCGGGGCGAGTGGGCCAGGTCGAAGCGATACGTGTTCAGATACTGCTGCCACTTCTCCTCGTTGAACGTCCCGCCGACTTTGAGGGTCTGGAGCGGCGACGGCTTGAAGGTCAGCTTGCCGACCGTGGCCCAGGCCGCGCTCGAGTTCGAGGGGAGAATTCCCTTCTCGTAGAAGTCCGTCGAGACGGTGGGATTCGGCTCGAGCGAGTAGGCGACCTGCTCGGTGGTCGTGCTGGGATTCCGGTCGCGGTTGAAGCGGCGCTCGCCGGAGAGGTAGAAGGAGATGTCCTTCATCTTCGGAGCGATCGGGCCGCCGAGGCTGAGTCCGTACGTGTTGTTGTCGCGCCGCGGGGCCTTGATCCAGTCGCCGGAGAGCGCGTCCGTGATTCCCTCGACGGAACCGAAATACCGATCGGCGCCTTCGCGGGTCACGACGTTCACCACGCCGGAATTGATTCGGCCGTACTCGGCGTTGAACCCGCCCGATTGCACGACCACCTCGTCGATCGCGTCGTTGTTGATCAGCGTCGTCGAGAAGCCGGTGAGCGGATCCTGCTGCGAGAAGCCGTCCACGTAGTACGCGACCTCGTTGGGCCGGCCGCCGCGGATGATGAGCGTGTTGCCGTTCAAGGCTTCATTGTCGAAGCCTGCAAGATTGAAGTTGGGCCGGTAGTTGACGACGCCCGCCTGCTGGGCCACCGCGTCCTGGTAGCCGCGGAGCGGCTGGTGGGAGATGTCCTCTCCGGAGATGAATCGCGTCGTCCCCGTGACGTCCTTCTGGATCAGGGGTCGCTCCGCCGTCACGACGACTTCCGCGACGTCCGTGAGCACGGTCGGCTCGAGGCTCCAGTCGACCCGCGCGACGAAGTCCTGGATCACCTCCACCCCTTCACGCGCCTGCGGCACGTATCCCAAGAGGGCGACGCGGACCGTGTACTTGCCGGGCGGGAGGTTCAGGATGAAGAAATTCCCCTGCGGGTCGGAGACGGCGCCCCGCTTTAGATCCGGTATCTGTACGCTTGCCAGCCCGATGGGCTCTCCGGTCTTCGCGTCCCGCACGGTCCCCGAGATCTGGCCCGTCGTCCCTGCGACCGCGGTTCCGGAAACAAAAATGGCGCACACCACGAGAGTGGCGACGCCGAGCAACCAACGCGTCCGAGGTCGAAGCATGACTGACCCTCCCTTGTGCTTCTGTGGATACGCCATGCGGGGGTCGTTCCCTCCCTGGTGACACGGTCTTGAACCCGCGCTCCGCGACTCGGCGAGCCGCACCCCAATGCCCATCCTATGGGCCCCTCATCGGCATTCTTCCACGCAAACCGGCTTCTTTTCTTTTGGGGATCCCTCCGCTCGTGGATCGTGGCGCCCCATTCTGGGGCGCGACATGCATATCGATTCCACCCTAGGCAGGGTCAAGGATCGTTGTCAACCATATTTCGCAATGAAAAGGGCCCCCTGGTCGACTTCGACCAGGGGGCCCGGGCCGAGCCGGAGGCCCGAAGGCTCCGGCCAACGACCGTGATGTCTAGTACGTGATGTCTAGTAGTGGTACGTCGCCGAGACGCGCGTGAACGGCGTCGCCTCGTCACCCGACAGGATGTAACCGCCCGAGAGGGGGAACTTCTCGTTCAGGGTCATATCCACGTCGAGGTTGTTCCACTTGATGCCGGTGCCGAGGCTGAAGGCGAAGTCGGAGGTGCGCTCCTTGTCCGTCTCCGTGAACGTCGGCGCCGCGAAATCGGAGAACTCATTGTGCGACGAAACCATCGCGCGGCTCGCGCCGATCCGCACGGTGAGCCAGCTCGTCGCCTGCGTCTCGATCGCCGCGAACACCATCGGGAGCAGCGTGTTCTTCTCTTCGAGCGTCTTGGTCGCGCCCGACGCGACGGCGTCGTTGTTGTCCGTGCGCTCGTAGGAGTGCTTGTCCTGCGAGAACATCACGCCCCAGAGGAGCAGGTTGTCGCTGTTGACGCGCATGTTGTCCGAGATGCCGACGCCGAACTGCTTGTAGGTCTCGTCGGCGCTGCGCGGCGTCAACGTCACGCCACGAACCTCCCAGGAGAGGTCGTCGTTGACGTACCAGGCCGCGGGGTACCACGTGTGCGTGCCGCCGCGGTGCAGGACCGCGCGAGCGAGCAGCGAGTAGGACGCGTTGCCGCCGTCCTCAAACGACTCGCCGGGTGCCGGGCTCTCGGTGCGGTCCAGCGTGTAGCGCCGGTAGGTGGCGGCCGCCTCGAAGCGATCGTCGTTGTCCATGTGGATCGCGATCGAAGGCGTGATGCCGTAGGTGTTGATTTCGATCCCATTGTCCACGATCACGTCCGAGAAGAACGCGCCGCCGAACGGATACGGATCGAACGAGAAGTCGATTCCGCGCGCCTTGTAGCCGGCGGGCGAGTTGTCCTCGTACTCAAACGACGAGTTCGTGATGTCGAGGCGAACTGCGAAATCGAAGCTGGAGAAAGCCTTTCCCCAGATGATGTCGAGCTGCTCGTTGTTCAGGTTGTCCGACGCGATGGTCGAGTTCAACGCGCTCTGCTTCATCTGGAACGCGATGTTGCCGAGGCGCGGGAAATTCCGAACGAGCGTGAACGCCTGATCGTCGGTGGCCACGGCGTTGACGTCGCCCGTCGGGTTGTTGCCGAGCTCCGCCCAGACCACGTTGTTCTGGCGAACGACCGAGGTCGGATAGGCGAACATATTAGAATAGTCGTCGGTGAACTGGCTCATCGCCGGCACGCTGAGGCCCATTCCCTCGACGCGCGACCACGAAGCCTGGCTGACGCCCGCCGTAACGGCGAGCAGAGCCACGGCACTGAGGACCACAATCAGCTTGCGCTGAAACATCTGTTTTTGCCTCCTTGAGTTAGCGGACCCCGGGCAATCCAGGGTCCTCGAGCCCGAACCGTGCGCTACGTGCTGGATGATTGGTCCGGGGAGATCCGAGAGAGCAGTCCTGCTCGTTGGACCTTCGCTCGCCACCCCCTTTCCGTTGCCGAAATGCGTTGATGCGCGGCCGTGTGAAAGCGCCGACGCCCCTTCAGTTGCGGCAGCGTTCCCCTCTTTGGGCACGTCCTCAAAACCGGGCGCAACATAGGGTCGCGCTCGGCCGGTGTCAAACGAATAATTCGAAAAGGCTGGCTAACTCGTTTTACTGCTTTTGATTACCGCCTGACTGCGACCCTTGGCGGCGGCGCGCCGCGCGACAGCGGGCGCAGATGCCCTGAATTCGGGCAGACGCTTCGTCCGGTTCGAAGCCGGCGCGGCGGGCCAACTCCATGAGTCCGCGACTGACCGCGGCGTCGGGCACGTCCTGCACGCCGCCGCACCGCCGGCACACCAGGTCGTGGCGTGGATCGTCCGGACGCGCGACCTTATAGAAGGAGGAACCAGCAGCCGTTTGTCCTCGCCTTACGATTCCGCTGCCCTCGAGCAGGGCGAGGGTCCGGTAGATGGTGGCGCGGGAGAGACGGCGCCCCTGCCCCTTCAGGCGAAGGCGGAGCGTTTCGGCGTCGAAGTGTCCCTGCGCTTGGGAGATCGCCTCGAGCACGTTTCTCCTCGAGACGGTCGCCCGCAACTTGTGACCGGCGAGGAATTCAGCCCACTTCTTCCGGGGATCCGGCGAGGCCACGGCTCAGGAGGAAGACCGTCGCGGGTCCAGCTCGTATCGTCCGAAGCCGTCCTCGTCGACGAAGAAGTAGGTCTTCCGCGCCCGGTAGTAGTACCAGATTTCTTCTGGAGGGCGGTCGAAGTTGAAGGGATTCCGAACGATCTCGTCCGGCTTTCCGTGTCGAATGTAGATGCAGCCCATGTCGGTCTTCCAACCCGGCATGCCGACCCCGAATTGCTGATTGGCGTACCGAACGCGCGCCGAGAACTCGTCTAGGGCCTCGTTCCGGGGAGTGTCGGGGGTCGGGTCGCGATGCTTCCAGAACGCTTCCCAGAAGCCGCGCTTCGACTCCTCCGTCTTGAGCTTGCCCATCTCGGTTTGTTCCTCGTCGGTCGCGATGCAGCGGAGCACTTCGATCGAAGAGCGCGGATCGGCCGCGAAGGACGCGAGCGACTGCTCCACGTCGAACGCCTTCTCCCGTACCACAGGCACCGCCCGCTTCTTGTCCACCGCGGGCTGGAGCGGCGCCTTCAGGTCCACGACGAACCGATAGGCGCCCGGCGCCAAGCGCGGAAGCCGCGGCGTGAGCAGGAACGGAGTGCGGACGCCGGCGCGGACGATCGTGGTGTCGGCGCGATAGAGGACCTCCGAGAATCCGTTCTCCACGCGGTACTCGATCTTGTACCGCTCGTCCTTCGCGGCGCTCGGGCGCGCGTCCACGATCTCGCCGTAGGCGGCGAGCGCCCCGATATCGTCGCCGTACCGGCGCGAGGGATTCGGATCCAGCCGGCTCCGGACGTCGGTCGTGTCGGCGGCG
>Ga0075433_10003380_pt1 | contig 12326 bp, 13 predicted proteins | sample RhiMethybrSRZTD2_FD_75299 | JGI IMG/M metagenome (GOLD analysis project Ga0075433, IMG submission 75299) | Populus rhizosphere microbial communities from Tennessee, USA - Rhizosphere MetaG P. TD hybrid SRZTD2 | ecosystem: Host-associated > Plants > Roots > Rhizosphere > Soil | place: USA... | reverse complement strand
CACCTTCTTGCCCTGGCCAGCGAGGTCACGATAAAACTTTTCTGCTCCCTCACTGTGCTCTATTCGTTGCTCTCCGTAATCTCCCGTCTCGGTATCCACAAAACAACCCGTAGGCGAGCGGGATGGCAGTCAGTTGCCCGGGCTCAAACGCGGAGAAGCCTCCATGCGCTTGAAGTTCGTGCAGTAGGTCCCACAGCCCGTGCAGGGAAAACCCAACGATTAGGGCGAGAGGCAGGCGCACACCCAGCAAGCCGATTGCGACGAAAGCTAACACCACCGCCGTTTCCAATTGCCACGCTGTCGCCGCTCCGAAGTAGGCTGTCGATTTTACGTCAACTATGGGGATGCGCTCGAGAGAGGAATCTTCTACTTAATTTTCACGCCTTTCGTCGCAAAGGTGACGGTCCACGGTCCACCACCCGTTGAAACTTCGAGCTTTGCAGTAAAGGACGTTGGCGTATCCTCAACGATGCTGAAACGGCATTTCCCTGATTCCCCGCACTGCACGCCGTCCAGTGGCCACACCCAAGTGTTTCCGCTGACCGTACCTCCTCTGCTCAATGTGCCCCCCGGACCCGTACTCGTGATTCTGTATTGGCTGTAGGTCTTTGCGTCGGAATCGTAGGTTATGATCCGGAGTTCAGTAGACTTTCCTTCGGGACCTGAATTTTCCACGTGGCCAAGGACGCTGAATCCACCGTCGAACCATTCATACGTGACCTTCTCGCCGGTGTCAGTCTTTCACGTACCCACCAGGGAGCCGAGCCGCTGGACCTCTGGACCGGGCTTCGGCGGTGGGGCTGTTTGTTGCTGTCCGAAGGCAAGACAAGTGATGACCAGCATTAGAACGACGATGGCCAACAGTCTCTTCATCGGAGGCTCCTTATTGCGAATTAGAGGTTTACTTCTTCAGTTTTGAAACGCTGTTGCTGCGTCTCGTTGTCACCCAGATGTTGGCCCGACAGTGAGGGATTGTACTCCCCTGGGCCGGGCCGTAATTGGCCATGGGAAAAGTCGCGCCCAATACCAATGTATTTGTTCCCCCCAAACCACAGCCACATTCTAGATGAGACCAACAAACAAGCAGTCTGGTGGCAGGTCATCTCAGTGCTGGTCACGGATCCGAGCGTGTGGCCGAATGAAGAAGGCACAACCGGGATCAATTCAATTGACGCACTCAGGGCAGCGCAAGCCGCACACAAAGCACTGCCGGATGCACCCACGAACTTTTCTTGTTCTTCAGCGCTCACCCAGAGCACTTCTCGCCATAACAGGTGCATGTAAGGTACTCACGAAGAAAGGAGGTAGGAAATGAAAAGCCGCTATGTGGTACTCGCGTTTGTTCCCATTCTGATCATTGCGCTCGCTGCTGCGATGCATCACCCATGAGCTCGGCCACTTCGCGACCCAGGCGGTATTTCCGCAAACGATTCAACTGCTGACCACACCAGACTTTTGCTAGATGCGATGTCGTGGTGAACACAACAATGAACGTAGGCTCGCTCACGTAAGCGCCACTGTCCTTGCAGTCCTCGGGTTATCTCTTGCCGGTCTTCAAGCACATCAAATTGCAGCGCCTACATTCGCCAGGGAGTTGACAGTTGATTCCAGAGTGAGATCCGTGTGTTATATTTCATTGCTTGCGGGAATGAAGACTCCATCATCTTACCTACGACTCGTCGTCTTGGTTACGCTGACGGTGCCTTGCCTGCAGGCCCAAGACGGGTTGCGGGGGGTTTTGAGGCGGCCCAATTTCCCGGCGGCGCTCGGGGGCTCGCTCGCGGTCGCTGACTTCGACGGAGACAACCAGTCTGATGCCGCCATTCTGGTTGATTCTGGATGGCCATACGCTTGGAACAGGCTTCATCACGTAGAGCTCCATTTCAGTAATCGTGTAAACAGTGAGATCGCCTTTGAATCGCCCGAATCGGCGTTAAGAGTAGCGGCTTGGGATATTGACCACGATGGGGACGTTGACGTTGTCATCGAGCAGCCCTTCACTGGTCAGCGTCTTCAGGTCTGGCTAAACGACGGACATGGCCATTTTGACAAGGCTCGAATTGAAGATTTCCGAGCCCACCGCACCGCGGGTGGCGAACGGCTAAACGTACCTTCTCCGCAATCATATAGCCCAGCAATCTGTCTCCCATTGCAGGGTGGTAGTGAAGTTGCCATGCTCGCGGCCCGTCTTCTCGCGGGTCGGCCCCCCTCACCACGCGATTTCCAAGCTCGATTACCAGACTTTTCACGCACCTCGACGGCATTCTCTTCCACCTATTCGCGAGCCCCTCCGCCGATTTCTTCTTCTCACTAAAAACAACTGCCAGCTCAAGCATTGGATGGCTGGTGGACCGTCTTACTGATGTTCAAGCCAGAGTGCCTGACGCGTGCCGGTGCATTCGCCGAGGCTCCCAAGTGGGGCTCTCGAAACAACGTCAAAGAACGCGATGATGCTAGATCGAAAACTTCGTCTGCGTGACACATTAATTCTGGGTGTGGCCAGCGCATTGCTTCCTGTCACGGGCTGCGCACACTCTCCCGATCGAGACACCATTGGCAATTCTTCTAAAGATCAGCCGAGTGGTGGCCCTGTCCAGTACGTAAAGGTGGTGCAGCAATCTATTCCCGAGACTCTGGATCTTGCGGCAAGAGTGCAGGCTGATCCGACGAAGGTCGTGCGCATCTTCCCGCCTACGAGTGGCCGAGTTGTAGCAGTCGAAGTTAAGCCTGGCGACCCGGTCCGCTCTGGGCAGACCGTTGCGATTTTGAGCAGCAGCGATGTTGCTGTCGCGCGCTCCGATTTCGCGAAAGCCAGCATCGAAACGGACCGGGCGACACGTGCGATGGAGCGGGAGAAGGTGCTGTTTGAGCACGGTGCTGCGGCCGAGAAGGATTACATCGATGCACGTGCTCAAGCTGATGCTGCTCGTGCTGAACTGGCTCGGGCTCACCAGCATCTAGAGTTGCTGAACATCAGTCCGTCGGCGACCACAGACCGCGTAACGTTGACATCTCCGACTAGTGGTGTGGTTCTAGATATCAGCGCAGCGCCCGGAGAGTTTTCCAAATCTCTGGAGTCTGCGAATCCATTAATCATTGTCGCTGATCTCCACACGGTCTGGGTCGTAGGCGATGTCTATGAGAAGGACCTTCCTAAGGTCGTCCGCGGGAAGCAGGTCACGGTAAACTTTCAGGCATATCCCGGTCAGGAATGGAGTGGTCGCGTTGACTCTCTCTCCGGCGCCCTCGATCCAAACACCAGAACTTTGAAGGTTCGAGTCGCCCTTCGAAATCCAGATCAACGCCTGAAACCCGAGATGTTCGCGACTATCCACGTCAAAACTGGGGCACGTAACGCACTTGTCGTTCCGGCAGCAGCAATCATTCGCGAGGGCGTTGCAATCACCGTTTTTGTCAAGAACGCCGGGAATCCGGAGCAACGCACAGTAGCCATTGGGCAGACCACGGATGAAAAGGTCGAGATTCTGAGTGGCTTGCGTGCCGGCGATGAAGTCGCAGCGGATGGTGCAGAACTCCTCAAGGGAGGCGCGACCGAGTAATGCGTGGCTTTGTCCGCACGGTTCTCCGGTACCGCGTGATCGCTTTGATCGGTATGGTGGTCTGGCTAGCGGCTGGAATTTGGGCCCTGATGCGCCTCGATATCGAAGCATATCCCGATCCGTCGCCGCCACTCGTGGATGTGATCACACAGAACCCATCATGGTCTGCGGAAGAAATGGAGCAGCAGGTCACAGTCCCTATTGAGACTGCCCTGAACGGAATTCCACGGCAGCAGTACGTACGTTCTATCAGCCTTTTCGGACTCAGCGATGTGAAGCTGTACTTCGACTTCGACTCTGACTATTTTCGTGACCGACAAGAGGCCCTGAACCGTCTTCAGACCGTAACTCTGCCACAGAACTTGCAACCGCAACTCTCGCCTTGGTCCGCAGTGGGCGAAATCTACCGTTATCAGCTCAGAGGCGAAGCGTACAGCCTGAACGAGATCAAGGCCACACAGGATTGGTTTGTGCGCCGCGAGCTCAAGCAGGTGCCGGGAATAGTCGACGTGACTACGTTTGGCGGCACCACAAAGCAATACCAAGCAGAGATCGACCCGCGGAAACTGCTGCAATATAACGTCACGCTATCGCAGGTGCTTTCGGCGATTGCGGCGAGTAATCAGAACGCTGGCGGCAACTACCTTCAGGTCGGTGCTCAAAACGTGAACGTGCGCGGGGTGGGACTCCTTAAGGGCCTCTCGGAAACGGGTGCAGTACTGATTGCCGAGCGGAACGGAACACCAGTGTTCCTTCGCGACGTGGCCGACTTGCAAGAAGGCAACCAACCGCCGCTTGGCCGAGTGGGACGAGATGGCAACAGCAACATCGTAAAAGGCACCGTGTTGCTGCAGCGCGGAGAACAGTCTCTACCCGCTCTCGAAGGACTGAGACAAAAGATCCGAGCACTAAATGGCGGACTCCTTCCTCGTGGCATGAAGATCGACACGATTTACGATCGCACGTCACTGATCGTTACAACGACGGAAACGGTAAGGCATGTCGTGCTTACGGGCTTAGCCCTGGTCACCTCGTTGCTACTTATTTTCTTGGGCGACGTGCCGCTGGCATTGGCTACGGCATTGACGATCCCATTTGCCGTGCTTTTCGCGTTCGGGCTTATGTCCACGACCGGCCGTTCTGCCAATTTGATCTCAATCGGCGCAATTGATTTTGGCATCATCGTCGACTCCGCGATTGTGGTGCTGGAAAACATCTATCGGCGTATGCACGAAGCCATGAGCGATCAACATAGGCTAGACCTCATCGCCGAAGGTACCGCTGAAGCAGCCAAGCCAGTTCTGTTTTCGACTCTCATCATCCTGGTTGCGTTCATCCCGCTCTTCACGATGCAAGGTGTGCCGGGCCGCATCTTCTCTCCCATGTCGGTCACGTACGGCTTTGCGTTGACTGGCGCATTGATTTTTGCCTTAGTCTTTGCTCCCGTGTTTGCCTCCTACCGTCGGGTTGTTCGGAGCGGACACCGGGCCGACACGCGCTTAGTACATTGGCTGAAGCAGCACTACGAACGGGTGCTGATTCGTGTCATGGCGATGAGAAGGTTCATCGTTCCGGCAGCAGGCGTGTTCCTGGTGATCTCTCTAGCTTTCTTTTGGTTGATTGGCGGTGAATTCATGCCCAAGCTTGAGGAGGGGAACCTGTGGATTCGTACCACTCTCCCGCAGGATGTTTCATTCCACTATGCCGGACGTTTGGCAGACGAGATGCGTGGAATCCTGCGCTCGTTTCCAGAAGTGCAACAGGTCGTGTCCCAAGTCGGTCGCCCTGACGACGGTACGGACACCACCACCTTCAATAACGTCGAATTTCAGGTCGACCTCAAGCCTCAGTCTTCATGGAAGACCGCCCACAGCAAGGAAGAACTGATCCAGAAAATGAACAACGCTCTCCAGCGATACCCCGGCATCGCGTTCAATTTCTCTCAGAACATTCAGGACAACGTGGAAGAGGCGATGTCAGGAGTAAAGGGTGAGAACTCGCTGAAAGTGTTTGGCGGCGACATCGAGGTGCTGGCCAAGACCGCGAAGCAGATACAGGACTTAATGACAAAGGTACCCGGCGTGACGGATTTGGCAGTTTTCAAGGAGACCGGACAACCCAACCTAGTTATTTCTATCGACCGAGCTATCGCAGGACGCTACGGAGTTATGGCAGCAGACGTAAACGCAGCCGTGCAGGCCGCAATTGGCGGCGCTGCGGCGACACAAATCCTGGAAGGCGACCGTCGCTTCGACTTAGTTGTCCGGTATAAGCCTGAGTTTCGCGAGGATCCCGAGGCGATGAAAAACATCCTGCTCGGCACTCCAGATGGGAGCCGCGTACCGCTCGGCCAGGTAGCCAGCATTGGTTTCCATGAAGGTGCATTCATGGTCTATCGCGAAAATGGTCGCCGTTATGTCCCCATCAAGTTCAGCGTTCGAGGGCGCGACTTGGCGGGAACCATAGAGGAGGTTCAGTCGAGGCTGGAGCACTCAGTTCGACTTCCAGAAGGCTATCACTATGAGTGGGCCGGTGAATACGACAGCCTCCGCAGGGAGCAGCAACGTCTGGCCATCATCATCCCCGTCGCCGTTGGAATGATTCTGGCGCTGCTCTATATGTCGTTCAACGCGATCCGCGACGCATTGGCTGTTTTGTCAGTGTTGCCCTTCGGGGTTGCTGGCGGCTTGCTGGCGCTGTTGGTCTCGCGCACACCGTTTAGCATTTCTGCAGCAGTTGGTTTCGCGTCCGTGATCGGCGTCGCGACTTTGGGGGGATTAGTCTTCGTCGCTGGCATCCGTCGCGCCGAAGCGCATGAGCACGGGATCAAGCACTCGATCATCCGCGCCAGCGTCGGCGAGATGCGTGCCGTGCTGATGGCCTGTTTGGCAGCCGGTTTCGGGCTACTGCCCGCGGCCGTTTCGAATGGCATTGGAGCCCAGGCTCAACAGCCGCTGGCGCGGGTTGTCGTGGGCGGCATGATTACAACGTTGCTGGCCATTCTTTTTGTGATTCCAGTCATAGCGAGTCTGGGATTGGTCACGAGTGACGCCACCCAATAAGGAGGTCTCATTAGAGTGCTGAACTGCCTGCGAGTGATTTGTGTGCCATCCATCAAATTTATTGTCTTGGCAGTGTTGATGGCACCCTGCCTCATGACCGCAGCACACGCACAACAACAGAGCTTTACGTGGGAAGAGATTCGAGACAAGTTCTTAGACACAAATCCAACATTACGGGCGCAGGCACAGAGCATCGAGTCCAGCCGAGCCAGCGAAACCACCGCCGGCCTGCGGCCGAATCCGCAATTTCAAAACGACACTACTTCGGCCACGCTCGGTATCTATCAAGAATTCGAGATTGCCGGAAAGCGTCCGGTTCGCCTGGAAAGCGCGCGTCTTGCCACCTCTATCTCGCAAACCGATTTCGCGGACACTCGCCGAACCCTGCTTTTCACTTTGCGACAAGCCTTTGTTGCCGCCTTGTTGGCCAAATCCGATCTCGATTTCGCCAATCAGAATCTCGCGAATTATCAGGAGGTAATCGATCTTAACAAACTCATGCTCGAACAAGGAGCCATATCCCGCGCTGATTTTCTCAAGATTGAGCTGCAGATGCTGCAATTCCAGAGCGACATTGAGGATTCAACACTGACATTGAGGACAGCTAAGGGAGCGCTCCGAGCTTTGGCAGGTCCCTCTAATCTTCCCGTGGAATTTGATATCAAAGGCGCCTTACAAGCAGTTCCTCTCGACAAAAGCCTTTCGGAACTGGAGCAAATGGCGCTTCTCAACCGTCCAGATTTGAGGTCCGCCGAGACCGGGCGCCAGAAGGCGTTTACAGATTTGCATCTGGCGAAGGCGAATCGTTGGCCCGACCCAACCATTGGCACTTCTTTTGTCCACAGCGGAAATGAAATCGGTGGGCCTGGCTGGTTTGAGCCGTTCTATCCGAAGGACAAGACCTCCAACGCGATGGGGTTGGGTGTCTCGATTCCCATTCCAATTTTCAATCGAAATCAGGGGGAAGTAGCGCGCGCTAGATCGGAGCAGCGACGGGCAGACTTTCTCGCCCAAGCGGTTCGCAATCAGGTGCTTCAAGATGTCGAGACCGCCCACGCCTCGCTTGAATCGAGTCGCGAGCGAGTTCGACTATACGAACAGACCTATCTTTCGTATGCGAAGGAATCCCTGGATATTGAGGAATTTTCTTTTCGCAATGGGGCCGCCTCGATCCTCGACTTCTTGGATGCCGAGCGGACGTATCGCATGACGCAACTCGCGTATCGCCAGCAGCTGGGGATTTACCTGACGAATTTGGCGCAACTAGAGGCCGCTGTTGGGGCGCCAATAATCCCGTGAAGACGATATTGGCGGCGATTTGTGATGGAGGTGGCAAGAATGTTTGAAGGTCTATTTCAGCCGGTGCACTTGCTGGTGATTTTCCTCATCGCGATCCTGGTTTTTGGGCCGAAGAAATTGCCGGAAATCGGTAAAGGACTAGGAGACGGTATTCGAGCATTTAAGGACAGTATGCGGAACAAAACGGACGGCGATGAGCCTGGCTCGAACCATCCGGATGGCACGCCTCCGGATGGCACGTCATAGATGGGTTCTCAGAAGGAATCGGCAGATTCCCATTTGCGGATGATCAGACAAATGATTCGGAGATACTGCCCAGCACTGATTTTTATCTTCGTCGCCCTGTCGTTCGCCGGACTTCCGCAAGAACTTGAAGGAAAGGCCTGGCTCACGGGACATATCGTGGAGTTGCGTCCTGATGGTCTCATTCTGCAGACTAGGTACTATCCAGATATCATCGTGCGTTTCGCTGCGGGCACGGTTATCCGATGCAAAAAGCGGTTTCTAAAGGTGAGCGACTTGGAGCTGCATGATCTCGTCACTGTTGAAGGTCGGAATAAACATGGCACCATTGATGCGGCCAAGGTGACCATTCATCGCGACTGGCTGAAATGCAGAGAAATTCAGGGTGCAAAACCCGCTCATTGCGGGTGTTGACGCGTGGGATCCGCCTGAACCGGTCCTAACATTTCTGGGTCCTATAAGAATTCGAAATCTGGGCCTGCTTGTTTGGTTGTAGCGCAACTTTCTCACCACTGCCGAGTTTAAAAGGGAATAGCAAGAAATTTCGGGAAGAGCAACAAATTCCCTCCCTGTCACTGTAAGGGATGTGTCGCCGATGCCCCGCCTCGATACCAAACTGCATCTCGATATGCTTGAGCAGTGGAGGCGCCAAAGGTCGTTCCCTCGGAGATTGCTCAGAGCCGTTCGCCTCGCCAAGCAGGCGCTGCTCGGGAAGGAAATCTACGGCCTGCAATGGGGCGACCCGGAGGTCATGCAATCGCTCAGTTTTTTAAAGGATCGCTATGTACTTCCCTACGTGAATCCTGCTCACGATGCGCTGGAAATAGGTCCTGGAGGAGGTCGCTGGACGAGATACTTGCTTGGCTTTCGCAAGCTTTATGTAGTTGATTATTACCCTGACCTACTCCAACAGCTCCGCAGGACGGTGAAGGCCCCAAATATCACAATAATCAACAATAACGGCTGTGACTTTCCGGGTGTGCCAAAACGGTCAATTGACTACCTCTTTAGTTTCGATACGTTTGTTCATTTGGAGGTGGATCTCATTCGCGCATATCTCGAAAATATGCGCGACATCGTCAAACCCGCCGGGAACGTCGTGATCCACTATTCTGACAAAGGTAAGATCATGGCCCAAATGAACAAAAATTTCTCCGACAATGATACAGCGAAAATGAGGGGCATAATTTCAGATTGCGGCTTCAAACTCAGGGAGGAGGATCTCACCACGTTGGCGCACAGCGGTGTTGCGCGCTTTACTCTGGAGTAGCATTTCAACAGATTTGAAAAATAGACCGGGGCCATTGCTGCCAGCGCCGCGATAACCGTCAACATCAGGAAGGAGAACAGGACAGCACCGGAAGGAAAGCGTCCATTACTACAAGCTTTTCTGTTTCTGCCGGAAATTGCGCGGCGTAGGCATACGCGACCATCAAACCAATATCATGTCCGACAACTCTGGCCTTTCCAACATCTCGCGATTTGGTAGTGGGGTACTTTGAATCGTCGGCATTTTGTTCAGCGACCGGAACCAATAGAGCCTACCCAAAGCACAGTCTTTGCCGGACCATTTCCCGGGCCGCCACTTGCCGTCGTTCTTGAAAAGCACAATGAATGTGCCGCTACCGCTTGAGCCAAATACGCTATCGACGGAGACTACTGCGACCGCAAATCTTGGCGCCTGGCCGGTTGTAGCCGTAGAACGGGAGCGCAATGTCCTTGTAAAACTGCGCCCGATTTTGCAATCGTTGATCGGAAAAGCTGCCCGTTAAGAATCTTGCCCTATTGCGAGCATAGTGATTCCGGATAGACGAAACTGTATTTCTTCGCGCTGATGTGGCATCCCGGGCAATTTAGTTCGCAAGAAAGGCGTAGTGTCGGACGTTAACCGCTACTCTTTGTCGAGGTATTCATCGGGAACGTCGTCTTCGGGAGCCCCGTGCGTGTGAACCTCGCTCTCGTCAGCGTCGTCGGCCTCTTCGACACCTGCCGGAGTCCCAAAGACGCCAGCTTGTCTTGAATCTTGCTCGCGACCGCACACCACGCAAGGACCACTGCAGCCCTGACGCAGTTCTGCTCAGTGCAGATTATCGCCTCTTCCAGATATTTCGTTAGGGTCGCGTCGGTTACTCCCGACAACAGTACGCGAATGGCAGTTCCGACTGTCTTAAACCCGGAGCGCTTGATGAGTGGATGAAGCGCAAGATGCGCCCCTTGCGCAATTGAGACTATCCGCAACTTCTTCAATGCTCACCCCTGGCTGTGCTGCTTTGGTGCGATGATGCTGGTCATCGTGATCATCTTTTTCTTCGTCCAGCAGTAGTGAGGCAAGATCAAGCCTAAAGCGCACAGGCGAATCTCGTATTGCAACGCAACTGTCGCTCCGCCGTTCGGTTTCGTGAGAAAGCTGCATTCGAATTTAAGAGCAAGATTCGGAGTTCGCCCTGTTCGGGTGAGCGGCATACTAGGTAAGCGTCATACCGGGTAAACGATTTTGTGGACAGACACCACCTTTTGGGACGACTCGACAAGGCTTGGAAGGACTTCCAGGAATCGCACACCGGTCTTTCCGATTCACAGTTGCTCGTACGCGGCGTCACAGGCGCGTGGTCGGTGAGAGATATTGTCGCGCACGTGACCACGTGGGAAGAGGAGGCACTAAAGCATTTGCCGCTCATCCTCAAAGGCGGAAAGCCGCCGCGATACTCAGCGATGTACGGCGGCATTGACGCCTTCAACGCTCGAATGACGGAACAAAAGGAAGGCCTTTCTCTCCCCGAAGTGCTAAGGCAAATGACCGATATCCACGGCCGGCTTATCGATTTCATCGAGGCCGTGCCCGAGGATCAATTCCGAGGGGAGACGCGTTTCCGTCATCGTCTGCGCCTCGACACATACAGCCACTATTCGAAGCATGCTCGGGCGATACGAAAATGGCGGGAGAGAGATTCCTGGCGATATTCGCTAGGGCTCCAGGAGAAGCAGTTATGAGGAACAGGCAATACTCGCAATTCGCTCTGCTTGCGATGGCCAATAGGAAGCATAACGGATACCATCACATTCGCAGTGCGGTTAGGGAGCTCCTGTCAGCGCAACTTGACTTGAACAACGACGGAAATAGAACTGATGTCGCTCGCCTTACAGTTTTGGATCGGGTACGCGACGCGCTCGCGGAGCTACGAGGCATAGACGAACAGATCCAACTACGGGAAAGCCTACTGTAGTGGCCCAAGTTCCGACTACAAGAGGCGCACGCAGCGTTGGTTGCCGCTGCGAATGGAGTCGCATACTTAATCGATCCGCTTGGTGGACGTCTGTTACAAGCCGTGTGGGAAGACACGTTTGTGGAAGAGGGCAATCTGGCGCAGTACATTTCACATCTGCGCAAGGCGTTGGGGGACAACTCAGAAGATGCCCGATTGATCGTAACGATCGCCCGGAAAGGATACCAATTTGCGGGAGACGTCATTATTTCTGATGAGTCAGGGCCCGCGAGTCAAGTTTCTTTGACTGAGAGATTGCAAACGGATCTGTCAACCGATTCCGTCGTTCCAAAAATAGAGGTAGTTGCAAACAAGCCTAGAACATGGCGCAAAGATGTTGTCGTCCCTTCGTCGATTTTTATTTTGGTGTTTCTGGGTTACATATCCTGGCGGCACTTTCGGTCTACACCACCTGCTAGAACGGGAAAAGTCATGTTGGCTGTGATGCCGTTCGAAAATCTTACCGGCGATCCCAACAAGGAATATCTGGCGGACGGTCTCGCCGAGGAAACCATTTCCCAGTTAGGCCGGCTTAACCCGCAAGAGTTAGGTGTTATCGCGCGAACGTCCGTCATGGGCTACAAACACAAGGACGAACGCCTGGACCAGATTGGACGCGATCTTTCCGTGCAGTATGTGCTGGAAAACAGCCTTCGCGAAAGCGAAGACCACATGCGCCTTACCGCTCAGCTCATTCAGGTGAAGGACCAGACTCATTTGTGGTCCCACGATTACGACTATCCCGCCAAAGACATTCTTAATGTGGAAGACGATGTGGCCAAAGCGGCCGCGCGGGCGGTGTCTGCATCCAGGTTCGCAAACAATGATTCCAGCGCCGCCGGTTTGACTCCCCGGCGCGCCAAATCTGCCGAGAGTTGCCACAGATCGTTTTGTCCATG
>Ga0075433_10003376_pt1 | contig 12338 bp, 13 predicted proteins | sample RhiMethybrSRZTD2_FD_75299 | JGI IMG/M metagenome (GOLD analysis project Ga0075433, IMG submission 75299) | Populus rhizosphere microbial communities from Tennessee, USA - Rhizosphere MetaG P. TD hybrid SRZTD2 | ecosystem: Host-associated > Plants > Roots > Rhizosphere > Soil | place: USA... | reverse complement strand
CAAAACGGCGTGTCGAGCTACTTGGACGTGCTCGATGCGCAGCGTAGCCTGTTCAGCGCCGAGCTGTTGCTGACGCAGGCCGAGCGCAATCAGCTCGTCGACGCCATCGCGCTCTACGTGGCCGTCGGCGCCGTGTGGCCTGCGGCCCCCAAGGAGTAATGCCTCATCCACCATCGTCATTTCGTGGAGGGTCAGCTATGGCAACCCTGAACATCAACGGACGCGACGTGACGGTCGATGTGCCCGCGGACATGCCCATCCTGTGGGTGTTGCGTGATGTCGTCGGCCTGACCGGAACGAAATTCGGCTGCGGGATGGCGCTGTGCGGGGCCTGCACGATACAGCTCGACGGGCAGCCGACCCGCTCGTGCGTCACGCCGGTGGCCGCGGCCGCCGGCAAGAAGATCACCACCATCGAGGCGATCGGGGAAACGCCGGCCGGCAAGAAAGTGCAGCAGGCCTGGCTCGACCTCGAGGTGGTGCAGTGCGGCTACTGCCAGTCGGGGCAGATCATGTCGGCCTCGGCGCTGATCGCGAAGAACACCCATCCCAGCGACGCCGACATCGACGGGGCGATGTCAGGCAATATCTGCCGCTGCGGGACATACCCACGCGTCCGCGCCGCGATCAAGCAGGCCGCGAAAGGAGCCTGACCATGACCACACACACCGTATCGCGCCGCGACTTCGTGGTGGTGCTCACGGCCACCGGGGGCGGGCTGCTGCTCGGCTGCCGAGTGGGTGATCGGTCGGGCGTGGCAACCGCCGCCGCAGCGCCGCCGGAGCCGCCCGCCTTCGCGCCCAACGCGTTCATTCGCATCGGCTCGGACGGGCGAGTCACGCTGGTCATGAATCAAGTCGAAATGGGGCAGGGCACCTACACGTCGATGCCGATGCTCCTGGCGGAAGAGCTCGAGGTCGGACTGGACCAGGTCCAGCTCGAGCACGCGCCGCCCAACGACAAACTGTACGCCAATCCGTTCTTCGGCGATCAAGAAACCGGCGGCTCGTCGTCGGTGCGCGGGTTCTACGAGCCGCTGCGCCGCGCCGGGGCGACCGCGCGCACCATGCTCGTGGCCGCCGCCGCTCAGACGTGGGACGTCAACCCGGCGTCGTGCCGGGCCAAGCGGGGCGTGGTCACACACACCCCCTCGGGCCGGACGCTCACGTACGGCGCCCTGGCTGACAAGGCGGCCAAACTCCCGGTGCCGGACAAAGCCCCGCTCAAGGATCCGAAGGACTTCACGCTGATCGGCACGCCCGCGAAGCGCCTGGATGCGCCTGACAAGGTCAACGGCAAGGCGCAGTACGGCATCGACGTGCGGTTGCCGGGGATGAAGGTCGCCACCGTTGCCGCGAGCCCCGTGTTGGGCGGCAAGGTCGCGGGCCTGGACGAGGCCAAGGCCATGGCGATCGCGGGCGTGCGCCAGATCGTCAACCTGGGCGATGTCGTCGCCGTGGTGGCCGATCACATGTGGGCGGCCAAGCAGGGCCTCGCGGCCCTGGCCATCCGGTGGGACGACGGGCCCAATGGCAACGTCAGCACCGCCGACGTGGTGCAGGGGCTCGACGCAGCCTCGCAGCAGCCGGGCGTGGTCGCGCGGACGCAGGGCGATGCTGTTGCGGCCATTGCCGGCGCGGCGAAGAAAATCGACGCGGTGTACCAGGTCCCCTTCCTCGCCCACGCTCCGCTCGAGCCGATGAACTGCACGGTCCACGTGCGGAAGGACGGCTGCGAGGTGTGGACCGGCTCGCAGACCGTGACCCGAGCCCAGGGGACCGCTGCCCGGGTGACGGGCCTCCCGCTCGAGCAGGTGGTGGTGCACAACCATCTGTTAGGCGGCGGATTCGGCCGGCGCCTCGAATATGACTGGGTAACGCAGGCCGTGCGCATCGGGCAGCAGGTCGAGGGACCGGTGAAAGTCGTGTGGACGCGCGAAGAGGACATGCAGCACGAGTTCTATCGTCCCTACTACTACGACCGCATGGCCGCGGGGCTCGACGGCGGGGGCAAGCCGGTCGCGTGGACCCACCGCATCGTCGGCCCGGCGATCGTCGCGCGCTATCTGCCGCCCGGCTTCAGGAACGGTATCGACCCCGACGGGGTGGATGCCGCGGTACAGCTCTTGTACGACATCCCGGCCATCCAGGTCGAGTTCGTGCGGCACGAGGAGCCGGTCTTGAACACCACCTTCTGGCGCGGGGTGGGGCCCACTCACAACGTCTTCGTGATCGAGAGCTTCATGGATGAGCTCGCCGTGGCGGCGAAGGCCGATCCCGTCGCCTATCGGCGTGCGCTCCTGGGGAAGGCGCCGCGTGCCCGTGCGGTGCTCGATCTCGCCGCGAAAGCAGCCGGCTGGGGACAACCGCTACCTGCCGGGCGCGGCCGCGGCGTGGCCCTCCTCTTTAGTGCGTGGGGCAGCTACCTGGCCGAGGTTGCCGAAGTCGAAGTGTCGAAGGAAGGCGAGCTGCGTGTGCACCGGATCGTGTGCGCAGTGGACTGCGGCACCGTGATCAACCCGGATACCGTGAAGGCGCAGATCGAGGGCGGCGTGAATTTCGGCATCAGCGGCGCGCTGTGGGGCGAGATCACGCTCAAGAACGGGCGGGTCGAGCAGTCGAATTTCCATGACTACCGAGTGCTACGGATGAATGACGCGCCCAAGATCGAGGTCCACCTGGTGCGGAACCTCGAGGCGCCCGGCGGCCTGGGTGAGCCGGGCACTTCGGTCACGGCGCCGGCACTGGCCAACGCCGTGTTCGCGGCGACCGGGAAGCGGATCCGCAGGCTGCCGCTGCAGGCGCAACTCCGTTCGTCCTGAGGAAACGACTCGGCACCCGGCCCCTTTCCGCGACGTCACTTCCGTTGTCCGCGCTCACGCGGATCGTCGCCGGGATGCAGGTATTCGAGGCCCAAGGGGCCAATGGCCGTTACCTGGGTGACGTACTCACCGGATTTTGCCCAGTGGAAGTGGGGCGTATTGCCGGGCAGAACGATCACGCTTCCGGCCGGATACGCCTCCACCTTATCGCCGTCGAACCGATCGCCCAAGCCGATGTAGAAGACGCCGGAGATGACCGTGTACACTCTGTCCTCGGGGTGTCTGTGCGGCATCAGCTTCACGCCGGAGGGCACTTTGACCCTGATCACGTAAGTGCCGGGCTCTGAGGGCTGACCGACAAGGACGGCGAGGCGGACCGAAGGCGGGAACGCCGGGAACGGCTTCCACTCGATGTCGTCGGGCCGGACCGATCTGAAAACGGCCTGGCCGGGCTGGTGGGCTCGAGCCATCGGGGTCCTCCTTCCGCTACTTCATGGTCGTGTTGTAAGATCACCTTTGTGCCACCGAACGATGCACTCGTCCAGCGGGTAAAGGATGCCCTAGCCGGTGCCCCCCGCCTTCAGGAGAAGCGCATGTTCGGCGGGGTGACCTTTATGGTGCGCGGCAAGATGTGCGTCAGCGCCGGGAAGGGCGGGATCATGTGCCGCATCGATCCGGCCCGGCACGATGCCGCGTTGCAGCGCAAGGGAGCCCGCACAGTAGTAATGAAAGGGCGAGAGTACCGCGGGTGGGTGTACGTCGATGAGGCGGCCGTGCAGACCAAGCGCGACCTCGACTACTGGGTCCGCCAAGGCTTCACGCTGAGCTCCACGCCAGCCGCAATCTGAACTCCCGCCGCAACAGCACCATCGCGAGCCCGAACTGCACCACCACGGATGCCACCGACAACCACCACAGCCAGCGCAGCTCGAACCCCGGCAGGCGCGACAGCATCACGCCGGGGATGGCGACGAGGGCAATGCGCACCGCCGAGGCGATGAGCGACGGGACGGTGTTGCCCATCGCCTGGAAGGTACTCCCCGCCACGAACACGAGGCCCGACGCGACATAGTTGAACGAGATGATGCGCAGGTACTCGGTCCCTACCGCGATGACCTCGGGATCTTTGCTGAAGACGCGCACCAACGGCCCCGGCAGCAGGTGACAGGCAATCGCGAACGCCACCATGAGGCCCACCGACATCCATGCGGCATCCTTGAACGTGTCCTTCACGCGTTGCGCTTGGCGCGCGCCGAAGTTCTGGCCCGCCACCGGGGCGACGGAGAACGCCAACGCGACCACGGGCATGAAGCCCGCCTGGATGATGCGCATGCCGATGCCGAATCCGGCCTGCGCCGCGGCGCCGAACGGCCGGGTGATCGCGTACACCAGGCCGAGATACACGGTCATGATGCCGAACTCCACACCGGAGGGCAGGCCGATGCTGAGCATGCGCTTCCACACGGCGGGTCGGGGCCGCCAGGCAGAGGCGTCGAATCGCAGGAAGGAGCCGACTTTTCGGAAATGGGCGGTGAGCCATACCAGGCCGACCACGATGGCCACGAGCGACGCGATGGCCGCGCCGGCGACGCCGAGCGGATGGCCGCTGACCCAGCCGAAAATGAGGAACGGCGCGAGAATCATATTGAGGATGATCGTCACCGTTCCCACTACCATGCCGGTCTTGAAGTTGCCGATGGCGCGCAGGGCCGCGCCCATGGCCACGAGGCCGAACTGCAGCGCCATGGCCGGGACGAACCAGGCGAGGTACTGCGCCGCCAGCTCGGCGGTGGGCGCGTCGGCCGCCATGCCGCGGGCGTAGGGCAGGCGCGTCGCCCAGCCGACCACGAGAAACAGGGCGCCCGTCACCATCGCGAGCACCTGCGCCTGGTTGAAGAGCATTACGGCTTCGGGTGCATCTTTTCGGCCGACGGCGTGGGAGATCACGGCCGTAGTGCCGACGCCAAGCATCTGCGTCAGGGCGAGGACAATGAACGTCAAGTTGCCCGCGATACCGACGGCGGCGACGGCGGCGGTGCCGAGGCGGCCCACCCAGTAGAGGTCGATCAAGAAGTAGAGGGTCTGAAACAGCATGGTCACGAGCATCAAGCCCGTGGTTTTCAGCAGGTGGCCGGTGATCGGGCCGGTGGTGAGGTCTTGCATGGCGGGCGAAGAGCCGAGCTGCCCTAACGTGCCTCGAGCGGCTGCTTGCTCCGCTCGTAAAACTCGTTTTGCAAGCGCAGGCTCTCCTGGTCCGCCTTGACCGCGCGGATCGCCTGAACGATCCCATTGATCCACGTCTTCGCCTCGAACTCGCCCAGCTCGCGCGACGCCGCGGCGCCCTCGCCGGCGTAGTGATTCGGGAACCGCGCGTACCACCAGATCCCGGTGTAGAGGCCCTCCGGCAGCCCCTTCAAGCGCGCCTGATCGGCCCCGGATTCCTGCGGCGCGCGATCGAGGTGCACCAGATCGGGCCGGGCGATCATGCTCATGGACGTTTCGCTCTCGCCAGCGTGCATGTCCGTCGCGGGGTTCGTTTTGTGCTTCGGCTCGCCCGGCCCGCTGCGCGCGATGCCCGCCACGTACACGACGTAATCGTGCGGCGCTTCGAGCTGTGTCTGCGCGAAGAATGGGAGCAGGCTGTTGTTGCCGCCGTGGCCGTTTACGATGATGACCTTCTTGCAGCCGTTGCGGGCCATTTCGTCGGTCGTCTCCTGCAGCAATTCCAGCTGCAGGTGGGTGCTGTAGGCGACCGTGCCGGGCTGCTGTTTGGCCTCGAAGATCTGCCCGAAGTAGTACTCCGGAAAGACGATCGCGTATTCTTGCTGGGCGGCGTTGAGCGCCACATAGCGCACGTTGAGTAGATCGTTGCCTAACGGCAGATGCGGGCCGTGCTTCTCCAGAATGCCGAATGGGAGCAGGCACGTCCCTTGGGCGCGGCCGATGGCGTCGCGGAACTCGGCCGCGCTCAGCTCCTCCCAATGCACCGACAGCTTGGTTTGCGTCGCTGCCTGCGCTCCCAAGATGGAAACGCCCAGAACGTTGCTGGCAAGCAGCAGGGTCTTGTACACAGGATCCTCCAGACGTGGGTCTCGGGCGCTTACGTTGCCTGCGCTCGGGCGTTCCCGCCAGGTCCAGGTCCACGCCGATCTCACGACCGGGGGAGGTGCAACCTGCCGCTCCGCGGCGCGGCTGAAGCTCCGCAAGGCTCCGTCAGTTTACTGACACGTGCCGAGTCGCGGGTTTACCCGCGGATTCAGGGATGACATCCTGCATCCCCAAAGGGATGACATGCTGCACTCGCTAACGGGCCTTGTCTGGGTCCAAGGTTCCGAGCTCTTGGGATATAGGACGCCGCTTCGCGTGCGCGGCTGAAGCCGCGGCTCGGCATTTACCGCTGAAGCGGCAGGGCAGCAGCGTCAGTTTACTGACACGTGCCGAGTCGCGGGTTTACCCGTGGAGTCGGGGGACGAAGCCGTGCGTCCTTCGGGTGCGGCTCGCATGTTTTTGGTTGGCGCTCCGAGCTGAGCTTCACCAGGATAGAGCGCATGCGACACCGGCTCTACTACCACGTGATCTGGGCCACGCGCGGTCGCGAGCCGCTGCTCAATGCTGAGTTGGCAACGTTCCTAGGTCGGTACCTCCGGAACATCGCTCGCCAGGAACGGGCACACGTGCTCGAGATGGGCATGGTAACGACGCACCTGCACCTGCTGGTTCGGACCGACCCCCAGACGCAATTGAGCCGGCTGCTGCAACGCTTCAAGGGAGGGAGCGCGCACCAGGCGAACGTCGAGCGTCTCGGCCAAGGCGTGGACGGGCTGCGATGGGCGAAGGGCTACACGCTGGAGACCGTGAGCCCTCGAGCCCTGGAGGCGGTTCGCCACTATCTCCGCACACAGCCCGAGCGCCATCCAGGAGAGGCTATTCCGGGCTGGGCCGGAGACACGCCCGAGTACGAGCAAACCGGGAACGAGCAGTGGCTAGGTCCGGATCGCGCCAAGCTTTGAGGATCGCTCCGCGAGAATCCCCGAGAGGCTGAAGATCATCAGGGAGGTCGCCGCTTGGCGTGCGCGGCTGAAGCCGCGGCTCGGCATTTACCGCTGAAGCGGCAGGGCAGCAGGGTCAGTTTACTGACACGTGCCGAGTCGCGGGTTTACCCGCGGATTCGGGGGATGCGCACACGCGATCACACGACGGGGGGGGAGGTCCTACCTGCCGCTTGGCGTGCGCGGCTGAAGCCGCGGCTCGGCATTTACCGCTGAAGCGGCAGGGCAGCAGCGTCAGTTTGCTGACACGTGCCGAGTCGCGGGTTTACCCGCGGACTCGTGCTGCGGGCTACGACGCCGTTTCCAAGCGCGTGCCCTTGAACACCAGCCACAACATGATCGCCAGCTCGCCGAACAGGGCCGGCTGAGAATAGGCAAACAGTCTACCCTGATACTCCGGAAAGAAGAGCCCGGTGAAACTCAGGACCACGTAGGCGACGCCGTTGATGATCAGCCACACAGCAATGAACCGCGGCACGAAGCGGGACTTGTACGCCAGGGCCCCCATGGGGAAGAGCCATAGTCCCCACAAGATCTCGGCGGCGACGATCTGCGCATGATGCAAGCGGAGGAACAGCAAGACGAGCGCATCACGCTGCGGCTTGTCGAACACAGACAAGAAGTCGGGTCCCTGCGCGACCATGAGGGCCCCGGCGTCGGTCACCACATTCACGAAGTTGATGAGGGCGGGCATCACGCCGCCCACGATCACGAGCAGCACCGCGAGCGGCTGGTGGACGTCCTTGAACAACCGGTAAAACGCGAGCACGAGGAAGATCAGGACCACCGCACCCAGCAGATCGCTCAGCATGCCGAATCGGAAGAGCCACTGGTGCGCGGCGATGTTGCTGGCCGTCGCGGCCGCGTCGCCCTGGACGAACAGTTTGCTGGGGATGTAGATGAGGCGGAGGGGCCCGAGCAGAACGAGCAGCAGATACCAGAGGCCAACCACTCTTCCGGGATTGCGGGCCGGGTTCATGAGGCGGAGTACGCAACGAGCGGATGGGAAGTTTCCGAGAACTTGGCAAGCGTCGGAGGCCGCGATATATGTAAGGGTAGAGGAAATGGAATGAGACGGACCATCCTGATTCTCGTCGCCGCCCTGGCGTGCTCCGACGGCGCGGGCCCCCCCATCCGCTTGCCCCTGAAGCAGGTCAGCCAACTCGCCGCCCAGCTCGACACCATCGACGCCGGCTTCCGGTCACCGCAAATGCAGAGTCTCAGCGCTCTGGCCCTGCCGATGCTGGCCGTTGGCCTGGACATTCAGCACATGGACTCGAGTGTGCTGGGCAAGACCGTCGCATGGGATGCGCTCAACGGGCGCGTCTTCCTGACGACCCGCCCCGGGACGCCCGGGAACGTGCTGCAGGTGACGCTGTACGAGCTGGGTGAGACAGGCTTGCCCGCCTCTCCCAAGGTCGAGATCGGGTACGCCTACCTCGAGCCGCTGAACCAATTCACTGGCGGCCGGCCCGACAGCACGTCGCTGCGCTTCACAGTGTTCAGCTTGCCGGGTCCGGGCTTTAGAGCGGTTGTCGATTGGAACGTGTGGCGCCGGCCCGCCGACGCCGCGTGCGGTCAGTGTGCCACCATTTACGCGGCAGCGAGCCCGGTTGCCCCCGGCGGCAGGTTCATCTACCTGACCATCCCCTACAGCATCCCTCTCGGTGGCGATGGCACGTTCTCCGGGAGCTCTGATGGGGGCGGGTTCTCGTTCGTGCACAGCGCGACGCTGCCGGGCCCCGGCTCCACCGCGGCCACCGCGAACTGGACGTTCAGCTGGCAGGGCGACTCGATCCGTACGACGTCAGGCCCACTGCATCCCGGGCCGGGGCAGCTGTTCGGCGACACTGAGATCAGGATCAACGGCGTGCATGCGGCGACCGTGATTCACAACCCGTCCGGCACTGCCGCCTTCGACCCGCACGGCCAGGACTTCACGGATCCCACCGACGCGCACGTGCTCGGCCGCCTGTTCGACGTACCCGCCGACATCGCCGACTACATCGAGTGGCCAACGTTCGTCTTGTTCTTCTGCGGATGCTGAGGAGGGAACGAAAAAGCCCCGGCGCTCCGAACTCGCCTATAGTTCCCCCTCTCCCGGAGGGAGAGGGGGTCAGAGGGTGAGGACCCGGAGGGAGAGGGGGTCAGGGGGTGAGACAGGCGCGGCGAGTAACCTGTTGGGTTACAAGTATCGCGCCACCGCCATCGCGCCGAGGGCGTAGAGCAGCAAGATCATGACCACCCACCCCATCATCGCCCCGCGCGCCCTGAGCCGCTGAATCTCGGCCGAGCGCGTCACGCGCTCCTCGGGTGAGACCGACGCCAACGATTGCTGCAGGGCGGTGGACCGCAGCATCGCGGGTCGCATCACGACCATTCCCAGCAGGAAGGCGAGCAGCGCGGCCAGTCCGCCCGACCCGAACGCCAGTCCCATCGGTGTGCGCATCAGCCCGGCGGCCGCGCCACCGGAGAGGCGCTGGAACAGCCAGAACCCCGAGATCAGGGTGATGAGGGCGACGATCGGCAGGATGACCGGGATGCGACGCCGCATCAACGCCGCCATGAATTTCCCGGCGTCCGGCCCCACTTCCGCGAGTGCGGGCATCAAGAAGAGCGTCTGGTACGCCATCATCCCGACCCACAGGGCGCCGAAAAAGACGTGGGCGAAACGCAGCACGAGCATCAAGAGTGACTCCCCTTCTTGAGCGTTCAAATTCCCAGAACACAAGTCTAAATCCCCCCTCTCCCTTCGGGAGAGGGGGACAGGGGGTGAGGCTCAGAGGGGAAGCAGGCCCGTGCGAATCCCGCGGGAGACAGCCTCGGTGCGGGAGCGCACACCGAGCTTCGCGAGCAGCGACGCCAAGTGGTACTTCACGGTGTGCGTGGACAGCTCGAGCGCCGCGGCAATCTCCTTGTTCCCCAGGCCATGCGCGACCAGCCGCAGCACGTCCAGCTCCCGCGGCGTGAGTGCCGTGCCCTCCCGCGCCACGGTGGCCGGCGCCGCGGTGGCGATCACCCGCTCACTCACCACCACATCGGCTTGCTCGGCCTCCGCCACGAGGACGATCTCCGAATCGGCCTTGACCAGCGCCGCGAGCCGGCGCCGCGTGACCGCATCGGCAACGTCGAGATGGACGCGCAGCTTCACGTGAGGCCCGCGAGCAGTCGCTCGACGTCCGGCACCGGGACCGCGAGCGCCACACCGGACACGACCATCGCCGCCACGCCGATCACCCGACCCTGAGCGTCAGCGAGCGGGCCGCCCGAGTTGCCTGGCGCCAGTCGTACGTCGGCCTGGATCCAGACGAACGACCCCTTGCCATTCAGCCCATAGCCGCGGGGCAGGGGGCTGACTGCCTGGAGTACGCCCACGCTCACCGCGTCGCGCACACCGAACGGATGACCCACGGCGAACACGAGAGACCCCGCGCGCAGTGTCGCAGGATTCGCAGTCGCGACCGGCGGCACCCCAGCACCCGGTGCGTGCACGACCGCGATATCACGCTCGGCGTCACGACGCACCACGTCGCCCGGCACGGCCCGGCCGTCGGGCGTCACGATCGTCGCATGGGAACCCGTGACGACGTGCGCGCTGGTCACGAACAGGTCGCCCGTCCAGGCGATGGCCGCCCCGCCGGCAGGGCGACCCCTCCCTCCGCTGGCGATCCCGACTACGCTGGCCCGGAGCCGTTCCGCCTGGTCACTCAGGAACGCCGCGCTCATGGTCGTCATCGTGCTCTGCGTGGCCGCTCGCCGATGACGACTTCAACCGACACCGGCTGGCCGGCACGGACGACTTCGAGGCGCAACTGCTTTCCCACCACATCGCCTGCCCCCAACACGTCGAGCAGCTGGTCGAAGCCCTCGACGCGTTGGCCGTCGATCGCCACGATGACATCACCGATCAGGAGTCCCGCCCGTGAGGCCGGCGCGTCGGGCTCCACCGACAGCAGCAGCAACCCGCCTTCATGCTTCAGCCGTTGCCGACTCGTCGGGTCGAGCTGCACAGGCTGCATGGCCGCGCCGATCCATCCGCGGGCGACGTAGCCACGCTCCAGGAGCTGCGTCGTCACGCGGCTCACCGTGGCGACCGGGATCGTGGTCGCGAGCGCCCGGCTCAGGCCGCCCGAGTTCACGCCGTGGATGCGCCCCGCGGCGTCCACCAGCGGACCGCCGCCGAAGCCGGGATAGATATCGAGGTCCGACTGAAGCCACTGGTCGATCTCGCCGCCCTTCCAGCAGCGCCACTTACCGCCGGTGGCGCTGACCGCGCCGAACGCCGCGCGCGGGCCGCCCTCGTCGAGGCGCGCCAGGGCCAAGACCAGGTGCCCCGGACGCAACGCGGCTGGATCGCCCAGCGTCGCTACGGGCAGTGAGCCGGGCGCGATGCGCAGCACGGCGAGGTCGGTGCCGCGGTCGCGCCCGGCGAGGGTGGCCGGGATGCGCCGGCCGTCCGGGAGCGTGACCTCGATGTTGTCCTCTCGCCGGATCGTGCCTTCGGTGGTGACCACCACGCCGTCTTTCCAGTGCACGCCCGTGGAGGGCAGGCGAGGCCGCGCGTGGACCGCGACCAGCGCGGCGCCGGCCGTCGCCACGGCGTCGGCGAGTTGTTCGGAGAGCATTGCGATCGTGGTACGGTCGTCAGTCACGGGCTCCGCCTTTCGAGAGTTGAACTGCCTCTCGAACCATGCCCGGGTCTGCGTCGATGCACCATCCGCCGTTTGGCTAGGCTAGCGGAGCGCCGTCTCGATGCGCCTCTCGATATACCGCCGCTCGGCATCGCTCCGCGCCAGTTGGAGCGCCCGTCCAAAGTAGGTCCTGGCCTCGCCCACGTTGCCGCGCCGCCGCTCCAGCTCGCCCAGAGCTGCGGGAAAGAAGGGGTAGGCTCCGAGCCGCTCCCGATCCGCGATGCGCTCGATCGCCTCGATCCCTTGGTCGGGGCCGTCCCGCTGCGCGATCGCGATGGCGCGGTTGAGCGCGACGACGGCCGACGGCGCGATCGCCATCAAGCGATCGTACAGCGTGACGATCGCGTTCCAGTCGGTCGCCTCCAAGGTGGGCGCCGCGGCGTGTATGGCGGCGATCGCCGCTTCGACGTGGTAGGGCGTGAGCTCGTCCCCCGCCGCGGACCGATCGAGCAGCTCCTGGCCCTCGGCGATCAACCCTTGATTCCACGCCGAGCGGTCCTGCTCCCAGAGCGACTGCAGCTCGCCCGCGGCGTCGATGCGCGCCGGCAGGCGCGCCGCGTGCAGCGCCATCAGGGCCGACAGCGCGAACGTCGCAGGCGTCCGGGTGACGGGATGCTCGCGCAGCAGGGCGGTGAGGCGCATCGCCTCCTCGCACAGCTCGGCGCGGACCGCGCCCTGTGTCGAGGCACCGTGATACCCCTCGTTGAAGAGGAGATAGAGGGCCCGGTGCACCGCGGACAGGCGCGCGGCAAAGTCGGCATCCGAGAGATCGAACAG
>Ga0075433_10003375_pt1 | contig 12339 bp, 6 predicted proteins | sample RhiMethybrSRZTD2_FD_75299 | JGI IMG/M metagenome (GOLD analysis project Ga0075433, IMG submission 75299) | Populus rhizosphere microbial communities from Tennessee, USA - Rhizosphere MetaG P. TD hybrid SRZTD2 | ecosystem: Host-associated > Plants > Roots > Rhizosphere > Soil | place: USA... | reverse complement strand
CTTCGAATGATGGCTGACTCCAAGCCTCGGCTTCCTGGTCAAACGCTGCTCGAACTCCAAGTCGCGGACGTCGATCTCGACGCATTTGCATCGCTCTTCCAGCGCCTGACGGCAGTCGGCATCACATTCACCACGCTGCGCGAGCGCCAGACGGCCGATCCGCAATGGCTCGAACGGTTCACATTCCTCGACAACCAGACGCGTTCGACCTCCGGCAACCCAGAGGTGCCTCGGAGTGTGGCGGCCATGCGATCCCGGCTCGCGCAGCTTGCTCTAGATCCTGCCGCCTGCTTCGTCGCGCGAGACGGCGAGCGCTGGATCGGCTACACCGTCCTCGACACAACCCACAGCTCGACGATGCGATTGCAACAAAGTTGGACCGGCGTGCTGCCCGCGTATCAACAACGCGGGATCGGTACGGCCCTCAAGGTTCTGGGTGTGGGCTATGCTCGTCAGAACGGATACGCCTTCATCGATACCGCGCTGCGCACAAGCAATGTCGCGAGTCAGGCTTTGAGCCGACGTGTGGGCTTTCGTCCGCCGGCAGGCTAACAAACGTTGAAGCTGACGAGCGACCTAGGGCGTGACTGCGAACGTCGGTAGTGGGTCAATTTGGCCGGGTGGTCATCCCTTTCACAGACCCAACGGATGGGGCAGGGGCTTCTCAGATATCACCTGCTTGCGAGCCAATGCCGCGTCGGATCGTCCACCAAAAACGAACCTCGACGACGCGACCGTGCCAAGTGAGACGCCAAGGGCGATCCCCACGCCTATGGCAGACGAACTCCACCCTAGATTATGCAACGCCGTCCCCAGTGCTGCTCCGAAGCAGAGACCCAAACTGACGCCCACGCCTACATGTTTGCTGTTCATAAGACCACTCAATCCAAGAGTGCCACAGTTTCCTCGACCGACCAGACGTGATTCGCGATCCCCAATTTCTTGGCGCGAGCCGCTCCATCTTCGTGATCTTCGTGATCTTCGTGGCTCCGATCCTCGGCGCCCTTCGTGGCGCTACGGGCGCATCAGCACAGCGCGCAGCGTGTTCCTGATGGCACCAGCCGGATCGTTCTCAATCCTCGTAGCTCGCCACGCCACGAATCCGTCTGGCCGCACCAGCGTGGCGCCCGTGTCGGTCAGCCCATAGGCCGGCGCAAACCGACCATCTTCGATGATGTGCGCATCGAGCTCGAGGCCAGGGAACTCGCGGGCCGCAGCGAGGGCCGCTGGAATCCACGCCTCGCCACCAGACGGCGCCAGCAGCGCGAACGCGCGGCCGAACAGATCGAGCGTCGAGATCTTCTTGCGGTCGTGCTCGATCCAGAGGTGCGGTGCGCGAGAACCGGCACGACCCTGCGACTCGCGTGGATCCTCGTGGCCGCGATCGAGATTCTCGTCGGTGACGATGGCCGGCGATTGATAGAGATAGCCGACCTCGATATCGAAATCGTTGGCGAGCGGCTGAAAATCCTTGGCCCCAAGGTAGGTGGCCGATCGCGTGACGTAGCGCGTGTACGCCTGCTCGACCGTGAACTTTCCCACCGGACGCCGTTCCGTCTCGTAGGTCTCGAGCAGCGCTGGACCGGCGACGCCTTTCAGCACCAGCGCGAGCTTCCACGCGAGGTTGTGTCCGTCGTGAATCCCGGTGTTGCCGCCGAACCCGCCATTGGGCGGCATCAGATGCGCGGCGTCGCCGGCCAGGAACACGCGCCCTTTGCGGAAGCGCCGCGCCACGTCTGACGTGGCACGCCAGCGCGCCACGCCGTCGATCGTTACCGGCAGGTCGGGGACGCCAGCACCCGCTCGCACGAGGTCGATCAGATGCGATTCGCGCACATCGTTGGCCGGACTCGCCGCTTCGGGGCGCGACGTATCGCCAACGGTGTTGACGACGAGAAAACCGGAGTTGCCGTCCTTGTCCATGCGGAAGAAGCCGGAGAGCTCGGCATTCTTCACGTAGATGACGCTGAGCGCCTTGCCGACGACGTATTTCGCCAGCGGGGCATGAAAGTAGATCGTGATCGCGTTCGAGAACACGCCGCGGCCATCGAATTCGATCCCGAGCAGCTCGCGCACGCGGCTGTGCGCCCCGTCGGTGCCGATCACATACTTCGCGCGCATGGTCTGATCGCGCCCGGAGGCAACTTCGCGAACCGTCACCGTCACGCCATCCGCGTCCTGCGACAGACCGACGACTTCGTGTCCCTCGATCACACTCGCGCCGGCCTCCTTCGCGCGATTGCGCAGGATCGGCTCGAGACCGGGCTGCGTGACGAACAGCCGTCGACACGGACTGAGCGCCTCGACGCCTTCGTTGAGGCTCGGGATGAGTCCGGCGAGCTGCTTGCCCGCGAGCGTGTCCATCAGCACGACTGCGCCCTCGGGCTCGAACTCCTTGTCCGACTGCGCCTTGACCTGTTCCTCGATGCGGGCCGACCGAAACATCTCGATCGTCCGCATGTGAAAGAACGCCGCGCGCGGCACTGGCGAGCCGCCGATCAGCCGCTCGACGGCGAGCGACGCGATGCCATGCTGCGCGAGAAACATGGCCGTCGAGAGCCCGACGAGGCCGCCGCCGGCGAATAAGACTGGCACCTCCTCCATTACGCCTCCGATGGTCCGGCTAAAGCCGGACACTACGTGCGGTCATCGCGGCGCGCACGCGGGCGCGGGTGAACGGCGCCGTCCGCAAGCGCACGCCGGTTGCGTCGAAGACCGCATTCGCAAGCGCGGCGGCGACCGGAGCTGTGGCTGCTTCGCCTGCGCCGAGCAACGGCTGATCGGGTCGATCGATCAGGATGACGTTCATCTCCGGCGCTTCAGGGAACGTAAGCACCGGATAGCTGCCCCAATCCACGCTCGTCACCCGCGCGCGATCGAACGTCGTCTCCTCGTGGAGCGATCGACTCAACGTCTGGACGATGCACCCCTCGACCTGATTTCGCAGCGCGTCGGGATTCACGATGAGACCGCAGTCGTGCGCGCAGACGACGCGACGAACGGCAATAGCGCCGTTCGACGGATCGACAGCGACGTCCATCGCGATGGCGACGTAGTTCTCGGCCTGCTTGTAGCGCGCGTACGCCATGCCGCGCCCGACGAGCAGGTTGCCCTGTCTCGGCTGAGGATTGGGCGAGACGCGAGGCTGCCATTTGATCGCCTCGGTCGCACGACGGATCACGTCGATCGCGCGCGGATCGCTGAGACGGGTCAGGCGAAACGCGACCGGATCGGATCCGATTGCCGCGGCGATTTCATCGGTGAACGACTCCGCCGCGAACACGTTGGCAATCTTGCCTGGCGCGCGCAGGTTGGAGATCGGCAGCGGCGATTCCTTGAGCGAGTGCACGACGACGCTGACGTTGTCGGCGAGGTAGGGGGGATCGCCGTTCTGCGACAGTAGTCCGCCATTGCGGCCGTCATCCTGGGCAAGTCCCGCGGCATCGGCGGCGAGCAGCGCGCGCGTGCCGGGCTTGTTCATCGGCAGCCACATCTGGTTGTCCCAGGCAACAATGCGTCCGCTGGCGTCGAGACCGGCGCGCAGATCGAGCAGCTGCTGCGGTCCCTTGGGATCCCAGGCGAGCTCGTCCTGCCGCGACCACTGCACACGAACAGGCTGACCGATTGTCTTCGAGAGCAGCACCGCATCGGCGGCGACGTGATCGCTGCCGTTGGTGCCGTACGACCCGGAGCCCTCAGCAAAGACGACGCGCACCTTATCCGCTGGCAGGCCGAATACGCGCGCGAGGTTGCCGCGCAGTCCGTGCGTTCCCTGCGACGCCGACCACACTGTCGTGGTGCCGTCCGCTTTCACATCGGCTACGGCGCACGATGGTCCGAGCGACGCATGGCTCTGCATCGGCCAGAAGTAGCTGGCAGAGATCGTCTTCGATGCGCTCTGCAGCGCAGCTCGCACGTCGCCCTTGGCGACCACGCTCTGGTCGCGATCGAGCGCGCCCTCGCGAGCCCATTTATCCAGACCGTCGCTTCCAGGCAGGCGCTGCGCCTCGGTCCATGTCGCTTTCAGTGCGGCGGCGCCTCTCACTGCAGCCCACTCGCCTTTCGCGACCACGGCGAGGAAGTTGCCGACGCGCACGGCACGTGCGTCGGGAATGCCTCGCAAGGACGATTCGTCCACCGACATGAGTGTGGCCCCCACCGATGGCGGACGCACTACCCTCGCGTGGAGCATGCCCGGCACTTTCACATCGTGGACGTATGGATGCTTCGCCGACGTCTTGGCGGGCACATCGGGCCGCAGCAGCGGCTTGCCAACTTGCGTGTATTGCGCCGGCGATCGCAGCGGTGCCTTCGGATCGACTTTGACCTGCAGCCGTCGATCGCCAATCAACTCGCCGAGTTTCACCCCGGCACCGCCGGATTGCGAACGCACTTCGCCATCGACGATCGTCAACTCGGTCGCGGGGCGATTCAGGCGTGTGGCGCCGAGCGCCAGCAGCGCCTGCCGCGCGCTGGCCGCGGCCTGCCGGATCTCGGCGCCGCCACGCGTCAGTCCCGTGCTTCCGCCCGTACCACCTTGATCGGGACAGATGCCGGTGTCGCCGTCGATGACGGTGATGCGCGACGTCGGCATGCCGAGCTCTTCGGCGGCCATCTGCGCAACCGCGATCCGGAGACCGGTTCCGACATCGACCTTGCCGCTGTAGACCGTCGCCGTGCCATCGGTGTGAATCGCGATGAAGCTGTCGACCTCCATCGGATCCAGCGGCTTGCCTACCGGTGCCTGCGCCCACAGATGTTCCGGACGAATGCTGCTGAACGTGAAGCTGACGATCACCGCACCGCCAGCCTTCAGAAGATCACGTCGTGAGAGGGCGCTGAATGTCGACATCATCGCCTCCCTATGCCTGTGCCGCGCGCATCACTGCGCGCAGAATGCGCGTGTGGGTGCCGCATCGGCAGATGTGTCCAGCCAGCGCCTGCTTCGCCTGATCGAGCGTCGGCCTTGGCGTCTTCGCGAGCAGCGCGCGCGTGGCCATGATCATGCCGTTGGTGCAGTAGCCGCACTGCGCCGCCTGCTCGGCGACGAACGCCGCTTGCACCTTGTCGGGCGACTCGAGACCGCCAGTGCCTTCGAGCGTCATCACGCTGCGATCGGTCACCTTGCTCACCGGCGTCGTGCACGACCGGATCGGCGCGCCGTCAACGTGCACGGTGCACGCGCCACATTGCCCGAGCCCGCAGCCAAACTTCGGCCCGTGCAGGTCGAGCGCGTCGCGCAGCACATAGAGCAACGGCTGCTCGGCGTCCCATGAATCGACCGACACGGGACGGCCGTTGAGCCGGAATCGATAGGTCGGCATCTGCGTCTCCTGGGGCGCGATCATACCCGGCGACCGCTCGGCGGTTTCAACCCTGAATTGCTGTCGGGCGCGGAGGAAGCGGAGGGCGCCGAGTTTCATCGCAGGGATCGCGGAGGAGCGGAGATCGCAGAGGGCGCGGGTGGGTCGCGCGCGAAGCGCGCGAATGGGACGAACGTCGGCCACGAAGACAAGCGCCGGTTATTCGCGGTTGGCGCTTGTCTTCGTGGTCGACGTTCGCCCCCTGCGCCGGCCGCAGGCCGGCGCCCCACCCGCGCCGCAGCCGGCGGTAATCGATACGGTCTCTCTCCCCCGCGATCTCTGCGCCTCGGCGATCTCTGCGATGATGCATTTCTCCGCGGCCTCCGCTCCCTCCCACACCTGTAACCCACGAGTTATACTCCCCCACTCGTGTCGCTCGAACCCGGAACGCGTGTCGGTCCTTACGAAATCACCGGCCAGCTGGGCGCCGGTGGCATGGGGGAGGTGTGCCGCGCGCGCGACACCAAGTTGGGTCGCGACGTCGCGCTGAAAGTCCTTCCCGACGCATTCGCCAACGACCCCGATCGGATGTCGCGCTTCCAGCGCGAAGCGATGCTGCTGGCGGCGCTCAATCATCCGAACATCGCGGCGATCTACGGGCTCGAGGAGGGTGGCGCTCGGCGCGCCATCGTCATGGAGCTGGTCGAAGGCGCGACGCTGACCGGTCCGGTGCCGATCGACGACGGCCTCCGCATCGCGAAGCAGATCGCCGAGGCGATCGAGTACGCGCACGACCGCGGCATCATTCATCGCGATCTGAAGCCAGCCAACATCAAGGTCACGCCCGACGGCACCGTGAAAGTGCTCGACTTCGGTCTGGCCAAGGCCATGGACGATGTGAGCGACACGGCGATCGCAGTCGCGGGATCGATGTCGCCGACGTTGTCGCTCGGCGCGACCTATGCCGGCGTGATCCTCGGCACCGCGGCCTACATGGCGCCCGAGCAGGCCAAGGGCCGGCCCGCGGATCGTCGATCGGATATCTGGGCATTCGGCATCGTTCTCTACGAGATGCTCACCGGCGATCGCATGTTCGGCGGCGATTCGGTCCCCGAAACGCTCGCGAGCGTGATGAAGGACCCGATCACGTTCGGCAAGCTGCCCAGCGACACCCCGTCTGCGATCCGCAAGCTCGTCGCGCGATGTCTCGAGCGCGATCCGCGTCGTCGTCTGCAATCGATCGGCGAGGCGCGTATCGTCCTCGAGGACGCGAACGCGGGAGTCGGAGCCGAAGACGCCGCGACGCCATCCGCACAAGCGCCAGCGCGTGCGAGGCGATGGCCCTGGCTCGTTGCCGCGACTGCCGTTGTCGTGGCGCTGATCGCGATTGGCGTGGCGTGGTTCCGCCCGGCACCGGCGGCGCCCGCCGTCGCGCGCTATACCATCCCCCCGCCTGAGAGCACGACGCTCACATCGAATCGAGCGTTCGCGACGAATGTCGCGGTTTCCCCGGATGGGCGTTACATCGCGTTCGTGGCCGACGAACAGAGACGAGAGCGCACGCTCTGGGTGCGAGCGATCAACTCACTCACAGCGCAGCGCCTCGATCGCACCGAAGACGTGGTCTACCCATTCTGGTCACCCGACTCCCAGCACATCGCCTACTTCGCCAAAAGCAAGTTGATGCGCGTCGCGCTGGCCGGCGGCGCGCCGCTGCCGATCGCCGACGCACCCGACGGCGAGGGCGGGGCGTGGTATCAACCGCCAGGCCAGGACGGCATCATCGTCTTTGCCGCGAGCCAGGCCGGTCCGCTCCAGCGCGTGCTGGCCCAAGGTGGCGTACCCACCGCGGTCACCAAGCTCGCCCAGGGCGAAACGGCACACATCTTTCCGCAGTTCCTCCCGAACGGCCGCTTTCTCTACGCGGCCCGCGGCGCGAAACCGAGTTTGTATGTCCAGTCTTTGGACTCGAGCGATCGCCAGTTCGTGATGAATGTCGTCGGCCGGACGCTCTTTTCGCCTCCCGGCTACCTGCTCTACTTGCGAGACAACGCGCTGCTGGCGCATCGCTGGAACCCCGACTCGCTGCAGCTTCAGGGCGAGCCGGCGCTCATTGCCGACGACGTTCGCAGCGGCGGCGCAAATGGCCGAAACGCATTCAGCGTGTCGACGAACGGTGTGCTGGCGTATCGCGCGGGCGGCAGCGGCCGATTCCAGACGACGTGGTACACCCGTGAAGGGAAACAAGACGGCATCGTGTTAGAGCCGGGAGAGAACGGGCCGATCGAGTTGTCGCCAGATGAAAAGCGGCTCGTCGTCGAGATCGGAACCGGAGACGATCGTGACCTGTGGCTGAAGGATCTCACGAGCGGAACGCTGTCGCGAATCACGTCGGCCACTGGTCCGGACAGAAGTGCCGTGTGGTCGCCCGACGGACGCCGCATCGCATTCGTCCACACCGATGGAATCACGGCCCGGTTGGTCCAAACCGTGATCGGGTCGGGCACACTCGCCACCGTTCCAAGCGACGAGAGACAAGTCGCGCTCCACCAGTGGACCAGTGACGGGAAATCGCTGCTGACAGGCGGCGCAGGAAGCGTCAATCTCGTCGCTCTCCCCGAGGATGGCGCTTCAGCGGCAGGAACCGGCAAGCCCAAGACGCTGTTCACTGCGGCCTATGTGACCCACGAGTTCCAGATTTCACCCGACGGAAAATGGATCGCCTACATGTCGCAGGAATCCGGCGTACCTCACGTGTTCGTCGCCACGTTTCCCGGGTTCACCGATCGGCGTCAAATCTCAACAGCCTCTGCGGCGCAACCGATGTGGCGTCCCGACGGCAAAGAGCTGTTCTTCGTCCAGCGCGACTTGAAGTTCATGGCCGTGGACATCACCACGCGGGGCTCAACGCTGGACGTCGGTCCAATTCGGCTGATGTTTCCGGTCACGGCCGGCATCGGCGCCCTGCAGGCCCGGACATATGCCGTGACGCGAGACGGACGACGGTTTCTGATTCGCGACCTAGCGGGTGCCAATCAGGCCGCGGCCGAGCTGGAGCCGCTCTATCTCGTGATGAACTGGACCTCGCTTGTCGCACATTAGCGCGACAAGCGAGGTCAAAGGGCAAAAGGCAAAGGTCAAAGGTAGGGCACAGTGACAATGACGAAACGACTGTTGACCGCCTTCTTCTCGGTTGTTGCGCTCGCGGCACTCGCCGCCGACGCCAATCATCCGACCGGCACGAAGGGATTGCTGCTCATCGACAAGCTGGGTGGAACCATCCGCTTCTTCGATCCAACCACCTTCAAGGAGCGCTCGTCGATCAAGGTTGCGACCAACCCGCACGACTTCGCACTGACCGCGGATCGAAAAACGGCGTACGTGCCGCTCTACGGCGACGGCGTCTACGGCCGCAACCCGAATCCAGGTCACGAGGTGCTCATCGTCGACATGGAATCAGCGAAGGTAGTTGGCTCGGTCGACCTGTCTCCCTACCGCGCGCCGCATGGCATTCAACTGGATGGCAACGGCGCCGTCTACGTGACCAGCGATCTCGATCGCAAGCTGATCGTCATCGACCCCAAGACGCGCAAGATGACGAAGGCGATCGACACACAGGGCACGACGCACTGGATCGGCATCCTGCCGGACGGCAGCAAGATTTACGCGACCAACAAAAGCGATCCGCCGTTCGTCAGCGTCGTCGACGTGAAGAGCGGCGCGATGATCGGCAAGATCGACGTGCCAGGCGGCACCCAGGGCATCGCGGTGTCACCGGACGGCACGCAGGTGATCATCATGGCGTCCGCCGAAGCTACCGCGCTCGTGGTCGATCCGAAGAGCGACAAGATCGTCGATCGCGTGGCGCTCAAGGATCAGAAGGGCGGCGGCTACAAGGTTTACTACAGCCCCGACGGCAAGTACATGCTGACGATGAACCTGGGATCGACGCTGATCAACATCTTCGACGCCAAGGATCTGCATGCGCCGCAGCGAACGGCGACGTGCGGCAAGGATCCGATGGGCATCGCCTTCTCGGCCGACGGCAAGACGGCACTCGTGGCCAACCACGGCGACGGCAGCGTGTCGGTGATCGATCTCGTGAAGATGGAAACCATCAACACCTTCAAGGCCGGGACGGGAATCGAGACGCTGACGTACTACTAGCCTGATCGAGATTGCGCCGCGCTTCCGCAAACTCTGGTCGCAACTCCACTGCGCGGCGAAAGTGGTCTGCCGCTTCGCCGACCTGCCCTATCGATGCCAGCGCCACGCCGAGATCGTTGTGCGCCTCGGCGGAATCGGGCAGCAGATCGACCGCCGAACGCAGCATCCCGGCAGCCGCGCTGTACTGACGCGCCTCGAGCAGGTCGGCGCCTTGCTCGTAGCGAATCTGCCCGAGATTGGCGCGCGCATTGGGCGAGGCCGGGTCTCGCTCGAGCGCGCCCTGAAACTCGCGGATCGCCTCGGCCACACGCCCGTCGCGCGTGTGGGCGAGACCAAGTAAGTTGTGCACTTCCGCGTTGTCAGGAACGACGGCGCCGAGGTACGCGCTGTCGAGTACGCGGCGCGATCCGCGAGCGGCGCGCCGCACGTCGGCCACGGGCGCGAAGTACGCCTGCTGGAGCAGCCGCAGGTAGAGATCGAGATTGGCCGCGCCGCGCCGTGCGTGCCGAGGCTCGTCGCAGCGAGGACACCATGCGGCGACGTCGGTCACATCGAACAGCGCCGCCGGTACTCCCTGCAAGCCGGCGGTGAGACCCGAGTGGACGCTGTACTCCTGCACCGGACGATCGTCGCTGACGGCCACAGACATCGTGGTCGCTCGCGCGAGCGTGGCGGCCGAGCCGACGAACGTGCCGGCGATCTCGCGCAGCGTACCCAAGTCGATCCGCTCGAGATCGTCGCGCACCGCCGGTTCGCTCTGCAGCGTCATCGTCACGCGATCGGGATCGAGCTCGATGCGTCGAGCCGTCGTGCCGATCAAGAGCAGTTCGGCCTGCGTTCCCGACAACAGCACCGACTGCGGGAACACGTCGAGAAACGCCCGTACCATCGCGAGGCTGCTGTCCTCGGGCACTTGATATGCCGGCAGCCATTGGCTGATGTAGCCGCCCGGCGTCAGCCGCGAGCGCGCCAGCTCGTAGAACTCGCGCGAGTAGAGACCGGCCACTCCGGCATACGCGATCGGCGGCGGCTCGAGCGTGATCAGATCGTAGGTTCGCGGCGCGCTCATCTCGAGATGCTGCCGGCCGTCGTTGACGAACACGGAGACCTTGGCACTGCGAAGTACATCGTGGTTGGCGTCGCGAAAGTACTCGGCGTGATCGAGGATGTGCCGCGACACGTCGGCCACGTCGACGCGCCGCACCGACCCATGCAGCGACGCCGCGTGGGTGGTGTTGCCGACGCCGAATCCGATCACCAGCACACGCGTCGGCTCGTTCATGCTGAGCAGCGGGATGTGCGCGAGCGCCCGCATGTAGCGCTGATCGAGGATCGCCGTCGACGACATGGCGTGTCCGTTGGTGAGCAACCCGCGTCCGAGCCCGGGGCGCTCGACGACCGCGAGTAGTTCAGTGACGCCCTCGCTCATCACCAGGACGCGACCGTCGGCGTCATGCGACCTCAACGCGCGCTCGACGATGAAGCCGCGCGGAAGATCGGCCCACACGAGGAGCGCGCCGACCGAGGCCACCAGCGCGCCCGCGAGCACTGCCGGCCGAGGCGCCGACCCGAGTCGTGCGCTGGCGAAATAGATCGGCACGATCGCCAGCGAGGCGATGCCGGCGAGCACGCCGGCCGATGCCTGCATTCCAGCCCGCGGCAGCAGCACGTAGCCGGTCACGAGCGATCCGCAGACCGCACCGATCGTGTTCGCTGCATAAAGCACACCGGCTCGCCGGCCGATGCGATCCTCGGTGCGCTGAACAATCGCGTTCGCGAGCGGAAACGCGAACCCCGCGACGAGCGCTGGCATCCCCACTTCGAGGAGCATCGGCCGGATGTCGAACCACAACTCGCGCACGATGCGCGACCACGGCGAGAGACCGGCCAGCGATTGGGCGATCGCATCGCCGCGCGTCGTGATGGCGGTCGCATCGGCCGACGCCAGTCCGATCAAGGCAGTGACGGCGAAGAGCACCTGAACGCCGATCAGCGTCGTCCCCGGCCGGGTGAAGCGCCGATCGAGCCATCCTCCAATCAATGCGCCGATGGCCATCGCCGCCAGCATCACGGTAAGAACCAGCGAGAATACAGCGCGGAATCCACCGAGCAGCACGCCGATGTGCCGAACCCAAACGATCTCCATGCCCAGCGCCGCGAACCCCGACAGCGCCAGCGCTGCCGCCGTCCACACGCCGGTCACGTGTCCGTCCATCGGGCGCTTGTCGTCGTGCGCGTCTCGCGTCGCGTGTCGATCGGAATCGGTGCGACGTGCTGCCAGCACGTAGGCGCCGGCCGCGGCCACACCGTTCAACGCAACCGCGACCAACTGCGCCGCGAGCAGACCGAGTGCCGGCACCAGCGCGAAATCGGTGAGCACGGCGCCGATAGCGGCGCCCAGCGTGTTGACGCCGTACAACAGCCCAACTCGCCAGCCGCTCGCATGCAGATCGTGGCGGACTACGGCGCGAACCAGCACAGTGAGCGTGCCGCCCATGAGGCACGTGATCGGTGCGAGCACGGCGAAGGCGAGAGCGCCGCGCGCGACATGCGACGAGATCGAGAGCACGTTCCACCCGTGTGGACCGATGTCGTACGACGACAGCTGTGCCACGGCGCTGGTGAGGCGAGGCAGCAGCAGTGAAATCGCGAGACCCAACATGGCGATCACCGCTTCGAGAACGGCATACAGCCGAATGAGACCATCCAGACGTCGGCGACGATCCGCCAGCGCACCAAACAGGTAGCCGCCGGCGCCCAGTCCGAGCATGAAAATCGCCACCACCATCGAAGCGGAATACACGGTATTCCCAAAGACGTGGCCGAACTGCCGCACCCACACAACCTGATAGATCAGGCCGCTGACGCC
>Ga0075433_10003374_pt1 | contig 12342 bp, 11 predicted proteins | sample RhiMethybrSRZTD2_FD_75299 | JGI IMG/M metagenome (GOLD analysis project Ga0075433, IMG submission 75299) | Populus rhizosphere microbial communities from Tennessee, USA - Rhizosphere MetaG P. TD hybrid SRZTD2 | ecosystem: Host-associated > Plants > Roots > Rhizosphere > Soil | place: USA... | reverse complement strand
TGCGCGATCTCGTTCATGACCGCCTTGAGGCGCTCCTCGAACTGACCGCGATACTTCGTGCCCGCGATGACCGCGGCCATGTCCAGCGACAGGACGCGATGATCACGCAGTGAATCAGGGCACTCCCCGTTGGCGATGAGCTGCGCCAGGCCTTCGACAATGGCCGTTTTGCCGACGCCAGGTTCGCCGATGAGCACCGGGTTGTTCTTCTTCCGACGCGTTAGGACTTCCATCACACGCTCGATTTCCTTGAACCGCCCGATCGTCGGATCGAGCTGGCCCTCGGCCGCGAGTTGAGTGAGGTCACGGCAGAAGTGGTCGAGCGCCGGTGTCTTGGATTTCTTTTCGCCCTTGGGCGGCGTGGACTGCGCGGAACCGCTGCCCTGCTGCGCCGTCGGTGTGTTTCCCTGCGGCATCTCGGTGCCCAGGAGCCGGAGCGTCTCCGCGCGGGCCGCATCGAGATTCACACCGGCATCGGTCAGGACCTGCGCCGCAATCCCCTTCTCCTCTCGGAGGAGGCCGAGCAGCAGGTGCTCCGTGCCGACGTAGCTGTGACTCAGCTCGCGCGCTTCGCTCATCGCGAGCTCTAACACTTTCTTTGCGCGCGATGTGTAGGGAAGATCGGGGCCCGTCGTCTGCGACGCTTTCCCCTTCTTCACGGTGTCTTCGATTTTCTGCTGAATCTCGTCCAGATCGACGCTCAGATTCTGCAGAACGGCCGCGGCGACGCCCTCGCCCTCGCGAATCAGCCCGAGCAGGATATGCTCCGTCCCCACGTATTCGTGGTGAAGACGAGCAGCCTCCTCGCGCGCCATGGCAAGGACCTTTCTCACTCGCTCGGTGAAGTTGTAGCCGTTCATAACCCCCTCAAGTCCGAAGCCAAGCTCCGGTCACGCCTGCGACCCCGCCTCGTTTATCAGTGCCTGTCGCACGTATCGTGCGCGAGCGAGGTTCGCTTCGCTCTCAGTCAACGCACGGCCCTCTGCATATGCCAGGTGCGCGGACTGACTGAAAATCAGGAGCTTGTTGAGGGTATATACACTGAGGCCAATGATCAGTTTCAGACCGACCGCCAACCGCACCCCGCTCAGGAAGTTCATCGCTTCATCGAACGAGAGGCTTCGGGCATAACGCAGGGTACCGTACGCGCGCCAGAGCTTGTCCTCAATAATATACCCGGCGTCTCGCAGCAACACCTTTCGCGCTTCTTCCTCGCGCTCGATGACCGTTCGAACAACTCGAGCGAGATGTTCTGCCAGCTCGTCCTCCGACCGACCAAGCGTCGTCTGGTTCGAGATCTGAAAGAAATTCCCCACCACCTCACTGCCCTCGCCATACAACCCGCGATAGGTCAAGCCCATCGCCTGCAGCCCGGCGAGCACCTTTCCGATCTCTTTCGTCAACACGAGTCCGGGCAGATGAATCAGTACGGACGCACGCAGCCCCGTTCCCGTGTTCGTCGGGCACGCAGTCAGGAAGCCGAACTCCTCATGAAACGCGAACGGCACTCGGCTGCCTAACTCCCGATCCACACGCATCACCGCCGCCAGAGCCTCGCCCACGCTGAACCCCGAACGAAGCGCCTGGAGGCGAAGGTGATCCTCCTCATTTATCATGACGCCTGCCGACTCACAGAGATACAAAGCGGCGCCACTGCGGACCCCCTGAGGCAGGTCCAGCCCCGCGAGCTCTTTGCTGACCAGGTGCCGCTCGTGGAGGAGCAACCGGTCGGTCGGCGACATCTCGTCGACGCGCAGGAGAACGCCGTTAGACAATGCCTGAACGTGGGGCAACGCTTCGCGCACCTGCGTCAGGATGCGCAGTCGCTCGCCATCGCGGGCGCGACCAGTGAACGCATAGCCCTCGACGTTCCGTGCGAGACGGATACGCGTCGACAGCACGATATCGGCGTGGTCGCCCGAGGCATCGAGCCAGCTGGCTCCGCCGTCCGGAAGTAGTGAGAGATCAACCATCACTCGAGTCCCTTGATCTGGTCGCGGATCGAGGCTGCAAGCTCGAACTGCTCTGTCTCCACGGCGCGCCGCAACCGCTCCCGAAGCTCCCCAAGCGTGGACGACCGCTCGAGGAGAGCCGGCGCTGGGGGCTCGTATCGTACGCCTGCATGACGCGCGGTCCCGTGGATCTTCCGCAGCAGCTCGCGCAGGCTCTGCTCGAACGTCCCGTAGCAGTGCATGCAGCCCAACCGACCCGAGTTCCTGAACTCGCGCAACGTTGTCGAGCAGAAGCTGCAGCGCGCCGCGTCCGCCTGTTGGCTGCCTAACTGTTGTTGGACGCCTGAGAGGAAATCGCTCAACGGATGCTTCGGCATCGAAACCGTCGTCTCGATACCGCGAGCCGCCGCGCATTTCTCGCACAGATTCTCGAGCGTCACCGAGTCCTTCTCCATCTTCGTGACGCTCACCACTCCCTCGCGTTCCCTGCACACGTCACACAGCATCAGGCGACGACTCCCTGGACATCAGTATCGACGAGACGACCGTCCTCGAGCAAGAGCGCGCGATCCGCTCGCGCCGCGAGCGACCGGTTATGAGTGACGACGACCAGGCCGATCTCGAGGTCGCGCGCCAGCTGGGCGAACACCTCGTGCAACCGTTCACCATTGCGGTGATCGAGGTTCCCCGTCGGTTCGTCTGCGAGCACCACCGCCGGATCTACCGCGAGCGCTCGCGCCACCGCCGTTCGCTGCTGTTCACCCCCCGACAGCTCACTCGGACGATGGTGCATCCGCCCGCTCAAACCTACTCGCGCCAGCAGTTCCTCGGCACGACTCCGCGCCTTGGGCACCGGCGCGCCGGCGATTCTCATCGGCATCATCACGTTCTCGATCGCCGAGAACTCGCGGAGCAGGTGGTGATACTGAAACACGAAGCCCACCTTGCGGTTTCGAATCAGCGCCAGCTCGTCGTCCGTTCGGTCGTTGATCGACTCCCCGCCGATCAGGACGTAGCCGCGGGTCGGCCGGTCGAGCGCGCCGATCACGTGGAGCAGCGTGCTCTTCCCTGCACCGCTCTCGCCAACGATCGCGATCATCTCGCCGCGCTTCACGCTCAGGTTGACGCCGTTGAGGATGTGCAATGTCCCGCCATCCCCGCCGCGATACGTCTTCGCGATATCGTGAGCTTCCAGCACGTTCATCGTCGGCGTCCTCGCAGGTCACTCGTGCCGAATCGCCTCGATCGGATACAGCCGCGCCGCCTGCATCGACGGGTAGAGCGTCGCGATCGCCGCAATGCCAATACTGGCCACAATGGTCATCACGATATCGATCGCCTCGGTCGCCACCGGGAGATGATCGATGAAGTAAATCTCTGGGTTCAGCTTGATGAACTGATACTTCCCGAGCGCCAGCGAAGCCGCGATCCCGAGCAACACGCCCAGCAGCGTACCCACCAGGCCAATCACCAGGCCCTGCGTGAAAAATACCCGGCGCACCGAGCCCGATGTCATCCCCATCGCCTTGAGGATGCCGATCTCTCGCGTCTTGTCGGCGACGACCATGGTCAGATTGCTGACGATGTTGAACGCGGCGACGAGCACGATGAGTAGCAGGATGAGCCCCATGCCAAGCTTCTCGAGCTTGAGCGCCTGAAAGAGCGATTTGTTCTGCTCTTGCCAATCGACGGTGCGATACGGGAACTGCAGCTTCTTCGCGAGCTCGTCGCCAACATCCTTGGCATCCCACCTATTCCGCGTCTTCACCTCGATGCCGGTCACGCCGTCCCCGAGCCCCGCCAGCTCCTGCGCAACAGGGAGCGACACGTACATGTAGGCGTTGTCGTATTCGTACATCCCCGTGTCGAACACCCCCGTCACTTCGAACCGCATCGTGAGCGGCACCGGCTGCCCCGTCACGGCGTTGATCTCGCCCTTGCCGAGACAAACGAGTGTGACCGTGTCGCCAACGAACGCGTTGAGCCGGCCGGCCACCAGTCTCCCGAGCGCGATCCCCCGGCCCGCGCCGTCCGAGCTCGCGAACCGGAAGTCGCCGACGGTCGCCCGCCGCCGGATGTCAGTTACCTCCGGCATGTCGCGGGTCTGCGGAGGCAGGCCCACGACGTAGCCACCCTCCATGTAGGAGTGGCCGGCATTGACGAGGCATTGCGTCATGACGAAGGGGCCAGCGGCGACGACGCCGGGCTCGGCCTGTACCTTCTTCAGCACGGTCTGCCAGTCGTCGATCCGCATGTCGGCGCCGAAGCTCAAGACGCGGATGTCGGGACTGCCAATGAGAATCTTCTCGCGGAGGTCACGCTGTAGACCGTTCATCACGCCCATCACGACGATGAGCGCGCTCACGCCGACGACAACCCCGACGATCGCGATCACGCTGATGAACGACAGCAGCTTCGAGCCCCGCCGGCTGCGCAGGTACCGCCACGCGATTGAAAGTTCGAGCGCGCTCATTCCGGTCTCATGGTCGGAAACAGAATCACATCCCGGATGTTCGCCGTTTCGGTCAGGTACATGAACAACCTGTCCAGACCTATTCCGACACCACCAGTCGGAGGCATGCCGTATTCCATTGCCCGCAGGTAATCCTCATCGACCCCTGACGCCTCCTCATCACCCGCCGCTCGTAACCGCGCCTGCGCTTCGAAGCGCCGACGCTGATCGATAGGATCGTTCAACTCGCTGAACGCATTCGCAAGCTCTTTCCCGTTCGCGAACAGTTCGAAGCGCTCGGTGAGCCTGGGGTTTCCGCGCTTCGGCTTGGCGAGCGGGGAAAGCTCCACGGGATAATCGATCACAAACGTCGGCTGGGTAATCTTGGATTCAACCAGCGCCTGAAATAGCTCGTCGAGCACTTTCGGCCGGCTCAGCGCCTCCGGATGTTGAACCCCTGCGCGTCGGGCGTGGTTCCTGAGCGTGTCGTCGTCCATCGCCATGGCATCGGCGCCCACGGCGGCATTCAGAGCGGGCAGCCACTCGAGGCGCGGAAACGGCGGGGTGAATTTCGGTACGCGCTCGCCAAGCAGGGGAAACGCGCGGACGGCATCGCTCGCGTGGACGATGAGGCGTTCGACTATCGCCATCATGTCCTCGTAATCTGCGTATGCCTCGTAGAACTCCAGCATCGTGAACTCGGGGTTGTGTGTACGATCGATCCCCTCGTTCCGAAAGTCGTGTCCGATTTCGTAGACCTTGTCGAACCCTCCAACGATCAAACGCTTGAGGTACAGCTCGTCCGCGATTCGCAGGAACAGCGGCATGTCGAGCGCGTTGTGGTGGGTCATGAACGGCTTGGCCGCCGCACCACCGTACAGCGGCTGCAACACGGGCGTCTCCACTTCTAGGTAGCCATGCCCGTCGAGGAACACTCGGATGGCGGTCGTCATCCGGGAGCGCGCCAGGAACAACGTGCGCACCTCCGGGTGAACCGCCAGGTCTGCGTAGCGCTGGCGGTACCGCTGTTCGGGGTCGCTGAAGCCCGAGTGGCGAATCACCTCACCCTCGACGACCTCTTCCTTTCCGAACGGCAACGGCCGGAGGGATTTCGCGAGCATCTCGACGGCGTCCACTCTCACCGTTGCTTCGCCGGTCCGCGTGCGAAACATCGCCCCCTCAACGCCGATCACATCCCCGATGTCGAACAGCTTCAGCCGGCCGAAGGCATCCTCGCCAAGGTCATCGCGTCGGAAGTAGAGCTGTACCCGGCCACTCATGTCGGCGAGGTGCGCAAAGATCGTTTTGCCCTGGCCGCGCCACGCTACCACCCGACCCGCAACGCGCACGACCGGTCCCTGCTCGGCGCTGCCTAACGCGGCGATCGCGCCCGCCGCGTCGTGCGTGCGGGCAAACCGGTAGGCGAACGGCTGCGCTCCGTTGGCCTCCAGCGCGGCCAGCTTCTCGCGGCGCGCTTTCAGGACGAAGTTGACGTCGTCGCTCACGACGTCTTCTCCCCGGCACCCATCTGCTTCAGGTAGGCCTCGACGAACGGATCGATGCCGCCATCCATGACCTTCTGGACGTCGGGGATCTTCAGCTCGGTTCGGTGGTCGTTCACCATCGTGTACGGTTGGAAGACGTAGCTCCGGATCTGGCTGCCGAATGTCACATCCGCCTTCGTCGCATCCAGCTTCGCCTTTTCGGCCGCCTGTTTCTCGGCCTCGAGCTGATACAGTCGGTTCTTCAGCATCTTCATTGCGGTCGCCTTGTTCTTGAATTGCGATCGCTCCTGCTGCGACGCGACCACGACGCCGCTCGGGATGTGCGTCAGTCGGACCGCGGAGCTGGTCTTGTTGACGTGCTGCCCCCCGGCTCCGCTCGCACGAAAGACATCCATCTTGATGTCCTCGTCGCGGATCTCGATGTTGATCTCCTCGTTCACGACGGGGTAGACGAACACTGACGCGAAGCTCGTGTGTCGCCGAGACTGCGCGTCGAACGGCGATATCCGGACGAGTCGATGGACCCCGGTTTCGGGACGCAGAAACCCGTACGCGTACTGCCCGCGGATCTCCAGCACGGCACCCTTGATGCCGGCCTCCTCGCCCTCGCTGACGTCGAGAACCTCGACGCCGTATCCGCGCCGCTCGGCCCACCGCGTGTACATCCGCATCAGCATCTGGGCCCAATCCTGGGCCTCGGTGCCTCCCGCACCAGCGCTGATCTCGAGCTGCGCATCGCGGAAATCGTCTGGCCCCCGAAGCAGCGATCGAACCTCGAACGCATCGACCTCCGTTTCGACTGATCCGACTTCCTGATCCACTTCGGCCGACATCGTGGGATCCGGCTCGGCGGCCAGAAGCTCGTCCAGCTCGAGCGCCGATTTGATCCGCTCGGCGAGGCGATCGTGCGGCTCGATCCAGCCCTTGAGCTCCTTGACCTGTTGCACGGCGTTGCGCGCGCTTTCCTGGTCGTTCCAGAAGCCCGCGGACGCCATTCGCTCTTCGAGCTGCGTCAGCGATTCCCGTTTGCGATCGAGGTCAAAGATACCTCCTCAGCTCGAGCAGCCGACTCTCGGCGTCTCGGAGCCGACGCGTGCGCTCGGTGTCTCCCATTGTTCGTGCCCCCCTCTCCATCGAGCAATAATGGCCCGGCAAATATGACACGAGCCGCCCTCCCCGGTGGAGAACGGCTCGGCTTTCATTCTGGTGACCTCAAGATAGCGGGCCCCGGAGTGTCGAACCACCCCGCGTCGCACTGACGATGGTTGGCTAGAACACCTTCTTGCCGCCTGCGAGAACGTCGTTCAGCGCATCCTGGAAGTGGGACGTCGATTCGGCGAACTCCTTCCCGATCTGATCGACGTACTCCTCGTAGCTCTTCTTGATCTCCTCGCGGAACAACTGCTTCAGCGTTCCGGCCCGCATGCCTTCGTCGCGTTTCTGCGGGTGATAGGCCACCATGTCCGAAACGAGCGCGCGAGCGAGCCGTTTGGCTTTCTGGTTAGGGTCGTTCGCGAGGAACGGGTTGATCGGCGCCTTCGAGGGCGTCGGCGCTGAAACGTGGGGTCTGGCCACCGGAGCCGGAGCACCGGCTGAGGTGGGCTGATGGGTCGCCGCTGGTGCCGACGCGAACTGCGCCGTGCCGCCTGGCGCGGCTGGTCGGACCGACGAACCGAAGGGCGCCTCGGACACTCTCGGACCTGCCGGAGCCACCTCAGCTTGTCTCACGACGTCACCGTCGGGACGCACTGGCGGCTTGGGCGGGATCGGCAGTGGAGCCTGTGGTGCAACACCCGGCGATGTTGGCGCAACGTTCGAGTGCGCGGCTGGCGGGACATTTCGCGGCTCGACGCGAGCCGTCTGGGGCATGGGCGCCGACGGTGCAGCGACGGGCGGCGCCACAGGCGGCGTTGGCCGGCGCCCGGGCGCGAACGGTGGGACGCGGGGTGGTGTGGCGCTTCGCGGCGCGCCGGTCGGAGGTGTGACTCGCGAGCTCGACGCCCCGATCACCGGACGGTCTTCGAGAACGGGCGGATTCAGCCCGGCACCGCCGCTCGACGCCGATCGCGCGGCTGCCGGGCTAGTCGTTAGGCTCGCGGCATCGTGCGGCGTCGCGAAGTCGTCCGTCCAGCTCCGCGCCGTCGTGATCGAAATGATTCCTCCGCACACCGAGCACCGCGCTCGAACCCCCGGCCCTGGTACTCTCGCGGGATCCACACGGAATACCGATTGGCACTCGGGACATGAAACGTTCATGACTCGTCGCCTAGGCTAAGCGGAACATCGGATCGCGCCGTTGTCGACCTCACCGGGCGGTCGCTCGGCGGGTCTTGTCGACGATCGATCGTATACACGGAACCAGTCAATGTCTTCGCGTAACTCTTCATCTCGGTCGCCAGCTCACTCACCTGGGCCGCGTTCGTGAACTGTCTGCGCTCATTGGAAACCACGCCAATCGACACCGTCATGAGCGGAACGCGATGCAGCTGTCCCCTTCTGTCCTTTCCGAAGAAATAACCCGCGCGCCGATCCTGCTCCGAGTACTGATAGGGCACGAGCGCGTCGAAGATCGAGACGATCTCGCTGCACATCTCATTGACGATCGACGCGGGTATGATGAAAATGAAATCATCGCCCCCGATGTGGCCGACAAAACCTTGCTCGGCACACATACCCTTTACGACATCGTGAAGGACCTTCGCGAGAATGCGGATCACACGATCGCCGTCGTAATAACTATAGCGATCATTGAACTCCTTGAAGTGATCTAGGTCCGCGTAGCAGACGGCGAACGGTGCGTCCTGTTGCAACCGACGCGTGATCTCCGCCTCGATGTCGATCGTGCCAGGCAGACGCGTCGATGGATGCACATATACATCGCGATCCGACCTCCGGAGAAGCACGTCCATCCGGGTACGAGACTCGTCAGCGGAGATACGGTCGGACAAGGCTTCGTCAGCGCCGGCATCGAAAGCGGCAGTCACAGCTCGTGCATTCTTCCCGCAAAGGAACAGCGCCGGGACGATGCCGGTGAAGGAGTCGCTCTTCATCCGGCTACAAGCCGCACTGCACGCGTCGGGGTCCGAACGCGCGTCGAACACGACGAGTCGGGGTCGTCCCCTCAGCGCGCGACTCATGAGGTCGTCCTCATCCCGGACGACTTCCGCGGAAATCCCGCGCGCACTGAGCCAGGTGGTCACCACCTCCAGCGGCGGCGCACCGTCAGGGCTGAACACCATTGCCGATGGTTTCGGCACGCTACACGATGCTCATGCTGGGGAGCGCGAAATTACCGTGGATTGGGGCGACATCAAACGGCGTCTGTGCGCTGCGTCACGCAATCTTGTGACACACCGCTGCGGGGATCATCTGTAGACGCCGTGAGGGTGCACAAAGTCATTCCTGGGTCGCCGACCGAAGGGAAGCGAGCCGGTGAGCTCGAGGCGCCGCCCATCCGCGTCCTCGTGACGGCGGAGCCGGACGGTAATGAACGCGTCCACGGTACTGAGCGCGTGGTTGGCGATCACGAGGCCGAGGTCCTCCAGCGAGTTGCGATACGCGTTGTTGCTCCGACGAATGGTGCGCCGATATTCCGCATACTCGAGTTGTGCGTTGCTCCATGACCAGCGGTAGTCCGGACGGACGGCCCGCTCCCGGTAAAACTCTTCGGCGAACTTGTACTCGGATGAGTCTCGAGGCGGCGTCACGGCCGGATTGGACCAGTACGTTTGACGCGCCAGAAGCCAGATGGCCCCGTTGGCTGTTGTCGTATCGGTTTCCGGGTCGAGGTCCCCGCCTGGAATGGCATCGTATGCGCCGCTCGATACGAACTTCTCCATCCTCTCGTAATAGTCGAAATCACCGACGGGTCGCGTCGCGCTGAAGGGACGCCGAGCGACCTGGCTGGCGAGACTCCTGTACGAGGCTCGCGCCTGACGCCCCTCTCGAGCGTCCGCCGCGTAACGCGCCCAGGCGTACGCCTCCACCGCGAGATATGCCACGAATCGGTCCTGTCCGAGCCACCCCTGCCCCGTGCCCGGGACGATCGCGGACGCGAGCACCGCCCAAGGCGTCGCACGGGAGGAGTCCTTCTTTTCGCCAAAGTATTTCGGCGAATCGCCGAAAACGGAGGGCGCCGCCTCGGAGCCGCGCGTCGCGATGAGCGCGCGTGCGTGCTCGAGTCGTTGAGCGGAACTGTCGGCGAGCGGTATGACGATGGCCGCGATGGCGGCAATCGTCGCCGTACGTGCAATCAAAACAGGTATCGCAGCGAAAGGTATGTTGGAGCTTTACCTGCGTCTGCTGAAAGGCCGGTAACGACCCGCGCGACGTCGAACACGAGGTTGCCCGTACTCAATCCGAGGCCAATTGACGGTCCGCCAGCTTCGGACTGTGACGCTTCGACGGCGTAACCGCCACGAACATGGAACCGCTCGCGAAACGCGATATCCGCTCCGAAGCGTGGTGCCGGACTCCCGACGTCAATTCCGTCGGCGAGATCGAAGGCAAGCCGCACGGCAGTCTCCGGCGCTATCGTCGGTGGAACGTCGATGCGATACTGGACTCCCACCTGGAACCGCCGCGGAATAGGGTCCGCCTGCGGACTGTCGTTCACCTGGATCTTGGTTCCGACAACGTTTCGCGCCGCGACGCCGATGACCAACGGGAGGGATCGTTTCAGCGTGAACTGCGCCCCGAAATCGAGCGCGCTCGTCGTGGCGGAAAACGAGATATCCGGACACGGCCCGGTGCAATCGATGCGGAACTGCACCAGCTTGTAGGTGAGACCCGCCGTGACGTGATTGCCTAACGATGTGGCATACGTTGCCGCGTAGACGAAGCTGCGCGGGATGATCGTTCCACCGACCTGCTCGGGCGCCGAGGGGTCGGGGTTCGACACTTGCTCACCGTAGTCGAAGATGTTGACCGACAGCGCGAGCACGCCGAGGAGCGACGAGGGCACGAGGATGGTCACCGCGTCGCCGGTCCCGGCGACGCTCTGCGAGTGGTGGATCGCCGCTTCACGCCGAGTTGCGGCCCCGATCGCCGCGGGGTTCCACCACACCGCTTCGGTGCCCGGCCGGTCGGCAACTACCGCCTGGCCCATTCCAACGGAACGCGCGCCGACCGGCAGAAGGAGAAACAACGCCCCTTCTGTTGCCAGACCGGTCTGCGCGTGTGCAACGCCGGCAGCCGCGATCATGGTGGCGCCGACAATAGCGAAGGACTCTCGCCTAGAGCGGAATAGCCTCATCCGCGAGCATGATGGGAATGTCGTCGCGTACCGGATACTTCAGGCGGCAGTGGTGGCAGACGAGGCTCGGCTCATCGGAGCGGTACTCCAGCTCGCCTTTGCATTTCGGGCAGACGAGAATGGACAGCAATTGTGGAGAGAGAGTCACTGAGCTGGCTCCTGAGGCATCCGGTATCCAAACCTCTCGAGAGCCCGCGCGTCACGCCGCCAGTTCGCCAGGACCTTCACCCACAGGTCCAGATACACTGCGCCGCCGACGAGTCGCTCGATCTTCGCGCGGGCAGCGCGCCCGATGTCGCGGATTCGCGACCCTTTCTGGCCGATCAGAATCCGCTTCTGGCTGTCGCGTTCAACGTAGATCGTCGCACGAATGTATATGGGCGAGCGGTCTTCGCGAAACTCCTCGACCTCGCACGCGACGCTGTATGGCACCTCCTCGTCGAGCTGCTCCAGTGCCGTTTCGCGAATGAGTTCTGCGGCGAAGAAGCGGAGGGTCTGAGTGCTGACATCCTCCTCTGGATACAGGAATGGGCTCGCTGGCAGGCGCTCGGCGATCAAGGCGAGGAGGACATCAACGCCCTCGCCCGTCAATGCCGAAAACGGGATCGCGTCCGGGGCGCGTTCGACGAGCGCATGGCGCTCGTCCGCCGAGAGGCGGTCGATCTTGTTCAAGACGGTGATGACGTGCCGAGTCGACGACGTCGCTATTGCGGCGGCTTCCTCGAGGCTTGGTGGAGCGCCGAGTGTCGCGTCGGTCACATAGACGACGACGTCGGCGTCGGTGAGGGCGTTCAAGGCGGTGGCTCGCATTACACGCTGCAACTCGTACCGTGGCTCGAGCAGTCCCGGCGTATCCAGCAGGACCATCTGCGTGTCGTGGGTCGTCCGGATACCGACGATTCGATCCCGGGTCGATTGTGGCTTTTCGCTCGTGATGCTCAACTTCTGTCCGACGATCCGGTTGAGCATCGTGGACTTTCCCGCGTTGGGCTTGCCGGCGACGGCAACGATACCAGCTCGCGTCATTTGCGAAAGATACTTTCGCGCCTGGCCGCGGGTTCCTCCATGTGGCAAGCGCGGTGGCCGATGCACAAAGCCCCCGTTGAGCTTTAGCTCAACGGGGGCTTTGTAATGAGGTGCCGGCAACGGCCTACTCTCCCGCGACCTCTCGGTCGGAGT
>Ga0075433_10003372_pt1 | contig 12349 bp, 11 predicted proteins | sample RhiMethybrSRZTD2_FD_75299 | JGI IMG/M metagenome (GOLD analysis project Ga0075433, IMG submission 75299) | Populus rhizosphere microbial communities from Tennessee, USA - Rhizosphere MetaG P. TD hybrid SRZTD2 | ecosystem: Host-associated > Plants > Roots > Rhizosphere > Soil | place: USA... | reverse complement strand
CCCGATGCCGTCCTGGTGTGGAACGACATTCAGAAGACCGAGGCGTCGCAGTTTCACGGCATCGATGGCGCACGCGTCTTCGTGACCGGCGCGCAGTGCTTCGATCGCTGGTTCGATCGACCGCCGTCTCGCAGCCGCGCCGAGTTCTGCCGGCGGGCCGGCTTGCCTGATGATCGCCCGTTCGTGCTCTATGTCTGTTCGGCGTTGTTCAGAGGCAGTCCATCGGAGGCAGCGTTCGTACAGACGTGGGTGAATGCGATTCGCGCATCATCAGACTCGCGGCTGCGCGACATGAACATCCTGGTTCGTCCTCACCCGCAGCGGCTCGATGAATGGAAGCATGTCCCCCCTCTGCAGGGGGCGTCGCGGTGGGGCTCGAACCCCATCGACGATGAGAGCAGGGCGGATTACTTCGACTCGCTGTACTACAGCGCCGCGGTGGTGGGACTGAACACCAGCGCGCTCGTCGAGGCAGCGATCGTCGATCGACCTGTCTTCACGATCCTGGCGCCGGAGTTTCACGAGAACCAGGAAGGGACGTTCCACTTCCACTATCTGATGACCGTGGGCGATGGCTTCCTGCATGCGGCGCGAACGCTGGACGAGCACACGACGCAGATGGCAGCGACGGTCTCGGGTGTATCGACTCGATCGAACCGGCCGTTCGTCGAGCGGTTCATTCGTCCGCGTGGCGCCGCGACACCAGCGACGCCGGTGTTCGTCGACACTGTGGAATCGCTCGCGGCGCGCAGCACGGCGCGTGCGAGGTCGAGCCCGTTCTGGGTGCTGCTGCTGCGGCCGGTGGTGTACGCTTTAGTGCTCGTCGGCCGCGTCCCGCTGCTCGAGCGGATCTACTGGAACCCGCAAAAATATCGACACGCATGAGCACGACGAACGCCGCGTTGGGCGGTCTCGGCACTGGCCGATGCCTGTTGATTGGCGAAGTGGCGCTGACGCATGACGGCAGCCTCGGACTCGCGCACGCCTTCATCGATGCGATTGCCGCGGCGGGAGCCGATGCGGTCAAGTTCCAAACGCACATCGCCGCGGCCGAGAGCACGCCGGCCGAACCGTTTCGCGTGAAGTTCAGCCGCCAGGACGCGTCACGCTACGACTACTGGAAGCGGATGGAGTTCAGCGAGGAGCAGTGGCGCGGCCTGGCCGAGCATTGCCGCGAGCGCAATGTGCTGTTCATCTCGTCGCCGTTCTCGATCGAGGCCGTCGACCTGCTCGAGCGCGTGGGGCAGCCGCTGTGGAAGATCGCATCTGGAGAAACATCGAACGGCCAGTTGGTCGATCGCGTGCTCGACACCGGCAATCCGGTGCTGCTGTCGACCGGCATGAGCCCGCTCGACGAGATCGATGCCGCCGTGGCGCGTGTGAAGGCGCGCGGCTCGCGCGTGGGCGTCTTCCAGTGCACCACCGCCTATCCGTGTCCGCCCGAGAAGATCGGCCTCAACCTGGTGCCGTTCTATCGCGAGAGGTACGGAGGCTGGAGCGGCCTGTCCGATCACTCCGGAACGATCTATCCCGGCCTCGCGGGTGCGGCGATCGGCCTCGACATGCTGGAAGTGCACGTCGCGCTCTCGCGTGAGATGTTTGGGCCGGACGTGATTGCCTCGGTGACGACCAGCGAGTTGCGTCAGCTGGTCGACGGGGTGCGCTTCATCGAACGGATGCGCGCGAACCCGCTCGACAAGGACGAGTCGGCTCGCGAAACCGCGCCGCTGCGGCGACTCTTCACACGAAGCCTCGTCGCCAGTCGGGCGCTCGCCGCCGGAACCGTGCTGTCGCGCGAGCACGTGCGCATCAAGAAGCCGGGCACCGGACTTCCGCCCGATCGCCTGGACGACATCCTCGGCAAGCGGCTCTCGCGCGCGGTGTCGGCCGACCAGGTGCTCTCCGTCGACGACATCGAAGGGTTGTCACACTGATGGCCAAGCGGAAGGTCTGCGTCGTCATTACTGCCCGGCCGAGCTATTCGCGCATTCGTACCGCGCTCCGAGCGATCAACGAGCATCCCCATCTGCAGCTACAACTCGTGGTGGCTGGATCGGCGCTCCTCGATCGATACGGCAACGTGCTTCAGGCGATCGAGCACGACGGGTTCAAGGTCGACGAGCGCGTCTACATGGTGCTCGAGGGCGAGAATCTGGTGACCTCGGCCAAGTCGACCGGTATCGGGCTCTCGGAGCTGGCGACGGTCTTCGACAAGTTGAAGCCCGACGTGGTGGTGACGGTTGCCGATCGCTACGAGACGCTTGCGACAGCGGTCGCGGCGTCATACATGAACATTCCGGTCGTCCACGTGCAGGGCGGCGAGGTGACCGGCTCGATCGACGAGAAGGTCAGACACGCGGTCACCAAGCTGTCGAATCTGCATCTCGTCTCCACCGAGCTCGCGCGCGAGCGGGTGATTCGCCTGGGTGAGCCCGAACGGACCGTGGTGGTCACCGGTTGTCCTTCGATCGACATCGCGTGCGAGGTCGCCTCGCGTCCGGCGTTGGACTTCGAGCCATTCGAAAAGTACGGCGGTGTCGGGCCGAAGGTCGATCTCTCGCAGGGCTATCTCGTCGTGATGCAGCATCCGGTGACGACCGAATACGACGAGGCGCGCGCCCAGGTTGAGGAGACGCTCTACGCGACGAAAGCCTTCGATCTCCCCGTGCTCTGGTTCTGGCCCAACGTTGATGCCGGCTCCGACGGCACGTCGAAGGGCATCCGCGTGTTCCGCGAGCAGGAGCGGCCGGAGAACCTCCATTTGTTCCGCAACATGGCTCCTGAAGATTTCCTGCGGCTGCTCGTCAACTCGACCGCGATCGTCGGCAATTCCAGCGTTGCAATTCGCGAGTGCTCGTTCCTCGGCGTACCGGCGGTGAACATCGGATCGCGTCAGCAGGGACGCGAGCGCGCCAACAACGTGATCGACGTCGGCCACGATCGCGCGGCCATCGTCTCCGCGGTTCGCGAGCACATGCGACGCGGCAAGTCGCCGTCCGATCACCTGTATGGCGATGGACGCGCCGGTGTCCGCATCGCCAAATGCGTGGCGGAAGCCGAATTGACGATCGAAAAGCGGCTCACCTACTAGCGTGACTCTCACAACCTCACCGAATCGAGCGCAGCGTATTGCTGCCCTGGGCTTCGACTACGCCGCGCAGCCGAAAGAATGGGTGCGCGAGTGCAATCTGTGTGGAGCGACGACGTTCGTTGTCTTGAATCGGCGCGATCGTTACGACTACCCTGCGCAGGCCAACGCGTGCGGTCGCTGCGGCCTCGTGTTTCTGAATCCCCGGATGACGCCCGAGGCGTATGGGCATTTCTACGACGGCATCTACCGGCCGCTCGTCAGCGCCTATCACGGACGATTGATCGACGCGCAGACGGTGCAGGACGAGCAGCGCGAGTACGCCGCCGATCGCGAGCAGTTCGTTCGCCCATTCATCGTGCCCGGCCGGTCTCCGTCCGGCGGGTCGGCGTCCGGCGGGTCTCAGGACCCGCCTCTACGGACGATGCTGGATATCGGCGGATCGACCGGCGTGGTGGCCAGTCACTTTGCCAAGGCGTTTGGATTGAGCGCCACGCTGATCGATCCGGCGCCGCTCGAGATCGCGCAGGCGAAGCGGTTCGGCATCGAGACCATCACCGGTCTCGTCGAAGCGCACGACTTCCGCGATCAGCGTTTCGATCTCGTGCTGATCTGTCAAACCGTCGACCACCTGCTCGACATCACCGGTACTTTGAAGAAGGTCCGCGAGCTGCTGAGTGCGCGCGGCCTGCTGTTCATCGACATCGTCGACTTCAGAGCCGCATACGTGCGGAACTGGTCTGTGGACGAGGCCATCAAGATCGATCACCCCTTCTATCTCACCGAGCAGACGATGCCCGCGTTCTTGCGACGTGCTGGCTTCGACGTGCTTCGCACCGACTATGCCGCCGACCATCTCCATGTGAGCTACATCTGTCGCGGCGGCGATCCCGATCCCGGCGCGATACCAGACTCCGCGACGGTCGCTGAGATGTTTCGCGAGATCCGCTTCGTGCAAAACGCTCCGCGTCCATGACCCAGAGCGCTTCCTCCGACCTGGTGATGGCGATCGTGCCGGCTCGCGGCGGGTCGAAAGGTGTTCCGGACAAGAACCTTCGCGTGCTGGCTGGGCGCACGCTGCTGGATCGCACGGCCGACGCGGCACGGCGCTCGGGTGTGATCGATCGCGTGATCCTCAGCACCGACGCCGAGGCGATTGCCGCCGCCGGAAGAGCCGCTGGTCTCGAGGTGCCGTTCATGCGGCCGTCGGAGATCGCGCAGGACGACACGCCGATGCTGCCGGTCGTGCGTCACGCGATCGACGAGGTCGCGCGGGGCGGTTGGGATCCAGATCTGATCGTTCTCCTGCAGCCGACGTCGCCGTTGAGAAGACCCGAACACATCCGCGACGCCGTTGGTCTGTTGAGAAGCTCCGGCGCCGATTCGGTCGTCACCGTCGTCGAGATCCCCAAGCATCACTCCCCGGACTACGTGATGCGGATCGATGGCGGCCTGCTCACACCGTTTCTGCCCGAGGGCGCACGCGTGACACGACGGCAGGATGCGCGGACCGCGTATTCGCGCGACGGCACTGTATATGCGTTTCGACGCCGCACGCTCGAACGCTTTGGCAGCATCTACGGTGAGAACTGCCGGCCGCTCATCATCGATCCCAAGGACTCGCTGTCGATCGATTCACCCGCCGACTGGAGCGCCGCGGAACGCGTCCTCACCGAGCGGGAGCGGGACACGGAGAGGTTGGGCCGGGCGTGACGCGGTGGGCCAAGCTGTCGTACGCGTACGCCGCGCTGGTGGCCGTCGGCGTCGCCTACTTCCTCCTCGATCTGCCCATCCAGGTCAGCGACTGCTACGGGAACATGGTCAAGGCGGCGAAAGGAACCCTGTCCCAACTCGTCGCCAGCGAGTTCCATCAGCAGTCGTATCTGCGCCCGCTCGGGTGGGCGCAAATACGGATCCTGCTCGATCTGTCTCAGGGTCGCTACTTCGAATGGTTTCGCTGGTGGCACGCCGTTCAGATCGTGCTGCTGTTCGTGCTGTTTCTCCGCTTGGTCCGTCCCCGCACCCTCGCCAGCGCCGCAGTCGTACCCCTCGGAATGGCCGCACTTATCGGCATGCACACCTTCGCCGGGACGGTTCGCGAATCGATGCCAGTCAACATGTTCCTGATGGTGCTGATCTGCGCCTTTGCGGCCACTGATCTCGCGCTCGGTCCGCCCCGACTCTGGCGGTCGATCGCAGCGGCACTGCTCCTCGTGTTCGCGACGTTGAGCGTCGAAAGCGGGATTCTCGTTGCCGTCGTGTTCGTGGCCGCGTACCTGGTTGGCGCGCGCGGCGTCTCGCGCGTCGGCGTGGCGATGCAGGTGCTGCTGGTGATCGGCTATCTCGTCCTGCGTTTTGGGATTCTGCACATCGGATCACCCGGCCTCGAGGAGCGCACGTCGGGCTTCGGATTCTCGCGGCTCGACCCGAGCGCGCTGATTGAAAAGTTCGGAACACACCCGCTGCCGTTCTACGCCTACAACATCGCCTCGTCCTTGCTCTCGATCGTCGTGTCGGAGCCGCGTGAGGGTGTCTGGGTGGCGACCCGCGATTTTCTCCGCGGCGACACCCGTGTCTTCCAGGTCTTCAACATCGTTGCCTCCGCGCTCGGCAGCGCGCTCATCGTCCGCTACATCTGGCGCCGTCGGCGCGAGTGGCTCGCGCGTCGATTCGATCGCTCCGATCAGCTCGTGTTCATCTTCCTTGCGATGGCAGGCGCGAATGCCACCGTCAGCTTTGCGTATACCAAGGACATGATTCTCGCGACTGCGGGAGGGTTCTACGCCGCCGCGCTCACGGTTGCGGCGCGCGACTTCATCGAGTCGATGAGCGGTCTCTCACTGGCGCGTGCGATCGCGCCGATGCTGTTCCTCGTCCTGCTGTCGACGACGTGGGCGCTCCGCGCGGTGAATGCGCACATGGGCTTGCGCATCGCAGCGGTGAAGGTGCGGACGGAGTGGGCGTACGTCGACTCGTGGCTCAAGGAGAATCCGGAGGTGCTCAGCGAACCAGGAGCCGCCGAGATGAAGCGTCACCTCCAGGACGATGCCGTGAGGATTCATCCTCTTCGGCCGAAGCTGGCCGGGCGTTGGCTGGAGTGGTTCAATGACTGACACGCGTACGACCACGTTGCTGGCGGTGAGTGTGGCGACGCCGATCGTGCTCGCCACGGTCGCGGTGCTCGCGTTCAGCGGCCTGGAGATCGCCGGCCGCACGCCGTCGGCGATCGGACCTCCCCGCAACATCGCCGAAGCCGTGGGCATGGGCGCTCCTTCCGAGGTACTGCGCCTGCTCGATTTCGGCGACGATCCCAATCGCGTCCTGTCGGTGCGCCGCGAGATCATCTCCTCGACGATCACACGCGTCACCGCGCTGGAAGCGGCGATTTGGAGCCATCACCGCGAGATGATGGAACTGCTCGATCGCCGCGGGGCCATCGTCGATGGCGACACACGACAGCACCTGATCTGCTTGACCAAGGACGTCGGCGATGCGGACATCCTGGCGTACTTGTCAGGCGGTCGCGAGGTCGAGTGCGAGCAGGGTCGCGCGCTGGCGATGGTGGAGGAACGCTCGAGAAAGAGCGAGCAGGAACGCTAAGTGTGGAGCGGTCGGTTCGGTATCCGCATGAAGCCGCATTTCAGCCGGTAGGGCAGAACGTTGTGTTCCATCAGATGCGCCAGACGCTTCGTGTTGAACGTGCCGTCTTCATTCAAGAGCTGGTACCACGCGCCCATGATGTTCTGCGGCAGATCCGCGCTGTCGACGATGGTGAATCCCCACCGTTTGCCCACGCTGGCATCGAGCAGCCACGACAGCCCGATCATCACGTCGACGCCCAGCCCGGCGTACTGCTGCTTGACCAGCTTGAAATGCCGCGTCAGTTGAAGGACGGTTCGCCCGCTCTCCCATGGGCTCTCGCCTCCCTGTGTGAAGCGGGTCGGCACGTGCACCTGAATCGCCTGACTCGCGGGTCGCACATCATGTTCAGCGAGCGCGTCGATCAGCAGCGGGTAGCGCCCCAACATGGTCGCGAGCGGTTGGGCAGGTACGACCCAGACCGCGCCGACGCGTTCCCAGTCTCGCGTGTTGACCTGGTACTGTTGTTCGTAAGTGCCGAACTGAGTGTCGAGTTCTTCGTGCTTCTCCTGGAGATGTGCGGTCAGACGCGCGTGCCAGTCCGGCTTGCCACCCATGTACGCGGTCGTGATCGTGTCCGACAGCTGCTCGAGGAAGCAGTCACGATCGTGAGCGAAGGACGCCGGCACGCTGCCGAGCGTTTTCCCATGCGTGTCCCATCGCCATTTGAAGAACGTCCTGACCGGCGTTCGTTCGTCGAGCACCTGCAGGAACTCTTCTCCACTGCGGATGCCGCGCTGGTGTAGGACGCGCTCCACGTGCACGAGCTGCACGTCGGTGATGGCCATGCGCGAACGCTCGTACAGCGAGTAGCGCTCGTCCATCGATGTCAGGCGAGCTCCACGAGTGACGGGTGCGGCGACATGGACCACGCGGACCCCTTCAGGTGATCGAACACAGTGTGTCGGCAGCGAGCATACGATCATCGCGGACGTTCTCGCAAAAAATGACCTCCGACCCCATTTCACTGCGTGAGCTCGTTCCGCGCGCGGTGCGGCGCGGCCTTGCCTCCCAAATGGCGCGGCTCAAAGGGGCGCGTCTCGAACGCCAGCTCGCCCGGCTTGCCTCGGGGAGCGAGACGATCGTGGCCGGACCGTGGCTCGGCGAGGTCGGGTTCGAGCTGCTGTATTGGGTGCCGTTTCTTCGCTGGTTCACCGAGCGGTTTCGCGTCGACCCGCAGCGCATGCTGGTGGTGTCGCGCGGCGGCACGCAATCGTGGTATCAGCCGTTCGCATCTGCGTATCGCGACATCTTCGATCAGCTCACGCCAGCGGAGTATCGACTCAAGCACGATGAACGCGTCGCTGCCAACGGCGAGCAGAAGCAGCGCAAGGTGCTCGCGTTCGAGCACGACCTGCTGCGGGAGTTGACGCGCGACATCCGCAGCCGCACGATGCTGCATCCGTCGACGATGTACGAGCTGTTCAATCCGTTCTGGTGGATGCACACCGACGACCAGTGGGTCCTGAACTACGTTCGCTATCGCCGGCTGGAGGCCGGTGCGGCGAACATCGATCTGCCGACGCAGCCCTATACCGCGGTGAAGTTCTATTTCAACGACTGCTTTCCGCCGACCGACGAGAACCGGGCGTTCGTGCGGCGCACGGTCGAACAGCTCGCCGGGCGAGGTCCGGTCGTGTCATTGACCACGGGCCTGCAGCTCGACGATCACGGCGGAATCGACGCCGCCGCGTTCGGCGTTCAACCCTTTCCAGCCGACGTGCCCCCGCGCGACAACCTCGCCCTGCAGACCGCGATTGTCGCCCGCGCCTCCTCGTTCGTCGGCACCTACGGTGGTTTTTCGTATCTCGCGCCGTTCCTCGGCATCCGTTCGATCGCCTACTATGGTGACCCGGACGGCTTCTCGCGCCGCCACCTGCTGATGGTGCGCTCGGCGCTCCACACGCTCGGGGCTGACGATCTGCTGGATGTGCAGCCTTCGTGTCGATCCACGGCAGATGATCTCAAAGGCTGATCAACCGACTCCATGAGCATCCAGACCATTCTCGTCACCGGCGGTGCGGGCTACATCGGCTCGCATCTCGTCGACGCCCTCGTCGCCCGCGAGTATCGCGTCACCGTTCTCGACAACCTCGAGCCGCAGGTCCATCGCTCGGGCAACTGGCCGTCGTATGCCAACGCCAAGGCGCGCTACGTGCGCGGCGACGTTCGCGATCGCGCGGTGTTCGAGCCGCTCGTCCTCGCCTCGGACGCGGTCGTGCACTTTGGAGCGGCGGTGAGCGTCGGCCAGAGCATGTATCAGGTGGATCGCTACGTCGATGTCAACACGCGCGGCACGGCGCTGCTGCTCGACATCCTCGTCAACGCGAAGCACCACGTCGAAAAGGTGCTCGTCGCCTCGTCGATCGGTGTCTACGGTGAAGGCGCCTATCGCTGCGCTGTGCACGGTGCGGTGGCGCCGCCGATCCGACCCGAATCGCAGCTGGCGGCACGCGACTGGGAGCAGCGGTGTCCCGTGTGCGGCGAGCACGTCGCCTCGATTCCAACGCCCGAGGACAAGGCGCTCTATCGCGACAACATCTACTCGATGACGAAGTATCACCAGGAGGAGATGGTCCTCCTGATCGGCAAGACCTACGGCATTCCGTCGGTCGCGCCGCGCTTCTTCAACGTCTACGGTCCGCGTCAGAGCTTGAGCAATCCGTACGCGGGCGTGGCCGCGATCTGGTTGAGCCGTCTGCTCAACGATCGTCAGCCGATCGTGTTCGAGGACGGCGGGCAGCTTCGCGATTTCGTGTCGATTCACGACGTGGTCGACTGCCTGGTGCTGATGCTGGAGACGCCGGGTGCGGACTATCTGCCCGTCAACGTCGGATCCGGCGACACGGTGACGATCCTCGAGATCGCCAGGACGTTGAACCATATCTTGGGCAAGTCGATCGAGCCGCAGATCACGCAGACCGGGCGCAAGTTCGACATCCGGCACAACACCGCCGACATCACGCGCGCCCGCACCACGCTCGGCTATCGCCCGAAGATCAGCCTGGCCGACGGCATGGCGGAACTCGTCGAATGGGCCAAGACGACGCCGGATGTGGCAAACGACTTCTTCGACAAGGCGCTCGACGAGCTGCAGCAGAAGGGACTGCTCGTCAAATCGTGATCGTCTCGTTCGATCAGCTGGTCGAGTACCGCGGCGCGGTGGCGATGGTCGACGGTGCATTCGATCCGCTGCATCGTGGCCACATCGAGTACTTCAAGGCCGCGAGTGCGCTCGATGTGCCGCTCCTCTGTAACGTGGCTTCGGATCGCTACGTGCGCTCGAAGCATCCACCGCTGCTGCCCGAGCAGGATCGCGCCATGATCGTCGACGCGATCCGCTACATCGCCTATACGCACGTCAACCAGTTCGACACCGAAACCGTGCTGCGTCAGCTCAGGCCGCGCTATTACGTGAAGGGGCGCGACTGGGTGGGACGGCTGCCGCCGGAGCAGGTCAGCATCTGCGGCGAGCATGGCATCGAGATCGTCTATCTCGACACGGTTCTGGATTCGTCCAGTCGCATTCTTCAGCAGTTCTCCATGGAGCCGCGCACTCACCGATGAACATCACCGAGTTCGAAGCCGCCGTCTTCGCGCAGAAGCCGACCGGGCAGCAGCATTACGACGAGACCTACTGGCTGGGCGAGTGGCGCGCCGACGACAACAACTACTCGCTGGAGACGCGTCGTCGAATCGAGGCCAAGAACCCGCAGCTGATCAAAGACGTGTTCCAGCCGACGCGCGTCATCGATCTCGGTTGCGGCCCCGGCGCGCTGATGCACCTGCTGCACGAGATCGGCGTCGAGGCCGACGGCATCGATTACAACGAGATGAGCCTCCAGTTGGCGACACCGGAAGTCCGGGATCACATCGCGATCGGTGATGCGACCGACACCTCGATCAAAGAGGACGGCTCGTACGACCTCGTCATCTGCCGCGAAGTGCTGGAGCATCTCACCGTACTCGAGGTGAAGAAGGCGGTCGCGAACATGGTGCGCCTGACCTCGAAGTTCATCTACGTCACCACACGGTTCCACCCGAACCCGCCGACGCTGCTCGACTTCAACACCAGCGACGATCTGGACCCCTCGCACATCACGCTGCTGAACAAGGACATGCTGCGGCTGATGTTCGTGCTCGAAGGCTGCCGCTCGCGGCCCGACCTCGAGGCGAGGATGGATTGGGGCAAGAAGGGACGCGTGCTCGTGCTCGAGAAGCAGGCGTGACCCTCGAAGGGGTGGGTCTTCCTGGGCCTGAGCGAAGTCGAGGGCAGACCCGCGGTCTGTGGAGATGGCTGTCCTACGCGTATGGCGCGCTGGTCGCCGCCGGCATCGGCTACTTTCTGTGGGATGTGCCGGTGCAGGTGAGCGACAGCTACGGCAACATCGTCACCGCGTCGCAGGGCACGCTTGGCTCGCTCGTGTCGAGTGAGTTTCATCAACGCGCCTACCTTCGCCCCTTTCTCTGGGGTTTGATTCGCGTCGTTCTCGATCTCTCTCGCGGCCACTACTTCGAGTGGTTTCGTGGCTGGCACATTGCGCAGATCGCCGTGTTGATTGTGTTGTTTCTGCGCCTCGTCCGTCCGAGTACCTGGTCGGGCGCGGCGGCCGTTCCGATCGGCCTCGCCGCTCTGATCGGCATGCATACGTTTGCCGGCACGGTGGAGGAAGCCTTTCCGATCAACACCTTCATGACCGTGCTCATCTGCGCTTTTGCGGCGGCGGATCTCGCTGTCAGTCCTCCGCGGCTCTGGAAAGACATCGCGGCCGCGTTGCTGTTCGTGTTCGCGGCGCTGACAGTTGAGAGCGGACTTCTCGTTGCCGTCGTGTTCGTGGCGGCGTATCTGTTCGGCGCGCACGGCGTCTCTCGCGCCGGTATCGGTGTTCAGGTTGCATTGGTCGCGGCGTACTTCGTCCTGCGGTTCGGCATCCTGCACGTCGGCTCGCCCGGACTTGAAGAACGACAATCGGGATTCGGGTTCTCGAGCCTCAGCCCCGGCGACCTGGTCGCGCGATTCGGTGCCAATCCGCTGCCGTTCTACGCCTACAACGTCGTGTCCTCGTGGCTGACGGTGTTCCTGTCGGAGCCGCGCGGCGGGACGTGGGGATTCACGCGTGATCTGCTGCATGGTGAGCCCTCACCGGCGGCATTCGTCAACGTGATCGCATCGATGTTGGGATCTTTCGTGCTCGGCCTCTACGCGTGGCGCCGTCGAAGCGACTGGCTCGCGCGTCGATTCAATCGCGCCGATCAACTCGTGCTCCTCTTCATCGTCGTCGCCGCGGCGAACGCGGTGTTGAGTTATGGCTACACGAAGGATGTCATTCTGAGTCCCGCCGGTGCGTTCTTCGCGGTGGCGCTGGCCGTGGCCTCGCAGCATTTCCTCGAGTCGATCGGCCACATGCCGTCACGCCAAGCCGCAGCTGCGATCGCGATGTTGGCGGTGCTGTCCACAGCGTGGTCGTTCCGCGCCATCGGCGCGCATCTTGGTCTGCGTGCGTCGGCGGCCACTCTCCGCGGCGAATGGGCGTATGTCGATCTCTGGCTCGAGCGGAAGAGTCAGGTCCCGACCGATCCATTCGCGCTGGCCCTCAAACGCCGTCTCGAAGACGATGCGGT
>Ga0075433_10003368_pt1 | contig 12353 bp, 12 predicted proteins | sample RhiMethybrSRZTD2_FD_75299 | JGI IMG/M metagenome (GOLD analysis project Ga0075433, IMG submission 75299) | Populus rhizosphere microbial communities from Tennessee, USA - Rhizosphere MetaG P. TD hybrid SRZTD2 | ecosystem: Host-associated > Plants > Roots > Rhizosphere > Soil | place: USA... | reverse complement strand
ATTTCGTCTTCTATCTCTTCGCGCCGCTGTTTTTCGCTTCGATGGGGTTTCGCGTCGACTTCGCGGCGAATTTCGACGCGCCGCTGGTTCTCGGCATGATCGCGATCGCCTGCGCCGGGAAAAGCGTGGGCGCCGCCGCCGGCGCGCTCGCAGGCGGCCTCGCGCGCCGCGAGGTCGTCTCCGTCGGCTTCGGGCTGATGCCGACGGGCGCGATGGGACTCATCTTAGCCTTCCTCGCGCTGGAAAACGGGCTCATCAAAGAGAACGTGTTCGTCGGACTGACCGCGGTCGCGATCGTCACCTCGTGGCTCAGCGGCCCGCTGCTGCAATGGTCGCGGTCGAGCGACCGAATAGCGGCCGCGAGCCGTGCGGCCGAGCGATCTAACGTCGAGTGATCTCGCGCACCGCGCCGCGGATCAGGCGAGCGCCGCGCGCGAAAGGATAATCGTGCGGGATGTGAATGAACCCGTAGCGGACTTTTTTGCCGCGGAGCTTGAGATGATCGAGGATCACGTACATCGAGTAGTTGCAGACGTAGTCGCCCGCGCTGCGCGATGGCTCCGCGCGCTTCCCGAGTCCGGAGACTGTTAACGTCGTCCTGAGCGCCTTCGCCCCGCCGCGGACGATCGCCCTGCCCTTCTCTTCTTTATTGTTGCGCCTCACATTCACCGCGCGCCGCTCGACCCTGAGCTTCGTTCCCGTCGAGCACTGGCCGAGGCCGAGGATCACATCGGGACGATGCTTCGCGATCGCGGCGGTGAACTGAGTTTTATTGAAGCGGACCGGGAAGACGATCTTCTTAAGATTCGCCGAGCGCGGAAGCTTTGTGACGATACGGTGGGTGATGTTCGATTTGAATTGCTTGTACGGACCGAAGCCGTAGAGAAGGACACGCATCATAAATGTAGGGGCGGGTTTAAAACCCGCCCCTACAAATTTGCTTCTGCATTTCTGCGACGCCGCCTAGTCTTTCCCCGCCGTCTTGAATTCGACCGGCGCGCTTTCCGCCGCCGACGGCTCGACGTAGATCTGCGCCCCGGATTTCTTGAACTGCTCGGACTTCTCTTTCATGCCGGCTTCCAACGCGGCCGCTTCCTCGATGCCCTTCTGCGCGGCATAGTCGCGCACGTCCTGCGTGATCTTCATCGAGCAGAAATGCGGCCCGCACATGGAACAGAAGTGCGCGAGCTTGGCGCCTTCGGCGGGAAGCGTCTCGTCGTGGAAGGCGCGCGCCGTGTCCGGGTCGAGGCTCAAGTTGAACTGATCCTCCCAGCGGAACTCGAAGCGCGCGCGCGAGAGCGCGTCGTCGCGCGCCTGCGCGCCGGGGTGGCCCTTCGCCAGGTCCGCGGCATGCGCCGCGATCTTATAGGCGATCACGCCGTCCTTCACGTCCTTTTTGTCCGGCAGGCCCAAATGCTCCTTCGGCGTCACGTAGCAGAGCATCGCGGTTCCGTACCAGCCGATCATCGCCGCGCCGATCGCGCTCGTGATGTGATCGTAGCCGGGCGCGATGTCGGTCGTGAGCGGTCCGAGGGTGTAGAACGGCGCCTCGTGGCAGAGCTCGAGCTGCTTCGTCATGTTTTCATGAATCAGGTGCATCGGCACATGGCCCGGCCCTTCGATCATCACCTGCACGTCGTGCTTCCACGCGATCTTGGTGAGCTCGCCCAGCGTCGCCAGCTCGCCGAACTGCGCTTCGTCGTTGGCGTCGGCGATCGAGCCGGGGCGCAGGCCGTCGCCCAGCGAATACGAGACGTCGTAGGCCTTCATGATCTCGCAGATCTCTTCGAAATGGGTGTAGAGAAAATTTTCCTTGTGATGCGCGAGGCACCATTTGGCGAGGATCGAGCCGCCGCGCGAGACGATGCCGGTCACGCGCTTGGCCGTGAGCGGGATGTAGCGCAGCAAAACGCCCGCGTGGATCGTGAAATAATCCACGCCCTGCTCCGCCTGCTCGATCAGCGTATCGCGGTAAATCTCCCAGGTGAGCTCCTCGGCCTTGCCGTTCACCTTCTCCAGCGCCTGATAGATCGGCACGGTGCCGATCGGCACCGGCGAGTTGCGGAGGATCCACTCGCGCGTCTCGTGGATGTTGTCGCCGGTCGAGAGGTCCATCACCGTGTCCGAGCCCCAGCGGATCGCCCAGATCATCTTCTCGACCTCTTCCTCGACCGATGAGGCGACGGCGGAGTTGCCGATGTTGGCGTTGATCTTGACGAGGAAGTTGCGGCCGATGATCATCGGCTCGCTCTCGGGATGGTTCACGTTCGCGGGGATGATGGCGCGGCCGCGGGCGACCTCGTCGCGCACGAACTCCGACGTCACGAGCTTTGGGATCGACGCGCCGAAGCTGTTGCCGTGCGCGCCGTTGCCGTTCGAAAGCGCCGCCTCGCGGCCGATATTCTCGCGAATCGCGATGTACTCCATCTCGGGCGTGACGACGCCCTTCTTCGCGTAGTGCATCTGCGAGACGTTGCGTCCGGCTTTCGCGCGCAGCACCGGGCGGCGCGAGGCCTCGGGAAAACGCTCCGTGCCGTTGCTGCCGTTGTGGCGGTAATGGCCGGCGATCTCTTCCGTGTCGCCGCGCGAGTTGATCCACTCGGCGCGCAGGGCGGCTAGCCCTTTGCGAAGATCGATTTTCGTATTCGGATCGGTGTAGGGGCCGGAGGTGTCGTAGACCGTCATCGGCGGATTCTCCTGCCTATGGCCGTTCGACGCGAAGCCCTCTCGCGTGGCCGAGACGGCGATCTCGCGCATCGCCACGCGCACGTCGGCGCGGCGGCTTCCGATGTAAACCTTGTGCGACGCGGGCAGCGGCGCGGTCGTGATAATCTCCGCGTCGGTCTTTTTGTTTTTTCCGTTCGAACTCGACATGATGACCTCCTTGGAAGCTCGGCCTCGATGTTGATCTGAACCAATAAAAAAACCGCATCCGACTCGCCACCCACCGGTGGCCAGGGAATACGGTTTAAGTTCGTCCCCAAAAAACAGGGACCGTGACTCTCACGCTTCCCTACGCCGGTGTAACCCGGATCAGGTTCAGAGGGTTGCCCGATGACCTCGAGCTCTCAGTCCGTTGCGACGGACACCCCTAGCAGTTGACTCACCCCTAACAAATGGGTCCGGCGGAGTCAAATCCAACCGCGGCGCTAGTCTTGCCGATAGCGGTCGACCGCTTCGTCGTACAGCTCTTCCTTACCCTTCTCTTCCAATTTTCGCGAGCGCTCGGTCAAGACCTTTTTATCTTCGACGAAGTCCTGCCGCGAGAAGCCCAGATTGCCGGGATGAAGCCCGGTGTCCATGCGTATCGCGTCGCATGGGCAGGCTTCGACGCAAAAGCCGCAGTAGATGCAGCGCAGTGTATCGATTTCGTAGCGGACGGGAAACTTCTCCACCGGATTCTCCGGATACTCGCCGGCTTCGATGTAAATGCATTCCGCCGGGCAGGCCGTGGAGCAGAGAAAACAGGCGGTGCAGTGAACGCTGCCGTCGTCTTTGAGCGTAAGGCGATGGCGGCCGCGGAAGGTGTCGGGATAGGCGATGCGCTCTTCCGGATACTGTACCGTGATGGCGGCCGATTTATTTTTTGCCAGGCCGAAAAGGTGCAGCGTATGGATCGCGAGGTTCCGCCAGAAGTGATAGCCCGTGACGAAAAGACCACGGATTATCTCGGGGAAGTAGAGTCTCTCCCAGAGACTCATATGCTCGATTCTCTGCATTGAACGAAGCTGACTTTTGCGGAATTCTTATTAATTTATAATGGATTCCAGCGCCTTGTTCAAGGAAAGTCTCGCCCTACTCGCTGTCGTATTGAAGGATCGAAAAGGCCCGGCAATTGAGCTTTTGCCGCCCTTTTAAAAAGGCGAGCTCGATGACGAACGCGCACTCCACGACCTCCGCTCCGAGACCGCAAACCAGCTCGCAGGCGGCCGAAGCGGTGCCGCCGGTCGCGAGTAGGTCGTCCACGACGAGGACGCGTGCCCCTGGCCTCACGGCGTCGCTATGGATCTCTAGCGAATCGGAGCCGTATTCGAGCTGGTAGCTCGCCCGGCGCGTTTCGTAGGGCAGCTTGCCCGGCTTGCGCACGATGCAGAAGCCCGCGCCCAGGCGGTATGCCAGCGCGGCCCCGATGATGAAACCGCGCGACTCGATGCCGAGGACGGCCTCGATCTTCTGATCGCGGTAGCGTTCGGCGAAAATGTCGATCGTCTTGTGGAACAGCGGGCCGTTACCCAGCAGCGGGGTGATGTCCTTGAAGATGATCCCCTTCTTGGGGAAATCAGGGATGTCGCGGATCGCCCGGCTCAAGTCGGAAAATTTCTCGTCCATCGCATGGAGGTATCATAGAACGATGCGCCTCGGCAAATCACCGCAGTGCAGGTTTGAAACCCGCGACGGCATCAGCGGCCCCACACCTGTCGCGCCGTCTCGACAACCAATTCCAATTTTCTCTTCTGATCGTCGGGGGTGATCAGATTGCCGATCACGTCCGAGGCGAAGCCGCACTGCGGGCTCGCCGCTAATTGATCGACCGGGATATAGCGGCTCGCCTCGTCGATGCGCTTCTTGAGATCGTCGATCTTTTCGAGCTGGGGCACCTTCGTGCTCACGAGCCCCAGGACGACGACCTTCCCTTTCGGCACGAAGCGGAGCGGCTCGAAGCTGCCGGCGCGCGGGCTGTCGTATTCGAGCAGGAATCGGTCGTGGTTGAGGCCGTTCAAGAGCTTCTCGGCGATCGGATCGTAAGTCCCCTCGCGGTGCCACATGCTCCGCTGGTTGCCGCGGCAGATGTGAATGCCGAAGGTCACGCCGTCGAAGCCGTGGATCACCTCGTTGTCCGCCTTGATCGAGCGCGCGAAGTTCTCCATCGGGTCTTCGCCGCGCGCGCGCATCGCGTCGAGCGAGGGTTTATCGACGTACGCGGTGTAGCCGGGCGCGTCGATTTGAATATAGCCGCAGCCCGCGTCGACGAGGGCTCGAATGATCTCGCGCTGGATGCGCACGACATCCGCCATGAAGTCGTCCATGGTCGGGTAGACCTGCTTGGAGGCTTGATGATCGAAGCGCTGGGAAATCCGGTCGGGGCCGATGAGCGTGACCTTCGCGGGTTTCTTCGCGACGGCTTTCACGAAGCGATACTCCTCGAGCGGCAGGTTCTCCGCCAGCCGAATCTTCTCCACAACCGGCCGGCGCTGCGACACTGCCGTCGCCTTCTTCTCGCCGGCGGAAAACTCCCAGCGCCGGAGCGGCGCCGCGCCTTCGACGCGCGCTTCGTAAAATTTGATATCGGCCTTCTCGGCGTCGAAGCCGGCGACCGACGCGCCGAAGCTGTCCTGGAAGTTGAGCCGGCGCATCTCGCCGTCGGTGATCACATCGAGGCCGGCGGACTCCTGCAGCGCGACCGCTTCGCGGACCGCGCGCTCCTCGGCGGTCCGCAGCTCTTCCGGGCCGGTCTTGCCCTCGTCGGCGCGCTCGCGCGCGCTTTTGAGATAGTCCGGACGCAGCAGGCTGCCGACGACGTCGGTACGGATTTTTTTGAGATCGCTCATAGCTGAGAGTTAGGCGAGGAACGCGGCAATGTCAACGATCGAGGCGTTTACACACCCGCACCTCAATCCTCTTCTTCAGGCATGGGCCACGGCGAGGGATGAATAGAATTTACCGGACCGCCGCCGAGCAGCAGTGCTCGGTGTTGTCAGGCTCGAATCTTTGGGCGCGGAGGTAATTCAGCGGATTTTCCGCGACGTTGTCTTTGCGGATCTCGAAGTGGAGATGCGGCGCGGTCGCGCGCCCGGTGCTGCCGACCTCGGCGATGGTATCGCCCAGGTTGACGGTGTCCCCTTCCTTCACCTTGTTCTTCCGATTATGCGCGTAGACCGACATGAGGTTGCCGCCGTGGCGCACGATGACGAGGTTGCCGTAGCCGCGGAGCTGGTCGCTGTAGATCACCTCCCCGCTCTCCACGACGCGCACCGGCGTGCCTTCGGCGGCGGCGATATCGATGCCGTCGTGGAAGGCGTCGCCGCGCCCGCCGAAGGCCGAAGTGACGGTGCCGGCGATCGGCCAATCGAGCGTCCCGTTCCCCGGCGTGGGAAAATTCAGCGTCGAGCGCGGCTTCAGCGACACGGACGCGGGCGTGATGATCTCGACCGGCAGCTGGCGCGGCGCGCCGGGAATGAATATTTTCTGGCCGACGCTGATCTGGTTGGGATCATCGATGCGGTTGATGCGCGCCAGCTCCTGGTAGGCGAGATCGTAGGCCTTGCCGATGCGGTAGAGGTTCTCGCCGCGCTTGACGACGTGATAGATGCCGGGCCCTGAAGGTGCCGCTGGAGAAGGCTTAAAAACGGAGCAGGAAGAAATAAATAAAAATAAAAATAGAAAAGAGAAGACAGCGGCGGTGGGCGTCAGTCGGCCCAACCGTATTTCCCCCAGAGCTTGACGAAACGGCACTCGCCCAGATTTTCTTCGTCGAAGCCCGATTCGGTCCGCCGGATACGCTTCAGCACCTGCGACTCCTCGTTGCCGAGCGGAATCACCAGCCGGCCGCCGACGCCGAGCTGATCAAGGAGCGGCTTGGGGATGCCCGGCGCGCCGGCGGTGACGATTATGGCGTCGTACGGCGCGTGATCGGACCAGCCGATCGTGCCGTCGCCAACGTGCAGTGCCACGTTATAGTAGTCGAGCTCGTCGAGCACGGCGCGGGCGCGGGCCGACAGCGGCCGGATTTTTTCGATCGAAAATACCTGCGCCGCGATCAGGCCGAGGACGGCGGTCTGATAACCCGAGCCGGTGCCGACCTCCAGCACCTTCTCGTTGCCCTTCAGCTCCAGCGCCTCGGTCATGAGGCCGACCATGTACGGCTGGGAGATCGTCTGCTTCTCGCCGATCGGCAGCGGCCCGTCGTCATAGGCGCGGCTCGCGAGCGCCGACTCGACGAAGAATTCTCGCGGGACCTTGCGCATGGCATCGGCGACGCGCGCATCCTTGACGCCGCGACCGATGACCTGGTCCTGGATCATTTTTTCCCGGGCGCGGATGTGGGTGGACGGGCTTCGCTCCGAAGGCATGAATGTGTTTGGAGAAAATGGTCGGGGCGACCGGATTTGAACCGGTGACCTCACGCACCCCAAGCGTGCGCGCTACCAGACTGCGCCACGCCCCGATCGCGATTGAGTTTGATAGGTCTTTTTAACACTTCGAGGGGGGAGAAAGCAATTGAGTCGGTGAGTCTACGTCGACGACAAAGATGGCTTTCCTTAGTGATCAGGGGATATGCCCTTAATCACCTGTTCGATTTCGTCCGTCGATGAAATACCCTTATCAATTGCCAGAAACGAAATCAGGGTCAATGGCAGTCGTGCTTTACCGGCTGCGAAGACTTTGTGGTGCCCATCAAGCAAATAATGAGCTAAACACGCGTGTGACGAGATAGGCGGATCACCCGTGTAAACGGCCTTCTCTTTTGTCACTCACTTCCCCTGCGGCAGCGGCAACTGCAACAGCAATCCTCCGCTGGTGCCTTCGACCATGGGGCGCCGGCCGTCCCACTTGTCGATCGCTTTTTGGGTGATCTCCAGACTGCGCCATTTCAGCAGGACGTCGGACAAGGATTTGGTGAGAATTTCATTGGATCTCGCCTCGCCTTCCGCCGCGGCGACGCGTTTCTTCGCCTCCGCCTGGGCCTGCCGAAGCTCGTTCTCGGCGCGGATCGCGTCCTGCGTGGCGCGGATTTTCGCGTTCAGGGCCTCGACGACACCCTGCGGCAGGCGCGGCGCGCCGATGAAGCCGAACTGCTCGATATGCACGCCGAAAACTCCGACTTCCTTGTTGATCCGGTCGCGAATCAATTTCAGGAATTCTTCCTTCTTAGGCCCGTAGATGTCGTCGACGGCGTACTGCGAGCCCACCTCGTTGAAATGATCGCGCGCAACGTTGCGCAGGAAACCGTGAGTGAACGTCCCCAGGTCGTCGCTCCGGAACTTCACGTAAAAGTGCGGCACCATTTTCGAGTCGAGCTGATAGGAGAGCGAGATGTCGCCGGCGATGATCAAGCCCTCTTTCGAGTTGAAGGTGATCTCCTCGTTGACGTTCCGCCCCTCGTGCACGCTCTGCGTCCAGACGGCGGTCTGCACGTACACGGGGTAATGAAAGACTTTCGTCGTGATGCGGTTGAAAAAAACCACTCCGGTCACGAGCGGGAAATCTTCGACGCCGCGTTGATGGCCGAAGTAATTGACCTTGATGCCGACCTCGCCGGGGCCGATGACCGTGTAGCCGACGATGCTGAAGATAATGATGAGCGCGAGCGCCGCGACGGCGGCTTTCAGCATGCCTTTAAAATCCATGCCTTCCCTCCTGATCGGATTAAATGTCAACCATCGGCCAGCCGTTGCCATAGATACACGCTACGGTGCGATCGACGAAGCAGGTTAGCGACAGCCTATAACTCAGGTAGGCGAAAGCAGTCAAGCGCGGAACGATGAAGAGCTAGGACAGCATCTTCTTCAGCGCTTCGATGTCTTTTTTGACTTTGGCGAGGGCGTTTTTATAGGCGGCGTCGGGTAGCGAGAGCCTAAGCTGCTTGCGTTCTTCTTTTTTGTTCTCTTTGAGCTTCTTGCGCGCGCCTTCGATCGTGAAGTTTTCGCTGTAAAGCAGCCGCTTGATTTCCAGCAAAAGCTCGACGTCGCGCTTCTTATACAGGCGATGGCGCGACGGCGCCTTGCCCGGCTTCAGGAGATCGAACTCGGTCTCCCAGAAGCGGAGCACGTAGGGCTTGACGCCCAGGATTTTGCTCACCTCTCCGATCTTGAAGTAAAGCTTGTCGGGAATCCGGAGAGCCATGGGCAGACGATGCTACGTGGACGAGGCGCCCGTGTTGAGGCTCTTTTTTAAAATCTGGCTGGGTTTGAACGTGAGGACCTTGCGCCCGGCGATGATGATCTCATCGCCGGTCTGCGGGTTGCGTCCCTTGCGCGGACGCTTGGTGTTGACGACGAAATTGCCGAAGCCGGAGACTTTGACCTTCTCGCCCTTTTCCAGGCAGCCCTTGATGATCTCGAACGTGGCTTCCACCACGTCGGTCGCGTCTTTCTTCGAGAAGCCCACCTTCTCGTAGATGCGGGCGATGATTTCAGCCTTGGTCATCTTCCGACCTCTCCTTCCGGGCCGCTCGCTCAATGCGTTATTTCAGCCCCTCAACTGCGCGCCGAACGTCTCGCCGAGGCGCGCCACCAGTTCGCCGTGAAGTGCCTGAACCTCCGCGTCCGTCAGAGTGCGGTCGTCCGCTCGATACGAAATCGAGTAAGCGAGGCTCTTTTTGCCTTCTGGAATCGACGCGCCGCGGTATTGGTCGAACACCTCCACGTCTTCAATGAGGGCGTTCCTGAGATCTTTGATCCAGTCGATAATCCGTTGAGCCGGGAAGTTTTCGTCGACGATCATCGCTAGGTCCCGCTCGACGGACGGAAATCTCGGAAGGGAACGAACCGTTAACTTAGGCGAAAGATACTGAAGCAGTTTTTCAAAGTCAAGTTCCAATACCAGGCAGCGCGGCAGCGAAAGCTCCTCGGCCACACCGGGATGGAGCTCGCCGATATAGCCGAGATTGGCGCCGGCCGCCTCGAGCCGGGCGGCGCGGCCGGGATGCAGGAACGGGGGCGGGTTCGCCGCGCTCCAGCCCCACTCGGCGCCGCCGCGCTCCAGGATGCCCTCGACCAGCCCCTTGGCGTCGAGGAAGCCGAACAGCGCCTCCTCGGCGCGCAGCCCCAGACGGCTCCTTCTGCCGTAGAGCAAGGCAGCCAGATGCTGGCGCTCGGTTGGGTTGTTTTCGCCGTCGAGAAAAAAAACCTTATTGAGGGCAAATGCCGCGAAGCCTTCGGCGCGCTGCGCGAGATTGACTTTCAGATCTTCGAGCAGGCCGGGAACGAGGCTGAGACGCATCTCGGCGCTCTCCTGCACGAGAGGGTTCAATACAGGAACGGGTTTCCCACCGGCGAGCAGGCCCGGAAAGCGTTGATTCAGCTCGGCCGAGGTAAACGGCAGATGGATCGCCTCGACCAAGCCTTCCCCGACAAGATAGGAGCGGATGCCGCGCTCGGCGCGGAGCCGCGCGTCGGGCTTGCCGCCGAGCCGCGCCCGCGGCAGCGTCGAGGGAATCTTGTCGTAGCCGTGGAGCCGGGCCAACTCCTCGACGAGATCCGCCTCGCGCGTGAGGTCGCTCCGGTAGCTCGGCGGCGTGATCTTGAATGCGGTTTTGCCCGCCTGCACCTTGCAGCCGAGCGCTTTGAAGCTCTTCTCAATCTCCGCCGGCTTGATCTCGATGCCGATAAGCTCCGCGACACGCTCCTGCCTGAGCGCGATCGCCGCCGGCTCGGCCGGCCGCGGATAGCGGTCGATCACGCCCCCGAGCGGCCGGCCGCCGGCAACCTCGCCCAGGAGAGCGAGCGCGCGCTCGAGCGCCGCGACCGTCCCGTCGGGGTCGACGCCGCGCTCGAAGCGATGCGAGGCCTCACTGTGAAGGCCGAGACGCTTGGCCGCGCGGCGGATCGTCGCCGGGTCGAAATGCGCGCTCTCCAGCAGCACCGCGCGGGTGCCCGAGTGAACCTCCGAATTGCGCCCGCCCATGATGCCGGCAAGCGCGACCGGCACATCGCCGTCGCAGATGAGCAGATCGTCGGGAGCGAGCCTGCGCTCGATTACGTCCAGGGTTTCGAACGTGGCCGTGTCTTTCGCCTGGCGCACCACGATGCGCTTGGCGGCGAGCCGGTCGAGATCGAAGGCATGCAGCGGCTGGCCGGTCTCGACCATGACGTAGTTGGTTATGTCGACGACGTTGTTGATCGCACGGATACCGGCCGCCTCGAGGCGAAACCGCAGCCATTCGGGGGAAGGCCCGAGCTCGATCGCTTCAACGGCCTGAGCCGAATAGCGGCGGCACGAGCGCGGGCTTTGAATGTCGACCTTGACGGGCGACGGGGTGCTGGATTTTTGCGCGGGCGATTTGCGCGCCGGCAGGTTCAACCGCCCCGCCTTCAGAGCCGCTACCTCGCGCGCGATGCCGATGACGCCGAGACAGTCGCCGCGGTTCGGCGTGACGCCGAGCTCGAAGATCCAGTCCTCGCTGCCGTCCGGCGCGCGCGCCGGCGCGAGCGATTCGACCTCGAGGCCGGCCATCGTAAGCGTCTCGGCGAGCTTTTCGGGAGCGTCGCGCAGATCGACGAACTTCTTCAGCCAGTTGAGCGTGAGCTTCATGGTCAAAAAGAGGGAAACTGGCGCAGAAAGCGCAGATCGTTCTGGAAGAAGAGGCGAATGTCTTCGACGCCGTATTTGAGCATGGCGATTCTTTCGACCCCCATGCCGAAGGCGAAGCCGGAAAACTTCTCGGGATCGTAGCCGACGAAGCGAAAAACCTGCGGGTCGATCATGCCGGAGCCCAGAATCTCCAGCCAGCCGGTGCCCTTGCAGACGCGGCACGGCTGCGAATCGCGCAGCGCGCCCTTGCCGTCGCAGATGACGCAGCCGATGTCGACTTCGGCGCTCGGCTCGGTGAATGGGAAAAAGCTCGGGCGAAAGCGCACGCGCGACTCGGCGCTGAAGATCTGGCGCAAGAGATGCGTGAGGACGCCCTTCAGGTCCGTGAAGGCGATGCCGCGATCGACCATGAAGCCCTCGACCTGATGGAACATCGGCGAGTGCGTCGCGTCGTCGTCGTGGCGATAGACCGCGCCGGGAACGATGATCTGGAGCGGCGGCTTGCGGCTCTCCATGACGCGTATCTGCACCGGCGACGTGTGCGTGCGAAGCAGCCGCTCGGCGCCGACGAAGAAGGTATCCTGCATGTCGCGCGCCGGGTGGTCCTTGGGCATGTTGAGCGCTTCGAAGTTGTGGTAGTCGTCCTCGATGTCGGGGCCGCGGGCGATCTCGAAGCCCATGCCGTGAAACACGTCGATGATCTCGTCCATCACGAGCGTCAGCGGGTGAACGCGTCCGCGCTCGCGCCGGCTGCCGGGAAGCGTGATGTCGATGCGCTCTTCGGCGAGCGCCTTGACCCGTTTGTCCGCCTTGAGCGATTGAAGACAGGCGTCGATGCGCTCCTCGATGAAGCCGCGCAGCCGGTTGAGCTCTTCGCCGCGCTGGGGACGCTCCTCCGGCGCGATGTCCTTGAGGCCGCGGAGGAGCCCCGTGACCATGCCCTTTCTTCCGAGATACTCGACGCGCAGCTGTTCGATCTCGGCCTCGGAGGACGATCGCCCAAGACGCTCGGCGATCTCCTCTTGGAGGCGATCCAGCGATTCGTTCATGGGAGCGGGCGGAATTTAAGTCGTCAGATGGGACTTGGCGAGCTCGGCAAT
>Ga0075433_10003366_pt1 | contig 12356 bp, 12 predicted proteins | sample RhiMethybrSRZTD2_FD_75299 | JGI IMG/M metagenome (GOLD analysis project Ga0075433, IMG submission 75299) | Populus rhizosphere microbial communities from Tennessee, USA - Rhizosphere MetaG P. TD hybrid SRZTD2 | ecosystem: Host-associated > Plants > Roots > Rhizosphere > Soil | place: USA... | reverse complement strand
CGCTGGAACAGGTAGCCGACCGTCGAACGCCGGAAGCGTCGCAGCGTTCGCGCGGACGCTTCGTGCACGCCGGTCCCCTCGACGAACAGCGTTCCCCCGTCGGGGCGGTCGAGCCCGGCGATCAGGCGCAGCAGCGAGGACTTGCCGCTCCCGGAGGGACCGACGACGGTCAGCAGGGCGCCTTCGGGCACCTCGGCCGTGAGTCCCTTCAGCGCCCGAACCTCGCCGCTCGCGGTGCGGTAGGTCTTCAGGAGGTCGGTGCAACGCGCCGCGACCTGGGTCATCTCATCAGTCGGCAAGGCGCATCACCTGCCCCAGGTCGGCGGCGCGGGCACGGCGCTCGACCAGCCAGCCGCCGACGAACGCCGCGAGCAGCAGCACGGGCGCGGCGACCGCGACCGTGACCACCGGCACCACGCCGATCGGGTTCGGCGGGATCGTCTCGAGCGGGTCCAGGAGCGGGACGGTCAGGCGCGCGGCGGTGATCGCGAGCACGGCGCCGGCGACGTACGCGATGACGAGCATCGCGCCAACCTCGGTGGCCGTCGCGATCAGATGCGCCCAGCGTCGCATCCCCATGCGCAGCGACAACCCGTACGACACCACCTCGGAGCGCTGTCGCGCCTGCAGGTACATCACCATCGCCGCGAACACCAGCAGTGCCGCGAGCAGGCCGAGCCCGTTCATCACCAGGAAGGTGTCGATCACGGCCGCGATGTACGGGATGTCCTTCACCTCGTCGGCCGTGAGCACGAGGCTGGGCTGGAAGCTCAGGTTCGGCAGGGCGGCCCGGATCGCGGCGGGCCGGCCACGGATCCACAGCTCGTCGCTGACGGCCGGGCCGCTCAGCGGGTTCGCCTGCCCCTCGAACGCCTCGACGAGCCGGTCCGAGTCGACCACGACCAACGGCCGTCTCGAAAGCATGCCGGGGAAGGCGTCCGCGCGGCCCACGACCTTCACGGGCACGGTCCGCGTGTCGACGGTGATGCTGGTCGGCGCGGCGTCACGGGACGAGGCCATCACGATCGGGATGGCGTCGCCCGAGCGTTCGGAAAGCCGGGCCAGCAGCGTGCTCAGCGGCTCGTCCGAGAAGGCCGGATCCCAGAAGGCGGCCGAGGCGAAGGTGTCGGCGTCGATGCCGACCAGATCGAAGGGCACGTTGGCGCGCAGCAACCCGGCGAACGGGCGACGATCGACCCGGGTGAGCGGGAACGGGAAGTCGGTGGGCGTCTCGTTGATGTCGTCGATCCGGGCCTGCACGTCGCTGCCGACGTACACGCCGGCCTTCGCGTCGACGGTCGTGGACATCGAGCGAGCCACCATCTGCGACTGCACGAACAGCCCCAGGCATAGACCCGACGCGGTGATGAGCAAGATCGTGAGTTTCGGTCGTGCCGCGAGCCGGTGCGTGGCGAGGTAGGCGGGCACCCCGTACCTGCCGCTCCGGCGGCGGGCCCGGCGAAGGAACCACACGATGCCCCGAGCAACGAGCGCGACGAACCCGGCCAGGAACAGGACGGGGAACGCGAACAGCAGCAGGCTGGGCGTCTCGGTGTTCAGGCCCCGGTCGATCGTGACCGCGCCCCCCGAACGCAGGTCGCGCAGGATCAGCAGCGAGAGGGCGATCGGGACGATCTCCCAGGGGATCTTGCCCAGCACCGCGAAGCGGCTGCGATGATGTTCGGACTGGCGCAGGAACGAGACCGTGGAGACGATCGCGATCGCGAGGATCGCCGCGGCCGCCGAGAGTGCGGCGGCCCAGACGGCCTGCCGCGTCGCGTCGGACGCCAGCATCCCTTCGGGACCGAGGCGTCCCACCAGCACGAACGCCAGGCCCAGGCCCGCAGCGGCGCCTGCCACGCAGGGAAGGAGCGCTTCGAGCGCCGCCCGCCCGCCCACCGCTCTGGGTCGGGCGCCCCGCGCGAACAACAACGCAGACTCGATCCGCCGCGTGGCCATCGCGAACGCGCCGGCACCGGCCACCACCACGAGGGCGACCAGGACCCCCGCCACGCGCAGCAGCCGCGCCGGCCCTTCGATCGCGATCAGCCGACCGTGCACGTCCCGAACGACATCGTCGATCGCGCTGCCCCACACGGGCCCGCTCAGGCGGCTGCAGAAGAACCCGATGAAGCAGCGGTTCATGATCTTGGTGTCGTCGATCTTCCCGCTGATGCCGGACGCGAGCCGGGCCGCGTCCTCGGCCTCTTGCAGCGTCAGGTCGCGCGTGAGCGGCGCCTGCCAGGCGTAGCCGGCGTGATCGAGGCCGACCTGCTTCGCCGCGTCGGCGAACACCTGATGGGGCACGACGATCGCCTGCGGTGGGGGAGCGCAGTTGCCGCAGTACAGGACGAGCGCGTCGTTCCAGGGCCGCCAGTACCCGGACGCGCCGCCCTTGTACAGGGAGCGGTAGATGGCGTCGACGGGTAGCGTCACGGTCCCCTCGTCCTTCGAGCCCAGGACGATCCGGTCGCCGGGCGAGATCCCCAGGGCGTCCGAGATCAGGTCCGGGACGATCGCGCCGCCGCCGGGCCTGCCTTCGATGATGTCCAGGTGGGCGGCCGCGTCCTCGCCGAACGCCAGCCGCGAGTCCCGCGTCTCCCCGTGCTCGCCGGCCACGGCCACCGGGACCACCTTGCCGAGCGCAGACTCGTACGTCCTGCCCAGGAAGGGATCGCGCGCGACGAATCCCTGGAAGAGGCCGCCGACTTCCCCCGCTGTGTCAGCGTGCTTGCCGAACCCCTCGAGCGGCAGCGCCCCGTTGCGATACATCATCCCGACCGCCCACCGCGTGTACGAAGGGTCCTGGATCCGCCCCCGCACCATCTCGCTCGCCGAGGCCGAGATGAACAGCGGGTACGCGGCCGCGGCGAGCGCCAGCAGAAGCGCCCCGACGGCGATCGAGACGAACAGCCCGGGGTAGCGCAGCAGGACGAACGGCGCCTTGGACCACAGAGGGTCGGCGTCGCTCAGTGAACCGCGGTTGCGCTTTCCTGCCCCCATCTGCCCCTACGCTCGTCGCCGTCAGTAGGTTCTACGCCCGGGGAATCCACCGGGTTCGTGATCTCGCCACGTGACGTCCGGCACGTGACGTCCGGCACACCGTAAGCCCCGCGGCTCCACTCCGTATCCTGTCGGTCCCGTGAACGATCGCCTCCTGCGCGCCTTGCGCCGCGAGCCCGTCGACCGCACCCCGGTGTGGTTCATGCGCCAGGCGGGCCGCTACCTGCCCGAGTACCGCGAGCTCCGGCGCGACCGCGACATCCTGCAGGCCGTGCGGGAGCCCGAGGTCGCCGTCGAGCTCACGCTCCAGCCGCTCCGGCGCATGCCGCTGGATGCGGCGATCGTGTTCGCCGACATCATGGTGCCGATCGAGGCGGTGGGCGTCGGCGTCCGGATCGAGCCGGGCGTCGGGCCCGTGGTCGACGACCCGATCCGCGACGAGGCCGGCGTCGCGCGTCTGCGCGCGCTCGAACCAGAGACGGACGAGCCGCACGCGCTAGAGGCGATCCGGCTGCTGCGGAAGGAGCTGACCGTGCCCCTGATCGGGTTCGCGGGCGGGCCCTTCACGCTCGCGAGCTACCTGGTGGAGGGCGGTCCCTCGAGGGACCAGGCGCGCACGAAGGCGATGATGCTCGAGGCTCCCGCCACTTGGGCGGCGCTCATGGACGCGCTCGCCGGGATCGCGCGGGCGCACCTGCTGGCTCAGATCGGGGCCGGGGCGCAGGCCGTGCAGCTGTTCGACTCGTGGGCCGGCGCCCTGAGCCCGGACGACTACGAGGCCTCGGTCCTGCCGTGGTCCCGCCGCGTGCTCGAGGACCTTCCGGCGCCCTCGATCCACTTCGGCCTGGGCACGGGCGAGCTGCTCGCTCTGATGCGGGAGGCCGGCGCCGATGCGATCGGCGTGGACTGGCGCGTGCCGCTGGACCGGGCGTGGGAGCGCGTCGGCCCGGACCGGGCGATCCAGGGCAACCTCGACCCGGCGGTCTGCACCGCGTCGTGGGACGCGGTCGAACGGGCCGCGACCGGCGTGCTCGAACGCGCGGCGATGCGCGAGGGCCACATCTTCAACCTGGGACACGGCGTGCTGCCGAACACGCCCGTCGAGAACCTGCAGCGCCTGGTCGAACAGGTGCACGAACGGACGACGCGGGCCGATGGCTGAGCGTCCGATCGGCGTGCTCGTCATGGCCTACGGCACCGCGAGCGGGCCCGACGACGTCGAGCGCTACTACACCGACATCCGTGGCGGCCGGGCCCCATCCCCCGAGCACCTGCGGGAGCTCCTCGATCGGTACGCCGCGATCGGCAACCGCTTCCCGCTGCTGGAGATCACGAGCGAGCAGGCGCGCGGCCTTGAGGAGGAGCTGAACCGTGCGGAGCCGGGAGCGTTCCGCTCGTATCTGGGCATGAAGCACTCGCCGCCGTTCATCACCGAGGCCGTGGAACGCATGCGGGCCGACGGGGTCGAGCGCGCTATCGGGATCGTGATGGCACCGCACTGGTCGGGGATGTCGGTCGAAACCTATGTGGAGCGTGTTCGATCGGAGGTGGGCAACGGCCCGCCGGCGTTCGCGTTCGTGCGCTCGTACCACGACGATCCGGGGTTCGTGTCGTTCCTGTCGTCCCGCGTGGCGCATGCCCTCGGCGAGCTCATGCCGGCCGAACGCGACGGCGCGACCGTGATCTTCTCGGCCCACAGCCTGCCGGTCCGAACCCTCGAGGACGGCTCGCAGCGGTGCCTTCGCTGCACGGCGTGCGAGGACTCGTGCCGGTACCGCGACGGCCTGGCCGAGACCGCCGACCTGGTCGCGGCCGAGCTCGGCCTGACCCGCCACACGATCGCGTGGCAGAGCGCGGGCCGCACCGACGACCCGTGGTGGGGACCGCCGATCGAGGACGTGATCGCCGATCTCGGGTCGAGGGGCGCCCCGGCCGTCGTGGTGTGTTCGGCCGGCTTCGTGTCCGACCACCTCGAGATCCTGTACGACCTGGACGTCGAGGCGCGCGAGATCGCCGAAGAAGCCGGCATGCGCTTCGTGCGCACCGAGATGCCGAACGCCGACCCCTCGTTCGTCCGCGTGCTGGCCGACGTCGTCCGCGAGCACCTGGCCGCCCCGAGGACGTGACCGCAACGGGCGCGCGGATCGTGGTGGTGGGCGGCGGCGTCTCCGGCCTCGCCACCGCGTATCGACTGCTCAGGGACGATCCCTCGCTCGGCGTCACGGTGCTGGAGGCCTCCAGATCGGCAGGCGGGAAGCTGTCGACGGTGCGGGTGGGCGACCTCGAGCTGGAGAGCGGTCCGGACGCGTTCGTGGCGCGCAAGCCGTGGGCGGTCGACCTGTGTCGTGAGCTCGGGCTCGATCTGATCGAGCCGCAGGCCCGGAACGCCTACGCATGGACCGAGCGCGGCCTGGTCCCGCTGCCGGCGAGCGCCCTCGGCATCCCGTGCGACGTGGACGAGCTCGCGCGGTGGCCCGGCCTGTCGCGAGGCGGCCGCGCGCGGGCGGTCGCCGACCTCGTGCGGAAGTCCAGGGCGCCCGAGGAGGACGAGTCCGTGGGCTCGCTGGTCCGACGGCGCATGGGCGACGAGGTGGCCGAACGCCTCACCGGGCCGCTCCTGGGGGGGCTGTACGCCGGCGACCTGGACCGGCTGAGCGTCTGCGCGACGTTCCCCGAGCTCGCGCGCTGGGAGCGGGACTTCGACAGTTTGATCCGCGGGGCCAAGGCCGCGATCAAGGCGGCGACGGATGCGGTCCCGATGTTCCTGCGGCCTCGCGAGGGCGTGGGGCGTCTGCCGGCCGCGCTGCTCCACGCGATCGGCGCCGAACGCGTCGTGGTCGATGCCCCCGCCATCGCGATCGAGCGCTCGGGCGAGGCGTTCTCGGTGGTAGCCGGCGCCGGCGCCTTCGACGCGGACGCCGTCGTGCTCGCGACGCCCGCGTTCGCGTCGGCCGGGCTGCTCGAGGGCTCGGCGACGGCGGCCGCGAACGCGCTGAGCCAGATCCCCTACGCGAGCACCGCCGTCGGGCTCATGGTCTACCCGCCCGGCACGGCCGAGGCGCTGCCCGAGGCCACCGGGTTCGTCGCGCCGCGAGGGCAGGCGCCGATGACCGCGGCCACGTTCCTGTCGAGGAAGTGGCCGGACGAGCGGTTCGGCACGCGGGCGGTGGTCCGGTGCTTCGTGGGGGCGGTGGGGTTCGAGGACGTCCTGGACGCCGCCGACGACGAGATCGTCGAGGCCCTGTCGCGGCACCTGAGCGCGCTCCTGCCGCTGCCCGCGGAGCCCGAGGCGTGGGCCGTGGTCCGGTGGCCTCGCTCGATGCCGCAGTACGAGGTCGGGCACCTCGAGCGGATCGAGGCGATCGGGGCGGCGCTGCCGCCCGGTATCTTCGTGTGCGGGAACGCCTATTCGGGGGTCGGCGTCGCGGACTCGGTTCGCAGCGCCGGCGAGGCCGCCGAGCGCGTGCGCGCCCACCTGTCGAACCTCGAGGAGCGAGTGCGATGAGCGAGACCGTCTACGCGCAGTACGTGTGCCTCAAGGGAAGCCGCGCGATGCGCGACCTGGATCTCGACGACGCCGCGCAGGAGATCGAGCATCTGTTCAAGGGGTGGGAGGACGTCACGGTTCGCGGTGTCTACTCCACCGTCGGGTTCCGAGCCGACACCGACCTGATGCTCTGGCTCGTCGCGCCGAGCCCCGACGTCGTGCAGGACGCGCTGGTCGCGTTCGGGCGCACCCGGGCCGGTCGCGAGCTCGAGCGCTCGTGGACGTTCATGGGTGTCGTCAAGCCCGCGGAGTTCACGGCGGACCACGCCCCCGCGTTCGTCAAGGGCGAGGCTCCGCGCCGCTACCTGTGCGCGTACCCGTTCGTCCGCACGCCGGAGTGGTACCTGCTGCCGCCCGAGGAGCGTGCATCGCTGTTGCGCGAGCACGGCGAGATCGGCCGCGCGTTCCCCGAGGTGCTGGCCAACACCACGAGCGCGTTCGGCATCAACGACTGGGAGTGGATCCTCGCCTTCGAGGCGGACGAGCTCGACCGGATCGTCGACTGCATCCGCAGGCTTCGCGAGGCCGAGGCCCGCCGGTTCACCAAGGAGGAGGTCCCGTTCGTGACCGGGATCCGCAAGGACGTTCGGGAGGCGCTGGCGGACCTGGCCTAGAGGCCGCCGGTCTGATCGCCCTGACGGGCCGACCACATGCGGCCGCTTCGATTCGTCGGAGGTCCCTCGAACGGGGTTCCACCGTCGCCACCGGCGCCAGACACGATCCCGCCGACCAGGACCGCGGCGACCCCGACGGCGAACAGGACCCAGTCCACGACCCCGGCCTATGCCTCGACGGGTGATAATTGAACCCTGGTCGAACGAACGGAGGACACCGTGGCGCACGCGAAGGACAAGGGCGACAAGCAGGCCAAGAAGACCGCCCAGAAGTCGATCAAGGAGAAGCGCGCGGCCAAGAAGGCCAAGAAGGCCTCGACCGCACGGGCCGAATAGCTCCGCGCGTGTTCGAGTCGCTGCTCCGCGACTGGGACGGCGAGGAGACCGTCGTTCGTTTCGACGAGCCGTCGGGCTCCTGGATGTTCATCGGCGTGCACTCGACGACCATCGGACCGGGGATGGGCGGCACGAGGATGAAGACCTACGCCGAGCCGGCCGACGGCATGCGCGACGTCCTGCGCCTGTCCTCCGCCATGACGAGCAAGATGGCGATGGCGTCGGTGCCGCTCGGCGGCGGCAAGGCCGTGCTCGCCGTCCCCGAGATCCCGCAGGGTCGGGACCGGCGCGAGCTCCTGCTGCGCTACGGCGATCTGGTCGAGTCCCTCCACGGCACGTACGTGACGGCGTGCGACATGAATACGGGACCGCCGGACATGGACGTGATCGCCGAACGCTGCTCGAGCGTCCTCGGCCGGACCGAGGCCAACGGCGGTTCGGGCACCTCGGCGCCGAACACGGCTATGGGCGTGTTCCACGGGATCGGGGCGGCGGTCGCGCACGCGTTCGGTTCCGCCGACCTCGAGGGGCGGACCGTCGCCGTGCAGGGCGTCGGCGCGGTGGGGGCGCCGCTGGCCAGGATGCTCTCGAAGGTCGGCGCTCGGCTCGTGCTCGCCGACGTGGACGACGTGCGGGCCAAGGAGCTCGCGGAGGAGCTCGAGGCCGAGGTCGCGCCGGCGGACCAGATCGCCGAGGTGCCGTGCGACGTGTTCGTGCCCTGCGCGACCGGCGGTGTCCTGAACGCGGAGACGATCCCGAACCTGCGCTGCCGCGTGATCGCCGGCGCCGCGAACAACCAGCTGGGCGAGCCCGCCGATGCCGAACGCTTGGCCGCGCGCGGCGTCCTGTACGCGCCCGACTACGTCGTGAACGCGGGCGGCGTGATCCATCTCGTGTCCTACGAGATGCTGGACGAGGGCGACGACGAGGTCGCCGAGCGCCTCCGCGGGATCGGGGACACGCTGACCGAGGTGTTCGCGCGCGCCCAGGCCGACGGGATCTCGACCGGCGCGGCCGCGGACGCCATCGTGGCCAAGCGCCTCGCCGCGGCGAGGGCCGCCTGATGCCGCGCGATCTGGCTTCCATGGAGTGCGTGCCGTGTCGCGGCGGCGTGCCGCCGCTCGACCACGCTGAGATCGAGTCCTTCCTGTCCGATCTCGGCGGCGAGTGGCATGTGGTCGACGACCACCACCTCGAGAAGGAATACGCCTTCAAGGACTTCAAGGAGGCCTTGGCGTTCACCAACCGGGTGGGCGCGCTCGCCGAGGACGTCGGTCACCACCCGGACATCTATCTCGCGTGGGGGAAGGTCAAGCTCACGGTGTGGACGCACAAGATCGACGGGCTGAACGAGGCCGACTTCGTGTTCGCGGCAAAGGCCGACCGGGCGCTGGCCGCATGACCTACACGTTGACGGACGGCCGCGAGATCCTGGCCGGGACCCCCGGCGCGCTGCGCGCGACGCTCGGCGAACTCTCGGAAACCTGGCTCGAGACCGACGAAGGACCCGGCACGTGGAGCCCGTGGCAGGCGCTCGCCCACCTCACGCACATCGAGGAGCGCGACTGGCTCGGCCGGATCGACACGATCCTGGTCCATGGGCCCGAGGAGGCCCTCGCCCCCGTGGACCGCGAGGCCGGGTTCGAGCGCTTCGCCGGCTGGGACGTCGGCCGGGTCCTCGACCGGTTCGAGACGCTTCGGTCCGAGAACCTCGGGGCCTTCGAGGAGCTGAGCCTGGGTCCCGAGGACCTGATGCGGGTGGGGCGTCACCCCGACCTCGGCGAGGTCACGCTCGGCCAGCTGCTCGCCACGTGGGCGGTCCACGACCTGAACCACGAGTCGCAGATCGTGAAGACCCTGGCCAAGCGCTACCGCGAGGCCGTCGGCCCGTGGCGGCCGAACCTCGGGGTGGTCGACCTCCCTTAGACGCCGTTACGCGTCGGCCGCGACCAGGCCGAGCTCGCGAAGCGTGCCCCACGGGATCACGTGGCAGTAGGGCTCGTGCCCGTTCTTGTCGTAGTAGGCCTGGTGGTAGTCCTCGGCCGGCCAGAACTCGCCGGCGGCTGTGATTTCGGTCGCGATCGGGCGGTCGAACCGAGCCTGCGCCCGGTCGCGCGAGGCCTCGGCGGCCCGCTGCTGCTCGTCTGAGTGCGTGAAGATCGCGCTGCGGTACTGGTCGCCGACGTCCGGACCCTGGCGGTTCACCTGGGTCGGGTCGTGCATGGCCCAGAACACCTCCAGCAGCTGGTCGTAGCTCACGACCGCCGGGTCGAACTCGACCCGAAGTACCTCGGCGTGGCCGGTGGTGTGCGAGCACACCTCCCGGTAGGTCGGGTTCTCGGTGTGGCCCCCGGCGTAGCCGACCTCGGTCGACGCGACGCCCGGTACCCGCTCGAACACGTATTCGACCCCCCAGAAGCAACCGGCTGCGAACGTGGCGGTCTCGGTGGACATGTCGCTCTCCTTTCTGTGATGGGTTCTCTATCCGCCCACCGTAACGCTCGACGGCGCTAGGAAGTTCCCGGCGGGGGCGGGCGGGGGCCTGGGTTAGCCCTCGAACGACTCCGCCGCGCGCAGGATGAGCTCGACCTCGTCCGGGCCGTGCTCGGTGCCGAGCGTCCACAGCTCGTAGCCGCTGGGCGGGAGCCACACCCCCTGCTCGAGCATGTGGTGGAAGAACCTCGCGTACCGCTCGTGATCGGCCGCCTTGGCTCCGGCGAAGTCGCGAACCGGTCCGCCCGAGAAGAACACGCTGAACAGCGAGCCGGCCCGGTTCGCCGTGACCGCGGAGCCGTTCAGCGCCAGGCGCTCGGCCACGCCGTCGGCCAGGACGGAGGCCGTCTCGGTCAGGCCGGCGTACGGGTCGAGCTGCTTGGCCAGGTCGAGCGCGGCGATCCCCGCAGCGACCGCGACCGGGTTCCCCGACAGGGTGCCCGCCTGATACACGGGGCCGGCCGGCGCCAGCTGCTCCATCACGTTGAGGCGTCCGCCGAACGCCGCACAGGGGAACCCTCCCCCCATCACCTTTCCGAGCACCGTCAGGTCGGGCACCACGCCGTACTCGCCCTGCGCGCCGCCGAACGCGATCCGGAAGCCCGTGATGACCTCGTCGAACACGAGGAGGGCGCCGCTCGAGGTGCACAGCTCGCGCAGCCCATCGAGGAAGCTGGGTTCGGGTGGGACGACGCCCATGTTCGCCGCAACGGGTTCGACGATCACCGCGGCGATGCGCTCGCCGTGCTCCTCGAACAGCGAGCCGGCGGCCTCGAGGTCGTTGAACGGCGCGGTGAGGGTGTCGCGTGCGGCGCCCTCGGTCACGCCTGGCGATCCCGGGATGCCGGATGTGGCCACGCCGCTGCCCGCGCCCTTGGCGAGCAGCGCGTCCGAATGCCCGTGGTAGCAACCGTCGAACTTCAGCACCAGCGGCCGGCCGGTGGCGCCACGCGCCAGGCGGATCGCGCTCATCGCCGCCTCGGTGCCGCTGGAGACCAGGCGGACCTGCTCGATCGCAGGCATCGCGGCCGTGATCCGCTCGGCGAGCTCGACCTCCAGCTCGGTCGGCGCGCCGAACGAAGTCCCCTGCTCCGCCGCCGCCTCGGCCGCCTCGACGATCTCTGGCCGCGCGTGACCGAACAGCAGCGCGCCCCACGACTGCACGAGGTCGACGTAGCGGTTGTCGTCCGCGTCGAACACGTACGCGCCCTCCCCCCGTACGGCGAAGCGCGGCGAGCCACCCACCGCGCCGAACGCGCGCACGGGCGAGTTCACGCCGCCGGGGATCACGCGCCGGGCGCGTTCGAACAGCTCGTCGGAGCGGGTCACGGGCGGCTCAGGTGGAGAGCCAGTCCGCCGCGTCCTTGGCGTGGTAGGTCAGGATCAGGTCGGCGCCGGCCCGGCGGATCGAGGTGAGGATCTCGAGCACGGCCTTGCGCTCGTCTAGCCAGCCGTTGCCCGCTGCGGCCTTCACCATCGCGTACTCGCCCGAGACGTTGTAGGCGGCCATCGGGAAGCGCGTCTCGTCCTTGGCGCGCCGGATCACGTCCAGATAGGGGAGCGCCGGCTTGACCATCACGACGTCGGCGCCCTGCTCGATGTCGGCGGCCACCTCGCGGATCGCCTCGTCGGCGTTTGGCGGGTCCATCTGGTAGCCGGCGCGGTCGCCGAACCGCGGCGTGCACTCGGCCGCCTCTCGGAACGGTCCGTAGAACGAGGAGGCGAACTTGGCCGCGTAGGCGATGATCCCCACGCGCTCGAACCCGCCCTCGTCCAGGGCGTCCCGGATCGCCTCGACCTGGCCGTCCATCATGCCGCTGGGCCCGACCATGTGAGCCCCGGCTTCGGCCTGCGCGAGGGCGATCCGGCGGTAGCGCTCGAGCGTCGCGTCGTTGTCGACGTCGCCGTCCTCGGTTAGGACGCCGCAGTGACCGTGGTCGGTGTACTCGTCCAGGCACAGGTCGGCGATCACGACGTGATCGTCGCCGAGCTCCTCGTGGAGCACGCGCAGCGCCTTCTGCGCGATCCCGTCCGGGTTCCACGCCTCCGAGCCCTCCGGGTCCTTGCGCTCGGGGACGCCGAACAGCATGAACGCGAGCACGCCCTTGCTCGCGATCTCGGCCGCCTCCTTGCGCAGCGACTCCAGCGTGTGCTGGGACTGGCCCGGCATCGACCCGATCGGGACCGGTTCGGACACCCCCTCCTTCACGAACAGCGGCGCGATCAGGTGGCGGGGCGCGAGCTCGACCTCGCGGATCAGGGACCGCAGGGCCGGCGTACGGCGCATGCGTCGGGGACGGTGGCGAGGGAAGGCCATCGACCACGATGATAAAGCGCCGAGAGCGGCCGTCGAAGGGAGGCAG
>Ga0075433_10003364_pt1 | contig 12359 bp, 10 predicted proteins | sample RhiMethybrSRZTD2_FD_75299 | JGI IMG/M metagenome (GOLD analysis project Ga0075433, IMG submission 75299) | Populus rhizosphere microbial communities from Tennessee, USA - Rhizosphere MetaG P. TD hybrid SRZTD2 | ecosystem: Host-associated > Plants > Roots > Rhizosphere > Soil | place: USA... | reverse complement strand
AGACAAAAGACCGGATCGACGAGGCTCGACGCAGGAGCTAAACTGGCGAGGCGCGCGGGCGTGGCGGAATTGGGAGACGCTGCGGGTTTAGGTCCCGCTGGGCGAAAGCCCTTGGAGGTTCGAGTCCTCTCGCCCGCACTCCGTCGGACGACGACTCAGGCGACACTCGCCGCGCTCGGCGCGGGCTCCTCGACCGGCTCCTCCTCGGGCGGCGCCTTCCCTTTCATCACGAGCGCCGTGAAGATTGCGCTCGCGATCGAGAGCCCAGTGGTCAGCCACATCACGTTGGCGATCCCGAACACGAACGAGTCGTGAACCGCGCCGACGATGATGTGCTGCACCGAGGCGGGGAACTTCGCCAGTTCCTTCGCGGCGTCGGGCGCTCCCGAGAGGATGCCGAGCAGCTCACGCTCGGTTGAGTCGGGAAGTGGGTGCCCGGCGCTCGCGAGGATCTGATCCATCTTCTGGTCCTGCTGCTCCTGGAAGATGCCACCGGTCAACGCGACGCCGAAGACGCCGCCGAGGCCCCCGATCGTCGTCAGAATCCCTGCGGCAACGCCGGCCTTCGCCCGAGAGACGGCGGTGATCGCCGCAATGTTCAACGGGGTGATCGTGAGGCCGAGCCCGGCTCCGAGGATGAGCATCGCGGGCCAGAGGCGCGAGTAGTCGGAGGTCGTCGTCAGCCGGGTGAGCAGGTACGAACCGACCGCCATCAGCAGGAGCCCGGCCGTGATCGGGATCCTCGTGCCGATCTTGTCGGCGATCTTGCCGCCCGTGAGCAGCGTGACCGCCATCGTCGCGCTGAGCGGCAAGAGCAGCAGGCCTGACTTCAGCGGCGTGTACTTGAGCAGCTCTTGCAGGTAGAGCGGCAGGAAGAACAGGAACGCGGCGATGGCGAAGTTCAGCGCGAACACGGTGACGTTGGCGCCGAGGAAGTTTCGGTGCCGGAACAGCGCGAAATCGACGAGCGCGTTGCGAACCCTCCGCTCGACGAAGACGAAGGCGACGAGCAAGGCGAGCCCGGCTCCGAAGAGCGTCAGCGTCGGCGCAGACGTCCAAACCCACACTTGCCCTTCGATCAGGGCAAGCGAGAGGCAGGTTAGGCCCGCGACGAGCATGCTCAGCCCGGCGACGTCGATGTGGTGGTCGGCGTCGACGTCGCGCGACTCGGGGGTCGACACCAGCGCCAGCAGGAAGAACACCGCCGCGATCGGGACGTTGATCCAGAAGACGGAGCGCCACTCCCAGTCCGTCAGGACGCCGCCGAGCGCCGGCCCGACGCCGGCCACGATCGTCCCCATCGTCCCCCAGATGCCGACGGCCAGACCGAGCTCGTCCGCCGCGAACTCCTGCCGGAGGATGGACAGCGAGGCCGGCGTCAGGACTGCTGCGCCGACACCCATGATGGCGACGCCGACGATCATGAGGGTCGCGTCCGGAGCAAGCGAGGCGCCGAGCGCGGCAACCCCGAAGATCGCAGATCCGACCAGGAAGAAGAGGCGGCGCCCAAAGATGTCGCTGAGCCTGCCCGCGACGATCAGGAGCGAGGAATAGGCGAGATTGAAGGCGGTCAGTGTCCACTGCAGCTCGGAGAGCGATGCGTTGAACTCGCTGTGGATTGCGGGCAACGCGACGGCGACGACGGAGGTCGGGATCGAGGTGGCGCCGTTCGAGAGCGCCATCGCGGCGACCGTGCGCCATCGGCTTCCCACGGCGCCGAAGGTACGAGGGTCGCCAACCGGAGTCAAGCGCGAGCGCGCGCGCTGCGGGCGAGGGTACGCGCGCGACGCAGCGGCTCGGGTGTACGCCGTCCGCTGAGTGCGCTCGTGATGACCTCGACCGCGGTTGCGGGATCGGTTCGCCACGCTGCGTGCACCGCGAGCGGACGCGTGCCGCGGCGGGTGCGCAGCCAGCGGCCGACCTCCTCGCCGTCCAGGTGGAGCGGGGCAGTGGCGCCTTCGGCGTCGGGCGGCCACGGACCCGTCGCGACGAGCGGGCGGTGCGTCACGCCGACGGTCGGCAGGTCCAGGACGGCTCCGAGGTGGAGGGCCAGTCCGGCCCGCCGCGGGTGGTCGCGGCCCGTGGCGTCGACGAGCAGAACGTCCGGTACGCGCTCGAGGCCGCGGACCGCGAGCTCGAGCAGCGGTCCCTCGCGCAGCGCGAGTAGGCCCGGCTCGTACGGCGCCCCGCCGCTTCCCTCGACAACGCATTTCGCAGTCTCGAAGACGGCGGCGGCCCACGCGGGATCGCCGGCACTGCCTGGCCCGCTGCCCCCTCGTGCGAAGCAGACGAAGACCGCGCCGACGCCACTCCGGCCGTCAGGCCGCAAGCGCTCGGGATTCGCTCGCCCCAGCGACTCCTGTGCGGCGACGAGCTCGGGCGCCGACGGTGGCCATCCCTCCGGGAACACCATCGACCAGTAATCTGGCGCCGATGGAATCGACGTACAAGGAGCTCAAGCAGCGCCTGGCCGAGATCGTCGACTTGCGCGTCGTGGCGCGGCTGGCGTCCTGGGACCAGCACGTAATGATGCCGCCGCGCGGTGCAGCCGCTCGAGCCGAGCAGCTGGCGACACTCGGCAAGGTCGCGCACGAGCGGTTCATCTCCGACGAAATCGGTCGCCTGCTCGACGCGCTCCGGCCCTATGAAGAGAAGCAGCCCTACGACTCCGACGAGGCCGCGCTGATCCGAATCACCCGCCGGGACTGGGAGAAGGAGCGGCGCGTGCCCACCGATTTGAGCGCCGAGATCACGCGGTCGGGCGCCGTCGCGTACCAGGCCTGGGTGCAGGCGCGCCGGGATTCCGACTTTGCCGCGTTTTTGCCGTACCTCCGCAGGAACGTCGAGCTCAAGCGCCGTTACGTCGAGTGCTTCGAGCCGACCGACGAGCTCTATGACGTTCTGCTCGACGACTTCGAGCCGGGGATGAAGACGGCGGAAGCGCGGGCGGTGCTGGATGACCTTCGCCGCGAGCTCGTGCCGTTCATTCGGGACCTCGCCGACGGCGCCGAGGCGGTCGACGACTCATGCCTGTACGGCGACTTTCCGCTCGGCGACCAGGAGGCGTTCGGGCGCATGGTGCTCGAGGGCTTCGGGTTCAACTCGGAGAGCTGGCGCATGGATCCGACCGTCCACCCGTTCGCGAGCGCGACGTGCCCGACCGACATCCGGATCACGACGCGGTACTTCCCCGACCGGTACGAGAGCCTGTTCTCGATGATGCACGAGTTCGGGCACGGGCTCTACGAGCACCAGGTCTCGGCGTCACTCGACCGGACGCCGCTCCAGCGCGGCGTGTCGATGTCGCTGCACGAGTCGCAGAGCCGGATGTGGGAGAACCTCGTCGGGCGGGGCCTGCCGTTCTGGCGGCGCTACTATCCCGAACTCCGCTCGCAGTTCTCGCGGCTCGAAGACGTGGAGCTGGATGAGTTCTACCGCGCAGTGAACAAGGTTCAGCCCTCGCTGATCCGCGTCGAGGCGGACGAGGTCACGTACAACCTCCACATCATCCTCCGCTTCGAGCTCGAGCAGGAGATCATGGCCGGGCAGATCGCGCTGGAGGAGCTTCCGGAGGCCTGGGACGCGCGCATGGAGGAGTACCTCGGCATCGACGTTCCGGACGCCGCCCGCGGCGTGTTGCAGGACGTGCACTGGTCCTTCGGCGGGTTCGGCTACTTCCCGACGTACTCGCTCGGCAACGTCGTCTCCGTGCAGATCTGGGAGAAACTGTGCGAGGCGATTCCCGATCTCGACGACCAGATCGAGCAGGCCGAATTCGGCGCGCTCCGCGACTGGCTCCGGGAGAACTTGCACAGCCACGGCCGCAAGTTCCTCCCGCGCGAGATGCTCGAGCGGGTCGTCGGCGGGCCGATGGATGCGGGCCCGTACATCCGCTACTTGAAGACCAAGCTGGGCGGCATCTACGGCGCCGCAGAGGCCGTCGCCTCCTCCTAGCGATCTCGCCGGCGAGAGGTTTGGGACCCGCCGCTCGGTGGGATCTACCGCGGTGAGTGGAAGAACCGACAGTCTTCAGGCTTGCCAACGACACGATCGCGGAGCGGGCGCGGCAGCTCGGCATCAGCGGCCCTGTGCCATTCATCTGCGAGTGCTCGGACGACCGGTGCTTCCGGCTGGTGCACATCACGGTGGAGGAGTACGGGAGCCGCTCGAGGTCGGGCCCGCTCACGAGTCGCAGCCATCGCGTGGCGCTCGCCGGCGCTGCGTGAGTTCGGGCTAAGCGGCCCACCGACCGAGGTACACCGTGGGGGACGGACCGTACCCCCATCGACGCAGCGGCGGCTTGTCCCGGCTCCAGGCGAGCGATTTCATGTCGGTATGGAACGACTCCGGCGCGTCCTGATCGCAAGCGCCGACGAGAGCGGACGCGTGGCGATTCGCGCGGCCGCTCGTCGGGCGGGTTTTCGTATCTGCGGCTATGCGAAAACGGCGGCGGACGCAGTTTCCAGGGCACGACGCACCCAGCCGGACATCTGCCTCCTCGACCTCGATCTCCCCGGCGGCTCCATGCAGGCGGCAGGGGAGATCGCGGCCGAGTTGCCGACGGTGGGCGTGGTCGTCCTCGCGGATTTCCCCAGCGCCAGCGCCTCGTGGTGTACCGCGCAGCGGAGGAACGGGCTCGTCGTCGTCAACTAGCCGCGGCGCGCTGCGCCGCGAGTAGCCGATCCGCGAGTCCCCAGAAGGCTCTCTGCGCGCCGGGAGACGTCTGCATCGGGGCGAGGTGGTCAGCGGTGAAGGACTTCGTCGAGTGGATGAAGTGCAGCCGGATGTTCTGTCCTGGGAACCCGCCGACCTCCAGCCGCCTGAGCATCAGCCTTGCGCCACGGTTGCCGACGATGGTGTCCTTGTCGCCGACCAGAATGTCGAGGCGGGTGGAGTGATTGAGCGGCGCGAGGTTGGTGATCCGGCCCTGGTCACCCGTCCCGGTCGGGAAGACGGCCATGACCGTCCCCGGCACCGGCGTCTTGTCCGCCTTCGAGGCGGCCGCGTACTCGACGACGAGCCCGCCGCCCCGGGAGTAGCCGATTGCGAACACCGGTAGGTCGTCGGCGTCCACGCGATCGGTCGCGGCGCGAACGCCCGCGACCGCGTGGACGAGTGGGTTGACGAGGTACGCCATCTCGTAGCGCGGGTAGACGACGATGTTCCCGCGTCGGACGAGGTGATTGATCCACGGGAGGTGGTTGATCGGCGTCGCCTCGTCCGCCCCGCCCTGCCCATGGAAGAAGATGACCAGGCTCTTTGGCTTCCCGGCAGGCTGGAACAGCCAGGCGCCGTCGGCGCCCGAGCCGATCGGCCCCACCTCGCTCGCCTGCTTCGGGTACGTCGGCGCGCTCCCGCCGCAGCCGGCGAACGCCAGCACGGCGGCGAGGACGAAGAGAGAGCGGCGGGATCTCACTTGTTGCTTGCGACGACCGAGACGCCGACGCGGTTAGCGGGAGGTAACGCGAGCACTCGGCCGTCTAGGTAGCAGATGAAGGCGCTCGCTGCCACGCTCGTTGCGCGAAACGACTCGCATACACGTGAGTTCGTCCCGCCGAAGCCGCCCGCGCGCATGCCGCTGCGACAGGTTGCCGGTTCCCTGGCGGGCGTCGTGGCGCGCGCGGTGCGGTGTCCGCTGGGCGCCGCGAGTCCAATCCGGAGCCCTGCTAGTCGCTCGCCTGGGCCAGGCGGGGCCGTCCGTAACCGAGAGACGCCAGCGCGTCGCCGACCTCGTCGAGCGCCGCCGGGTCTTCGATCGTCGCCGGCGTCGTGTACTCCTCGCCGTCGGCGATCCGGCGAATCGTGCCCCGCACGATCTTCCCCGAGCGCGTCTTCGGCAGGCGATCGACGACGACGGCGGTCTTGAATGCGGCGACGGGCCCGATCCGCTCGCGAACGAGCCGCACCGCGTCGGCCACGATCTCGTCGTACGGGCGGTCGACGGCCGCCTTGAGGACGAGCAGGCCGACCGGCAACTGGCCCTTGAGCTCGTCGCGGGCGCCGATCACGGCGCATTCCGCCACGTCCGGATGCGCCGCGAGCACCTCCTCGATCGCGCCGGTCGAGAGACGGTGCCCGGCGACGTTGATGATGTCGTCCGTTCGTGCCATAACGAAGACGTAGCCGTTCTCGTCGATGAAGCCGGCATCGGCGGTCTCGTAGTAGCCAGGGAAGGCGGAGAGGTACGTCTCGCGATAGCGCTCGTCCGCATTCCACAGCGTCGGGGACGAGCCGGGCGGCAGCGGTAGCCTCACCGCCAGGGCGCCGATCTCGCCGCGCGGACGCTCGCTACCGTCCTCGTCCATCACGCGCACGTCCCAGCCGGGCACGGCGCGCGTCGGCGATCCCGGCACGACCGGCAGCCGTTCGATGCCGAGACAGTTCGCGCACACCGGCCAGCCCGTCTCGGTCTGCCAGTAGTGGTCGATCACGGGAACGTCGAGCTTCCGCTCGGCCCACCGCAGCGTCTCCGGATCGCACCGCTCGCCGGCGAGGAATAGCGCACGGAATCCGGTCAGGTCGTGGCGGGCGATGTGGTCGCCCTCCGGATCCTGCTGTCGGATCGCGCGGAAGGCGGTCGGCGCGGTGAACAGCGTCGAGACGCCGTGCTCCGAGATCACGCGCCAGTACGCCCCGGCGTCCGGCGTCGCGACCGGCTTGCCCTCGTACAGGACGGTCGTGCATCCGTGGAAGAGCGGCCCGTACACCGTGTAAGAGTGCCCGACGGTCCAGCCGATGTCGGACGCCGCCCAGTAAACCTCGCCCGGATCGACGTCGTAGACGTGCTTCATCGTCCACTCGAGCGCGACCGCATGACCGCCGTTGTCGCGAACGATTCCCTTCGGCCGGCCGGTCGTTCCCGACGTGTAGAGGATGTACAGCGGATCGGTGGCCTCGACCGCCACGCACGCAACGGGCGAGCCACTCGCCATCGCGTCCTCCCAGTCGAGGTCGCGCGGCCCCTCGAGCTCGGCCGGCTGCTCCGGTCGCTGGAGCACGATGGAGCGCTCGGGTTTTGCGTCGACCATCGCGATCGCTGCGTCGAGCAACGGCTTATAGGGGACGATGCGATTCGGCTCGATGCCGCACGAGGCCGAGACGATTAGCTTCGGCTTGGCGTCCTCGATCCGGCTCGCGAGCTCGTGCGCGGCGAACCCGCCGAAGACGACCGAGTGGGCTGCCCCGATGCGCGCGCAGGCGAGCATCGCGATCACGGCCTCGGGGACCATCGGCATGTAGATGACGACGCGGTCGCCACGCTCCGCACCGAGTGCCGCAAGGGTGCCGGCGCAACGCGCCACCTCGTCGCGGAGCTCGCGGTACGTGTACGTCCGCGTCGTGGCCGTCACGGGCGAGTCGTAGATCAGCGCCGGCTGATCGGCGCGGCCTCGCTCGACGTGGCGGTCGAGCGCGTTGTGGCAGCTGTTCATGCGTCCGCCGGCGTACCAGCGGTAGAAGGGCGCGCGGGAGTCGTCGAGCACCGTTTCCCACGGCTCGTCCCAGTCGATCGCCGCGGCCGCCTCGGCCCAGAACTGCTCGGGCTGCTCCAGGGAGCGCCGGTAGATCTCGTCGAATTGCCCCATTCGTCTCGTCCCGACCGCGGAGGGCGCGATGCTAGTCGCCCGGCAGTCGCCCTCGTCTACTGACCTGCGCGCTCGAGTCCGAGGCGGCGTAGCGAGCCTTCGAGCTCGGGCACGCGTGGTCGGATACGCTCGAAGTCCTGACCGGAGAGCGAGAGGAGCCGCATCGGGGTGCGGGCAACAACAGAGGCGGTTCGCTGCCCGGTCAAGAGCATTGCGATCTCGCCGACCGCGTCGCCCGGGCCGCGGGTATAGGTCGAGCCGTCCTCCGCCAGAACCTCTGCCTCTCCCTGTTCGATGAAGTAGACGGCCGTTCCGTAGGCGTCGAGCGTGATCACGTTGCGGCCTGCGTCGAGCTGGACCTCTTTCAGCGCCGTCGCGAGCTCATCCCGCTCCGGTTCTGGAAGCTCGGCCAGAATCGGAACAGCTGCGAGTCGGTTTGCATCCACCCCCATGGATCGTTCCACGCCGAGCCTTATACCCGCAAGGAACGTCTCGGAACACCTCGAAGCCCGACCGCGGTCGGTTCTGATTGACGTTCGCGAAATCACGGCGGCGGTCGGCTACGGGCGCCGTTGACGCGTGCCGTCCAGCAGCGCACGTAGAGGCCCCCCTTATCGCTCTCGGAGTACTTGATTGAGCGCGCAAGGACTCACTTCCGGGGCCCGCCCTGACGAAACGGCCGCCGTTATCGTCCCCGCGTGCCACTCAGCTGGTCTAGCGCGCTAGCATGGCGGATGCGGCAGCAGCTGCTGGACCCCGTCGGAACCGAATCGGTCGCTGGTGTCGTGCGCCGTCTCTGCGCCGTCCCGGCGCAACCCGATCCGGCGGCCGAGCTTGCCGTGCGCGCCAGGCGGAAACGGTCCCGGTCGGGCGACGTCGCGCGCGCGCTCGCCGAGGGCCGGATCATCAAGACCTTCGCCTTTCGCGGCGCGACCTACCTGATGACCGCCGAGGACGCTGGCTCGTACCTGGCCTTGCGCAGCGCCAGCCGGATGTGGGAGCGCCCCGGCTGGCAGAGTCATTTCGGCCTGACGCCGGCCGACTGGCCACTCCTCCTCGACACGGTCCGAGAGGCGCTTGCCGACGGGCCGCTGACTCGCGCTGAGCTCGGGGCCGCGGTTACAGCCCGGCCGAGGTTCCGTCATCTGGGCTTTGCCTTCTCCGGCCAGTCCTTCACGTTCCTCAAGCCGCTGGCGTGGCAGGGAGTTATGAGCATCGGCCCGCCGCGAGACGGACGTGTGACGTTTCAGAGCCTGGACAGCAACCCGCGCTGGGGAGGCGTGCCCGAACTCGATGAGGCCGGAATGCGTGCGGTGGAGGCGTACTTCCGGGCGTACGGGCCGGCCACGGCCGACCACGTGCACTACTGGCTCGGCAACGGCCTGGGCGCAGGGCGCAAGCGGATCCAGTCCTGGATCGCCGGCTTCGGTGACGGCCTGCCGTCTGTCGACGTCGATGGCGAGTCCACCTACGTCCTGCGTGAGCACCTGGAGGAGCTGGCGTCGACGACTGCGACGACCACGACCCGGCTCCTGCCTGCATACGACCAATGGGTCCTCGGTCCGGGCACAGCCGACCCCCACGTGGTGCCGACCGCCAGGAGGGCGCTGGTCACCCGTGGGGCAAACATCGTGATGGCCGGTGGCGTCGTCTCCGGGACGTGGTCCCTCAAGGACGACCGCCTCGTAGTTGCCTGGTTCGCCGAAGCACCGCCGCCCGCGGGAGAGGCGCTGGAAGCAGAGGTTTCGCGGCTGGCCACAATCCTCGGTCGGCCTCTGCAGCCCGCAGTTCAGATGGCGTAGGCACCCCCTTGTCTCAGAGGTTCGTCTTCCCGTCGGCCACGACGGCCCTCGGCCTGCCGGGTTTCGCGGGTTCGGCTGCGGGGCGGTGGCGAAGGGGAGAGCAACGGCGAGCGTGAGCCACGATTGCGGTGACGACGTCTTGTAGGCGTGCCGCCACGTGATGAACCGGCTAAAGCCGTAGATCAGGAGTGCAACTGTGACGGCGTCGAGGCACGCGTGTGCGATGCGAGCCGCGAGAACGTCCTGCACGAGCCCGAAGAGGCACCACGCGATCAACCTGGTCGATCAGTACCGGGTCTCGCTAGAGATCGCGGGCCCCGCGACAGCCGGCTGAGCGCGAGGCCGCTCCTGCTCATCGCACCGGGTGGAAGAATCAGAGCGTGGAGGGTCCGGTTCGGATCACGTTTCCCGACGGTCGCGGGGCCGCTGCGGTGCGGATCGAAAACGAGGGCGAGCTCGAGGAGGCGAGAGATGCGCTGGGCCTCGTCCCTCCGCGCTCGACGCTCGTGCTCGTCGGGGGTGCCGATGGACTAGGCGAGGTCGAGCGTGACCGTCTCCGACCGGTGTTCGAGCACTCGCTCGCGCCGCTGGCGGAATCGCTGGGGGCGGTCGTGGTCGATGGTGGCACGGACGCGGGCGTGATGGCGCTGATCGGTGAGGCCCGCGAGGCCGGCGAGGCCCGGTTTCCGCTTGTCGGCGTACTCGTCGCCGAGCTCGCTGGTCTCCGTGACCGCGACGGCCGGATTACCGCTGAGCGCTTGGAGCCCCGGCATACCCACTTCGTGCTCGTCCCGGGAAGTGAGTGGGGAGACGAGGCCGAGTGCCTGGCGCGCTTCGCGACCGTCGTCGCGGGCTCGAAGCCGTCGGTCACCGTTCTCGTCGACGGCGGTGAGTTCGCGTGGGAGGACGTCCGGGCGAGCGTCTCGGCGAGTCGGCCGGTTACCGTCCTCACCGATTCGGGCCGGACGGCGGACGAGCTTGCCCAGGCAGCGGCCGGACACAGCACCGACCGACGTGCGTCCGCGCTTGTTGCCACTGGGCTGATCCATGCGGTTCACGTAGGCGATCCGCGCCTACCAGATCGGCTCGGATCATTTCTAACCGGGAGGTAGGGATGGGCGCGAGGAAGAGTGCCGAGGGCGAGCGGATGAGAGCCGAGTTCCGCGAAGTGATCGAGGGAAGCCTCAACGGCCTGGACGACCTTCAGCGCCGCTTCCTGCTTTCCCGCTGGCTGGATCAGGTCCTCTGGATGGAAGCCCGCGCGGATAAGGATCGCAATCGTTACTACCTGCTTCGGCTCTTGACGATCGTCGGTGGCGTCATCGTTCCTGCGCTCGTGACGCTGAACATCAACCGCGATGACGTCCATAACGGCGTGGCCTGGGTCACCTTCGCCGTCAGCCTGGTTGTCGCCGTCAGCGCCGCGATCGAGGAGTTCTTCCATTACGGCGATCGCTGGCGTCACTATCGCCGGACGGTCGAAGGGCTGAAGATCGAGGGCTGGCAGTTCTTCGAACTCGTCGGTCCGTACGCGAACTGGTCGAGGCACGCCGATGCGTTCCCACTGTTCGCGACGACGGTCGAAGGCGTCCTCCAGCGCGATGTCGAGACATACATCACGCGAGTCGTGCGCGAGAAGGAGAAGACCGAGGCCAGCGCCGGTACGCAGGCCCAGGTCGACTAGGCTCGGGCGGATTACACCTAGGATCCGCCGACGCAGATCGGACGATAGGAGACGTTCGGCGCGATCCGGTTCAGCGTCTGCTCGGCGTGGGGGTCTACGAGGGGGCAGAGCTCCCGCTCGAGTGTCGCCGGGTTGGTGTTCCAGAGGCGGCTACTCCAGAGGATCGGCGCTCCGTCGCCCGACGATGCGAGCACGGTACCGTCACGCGCGAAAGCCACGCTCGTCGAGCTCGTAATGCCCTCGGACGTGACGATCGGGCGCGCAAGTGCGAGATGGGTCGCAACGTCCCAGAGAAGGATCTTGCCGTCCTCCGACTGGGATGCGAGCGTCGAGCCGTCGGGAGAGAGGGCCACGCTCGAGATGAGCGCGGTATTGCCAGTGAACGGGCCACCGATCTGACGCCGTGCCGCGACATCCCAGAGTCTCGCTGTCTTGTCCCAGCTGCCGGACGCGAGCGTCCGCCCGTCCTCACTGAACGCAACACTTGACACGACGTCCGCGTGGCCGCGAAGCGGCGGCGCCACTTGGCGATGCGTGCGCAGACTCCAGAGCCGAACCGTATGGTCGTCGCCGCCCGAGGCGAGCAGGCCGCCATCGGGCGCGATTGCGATTGCGCGCACGATGCCCTGGTGTCCGCGGAGTGCCGGTTGGAGGAAGCGATGAGCCGCGAGATCCCATAGTCGGATGACGCTGTTGCTGGTGAAAGCAACCGTCTTGCCATCCGGTGCGAACGCGACGGCGGTCGCGGTGCTGGCGGGCACGGGGGGACTGACAAGCTTTCGGCGATGCACATCGTAGATCCGGAGCTCGCTCTTCCTCCCTTCGCTGACCGATGCGACAAGCTTGCCGTTCTGCGAGAAAGCGACGCCGTTGATCGTGGTCGACTGTCCCATCGCGTGCCCTTCTGGGTATCGCATCAGGGGCCGACCGACCGTGCGTCCGGTTCGTGTGTTCCAGAGCTGCAGCGCTTGCGCGCCGGAGACGAGGAGCGGGCCCTTGGGGCTGAACGCGATCGTCGACGCGGAGGGGGTCGGAGAGCTTGCATCCGGCGCCGATAGACGGCGCTGAAGGACGTTCCACAGAAGGATGTGGCCGTCGGCATTTCCGGCGACGAGGAGCGCGCCGCGCCGCGCGAAGGTGACGCTTTGAATTCCGCTGGCCAGTGTCGCATCTCCCGGATCGGTCAACCTGGGACCGATGGTGTTGGACGTCGTCGTGTCCCACAGGCGCGTGACGTTGTCCTCGCTGCCGGAAGCGAGCGCCGTCCCCTCTGGATTGAACGCAACGCTA
>Ga0075433_10003359_pt1 | contig 12372 bp, 12 predicted proteins | sample RhiMethybrSRZTD2_FD_75299 | JGI IMG/M metagenome (GOLD analysis project Ga0075433, IMG submission 75299) | Populus rhizosphere microbial communities from Tennessee, USA - Rhizosphere MetaG P. TD hybrid SRZTD2 | ecosystem: Host-associated > Plants > Roots > Rhizosphere > Soil | place: USA... | reverse complement strand
ATGGGCTACTTGACCTGTGTCATGGCGGCACGCCGGCCGCCCCGCATGGGCCTTGGCAGCAAGAATTGGGCCTGCGGCGCCAAACCCGCGCGCACCGCCGACGGGCTGGCGAGCGGCACCGGACCTCTGGCGCGGCCATTGGGCCCCCGCTTGCTGCTCAGCGGCAACCCGCCTCGGGCGGGCCTAGCAGGGCTCCCCCAAAGTCTTGGCCAGCTGAGCCAAATCGGGCGCGCCGCGGGTCACGCGCCCCGGCGGCGCGCTGGCGGCGCGGCGCGGAATATGCTACGCGCGGCCGCAACGTTGGTGCGCTGCAAAATCGCGAGCCGCACGCCGGGCCGCTGCGCCAGGCCCGTTCCTGAAGGACCCGCAATGGACAGTCGCAATATCGCGATTATCGCTCACGTCGACCATGGCAAGACCACGCTGGTGGACCAGTTGCTGCGGCAATCGGGCGCCTTTCGCGAAAACCAAAAAGTGGAGGCGCAGGCGCTCGATAGCAACGACCTCGAACGCGAACGTGGCATCACCATTCTTGCCAAGTGCACCTCGATTCTGTGGCGGGGCACGCGCATCAACATTGTCGATACCCCAGGCCATGCCGACTTCGGCGGCGAGGTGGAGCGCATCCTCAACATGGTGGACGGCGCCATTGTCCTAGTCGATGCCTCGGAGGGCCCGCTGCCGCAAACCAAGTTCGTGGTGTCAAAGGCGCTGAAGCAGGGTCTGCGCCCGATCGTCGCCATCAACAAGATCGACCGGCCCGATGAGCGTCACGATGCGGTGCTGAACGAGATCTTCGATCTCTTCGCCAATCTGGGCGCCACCGACCAACAGCTCGATTTTCCGGTGCTCTACGGCTCCGGCCGCACCGGCTGGATGGCGCCCGAACCAGGCGGGCCGCGCACGGATTTGACACCACTCTTCGAGTTGATCGTGCGTCACGTGCCTCCGCCGATGGTGGAAGGGGGGCCCTTCCGCATGCTGGCCACGACCCTCGAGGTCGACCCCTATCTGGGCCGGATCCTCATTGGCCGCATCAGTTCGGGCAGTGTCGAGCCGAACCAGACCGTCAAGGCGCTGCGCCGGGACGGGACGCTGATCGAAACGGCGCGCATTACCAAGGTTCTCGCGTTCCGGGGGCTCGAGCGTTCGCCAATCGAGCTCGCCGAGGCAGGCGATATCATCGCGGTCGCCGGCCTGACCGAGGCCACCGTTGCCGACACCTTGTGTGATCCCGCGGTGGAAACGGCCTTTGCAGCGCAACCGATCGACCCGCCGACGCTGGCGATGATGTTCCGCATTAACGACGGGCCGTTTGCCGGCCAGGAGGGCGAGAAGGTGCAAAGCCGCGTCATCCGCGATCGCCTCTTCAAGGAGGCCGAGCGCAACGTGGCCATTCGCGTGCTCGAACAGCCGGGGAATAAGGATGCCTACGAAGTGGCGGGCCGCGGTGAACTGCAACTCGGCATTCTGATCGAGACCATGCGGCGGGAGGGCTTTGAACTCACCGTGTCGCGGCCTCAGGTCCTCTTCATGAAAGATGCCGCCACGGGGCAAAAAAAAGAGCCCCTCGAGGAAGTCATCATTGACGTCGACGAGGAGTATTCCGGCATTGTCGTCCAGAAGCTCTCCGAACGCCGGGCCGATCTGGTTGAGATGCGGCCGTCGGGTGGTGGACGCCAGCGCCTGGTCTTCCATGCGCCCACACGTGGCCTGATCGGTTACCAGAGCGAACTCTTGACGGATACGCGCGGCACCGCCGTCATGAACCGCCTGTTTTATGGCTATGCACCGTTCAAGGGCGAGATCAGCGGACGGCGTACGGGTGTGCTGATTTCCAACAGCGCCGGCGAGGCAACAGCCTACGCGCTCTATTATCTGCAGGACCGCGGGGCGATGCTGATCGATCCGCAGACCCGCGTGTATGAAGGCATGATCGTTGGCCAGCATACCCGCGACAACGATCTCATCGTCAACATCATCCAAGGCAAGAAACTGACCAATATTCGCGCCGCCGGCAAGGATGACGCGCTGACCCTGACCCCCCCGCTGCGCCTGACCTTGGAACGCGCCTTGTCCTACATCCAAGACGATGAGCTGGTGGAGGTGACGCCGAAATCAATCCGGCTCAGGAAGCGCTGGCTTGATCCCAATGAGCGCAAAAAGCGCGAGCGGGCGCGCGAGGCCGAGCAGGCGACCGTTTAGGGCCTGGCTGGTTCGCTCTTGACCGCGGCAGAACGTGGGGGGGCGCGCGCAGTCAATCTACGCCATGCTGGCGGCCCGCCCCGCTGGGAGGCCGCCAGCCTTTCAAGCCTCAACTCAAGCGCCTCAGGTGCCCCGACCCCAAAGCCCGCAGTAGCGGCGCAGCACGAAGGGCAAGTTATTTTCGTAACCACCCCAAGCCGCGTACTTCGGCAGCTTCAGCTCCTTTTCAACGCCGTCCCAGCACTTGCCTTCGCGCGCGGCCTTCTGCACCTCACGCGAGGCGTCCTGGAAGAACGCGAGCTGGTCCTTGGCATCCTGCTTGTTGCCGAGCCTGCCGCCGACGCCGGGGTGACCGGGGATCAGCGTTTCCCACTCCATGGCAATGATCTTAGCAAGCGAAGCTTCCGCCTCGATGGGATAAAAATCGATCATGCCCCGGCCCGCCACCTGGCCGACCGGGATCAGGTCCACGACGAAGATGATCTTCTCCTTCGGCAGACGCATGACCAGCGTCGAATCGGAGTGGTTGAGCCCGACATAGTTCAGCTCCAGCGTGGTGCCGCCGAGCTTGATGGTGCGCCCCTTGTTGCTCACCGTCTCGTCCGGCAGCACGGTATGCGGATCCTTGAGTTGCTGCAGGCGCTCCTTGGCGCGCGCGTGCGCGATAATTTTCGCGCCGGCGTCCTTGAAGGCTTTGCCTCCGGCAATGTGATCAAAGTGGTGATGGCTGTAGATCAGATACTTGATCGGCTTGTCCGTTACCTTCTTGATCTCGTCGACGTAACTCTGGCCCCCTGTCGGTTTTCCGTAGGCCACCGGATCAGTGGCAATCACGCCCGCTTTCGTGACGATGAAGATCGACTGATGATTTACGTTGCGAAAAATATAAACATTGTCGGTACCCGGCACTTTGGTGGTTTCGATCGCCGGGCGGTCCGCCTGCGCCAGGGCGCCGCCCTGGAACGTCAACAGGCTGACAACGGCGGCCAGGATGGCTACCAGCGAAGCGCGTTTCAGCATTGGGTGTTTCCTCGGTTATGCAGACGGCCGAAAGTCTATAGGCAGAACGCGGACGCACACCACCCCCGTGCAGCGGCTCGCGCAACTGTGATGCTGCGGCACGCGAGGGGTTAGGAGCGGATCGGCTCGAACTCACCGCTGGCGGCGTCGAGCCATTCAAGCTCGCCTTCGGCGATGGCAAACCAGGCGCCGTAAAGACGCAATCGGCCCGCCTTGACGGCGGCCTCGACGAAGGGAAAACGCAGCAAGTTTTGCAGCGAGTAGCGCACGGCCATCTGCTCAAAAACCTTGCGTTGCTCCGGCAAATCAAGGGTTTGGCCGGACTGCAGCTGCGCGCGCAAGCCAGCCAATAGTTCGACCCAGGGACCGATGAAGCGGCCGGCCGGTCGCTCACTCAGGGCCGCGGCGACACCGCCGCACAGGCCGTGACCCATGACGACAATCTCGGGAACGGCAAGCTCGCTGACGCCAAATTCGATGGCCGCCGAGGTGCCGTGATAGCCGCCACCCTCTTCGAAGGGCGGCACCAAGGCGGCGACGTTGCGCACCACGAATAGCTCGCCGGGCGCCGCCGAAAAGATCGTCGCGGGGTCCGCACGGCTGTCGGCACAGCCGATAATCATCGTTTTTGGCCGCTGACCTTTGGCCAGCGCCCGATAGCGCTCGGCCTCCACGGCATAGCGCTCGGCGCGGAAGCGTCGGTAGCCTGTGGCGAGCCCGGCGGGGATGGGCATGAAACCTCCTCGAAGCGCTGGCGGTCCCAAGACAATGGGCCGACCTAGAGGTGAGGACAAGGCGCTGGCCATGCCGCAATTGGCAGCAGGCGGAGGCCGGATGGCCGGCGCCGCAGCGGCCCGACGGGGGGCGAGGTTCGAGCCAGGGCGTTGCCGGGCGGAAGGGTCAAGCTCCGCCCTCCGGCGCGGCCGCCGCCGGCTGGCGCGAACGGCAACTCAATCGAGTTCGAAAGCGCCCTTGTAGTCCTGGCAGAGTGCAGGGTCCCGCTGCTCCTTGCTGATCAGGGCATTGCCAACGACCAGGCGCTCAATGTCGGTACCCAAAAAGCAGCGAAAAGCGTCCTCGGGCGTGCACACGATCGGCTCGCCGCGCACATTGAAAGACGTATTGACGAGCACAGGACAGCCGGTCAGTTCGCGGAACTGCTCGAGCAAAGCGGGGTAGACTGGATTGGTCTCCCGATGCACGGTCTGGATGCGCGCCGAATAATCGACGTGCGTGACAGCGGGGATCTGGGACCGAACGGCATTGAGCTTGTCGATTCCGAACCGCGCCTGTCCTGAGCGGTCGTGCTGCGACGGCGCCCCTGCACGATATCGGCCACCATCAGCATATAGGGCGAGGCTGCTTCGATTTCGAACCATTCGCTGACATGTTCGCTCAAGATCGAGGGTGCGAACGGCCGGAAGCACTCGCGGTATTTGACGCGCAGATTGAGGGTTTTCTGCATGGTCGGAGAGCGGGCATCGCCAAGGATGGAGCGCGCACCTAGGGCGCGTGGACCGAACTCCATGCGACCTTGGAACCAACCGACCGCGCGCCCGGCGGCAAGATCCTGGGCGGTTCGGGCCAGCATGGTCGGGGTATCGACGCTGTCGAAACGCGCGCCCGCCTCAGCCAGGCGCCGATCGATGTCCTCTTGCAGGAAAGCGGGACCCAGATAAGCGCCGCACATGCCGTCTGCGGCGCACGCGGGCTGGCGCGGCTGGTTGAGGAAGCCATAGTAAGCGCTGAGCGCGGCGCCGAGCGCGCCGCCGGCATCACCCGCCGCTGGTTGGATCCAAATCTTCTTGAACTTGGCGTCGCGCAGGATTTTTCCGTTCGCCACGCAGTTGAGCGCCACGCCACCGGCCAAGCAGAGATTGCTGGCGCCGGTCTCCGCCTGCAACGATCGCGTGAGCCGCAGCATCACTTCCTCGGTGACCTTTTGTACGCTCGCAGCCATATCCATGTGAAACTGCGTCGGCGGAGCCTCAGGCGCACGCACGGGCTCGCCGAATAGCGCGGCGAATTTCGGCGACGTCATGCTGAGGCCCGTACAATAGTCGAAGTAGGACTGATCGAGCCGGAAGCTGCCGTCAGGCTTGATATCCACGATGTGATCCAGGACGGTCGAGGCATAGCGCGGCTCGCCGTAAGGAGCGAGCCCCATCACCTTGTATTCGCCCGAGTTGACCTTAAAGCCGGTGTAGGAGGTGACGGCAGAGTAGAGCAGGCCCAGTTGAATGCGGAAAATGGAGCTCGCGCTCGATACTGAGCTCGTTACCGCGTCCGATCCCTGCCGAGGTCGTGCACCACTCCCCGACGCCGTCAAGGCTCAGCACCAGCGCATCGACGAACGGCGAGGGATAATAGGCCGATGCCGCATGGCTGATGTGGTGTTCGGCGAAGAGTAGGCGTTGAGACCAGTCCACGTCCGGAGCGATGTTCTCGAGCTCGCCGCGTAGCACCTCCTTTGGAACAATTTCTCCTTGATTCAGATGGGCATCGACTCTGAAAGGAGCGCAGGCCCCACGGGGCGAAGGCCACGTCGGTTTCGAGCGGGCGTTCGAACTTGAGGAACGGCTTATCGTAGAACGCGACATAGTCGACATCGTCGAGGGTTGCGCCGGCTTCCTCGAGGCAATAGGCGAGCGCGCGCGGGAAAGCGTGCATCGTGTTTCCTGCGGGTGAACCGCTCCTCCTGCGCGGCCACCACGATCCTGCCGTCCTCGATCAGGGCCGCGGCACTGTCGTGATAGAAGGCGGAGAGCCCAACGATGCGCATCGCGCTCACCTAAAAGATAGTGTAGGTGAACGGCGCCACGGCCGAGCCCTGCGTCAGCACTACCAAGCCGCCAACCGTGGCCATCATGATAAGGATCGGCAGCATCCAGAACTTTTTGCGCGCGCGCAGAAACCGCCAAAGTTCGCCGGCAAAGGAGAGCATCGTCCTACTCCGAGGTTGCGTGCCGAGGTGGGTGGCACTTTAGAACTGGTTCAGCATGCTATTGGGCCGTGGTCCAACCGGGTCACGCTTGACCCAATAGGTGGGCGCAGCCGGATCAAACGTGAGGGACAACAGATCCTTGCGCGACAGACGCATGACAATGCCGGTCGGCACGACGACGGCGAAGAACAACAGCCCCATGACGATCGGCGTCGTCAGGCGGGACACAAGCAGTCCGAATTTGAACCAGAGCTGGTTCAAGGGCCGCAACAGGGGTGAGTTGACGCGCGCCGTCACAAGTAAGCCGGAGGCCAGCGCCAAGGCCGTCCAGCGCGGATCTTGCCCGGCAAGCGGCGGTCAAGCCGCAACCATCGTCAACCCCGCCGCGAGAACGAGGCCGAAATTTCGGTCCGAACCGATGGCAATGGCGGTGTGTGCTTCGATTTGGTGCATGGTGCCAGCGCACCTGCAACTTCGGCGCCAACCTGCCAGCCAGCGTATGAGGAGCTGGAGTGGCTGTCGTTCCCGGCGGCGCCCCCGCGGCAGCCGCGCTTGTGCCCTTTCGAGGGCGCCTTCACATGCGCGTGCCGATCCCCTTGGCCATCAGCGCCGCGCAAACGAGAATGATTACGATGCCAACCAGTTCGAGATGGATGATGGAGCGGATCGCACGCAACCGCGGCGGCTCGACGCTCGGCAGCCGGCCGCTTTTGACGGCGCTGCGCCAGCCCAGAAACTCCCGGGTCGGCACGATCGAAGCTATTGCCACCAGCACGAACACGGAGAGCTTGGCGATGAACGCCCAATTATGAAAATAGTAGTAGGGCCCTTTCTCGAAATGGAACACGCGGCCAAGCCCGACGATGAAGATTATAGCGGCGGCGATGCCAAGGACCATGTCGGCGAGGAGAATTTTGCGCGCGCTCCGCAGCGTGAGCTCATCGCTAAGCAGCACGAATTCGACGATGAGGGCGGCAAACAGCGTGAATGCCGCCAGATGATGCAGGAAAGCGAAAAAAGCTGCCATTCGAGGCCTCTCCCCCTCCAGCGCGTTGACCTGAGCAAGCCCCGCTCCACAGCGGGCGTCAAGCCCTCAACATTGCGCTGCACAGCCCTGTCGTTGCAGGCGATGGTGGCCACCCGAGCGTCGGCGGGATAAAATACCGGCGCGGCCAGTGCGATCTGGTGCGGCCAGCAAGAGGTCTTCTGACTGTGGAGCCAAAACCTGACGACTATGACTATGAGCTGGACCGGGCCCTGTCATCGGTAGTGGGCATCAGAGCGCTGGTTCCCGCCGATGCCTTCACGGCGGAGACGCTCGGGACCGAGCGCAGAGGCAACGGCGTCCTGATCCGCGACGACGGCCTGATCTTGACCATCGGCTACCTGATCACCGAAGCCGAGACCGTCTGGATCAGCCACAGCGGCGGTCGCGCCGTGCCGGGTCACGTGCTGGGCTATGACCAGGAGACCGGTTTCGGCCTGCTGCAGGCCCTGGCTCGGCTGGATTTGCCGGCGCTGCCGTTGGGAAGCTCCAAGACGGCGGAGGTCGGCGAGCGCGTCGTGGTGGGCGGCGCGGGCGGCCGGCCACGCTCAATCGCCGCCCGCATCATCGCCAAACAGGAGTTCTCCGGCTACTGGGAATACGTGCTCGATGAGGCGATTTTCACGGCCCCCTCCCATCCCCACTGGGGCGGCACGGGCTTGATCGGTCCGGAGGGTGATCTCATCGGCATCGGTTCGTTGCAGATCCAGCAGGTGGCGGCCAATCCAAGCGGGCGGGCCCAGCGGCAAGCCGAAGACGCCAACATGATTGTGCCGATCGACCTGTTGAAGCCGATCCTGGACGACATGCTGACGATCGGCCGGCCAAACCGACCGGCGCGCCCCTGGCTCGGTCTTTATGCAACCGAGGTCGGCAACAGCGTGGCCATTCTGGGTATCGCCAGTCGTGGGCCGGCCGCCAATGCCGACCTCAAGGCCGGCGACATTGTTGTGAGTGTGGCCGGCACGCCGGTGTCGACGCTGGCCGGCCTGTTTCGCCAGGTCTGGGCGCTTGGCCAGGCGGGGGTCAATGTGCCCTTACAAATCCATCGCGATGGCAGGACTTTCGACGTCACCTTGCGATCCTCGGATCGGCGCCGCTATCTCAAAGGTCCTGTGCTCCACTGAGCAACTTGGATGGCCTCGATGCGCATCGCCGTGCTGGGCGGCGGCCCCGCGGGCCTATATTTCGCCGCGCTCTGGAAGCGGCGCCACCCCGGCGATCTGGTGCGGCTCTGGGAACAGAACCCGGCCGATGCCACCTTTGGTTTTGGCGTCGTGTTCTCGCAAACCGCGCTTGAGTTTTTGCGGCATCGGGACGCGCAAACCTTTGCGCTGCTGGGGCCGCACCTTGAGAGTTGGCGTGACATTACCATCGTGCATCGTGGCCAACGCGTTGCGATCGACGGCGTCGGCTTTTCCGCCATCGGCCGGCTCGACCTGCTGAGGCTCCTGCAACAGGAGGCGCGTGCCGCCGGGGTCGAGATAAAGTTCGGCCGCGTCGTCAACTCGCTGGCGATGCTGGCGCGCTTCGACCTGATCGTCGGCGCGGACGGCGTCAATTCCTTCCTGCGCAAGGAGCTGAGCGCCCGCTTCGGCACCACCGTGGAGGAGCTTGAAAATCCCTTCATCTGGTACGGCACCGAGCGAACATTCGATACCCTGACGCAGACCTTCGTCGCCAATGCCATGGGCACATTCAACGCCCATCATTATCGCTATCAAGCGGGCCGCAGCACCTTTATCGTGGAGTGCGATCCGGCAACCTGGCGGCGCGCCGGTCTCGATCGGCTGGATCGGGAACGCTCCCGCCGGCTGTGCGAACAAGTGTTCGCCGCGACCTTGCAGGGTCAGCCGCTGCTCGACAACAACTCGACCTGGCGCCATTTCCCTTGTGTCAGCAATAGATGCTGGTCGACAGGCAACGTCGTTCTGATCGGCGATGCCGCGCATACCGCCCATTACTCGATCGGCTCGGGGACACGGCTGGCGCTGGGCGACGCACTGGCGCTGGCCGAGACCCTGGAGCAGGCCACGCCGGGCCAGATCACCGCGGCGTTGCAGGCCTACGAGGCGGCGCGGCGGAAAAGCGTGGAAAGCCTGGTGGCCGCTTCGCTGCGTTCGGCCGCCTGGTATGCCCGCTTTCCCGAGCAGATGCGGCTTGAGCCGCTCGAGCTCGCCATGAGCTACCTGACGCGCTCGGGGGCCGTCGACGCGGATCGGCTAAGGTCGACGTCGCCCGCATTCATGGCGCATTACGCCCGCCATTCGGCAACGACGCCCGAAGCCTGAGAAGGGGCGCTGGCTCAGGCGAGAACGCCCTGACGATGCAAGAAGCGGCGGCGGGCGTCGAGCTTCAGGCCGCGCACAGGCACCAAGACCGGCAGGCGCCGGGTGGCGCGCAGCATCGCCAGAACCGAGGGATTGGCCCGGTCGGGGCGGCGCCCGCGCGCCGTGTGTGGGCCGATCATGGCGATCAGGCGCTCCAGGTCGCGCTCGCGGATGCCGAGTTCGGCAAGGTGGCGCAGCGTGCTGATCAGGTAGTCGAGGTTGATGCCGGAGAGCCCACTGGCGCCCTTGATCAGCCGCGCCTGTCGGGCCAGTGTCAGACGGCCGGCGTAGCTCGGATGCGCGCGCTCCACCACGTAGGTGAGCGCCATGACCTCGCGCGCGGTACCGTCAAGCAGCGTCACCGCCACATTGACCTCGCGATAGACGCCGCTCACCTGCTCGCGCTTGCGCAGGTAATGCACGATGGCGGCATAGTTTGCACCCGAGATTCGGTAGGCGATGCCTTCGCTGGTGCCGCCACGGTCGAGACCCAGGACCAGGCCGGGTCGCTGCGGGGTGCCGCGGTGATGCATGGAATAGATGCAAAAGCAGCGGCGATATCCGATCAAGCGCGCGTGCCGGGCTTCCTCGTAGGGGAACCCGGGTCGCCACATCAACGAGCCGTAGGCGAAAATCCAGTGCTCGGGAGCCGGCGCCGTCATGTGCCGGAAGGTTTGCTGCCGGCGTGCCGGCCGAAATCGGGTGCCGCGGTGTCCTGCCCGGCCTCGATGATGCCACGCCGCGTGGCGCGCGCCTCCGTAAAGAGCTGGTGCAAGCTCTCGCCTTCCCCGAAGCGGATCGCGCGCTGCAGTGCCGTCAGATCCTCGGTGAAACGCGCAAGCATCTCCAGCACGGCTTCCTTGTTGTTGAGGAAGACATCGCGCCACATGACGGGATCGGAGGCGGCGATGCGCGTGAAATCGCGAAAGCCGCCGGCGGAAAATTTGATCACCTCGCTATCGGTCACGCGCTCGAGGTGCCGGGCGGTATTGACGATATTGTAGGCGATGAGATGGGGCACATGGCTGGTGATGGCCAGCACCAGATCGTGATGCTCCGCGTCCATGATTTCGACGTGGCTGCCAAGCGCCATCCAAAAGGTCTTGAGCCGTCCGAGCGCCGCGGGGTCGGCGTCACGCGCGGGCGTCAAAATGCACCAGCGCCCGTCGAACAGTTCGGCGAAACCCGCGTGCGGACCCGAATGCTCGGTTCCGGCGATCGGATGCCCGGGAATAAAATGCACGCCCGCGGGCATAAAAGGTCCAACGTCGCGCGCCACGGAGCCCTTGACCGAGCCCACGTCCGTGACGATCGCGCCCCGATCGAGGGCAGGAGCGATCGCGCTGGCAATCGACGCGTAGGCGCCGATGGGCGTACACAGGATGACGAGGTCGGCTTGCCGCACGGCCTCGGCCGGGGTGGCGTAGACCGAGCTCACCAATCCGAGCCGCAGCGCCGTATCGCGCGTCTTTTCTGATTGCGCATGCCCGACAATGCTCTTCGCCAGGCCGCCCCGACGTATGGCATGGCTCAAGGATGAACCGATTAGTCCAAGCCCGATCAGGGCGACGCGCTCAAAAACCTCCTCAGTCATGCGCCCGCCCCAGGAATTCCTTGAGGCTGGCGACCACGCGCCGATTGTCATCCTCCGTGCCGATCGTCATGCGCAGCGCACCAGGTAGCCCATAAGCGGCGACCCGGCGCAGGATGATACCGCGCGCTTTCAGGAACTCGTCGGCCGCGCCAGCGCTGCGGGCGGGGTCGCCCGGAAAGTGGATGAGCAGGAAATTGCCGACGCTGGGCGTTACCTCGAGGCCGAGCTTTGCGAGCTCGGCCGCCACCCAGGGCAGCCACTTTTCGTTGTGCGCAACGGCGCTCTCGAGGTGAGCGCGGTCCAAAATGGCCGCCTTACCCGCCGCCAGGGCCGGCGCCGTCACATTGAACGGGCCGCGCACGCGGTTCAGCACCTCGGCAACGGCGGCCGGGCAGTAGGCCCAGCCGAGGCGCAGCGCGGCAAGGCCGTAGATTTTCGAGAACGTGCGCGTCATCACGGTATTGCCGGTGGTGGCAACGAGCTCCAATCCGGCCTCATAGTCATTGCGCCGCACATACTCGCTGTAGGCCGCATCGAGCAGCAAGAGCACGTGCGTCGGCAGACCACGATGCAGGCGCCGGACCTCGTCATGGGGGAGGTAGGTTCCCGTCGGATTGTTGGGATTGGCCAGAAACACCACGCGGGTCTTGGGGGTGACCGCCGCCAGCAAGGCGTCCACGTCGGCGCGATAGTTCTTTTCCGGGACGGAAATAGGCTTGCCGCCGCTCGACAGCGTGGCGATCTTGTACATCAGGAAGCCGTGCTCGCTGTAGATCGCCTCATCGCCCGCACCGATATAGGCGTGCGCGATGAGATTGATCAGCTCGTCGGAGCCCGAGCCGCAGACGATACGCTCGGGATCGAGCCCATAGTGGCCGGCGATCGCCCGGCGCAGGTCTGCCGCGCTCCCGTCGGGATAGAGGGCCAGCGTGTCGGCGGCCGCCTTATAGGCGGCGATTGCCTGCGCGCTTGGTCCGAGCGGCGTTTCATTGGAAGACAGCTTGATGGGTTTGAGCGCGCCGCTGACGCTGCTTTCACCGGCAACGTAGGCTTCGATCTCCAGGATGCCGGGCTGCGGCACGGGTTGCGTGTTGGGCATGGGGGTGCTCTTGTCTTTGCGCGGCGCAAAATAGGCAAAGACCAGGGACTTGGCCAGCGGCTGGCTGATCTATTTGGCAAGCTCGCACGAGCGGCGGGTGGCCGCAGCCACGGCCTCGCCCATCAGCCGCTCCAA
>Ga0075433_10003358_pt1 | contig 12372 bp, 7 predicted proteins | sample RhiMethybrSRZTD2_FD_75299 | JGI IMG/M metagenome (GOLD analysis project Ga0075433, IMG submission 75299) | Populus rhizosphere microbial communities from Tennessee, USA - Rhizosphere MetaG P. TD hybrid SRZTD2 | ecosystem: Host-associated > Plants > Roots > Rhizosphere > Soil | place: USA... | reverse complement strand
GGCGTTGTGATGTGCCCACCCGAGGGCGATGCCGGGACGGGAATGGTGGCCACGAACTCGGTCGCGCCGCGCACCGGGAACGTCAGCGCCGGCACCAGCATCTTCGCGATGATCGTGCTCGAGCACGAGCTCAGCCGAGTCCACCGCGAGCTGGACCTGGTCACGACACCGGCCGGGGATCTGGTGGCGATGGTGCACTGCAACAACGGTGCTAGTGAGCTGAACTCTTGGGTCGGTCTGTTCGCGGAGTTCGCCCACGCACTCGGCGTTGCCGTGGACAACTCCGCGATCTTCGAGACGTTGTTCACCTCAGCGCTAGACGGTGCCCTCGATTGCGGGGGCCTGATGTCCTACAACTACCTCTCCGGTGAGCCGATCACCGGACTCGAGGAAGGCCGGCCGCTGTTCCTCCGGTCCCCGGACGGCGTCTTCAACTTGGCTACCTTCATGCGCACCCATCTGTTCGCGTCCCTGGCTACCCTGCGGATCGGTATGGACGTGCTGCAGAAGGAGGAGGGCGTGCGGCTGGACCGGATGTTCGCACATGGCGGTCTGTTCAAGACCGAGGGCGTGGCACAGGGCTTCCTGGCAGCCGCCATCGACACCCCTGTCTCAGTGGGTGAGGTCGCCTCCGAAGGTGGGGCCTGGGGCATTGCTGTTCTGGCAGCATTCGTCACCGATCGCAGCCCAGGAGAAGGTTTGACCGACTACTTGAACACCCGGGTCTTCGCCGACGCTGCCCTCGATACGGTCGAGCCCGACGCGTCAGACGTCGCTGGCTTCGAGGCATTCATCGAGCGGTTCGTCGATGCCCTACCGGTCGAGCGGGCGGCCGTCGACCACACCTAGCGAAGAGCACGAAATCCCGCCGAGAGCGCATTGAACCGTCTCACGCGATTTGTAGAGACAACCCGCCGAGATCAGCTCCAGGACCGGTGGGCGGATCGGCTCAGTCACCTGATCTGATGTTCTGGTTGACGTGGAAGAGGTTGTGCGGGTCGTACCGGCGCTTGACTTGGGCGAGCCGGGCGTAGTTGTCCCGGTAAGAGGCTTTGACCCGATCTTGGCCCTCGTCCTCCATCATGAAGTTCACGTACGCACCGCCGGCCGATGTGGGGTGCAGCGCCTGCCAGTAGTCCTTCGTCCACGACGTAATTGCTGCGCGGTTCGCCGGATCCGGGTCGACGCCAACAATGACTCCGGCCCAGCCGCCGTCACGATATGCGAATGCCGTGGCATCGGACGGTACCCGCGCCGCCGCTCCATCGATGGGGTAGAGGTGCATGGTGGAATGTCCGGTCGGTAGCCGCTCGCCGAATGCGCGGTGGATTTCAATGGCCTCGTCGGTGATTTCGTTGAAGAAATCGGCTCGCCAGTACCACTGCAGACCAGCGGGATAGAGTGCGTCGAACGCGGTGGTCAGGGCGCTGTACGGCATCGCCTGGATGCCGACGACCAGCGGCGAACCAAAGCTGCGGACTGGCTCGAGCGCCTCGTCGGCCCGGTCATGCGGTCCTGAGTAACACCACACGATGAGGCAGGTCTTGCGGCCCCACAGTGACTCCGGGAACGGCGGCGCTGGCGGGATGGTGCCCAGACCTATCCACCCGCTGAGATCTTCTGGCTGAGCCGGCTGGAACTCGCGGTACCACCGCATCACCTCGGCTGTGTCGTCGATGTCGTAGAGCACCGGGCCGCCGTAAATGATGCCGTTCTCTCCGATCGGGCGGGACCGGAAGGTGAATGACGTGACGACGCCGAAGTTGCCACCGCCACCGCGCAGTGCCCAGAACAGGTCCGGGTGGGAGGACTCGCTGGCAGTCACGAAGCTGCCGTCGGCCAGGACGACGTCGGCAGATACCAGATTGTCGACGGTCAGGCCGTACCGGCGATCCAGGTAACCCGAGACGCCTCCACCAAGGGTCAGCCCGCTCACCCCTGTCGAACCGACGAAGCCAGCCGGGACGGCGAGGCCGAACGGTACCGTGGCGTGGTCCACATCCGCCCACGTGCAGCCCGGATCCACCCGCACCGTGCCATCGCCAGGGGTGAGAGCAACACTCCGCATGTTGCTGAAGTCGATCACCAGGGCGTCGTCCCATACACCGAGGCCGCCAGCATTGTGGGCACCGCCACGGATGGCGAGCTCGATCGAGCGGTCCCTGGCGAACTCAACGCAGGCCCGCACGTCGGTCGCGTCGCGACAGCGGGCGATGGCGGCAGGATGGCGGTCGATCATCCCGTTGTAGACCCGCCGCGCCGTGTCGTGCTCGGGGTGGTCGGGCAGAATCAACTGGCCGCGCAGGCTTTGGACCAGCTCGTTGAATGCAGTAGTCGTCCCCGTGTCGGTCGTCATGATGCTCCTCCTGAGTCGCAAGCCGATGGCACCTATGACTGTAGGAATCGGGCGTTCGCCGAGCGTTCGGCTTCAGGATGGCGCAGCGGGATCGAGCGAACGCTGACCCAGATCGGCCTCGCACCGCGCCACCATGGCAGGACTCTGCTGGGCCCGCGCGACCTCCACGGCCCGCGCAAGTGAGTCGCGGCGATCGGTGCCATTCAGGTGTGCCGCCCCCAGCCGGAGCAGTTCTGGAATCCACCAGGATTCGCCTGATGCGCGGGCGACGCCCAGAGCGGTCCGCAGCGTCTGTCGCGCGTACCCCTTGTCGCTGGTGGTCTGGGCCAACAGGCTCAGCCAATACGGCATCCGAACGTAGGCATTCTCAGCACGAAGACCCGACAGGCCCGCCTCGATGAGTTGCACGCCCACTCGACCACCACGGGCCCAGCCCTCGAGGACCTGGCCCCACTTGTCGTAGTAGGTGAACTGGTATCGCTTGCACATGGCCCGGACATGGCTTGCGGCTTCGGCGCACTCCGACCGCTCGTCGAGGAGTTGATGCGTGATGGCCTCGAATGCCCGGCCGACCACGAGGCTGTAGCGGTGCCCACTGGCCTTCGCGTACGCCGTCGCTTCGGCCGCCAGGTCGGCGGCTCGCCCAAAGTCGCCCATTGTCCAGCACGCGTGCGCCCACCAGGCTCCCGTGTGCACCCGAGCCCGAGTGCCAACGCTCAGCGACTCATCGCCCATGGCATCCAGCGCAATGGCGAAGTGCTCCATCGCGACCAGAGGTTGGCCCAGGTGCAGCGCGGAGCCGGCGAGCGAGAAGTGCGCCTGGCCGAACCTCTCGTCGCCCGGCCCGACCAGGTTCACGGCCTCTTGCGCCAGCTCAAAGGAGTCCTGCAAGCGACCCTCGACGAAGCGTGAGGACCACAACCCCACCATGGCTGTGACCATCCGTGCGGTCAGGTCGAGCTCGTCAGCGAGGTTGACCGACCGCTCGCACGTCTCCCGGACGAGCGGCGAGGAGTAGCCGTGCAGCGCGTTGAGCGGTGGTATCGACATCTCGAGCAAGGTGAGTTCCCGCTGGTCTCGATCACGGCTGTGAGGCATGGAGGCCAGAAGCTGGCGCGCCGCGGTCAAGAAGGTGAGCGCGTCGCCGTGGGCGAACATCGCGGCTGCCACTTCTGCCGCGCGCTCGAAGTACCGCAATGCACGCTCGGGGTTTCCCGCCAACCGATACTGCTCGGCGATCTGCGCCGCGACGGTGTCGGTTTGCCCGGCCCAGAGCAGTTCGAGTGCCTGGGCCAGCCGGCGGTGCAACAGCCAACGCCTTGCCGGGCTGACAGCGTCGTAGGCCGTGCTGCGCAGCAGATCGTGCGAGAAGTTGTAGCGATCCCCGATCTGCCGAATGATCCGACGCCGCCACAGCTCGTCGACAGCGACAACGACAGTCTCGACGTCGAGGTCGCTGGCCTCGGCCAGCAGCGGAATGCTGAAGTCGCGGCCCAGAGCCGCTGCGAGACCCGCCACCTCGCGACCCGCGGGACTGAGTTGCTGGATCCGTTTCGGGAGAATCCCCATCCAGCCGAGCAGTTGGCCCGACGACGCGCTGGGGTGGTCCTGAACAGCGGAGCGGGCCGCTTCGACGACATACAACGGGAAGCCGCCGGTTGCGTCGTACAGCAGTTCGGCCTCGGCTGCGTCGAGCGTCCGACCGGTGAGTGCCGTCGCGAGCGAGGTCGTCTCGGCAATGTCGAGTGGCCCGAGGCTGATCTCGGTGAGTAGCCCCTCGTCGCGCATCTGGCCAAGCCAGACCTCGATGGTCGGGTCTAGGTCCGGGGCTCCGGATCGCACCGTGGTCGCAACCAGCAGTCGAGCCTGGGGAGCAAAGTTGAGGAGGAACCGAGCGAAGCTCAGCGTGTCCGGATCGGACCACTGCAAGTTGTCGAGCACGAGAAGCAAGGGTCGTGCCGGCGCCAGCAGGGCGCGCGCGACTGCCTCGAAGAACCGGTGGCGTTGCCAGACGTCCTCGGTCGGCGCCCCGGGACTTCGTTGTGGCTGCGCCGCTGACTGGGTCTCGGCCGGAACCAGCCGGTCGACCTCCGCGGTCCACTCCTGGCTCAGCCGGCCACGGGCGGCGATCAACTCCGTATGACGCAGCCAATCGGCCACGGGCGCCAATGACAGCCTGCCGCTGGTGTCGAAGCAGATGCTGCGACCCACCACGGTTCCCTCGCCGCGGGCTCGCCGGACGAGCTCTGACACGAGGCGCGATTTGCCGACTCCTGCGCCACCGTACACAGCCAACACGCGCGCATGCCCCGCTGAAGCGTCATGCCAGCAGGCGAGCAAAGTCGAGAGCTCTGCAGTACGGCCGACCAGATCCGGCTCCGCGATGTCCAGCGCGTCGCGTGCGCCTAGCGTGCCCAGCCGACTGGTGTCGCCGAGCAACTTCGTCACGAGGGCCGTGGTCGCGCTCGCCGGAGCAACACCCAACTCGCGCTCCAGCAGGGTGGCGAGCCGATGGTAGACGCTGATTGCACCCGCGCGGTCTCCAGAATCGGCGTGCAGCTGTATCAACGCCCGATGAGCTGACTCGTTGAAGGTGTCAACCGTCAACAACTTGCCGAGCGCGACCATCGCGACATCGCCCCGGCCGGTCGCGCGCGCTGCCAGATACAGCCGCTGACACAACGCTGTACATCGCTGCTCCAGCTCGCTGCGTAGTGCATCCAGCCACTCGTCGTCAAGCCCTGGGAGCAGGGGGCCGCCGTAGTGCTCGAGTGCAACGGAGCCGTGAGTCACGGCCACCTCGTCAGGAGCTCCCTCAGTGGCAGCAGACTCGCGGAGAAACGTGCTCAGATCGATATCGTGGCGCCCTCGGTCGTGCCAACAGAGCTGACCTGGAGTGATCTCCAAAGACTCGTCCTCGCCCAGGATGCGCCGCAGGTCGTGCAGTTCGCGGCGCAGATTGGTGAGCGCTTGCCCATCCCCCGAGTCGGGCCAGAATTGCCCCGCAATCGTCGCCCGATCCTGCGGCCGCCCGGTGCGGGCAATCAACAGGCCGAGCAGAGCAAGTGTTCGCGACGATCCGGTGCGGATACGGCCCGTCGCTCCGTCGAGCACAGCCTGCGCACCGAGCAACCGGATGATCAGCATCGAGACGTCCTTCCCCACAAACAACGCTACGCGCCACCTCCCGGGCCACGAGCTTCAGCTCGCAGCGCGGCGACGTCGCCTACTCAGGCGGTGACGAGCAGGCCGGTGAGATACATGACCGCCACGCCTGTGGCCAGCCCACCTATGACGGTGGGATCGAGCAGACGGCCGGAGTGATCGCGAAGCGCCGGCGAGATCTGGGTGATGACCTGGATGATCGCGCCAACGCCAACGCCGAGCAGCAAGGCGGCCAGCGCGGCGTTGTCGACAGCCGCGCCGATGACCGCGCCGAGGATCGCGGGCGCTCCGGCGACGGCGCCGAAGCCGATCAGGGACCTTGTTGGCGGGCGTTGGTCGGTGAGAGGGGCGACAATGGCCAACCCTTCCGTCGTGTTGTGCAGGGCGAAGCCGACGACGAGCGCCGCACCGACAGCCAGGGCGCCCACGGCGTAGGCAGACCCGATGGCCAGTCCTTCACCGAGGTTGTGCAGGCCGATACCGATGGCGATCATCAGGGCCAATCGCCGCCCGTTGGTGCCTGCTTGTTGACGTCGCTTCCGGCGATCGAGCAAGCGATCGATCGCGGTCATCATGAGGAACGCGAAAGCGGCTCCGAGCAATACGAGCAACGGCCCGCCGAATGCGACGCCGGAGCGCTCGGCGAGGGCGACTCCTTCGAACGCGGCGTCAACGGCGAGGAACCCGAGCAGGCCGACTGTCAGGGCCAGCAACATCCTGACCACGCCTCTGCTGGCACGCCGGAGGACAGGCAGAACCAGCATGCCCAGCGCGACCGGGATGACGCCGACATAGGTTCCGAGTAGGGTCATCAACCCGACCAGACCGGCACCCGACTCCGGGGTAGCCACGGCGGCAGGGATGGTGTGTTCGATGACCAGTCCCGTCGAGGTGAGCATTGAGACGGTGTAGGGCTGCCCGGAGATCCACGGGAAACGAAGCTGCAGGGTATCGGATCCGAGTCGGGCGATCGGCTTCGCGCCCCCAGTGAAGTCGACGTAGGTGTCGTTGACGAAAACCTGCGCAATTTGTACGGGGTCAGGTCCAGTGTTGCGGACGGTGATCTCGATGGAGCCCGGAGCCAGCGTCGTTCGCTCGATCGATAGCTCCTCGATCGGCGGTCCAGAGCGATCCGGGAGCAAGGCGCCACCGAAGGCGACGAAGGCCGCGAATACCACCGCGATGACAGCGAGCACCGTCAGCACCAGCGACCACACCGGGACGCGGCTGGTGATGGATGGCCGGTCGACGGCGGTCACGGCGCCCCGTCCTCGACGACATCGAAAAACCCCATCCATCCGAGATCGGCGAACTCCGTCTTGTGGGCGTGGAACATGAACTGTCCCCGGTTGGGGAAACGCAGCTCGCAGATGCCCCGCTGCCCCTGGCCCTGGATGACGGTGTCGGTGAATTCCGTCGGCTCGAGGCGGGTGCCGGTCGGGTAGTAGTCAAAGAAGTTGCCGTGCAGGTGGAAGCTGTTGATCGGGTCGTATTCGAGGATGTTGACCAGATAGATGCGTACCAGCTTGCCGCGAGCGACCCGAATCGGGTCGTTCATATAGACGAATGGGATGCCGTTGACTGCGTACAGCTGATTGCCCTGCCCATCGAAGGTGGTGTTGTAGCCGTGTTGCACCAGCACCAACTCGTCAGCCGGCGGGCGCCCAGCCTTCGGGTCGACGATGAACGTGCCGTACATGCCACGGGCGATGTGCTCAGCCAAGGGCCCCACGTGGCAGTGGTAGAGATGCAGTCCGAAGGGTTCGGCGTCAAAGGTGTATGTGAACTCCTCGCCGGGGGAGATGATCCCACGGCCGAGCATCGGCACGCCGTCCATCTCGGCGGTATGGATGCCATGGAAATGCATGGTGTGCGGGTGCTCGGAGAGGTTAATGAACCGCACGCGCAGGAGATCGCCCTCAGTGCATCGCAGCGTCGGTCCTGGGATCCGGCCGTTGAATGTCCATGCCTGGAACCGAACGCCCGGCGCGACCTCGATCTCCCGATCCTGTGCAATGACCTCCCACTCACGCACCCTCCGCCCGTCGGCTCCGATCGAGGTGTGCCCGTAGTCGAAGTCGCGTAGCAGTATCCGGGGGTCGAAACCGTTGGCGGCGTGGTCGACGCGCCCGCCCGTGCGGAAGGTTGCGCCGTGCACCCCGCTCATCGGCCCATGACCGCCCGAGGGATCGACCGCCGGCGAGTGTTCGCTGTGGTCGTGCGCTGCACAGGCCCCTAGCAGCGGCGCGGCAAGCATCGTGCCGCCCGCGGCAGCCAGGAACCCGCGTCGCGAGCTCATGCCGGCCTGCCGAACACGATTTCGGTGAGCTCGAATCCCATCGCTTGCCGTCGGCCACCGATCTTCACCCATAGCGGACCGCCGAATGGAGCCTTCTCGACCACATCCAGCACGACTCCAGGGCGAACCCCGAGCTCACCGAGGTAGCGCAACGCCTCGCGATCCCGGTCCCGAACTCGCTCCACGCGGAACGTCTTACCGAGCGCTGCTTGGGACAGCGGAGTGGTCCAGCCTTCGACATGCGCACCGTCCGAGGACGGGATCGGATCACCATGCGGATCATGGGTCGGATGGTCCAGGAACGCGTCGATGCGCTCGAGCAGACCATCGCTGACTGCGTGTTCCAATACCTCAGCCTCCGCGTGCACGTCCTCCCAGGGGACATCGAGCACCTTTACCAGGAATTCCTCGATCAACCGGTGGCGTCGGACGACAGCCAGGGCGTGCCGCATGCCGTGCTCGGTCAGCGCCACACGATGTGCACCCTGACGGGTTACCAGATCGTCCGGGGCGAGGCGCTTCAGCATCGCCGACACTGTGGGAGCCGCTACGCCGAGACGGTCGGCGAGAGTAGACGTCGTTGCCCCACCGCTCCTAGTGGCCAGTTCGAAGATCGCTTTGAGGTAGTCCTCGACGGTCTCGGTGTGCACAACCGAACAGCACGGGTGATGCCCTCGCCATCCCGATGCAGCCAACATGAGTGCAAATGTAAGAGCAGTCTTCTCTCAGTAGTTAGAGTCGTCTCACCTTGAGACGGAACCATGGTCTAGTGGTGGCCTCGACGGCCGCCCGCGAGGGGCGTGAGCGTCGGGAATCGCGCGCTGCCGTGCTGAGGAGGAGCGAGCAGACACGCTTTTTCGTCTGCGAGGGACGACGAAGTAGGCGGATTACACGCGCGATGCGCGAACGCCCCAGAAAAGCGTTCGGGATCTCGCCTGCCGCTAGTCTGGTCGGCCTTATGGCGCGGAGGTGACGATCCCGAACTCGTGGATCTTGCGATAGATCGTGGCCCGGGACATGCCCAGGGCCTTCGCGGCCTTCGCCTTGTTGCCTTGGGCGTCCAGCAGGCTCTGCGTGATGGCGTCGCGCTCGATCGACTCCAGCGGGCTGAGGAGCCGGCGGCTGAGGGCCCCAGTCTCGGGGGGGAGGTCGTGCGGCTGGATTATTCCGGTGCGGCGGTGGCGCACGACTTGGCGCATGGTCTGGAAAACCTGCTCGACGTTGCCGGGCCAGTTGGAGCGCATCAACATCTGCAGTACTTCGGGGGAGAAAGTCAGCTGGCCCTGGTAGCCCAGCCGCGCGACGAAGAAGGGCGCGAGTTGCTGGACGTCCTCGATATGGTGACGCAGCGGTGGTACGTCCACCGTGCTCGGGAAGAGTCGCAGCAGGCGAGCCAGATCCCTGCTATGCGCGCCGGGGCCGAGCGTGACAGCGACCCAGACGGCGCGTTTACCGTGCACGTTTGTGGGCTCCTGCAGGGCGGCTGTCAGGGAGCGTAGCTGCACACCGTCGAGTTGGTCGGGGTGCCGGATGACAACGCTGCCGGCGTGCTCGTCGCCGCTCTCATCCACGAGAGCCCTGCGAGCGGACGCCAGCCAACGTCGATCGGTCGCGTCTGCCGCGTCTAGCACGGTGAACCGCCCACCGGGGTTCCGGCGCTGATGCACGGCACGAAGGATGGCCAGCTTGCCAACCCCGGGCTCGCCAGCGAGGGCCACCCACTCACCGGCGCGGTAGGCGCTCTCTACTTCGTCGCAGGCCCGACGCCACAGAGCGCCAGATCCGAGGAGACCCGGTAGGAGCATCTTTGCCGCCGTACCGCCGTCCCGCCTCTTCGGTGTGCTGAGCTGGGCCACTTTCGCGTGGATGACGCCTCCGGCCGGCACCGGCGCGCCCAGCGGCCGGGTGTACATCCGAAGCCTCGTTCCGGTCGGAAGATCGACCAAAACTGACCTGCGGCGCCCAGCGAGCGCTTCGGTGGCTTGCTGGAGCAGCGCGGCCTGGTCGGCTGGGGCGAGCACCGTCCGTGCATAGTCGTTCATCATCACGACTTCGTTGTTCAGCGCGATGACGATGCCCGGGGTACGACGACAGACGCGCAGGTATTCCTGGAGCAGCTCGATCTCCTGCGCCGCGGCGTCGGTGAGTAGCGCCTGTCGGATCTGACCGGCGGTGGTCTTGGCGAGTGTCATCAACAGAGGACCGGCGTCGGAACGCCAGCAAGTCAGATCCACTGCGCCGACAGTCTTGCCCGAGATCGGGTGCTGGATCGGTACGCCGGCGCACGCCAAGTCCTCGAGATCCTCCGCGTAGTGCTCGTGACCGAACACATGCATCGGCTGGCCGCCCTCGAGAGCCGTGCCGATCCCGTTGGTGCCCACGAACTCCTCTGCATAGCTGAAGCCGGGAGCGAGCTGCACCGTATCGAGATGGCGCGCCAGGTTTGGGTCCCCTGTGAGCCGGGAAAGGACGAGCCCAGCCTGGTCGGTGAGCACAATGCTGATCGGCTGTCCGGCCAACTGCTCGTTCAGCTGCCGCAGCACCGGTTCGGCGCTGCGGCTCAATGGGGTGGCAAGGTTCGGGTCGTGGACATACGGCATCTTGATGCGGTCCGCAGCGACGTTGCTCTGACGGGATCGCCGCCACGAGGCGAGGATGGGCTCGCGCACTCGACCCGGCTCGACCGGCTCGGCGGTGAGGAAGCGCACTCGGGTATCGGCGAGTCCGTCGCCGTCCGTCTGGACGGGTTTGCCGGATGATGCGGGCCGCATGGCATCCCCTGTCTCTCCCGTGCCTGGGTCTCCCTGCGCTACGTGGCAAGGCTACGTGGCGCGCGGAATCTGGCATTACGTCGCCCTCTCAACATAATCTCCGACCGTTCAAGTTCGCGACTGTCGCAAATTGAGACGTCGCTCGTCCATCGCATCTGATCACGTAGAAGTGTCTCGCTTCACCGCCGAGGCAAGCCCAATCAGGCCGAAACGACGTCCGGAATGCGCGGACATACCGGGCGTACAAGGAGGTATCCGATGGACGAAGCGGGCTCATCTGAAGCGGGCTCATCTGAAGCGGGCCCACCTGACGAAGCGGGCTCACCTGACGCCGAGACCTACAACCCGTGGAGCGTCGTCAACCTGGTCTTCCACCATCTGGCCGACCAGGGATTGCACCCCGTTCTGGGCGCTACGGGTGACCCGGGACCGCCGGCCGCGGCCCTGCTGGTCGCGCTCGGCATCGAGCCGGCGGCGGAGGGCAACCGGCAGGTCATGCGGGACGTACGAGAACACCTGGCCACGATCCGGACCGCCGTGCTGGGCGATTCCTGATCCGCGTTTCAGCACTGCCTTGCATGTCTCATGTTGAGACTTCTGGACCCACTGAGAAGCGGTGTGATTGACGTAGGTATGTCGAGCGGAAGGAGTGCTGATGAGTCGCCAAAGCGTGGCCAAGGCGCATGAGAAGATACAGGAACTCGCGTGGGAGCCGCTGTACCACGAGCCTGTATCACAGTATGGAACCGACTACACATTCCAGAAGGCTAAGAAGAAGGACCCGCTCAAGCAGGTTCTCCGGTCCTACTTCCCGATGCAGGAAGAGAAAGACCACCGGGTCTATGGAGCGTCCGACGGAGCGATCCGCGGGAACATGTTCCGGCAGGTGCAGGAACGATGGCTGGAGTGGCAGAAGCTGTTCCTGAGCATTATCCCGCTGCCGGAGATCTCGGCGGCTCGAGCTATGCCGCTGTTGTTCCGCACCGTGCCCAATCCGGAGCTGCATAACGGCCAGGCGATCCAGATGATCGACGAGGTCCGGCACTCGACGATTCAGCAGAACCTCAAGCGCCTGTACATGAACAACTACATCGACCCGGCCGGCTTCAATAACAGTCTGCGGAACTTCCACAACGACTACTGCGGGACGATCGGGCGGCAGTTCGCCGAAGGCTTCATCACCGGTGACGCGATCACGGCGGCCAGCATCTACCTGACCATCGTGGCCGAGACGGCGTTCACCAACACGCTGTTCGTGGCAATGCCCGCCGAGGCCGCGGCCAACGGCGACTATCTGCTACCGACGGTGTTCCACTCCGTCCAGTCCGATGAGTCGCGGCACATCAGCAATGGGTACGCGACGTTGCTGATGGCTTTGTCCGACGAGGGCAACCACCAGCTGCTGGAGCGCGACTTGAGGTATGCGTGGTGGAACAACCACCGTGTAGTCGATGCCGCCATCGGAACGTTCATCGAGTACGGCACCAAGGACCGTCGCAAGGACCGCGAGAGCTACGCCGAGATGTGGCGGCGGTGGATCTACGACGACTACTACCGCAGCTATCTGGTTCCGCTGGAAAAGTACGGCCTGGTGATTCCGCACGACCTCATCGAGGAGGCCTGGAACCAGATCTGGAACAAGGGCTACGTACATGAGGTGGCGCAGTTCTTCTGCACTGGGTGGCTAGCCAACTACTGGCGCATGGACCCGATGACAGACGAGGACTTCGAGTGGTTCGAGTACAAGTACCCCGGCTGGTACGACAAGTACGGCAAGTGGT
>Ga0075433_10003357_pt1 | contig 12376 bp, 11 predicted proteins | sample RhiMethybrSRZTD2_FD_75299 | JGI IMG/M metagenome (GOLD analysis project Ga0075433, IMG submission 75299) | Populus rhizosphere microbial communities from Tennessee, USA - Rhizosphere MetaG P. TD hybrid SRZTD2 | ecosystem: Host-associated > Plants > Roots > Rhizosphere > Soil | place: USA... | reverse complement strand
GGGGCCGGCGCACCGGCTGTCGCGAGGATGACGAGTGATGAAACCAGCAGCATGGTCAGGCCTCCCGAAAGTATCGGTGTATCAAGGGGACGTGGTCTTCCCGGCGCGAAGTGATTGGCCACCGCCTCAGTGCTTGACGGCTGCTCACTGGGGCGCGTGGTTACGCACACCTCCGATGGATCCGCGCCTGAGCCGAGCTCCGGGGCCACGGAACACCCTGCGTAGACCCGGCTCGGCGTAGGCCCCGGGCGATAGCTCTGGGGGAGGCATCCGAGTAGCGGGAGGATGGCCATCAACGTCACGCATGCCGGGCGTTGCACGATCCCTCCTGGTAGAGAACCTGAGTAACGGATTTCGCCTAAGCTGCGGGGCCAGCGCCGGCGGGCGCAAGGCTGCGAGCCCCTACGTGCAGCAGCCAGATGATGGCAGGGGCGACGAGGAACGCTGCACCACCCGAGAGCAAAAGGAAGATTCGACTGATGATCGGGCTGGTGTCACGGCGCCCGGACCCAGTGTTCCCATGCGGCCGCGTCTTGACCAAAGTCTCGACCGCTCAGCTGGACTAAAAAGCGGTGCGCTGCGCCCGCGCCACTTGGATCGTGGGAGCGGAGCTTGGCCAGGACAAGCTCGCCCCCACCCCGTAACAGCGTCCCCGCGAGAGCCGGGTCGACTTGCGTCGCCGCGAGCGCATCAAGCACGGTGTTGTGCACGAAGAGATCTGTCCCATCGAGGAGCGCCCGCAGGCTACCGGCCACCGCCGTCCAGTTGACCGGCCGCGCGGCGTCGCGAGACAGTGTGCTCAGTACCTGACTGACTGTGCCGGACACCATGCCGTCTTGGTCGCGGAGCGCGTCCGCCAGCGCCCACCACGTGGAGTCGCTTTCGGGGAAGCCGGCGAGTATCACCGCGGCGATGGTCCGTTGTTGGGTGTTTCCGTCGTGCGCGAGCGTCCATAACGCGGTACGCCGATCCCGCTCCGTGCGATGCCCGCGCAGGAATTCGAGGAGCGGGCGTGCGGCAGCGAGCCTCGGCTCGATCTTGTCCGGGGGCAGCCGGCCCATCAGGAACGGAGGCCACTGGATGGCGGACTGAAAAACCTGATTGTGCTCCCGGAAGACCGCGAGCGCTGCCGCCCAATCGGCGCGGTCAGGCACTGAGTCGCGCGGGCGCGCGCGGTAGCGCACACGCGCAGAATCCTGCGGCTCAACGACGGGCACAGCGAAGTATCCCTTCGTCCTGCCGTTTAGTCCCGGCGGGTAGTACTGCACGGCCGCATCGGCGAACCTGAGCTTCCCGCGCAGAATCGCGGCACAGGCGTGCGAGGTGAGCGAGTCGCCGGGGGCGTAACGGGCCAGCGAGTCCTGGATCATCGCGAGCGTCCAGCGCTTGAGCCCGATCAGCTCGAGGAGGGCGGTCGGGGTCTCGAACATCTCGTTGTGGACAATTGGGGTCACCTGGGCGTGACCGGCGTACAACGGTAGCAGGCTCGCGACGAACGAAAGCGAGAGTGCCAAGCTGGGTGGAGCGAATCGCATCATCAGCGTACAGGGAACGTGTACAGCACCGCTATGAGGGAGTCCGCGCGTTCCGCTCCGGTTGGTCTTTGTCCGTTCACGCTCTTGAATGAGTTGCGTGCGCCCTCCAGCCGCCTAAGGGATCGCGCCTAAGTTGCGGGCTGCGGCGGCTGCAATCAAGCAGGAGTCGCTGGCGTCCTTGCTCGCCGTTTGGATGTGGTGTCAATTCTGATACTGCGCGCCCGTAACGGGCCGGCGTTCCGCTTGCATCCGTCCCTAAACCTGCTGCGGGTGGCTCATGGCGACACGCACACTGCCTCTGCCGCTTGTCCTCGTGTTGCTCGCCACCTGCAAGGAAACCCCGACGGACAATCGCCCGACGAATCCCCAGTCTGTGGCGGTGCTGACGCAGCACAACGACAACACCCGGTCCGGCTGGAACGACGCCGAAACGGCCTTGACCACCAGCAATGTCAACGTGCAGCAGTTTGGCGCCGTGTTCACCCTGTCCGTGGACGACCAGGTGTATGCCCAGCCGCTCGTCGTTGACCATGTCTCCATCGGCGCCGGGGCCCATAACGTCGTCTACATCGCCACGGTCAACAACACGCTGTATGCCTATGACGGCGACAACGGCACACTGTACTGGCAACGAAGCTTTACGGCGCCGGGCATGCGGCCGCCGAGAAACACCGACATGACAGGGGCATGTGGTGGCTCGTACCAGGACTTCAGCGGCAATATCGGGATCGTAGGCACCCCGGTGATCGATGCAGCGAGGGGGACGATGTACTTCGTGGCGCGCAGCACGACGGGCAGCAGCTTCGTTCAGTACCTGCATGCCGTGCACATCGTCGATGGTAATGAAATCAGCGGCAGCCCGACAGAAATCACGGCCACCTCCAGCGGCAACGGCGACGGCAGCGTCAACGGCGTGATCGCCTTTGATGCCCAGCGGCAGAACCAACGTCAGGGATTGACGCTGCTCAACGGCGTCGTATACGTGACGTTTTCATCCCACTGTGATTGGGGGCCGTATCATGGATGGATACTGGGATACGATGCCGCGACGTTGCAGCAACGGGTTGTCTACAATGCCACGCCCAACGGATACGCCGGTGGCATGTGGGAAAGCGGGAACGGCATGGCCGCCGATGCGGCGGGCAACCTGTATGTGGTGACGGGCAACGGAACGGTGGGGGACGGTGGTGATCCGACGAATCCGACGAACCGCGGCGAAAGCGCCCTGAAGCTCACACCGTCCGGATCGACCCTGCACGTGGCGAGTTATTTCACTCCTCAGGATTACCAGTATCTCAACGACAATGACCTGGATTACGGAGGGATGGGTGGGTTCCTGATTCCCAATTCAGGCTATTACCTCACCGGAGCCAAGGACGGGACGTTGTATCTGGTGAATAAGGATGACATGGGCGGGTACCTGCCGTCCTCCAACCAGGTGCAGCAAGTCGTCCCGTTGGGCGCCAGTGCCAACCTGCATTGTCAGACTGCGTACTATAAGGGAAGCTCGCAGGAATTCATCTACGTTTGGTCCGAGAATGATCCGTTGCGTGCCATCCCGTTCGACCGGGCCAGCAATCTGATGGACCCGCAGCGCCAGGTTGTCTTCAGTGGAGTCGGACCGACCGGGCAAAGCGGGGCGGTCTTGTCGGTTTCGTCCAACGGCTCCACGGACGGGACGGGCATCCTGTGGGCGTCGTACGCATTCAGCGGTGACGCGGAGCATGCCGTGAGCCCTGGCATTCTGCGGGCGTTTGACGCGAATGACGTCACCAAAGAGCTGTGGAACAATCGTCAGAATGTTTCGCGCGACGGAGCGGGCAATTACGCGAAATTTTCGTCTCCGACGATCGCCAACGGACACGTGTACCTGCCGACGTTCTCCAACCAGGTCGTCGTCTACGGATTGCGGTAACAGGGCGAAGCGGATCGCCGCCGCGTCAACCCTCGCGTGGCGGCGCACTACTCGGGCACCCAGTATCGATAGCTGTGGGTGACTTCCCGAAACGTCCTGCTCGAGTCACTAACCTCTAGGTAAGCATTCTCACCCTCCACACCGGCCCAAGTCAGCGCCATGACCCACGCCCCGCCACGCGGAGCCAGGAACAGAATCTGGAAGTCCTCGGGATGGAACACTCCCCCATCGTCCACGCGCCATCTGCTGTCGGTGTCCGGCCCACCGTAAGGAGCTGGGAAATTGAGGAAGAACAGTCGCGCACTGTCCATCAGGACGATGCTCGCCAATATGCTGTCATTCGCAGCGGCAAACTGCGCTGCAATGAGTGTGATGCTGTCTGAGGCGGCAGCCATTGGCCAGCAGTTCGTCACGTCACGCTGCTGCGCCGCACTCAGCGCCCGAACCCATGCCGGCAGGCATGTCGCAGCGACGGAGCTGCCGGCATGCTTCAGGGGGATAACGCTCCCGATCAATTCCCCATCCGCCGCCAGATAGCAGGTCTCGTCACCGCGCGCCTGGCCCGTGATCTGAAACAGCTGCCCCGGAAGGCTCGCGAAGTTGGCCGCGACCTGGCGGGCTGCGCGCTGGGGATCTCCGGAAACGTGCTGGCCGACGTGGGTGACCGGATACGTTCCCGAAACGCACAGGGCGGTCTTCACGTGAGTTGGCTCGGCTAATAGGGCCAGCGTGACGATTGTATCCCCATCGGCGCTCACCAGGCCGAACTCCCCTTCTTTTAGACGCTCCGAAGCAAGCGGGGCCGAAGACGATGTCGCCGCAACTGGTGGTGCGGCCGAGCGGGTCGAGTCCGCTCGCGCGGGTACTGCGGCGGAGGAATGGGAACCGTCGCGCCGACATGCGGCAGCGAGGGCCGTGAGCAGCCAGCCTACTCGAACGAAGGTATGCGGCCTAAAGACTGCTTCGAACATAGAGATCTGCCGACCACTTCAGCGTTTCGCGACGCCCCAGTCGCACGAAGCCGTGTTGCTCGAGCAGGGCCTCCATGTCCCGGGCCGAGTGCACGAAACCGCGGAACGGATTTCGGAACAGGGCGCGGCCCAGATTCTGCATCCGAACGGCAGTCCGTACGTACCACCGGTCGCGCGGGTATGAGAACGCCAAGAGACGTCGGCTGCGGCGCAGTGCCGCCTCAAGCAACGGCTGGTAGGCAGGGTAGCAGCACACCACGCGATCCATGGTCACGACGTCGGCTTGCATGACGCCTCCCGCGACGGACACGAAATCGCCGTGCACCACGTGGAGGCGATCGGCGACGTTACGGCGACCCGCTTCCTCGCGTGCCGCGGCGACATAGGCCGGCGCCGCCTCCACCGCGGTCACCCGCTCGGCTCCCGCGGCCAAGAGCTCGAAGCCGAGCGCACCGATACCTGCCCCCACATCCAAGATCGTCTTCCCATGGCCGGCCCCGAGAATTGCATCTCTGAGCAGACGCGTCGTCTGATCAGGGCCCCGCCTCCGGTAGCGGTCGAGATCGCGCCGGGCGACCGCGTCGCTGAAGTGGCGTCGGTTAGCAGCCAAGAATGAAGAACAGCAGGCGCTCATTGGTTCATTTACCGGGTGCGGGGAAGCCTCGGATCCGTTGCGCGAGCCAAGCTTGGATCGTAACGGAGTAGGCCGGCACGAATCGATGCAATGACGGGATCTCGGCATTGCTTCCGACCTTCGCCTCAAGCTGGAGATGATTCGCCTGCGGAACAATGCGCAATGTGTAGTCCCGGTTCCCACCGGCTCTCAGGGCTGATTCCCAAGCGGTCTTGTTCTTTTGCGCCACGATGTTGTTATCGAGTGCTCCGAACAAGGCGAGGATCGGCACCCGGAGTTGCCGCAGCGTGGGAGCAGGGTCGTAGAAGTACAGCCGCCGGATGAATGCCCAGTACGGATCGTCACGTGTTCCCGGGAAGGTGGCCGGGGCTCGCCCCATCCGAGCGACAAGCTTGCCACGCGCCGCGGCGTAGTCGGCCCATCCCTGGCCCGTGCGCGCGAAAACATACTGCAGCTTCATGAGGCCGACGATCTGTTCGACGGCCTGCGGCTTCATGCCTCCAGCCGTCATTTCATTTTGCGCCTGATCGATCGTGGTCTGAGCGGCGGGTATCCCCGCGCCGGAGATGCTGATGAGAAACGCCATGCCGTTCGCACGAACCGCGGCGAGCGGCATGATCCAACCTGCCTGGCTCCATCCCAAGAGTCCGATCTGAGAGGGGTCGATATCGCCGCGCGTCTTCAAGTACTGAAAGGCGGCAACGACGTCGCTGGCAAGGTCCTCGAACGATGCGGTGCGCCAGTCGCCCGTCGAGCCACCCACGCCGCGCTTGTCGTAGCCCAGGACGGCCATGCCGCGGCGGATGAGAAAGCGGGCGAAGGGAAGCAGGTACTCCCGATCCTCCGGCCCCGACGCGTGGACCAGGATGATCGCCGGATGTTTCGCGCCCCTGGTCGGACTCATCAGGGTCCCCGACAGTTGAATTTCACCGCTCGCGAAACGCACGTCTTCACGGTTCTCAATTGCGACGCGCCGCGCGATACGCGGCGCTGCACTGTCGTGCCGCCAGGTGAGCGAGGTGATCCTTCCGGTGCTGTCGCGCTCAAAGTCCACGCTGGACTCGACCTCGCTCGGAACCGCGGCGCCCGGTCCTGCGAAGAAGCGGTCGCGACCTGTCGGATACAGCGTTCGCAGCTCGCCAGATTCATCGAACGCGACGAGCTGGTTGGTGCCGGTGAGTTCACTCCACATTTGGAGGTACACGAAGGCATCCTCTGCCCACTGATAGACGCCGGCGTACTCCCCAAGAACTGTCTCGTCCACCGGGTTGACGGTGGGAGTCTGGGACGAGAGCGTGTTCGGAATGGACGGGAGAAGCGTAGCGAGTGTGGCGCCGATCAGTGTCCACCTATTGCGCATACCCGTCCATTGACAACCCGCGGAAGTGCGCACCGGCAGCACGTGGGCAGCAATCAGCGACGTTGCTAAACGACATCGCGGCGGTACGCCTGAAAGGTCATGATAAGCCCAACGACGAGCAAAGCAGCCTCGAGCACCATGAACACCGTGGCGCTGGTTTGCGCAGACCCTCGCTGGTACAGACCGGCGGCAAACATGCGGAACAGTCCAAGAGCGAGGAAAAACCAACCAGACAACGTGACGAGCACGGTCCAATCGGGCGCCCAGTGATTGTGGGCACGGATGATCGCGAGACCACCCACGAACATGAGGACCCCGGAGAGATAGACGACTGGTGGAATCTGAGCGTCATACAGATGAGGCTGTACGAGCGGGAACTCGGAAACGACCATGGCCAAGATTGTCGGGCCCACGAGAGCGGCGATGCGTTTTGAGTTCACCGTGCAGACTCCACTGTTGGGAGCCGCGTAGTCAAGCGGCAGCACTGAAAATGCAGGTATGCGTCACACGCAGCTAGCACTCCGCGGCAAGCCGTTCGGCATCTCGCAGCAATGCGTCGAGAGGCCCTCCTAATCAGAGTCGTAAGCCCATCGTCAACGCCCAGTAGGTGTCCCCACGATCGAAAACCGAGTGATATCGCCCTTCCAATGATACCCGCTGCCACTTCGCACCTGCCCCAAAATTCAAGCCAAACTTGTTGTCGGTGAACTCAGGCGACGTGTTCTTGAAGTAGTAGAACCCCGTCCCGCCGACGAGGAATGGTCGCACGCTCCGTCCCGGGAACTCGGCGGCGAGAGTGAACAATAGCGGTACCATGCGCGGGACTTGCCCCGCTATCGACGCACCGAAGCGCACGTAGGCGAGTTCGATGCGAAGGCTCGCGACCTCCGGACCGATGGGGAAATCCCACGCCCCGCTGATCTGCCAACCGGGATCTACTTCGGACGCGAACGCGTCCGTAGGCCCGACGAGACCGGCGCCCACAGATACTGTCTTGTGCCGTTGCGCGATCACCGGGCTAGTCAAAGCAGCGATGGTGATACTGGTCCAGAGCGAGACTGCAAGACGTGCGCTCATGAGTGACCCCCGCTCACGCCACCTTGATGACCACTTTTCCCGTCGCCCGCCCGGACTCGGAATATGCAAGCGCGTCACGCACCTGTGCGAGCGGAAAGATCTTGTCCACCACCGGTCTGATGGCGCCGCTTTCCACCAGCCGGGTGATTTCTTGAAGCTGTGCTCCGTCGGCCCGCACGAACAGGTACTCGTAGCGGGCGTTGTGGGCCCGCGCGGCGGCCGTTGCCTTGCGGGACATCACGCTGATGGCCAGGACGATGATCGGGTTGAGTCCCCAGCTCCGCGCAAACGCTGCTGACGGGGTGCTGCCAATGCTCACCACCACGCCGCCAGGCTTCACGCACTCGAAACACCGCAGCAGCGTGTCACCGCCCGCGCTGTCCAGCACCACGTCACAATCTTTGGCCACGTCTTCGAAGCGCGCGCTGCGGTAATCGATCGCGACATCCGCGCCCAGACGCTTCACCAGCTGCACATTGCGCTGTCCCACCGTGGTGAAAACCGTTGCGCCCAAGTGACGGGCCAACTGGATGGCCACGCTTCCGACCCCACCGCTGCCCGCGTGAATCAACACCCGTTGGTTGGCGCCCAGCTTGCCGATCTCCACCAAGGCCTGCCACGCCGTCAGCGCAACCAACGGAAGTGAGGCGGCCGCTTCAAACGTCACGTTGGTGGGTTTGCGGGCGGCGGCGCCTTCGCGGAGCACGGCAAATTCCGCAAACGTGCCAATGCGGTCCTTGTCCAGGCGCGCGTAGACCGCATCGCCCTGCTTGAAGCGCGTCACCTGCTCGCCCACCTCGGAGACCACGCCCGAGAGGTCATTGCCCAGCACCAGCGGGAACCGGTATTTCAACAACGTCTTCAACTTTCCATCACGCGTCTTGGTATCCAGGGGATTCACACTGGCGGCGTGTACGTGAACTAACAAATCCATGGCGCCTATCGTGGGAACGGCAATGTCCGCCACCCTCACCACGTCGTTGCTCCCGTAACGGTCGATAAGCGCGGCCTTCATCGAACTCCTTGGGTTCCGGTCGATGCAGGACAGGGCACACGCAAGGGACAACGACCGCACGGAGGCGCCTGACGGATCGCGCTTAAGCTGCGGCCTCGGGCGGCCGCAGACAAGAACTCTCGCGTTCTGGAGCACGGATCTCCATGTTTGCCGTGCCTGAGGTCGCGGGCGTCACCATCCCATGATCGGTCCATCGATAGCCATGAGATTTCCAAGGGGCCTCAGGAGAGTCTCTCAGCTCACGATTCTTCCACGCATCTGGTTTTTCTATCTGGTGGGTCTGTCAATTGCCGTTCTGCGTCGGCTGCTCTGGATAACACGTGGGACACCAGTAGAGCACACCGAGGAGATCCTCTATGTAGCGAAAAACCGCCTGAGCGTCCTGTATATCCTCGAGAACGCCCGTTTGCTGTCAACGCGAGGTAACGCCAAGTGTGCGGTCACTGCGCCGCCCTGGCTCCGACCGGAGATCGAAAGGCGGGCCAGCGAAGCAAAGCTCTGCATCAGGTTCACCCCATTGCGCCGCGCGATTCTTGCGAAATGGAAGTTGATCATTTACACGCACCACTATCTCGGTTTCTGTTTTGATCGAACCTCCCCGAGCGTCTATGTCAGCCATGGCATCGAGACGGGCAAGAAGACTCTGTACGACACGCTGTACACATATGGCTTTAAGGGAATGCGAACACCGCGTGAGCCCGTGTACCATGCCATGATTGCCACGCACGCCGCCGAGCTCGATCTGGCGTGCCGTGAGTATCCCTCCTATCGAGCGGTTGTGACAACGAGCACGGATGCGGTGCTCGAGCGGTTGATGCTCCGAGCAGCACAAAAGAATTCGCTCAAGACACGCCTCGGAATATCGGATAACAGACCCGTCGCCCTTTTCATGTCGACCTGGGGACACCCTTCTTTGATGTCGAGTCACGGAGCGGAGCTCGCGGGGGAGGCAGGCGTATTGAGTAAGGATTTTCAACTCATCTTTTCGGTCCACCCCAAGCTCATCGCGTCAAGGCGCACGCGGTCTGTCCTGAGAACCCTCCAGGCGAAGGGAGCGAAAGTCATTCCCCCAGCCGTCTCATGGGTCGACTATATGGCGGTTGCAGACGTGGCGGTTTCGGATATCACATCCATGTGCCTCTACAGTGCCCTGCTCGGCATCCCCCTAGTCTTCCTTGGTTGTTCGCTGGACCGGTTGATCCCGGGGGGGCTGGTGGACGAGGTCGTCCGCCATTCCGCTCACGCGGGAAGCGCTCGAGACTTGAGGACAAGACTCTGGGACGCACTCGATCGACCAAATCGAGATGTCGCAACACGCATCAGGAACCAGTTTCCCCACCTGGGCGATGCGGCGCACTTGATCGGGACCATCAATTCACTCGCTAGCGCTCAGACTTCCGCAGCAGCCGCTCTCCATCGTGACACGACGGACGGCCCGCGTCAGGACGCCCACCGGTCCATGCGACCCGGACCGACAAAGCGACTTGCGGTGACGCTGCTTGGCCCCGCGGTCGCGATCGCGGCGTTGCTGCTGGTGTTTGCCAAGGTTCCCCTGTCGCTGGTGCGTGACGCGTTGCAGCAGGCCCAGCTCGGCTGGGTCGGTGCTGCGTTGGCCGTCTCGCTGGTCGTCCAGTTGGTCGACGCTGCTCGGCTGCGTCGCTTGACCGACATGCATCGCCTCGGGCTGTCCCTGTGGGACGTGTTCAAGATGAACGTGGCCAGTCAGTTCTACGGTCTCGTACTTCCGGGCGGGAGCCTCTCCGGCATTGCGATCCGGTGTTCCCAACTGCCCACCCATGAGAGGAAGGTAGGCGTAGGCATATCGTTCCTCGTAGACCAGGCCGTCGCCACCGCCGCTATGTGCGCGGTGGGGATCGTGTTCTGGCTGGGAGATCACGCTGCGTCTGGCCTGATCACCGGCGCAACGATCATCACGGTCCTGTGTGGTGCGATGTTGCTATTGACTGCCGTGCTCGCTCCGGCCCGCATCGCTGCCATCCTGCCGATCCGGTGGTTGATCACCCGCCTGGGGGATAGGGTCCAGTCTGTCCGTGACGCGGTGCGGCCGTTCAGCCGATTGGATCGACGCACGTTACTTCAGATTAGCACTCTCGCCGTCGCCTCAAACCTGCTGCGCATCATGGTGTACTTTCTGCTCGCTCAGGCGCTCGGCCTCGGTGTTGCGTTGGTGACCATCGGGTGGATCCGAAGCGTGATGATGATCGCTACGATGCCTCCCGTCAGTGTGTCGGGCCTGGGTCTCCGCGAGGGTATTTCCCTCGTGCTCCTGAGCACGTATGGTATCGCCGCAGAGCGGATAGTCGCCTTTTCACTGTCGGTATTCACGGTCTCTACTCTGTTCGGCCTGTTGGGCGGTGTGTTTGAGGTAGGGCGTTTCGGACGCGCGCTTCTCGCTGCTGTCGGGAGAATGCAGGAGCGCAAGGCAGCAGCCCGGCTGCCGATTCCCGCGCTTGTCGGGGGAAGTGCTCGAGATAGTTAAGGACCGTGGTTGTGGGGCGACCAGCTACCTTGCTGGAACTAAGTAGTCGTGTGCGGCGACGATCTGCCAGCGCCGGTCGCGCCGGACCCAGGTATCCGTGAACCGATATCGGCGACTGAACGCTCCCTTCGGCCCGCGGCCGCCGACCACTAACCATCCTGTGACGATGGCCGTCGTGCCGAACCGATGGACCTTCATGTCCTCGTTGTGCGCCGTCTCGACGGTGTCCGGTCCCGCAACGATATCGCGCAACACGTCGTCGCGACTGACCGTCCGATCGTCTTCGCTGTAAACGAATCCGTCTGCCAGCAACCGTCGAAACAGAGCGGCATCACGGCGGGTCAACCCGAGAGCCCAATCGTCCTCGAGCCGAAGCAGCACTTGCGCCTCGGTATCCTGCACAGTGGGCGTCCGAGCGTTGACGGCTACGGGCTCTGCACGAGGTGCCGACGCCGTCGAGTGGCTTGCACGAGAGTCAGGGCCCCGCGTGGCGAGCAGCAGGGCGACGAGTAGCCAATCCAATTGGAGACTCCTTTCGAGCCTTGCTACGCAACGGCTCGGCGCCGGTAGATGAGCCCTTCCGCTGTCCATTCGTTATCGCTGAAGAAGCGCCACGGTGACCAGAAAACGGCGCCGCCAGCTTCAGGCGTGTGTTAGGCAGCGGCGCCAGCGGATCCGCGCAGCACATCAATTTGTTCACGCAGAAGATCGGCGACCTCGGCAATGGACCGATTGGTGCTATCGAGTACTGGCAGCGCCAGTGCGTCCGCTTGACCACGCAGGTACGCCGCCCAAGCATCCGTTTGCGCATTACTCAATTCCGGCTGAGCTCGAGGCCCTGCGAGGCGCGCGCTCCGAAAGGCCGGCTGGCAATCCAACAAGACGATGCGAGAACGACGCACGCCAAGGCGCCGAATCGATGGTTGGATAAAGGAAGGACGAGTCTGTCCTTCAAGCACTGCGATCTCCACACGGTCCGGATTGGCGGCCAGCCGTTCGATCCAGCGCGTCGTCATGTGCTCTTGCCAACGCTCGCCCCCGCCCCATTCCTGCTCCATGACCTGCGCCGCGGGGACACCGATACTGTCGAAGTGGTAGCAGCCTACGCCTGGCAGCTGCTGCTGCTCGAGTGCGTGAACGGCGGCCGTCTTTCCAGCGCCGGACGCGCCGATAACAAGCAGAATTGCTGGACTCATGTAATGAATATGCCGCTGCCTAGTGCCAGCCCAGCAAGACGCCAAAGGTGGTCGCCCATTTGGAGGGTTGCGTGCCATCGATAGGGTGGAATGCTCCCGCGCGGATGCCGACCAGGAGCGGAAGCGTGAATGTGAATTCAACGCCACCGTAGGTCCTGCGAGGATCGACGTAT
>Ga0075433_10003356_pt1 | contig 12378 bp, 9 predicted proteins | sample RhiMethybrSRZTD2_FD_75299 | JGI IMG/M metagenome (GOLD analysis project Ga0075433, IMG submission 75299) | Populus rhizosphere microbial communities from Tennessee, USA - Rhizosphere MetaG P. TD hybrid SRZTD2 | ecosystem: Host-associated > Plants > Roots > Rhizosphere > Soil | place: USA... | reverse complement strand
GATTCGACGCCTGGGGTTTGTCCCGACGCATTCCGACAAGGAATGCGGGAACTGGGCTATGTGGATAGGCAGAACATCGTCATGGAATTGCGCTCCGGTGAGTCAAAGCCCGAGCGGTTCCGGGAGGTCGCTGTCGATGTAGTCCGAAGTGCGCCCGATGTAATCTGGACGCATGGACTCTCCACTCTGCTTGCGGCTAAGCAGGCGACTACAACGATTCCGATCGTCGTCGGAGTCTCCCGCAATCTGGTTGAACAGGGGATTGTGTCCAGTTTAGCGCGTCCCGGCGGCAACATCACCGGGATGGAGTTGCGTGACCTAGAGATCATGGGAAAACGACTGGAGATCCTAAAGGAAATCGTACCCAAGGCCTCCCTTGTGGCGGTGCTAGTTGACACCAACGATCAGAGCCACGCCAATGTCCCCAAAAATATCGAACAGGAAGCTCGCGCATTGAATTTGCGGCTTCAGCGCGTGGAGACGAGCGCTGCTGAGGCCTTCGACAAGGCATTCTCGGCCATGATGCAAGGCCGCGCCGGCGCGCTTTTGATCCCGGAAAATGCCATGTTTTCGGCAAACCGACAGCGCATCGCGGAGCTGGCGATCAGCAAGCGCCTGCCGACTGCGGCCGGTGGTGCGCATTTTGCCAACGCCGGAAGCTTGCTGTCTTACGGCGCGAATGTTGGCGACCTGTGCCGACGCTCCGCTAGCATCGTGGACAAGATCCTGAAAGGCAGAAAGCCCGCCGATCTGCCCTTGGAACGGGCCGAGAAGTTCGAGCTCGTCGTCAATTTAAAAACGGCAAAGCAAATCGGCGTACCGATCCCGCCGACTGTGTTGGCGCGGGCGGATAGAGTCATCAAATGATTGCGGATTTCGGATTGAGGAGAAGAACAATGGAAGGCATTTGGATCGGATCTGGCTCCGGCATCAATTTGAAATCCGCACTTCGCAATCCCAAATCCGCAATTCTATTGGGCGCTATGCCCTTTGCACTTTGCTTTTCTGTCGAGGCTTCACCATGACAACAGAGCACACCACCACTGGACTTATCGGCGCGGCTATACGCCGCGTCGAAGACCCGCCCCTGATTACCGGCAAAGGATGCTATACGGAAGACATCCAGCTACCAGGAATGCTCCACCTGGCTTTTCTGCGCAGCCCGTACCCGCATGCGAAAATAATTTCTATCGATACGAGCGCAGCGAAGGCGATGGCCGGAGTGATCAGCGTGGTGACCGGCGATGATCTCAGTGAGCGGTTGCATGTCCCGGCTATCCCGATGGTGCCCGGCATGAAAATACCGCCCCATCCGCTGCTGGCGCGCGGGGCGGTCCACGCCGTCGGTACTCCCATGGCGGCCGTGGTTGCTCAAAGCCGCGCTCTCGCCGAGGATGCCGTGAGCGCCATCGACGTGGAATATGAAGCGGCGCCTGCGGTCGTGAATGCCGAAAAAGCGCTAGAGCCCGGCGCGCCGCTTGCCCGGGAGGAGCTGGAAAGCAACGTGTGCTACATCGCGACGAAAAAAGGCGGCGACGTAGACAAGGCATTCGCCGAGGCCGACCATATCGTTCGCCTGCGTATCTCCAGCCCGCGGTTGGTAGCGATGGCAATGGAGCCAAGAGCCATCGTGGCGAAGCCTGAACCCACGGGGGATCTGACGGTTTGGCTCTCAACTCAGAGCCCACACCGTGTGCGCACGGATCTCGCCACCGCGATCGGATTTCCCGAGCACAGGATTCGCCTCATCGCGCCCGATGTCGGCGGAGGGTTCGGCAGCAAGGGACTCCTCTATCAAGAAGATGCCCTGGCCAGCCACCTGGCGCTGAAGCTCGGCCGGCCCGTTAAGTGGATCTCCACGCGTAGCGAGGACTTTGTCACCACCAATCAAGGACGCGACCAGGTGATGACGTCCGAGCTGGCCCTTAAGCGGGACGGCACCATGCTCGGCTTGAAAGTGCGCGTGGTCGGGAATCTGGGCGCTTACCTGAATTCGCTATCCGCGATACCGCCGCTACGCATGATGGCGATGGCCCCGGGCTGCTACCAGATCCAAAACTGCTCCGTCGAGGTAGTCGCGGTCTTTACCAATACCATTCCTACTGGTCCGTATCGCGGCGCCGGGAGGCCGGAGTCGGTGCTGAATATCGAGCGGTTGGTCGACAAAGCAGCGCGCGACTTGGGCATGGACCGTCTGGAAATCCGGCGCAAGAATTTTATTCGCCCGGAGCAGTTCCCGTACCGCACGGGCGTAAACGTCGAATACGACTCGGGTGACTATGAAAAGTCGCTCGCCGAGGCGCTCCGGTTATCCGACTATGAAAACCTTATTCGCCATCGAGACGAAGCGCGCAAACGCGGTGAGTTGGTCGGCGTGGGCCTCTCGACTTTCGCTGAGCCGAGTGGTGGTGCCGGCTTTGAGAGCGCTACGGTTCGGGTGGAGCGCAGCGGAGATATTACGGTGTTTACCGGTTCCAGCTCCCACGGCCAGGGCCATGAGACCACGTTTGCCCAGGTTGCGGCAGAAAAGATGGGCGTTTCCATGGATCACGTAGCGATTCGACACGGCGATACGCTGGTGGTCCAGCAGGGCGGAGGCACCTTCGGCAGCCGCAGCGCCATCATGGGTGGCGGGGCCTTGGCAATCGCTATCGATCGCGTCATTGAAAAGGCTCGCCGTATCGCGGCGCATTTGATGGAGGCGGCAGCCGAGGATATCGTTCAGAGCGATGGCGGCTTCGCGGTGGCTGGAGTGCCCGACAAAAAGGTTTCCTGGCGCCAAATTGCCGCCGCGGCGTACGGCGGAAATGTTCCGCGCGGTACGGAGCTTGGCCTTCAAGAAACGACCTTCTTTGATCCAAAGCGTGAAGCCTGGGGCTTCGGCGCGCACTTGGCGGTAGTGAGAATCGATCGGGAAACGGGGACGCCGACGCTTGAAAAACTTTTTCTGGTCGATGACTGCGGCGTTGTCATCAACCCTATGATACTCGACGGGCAGATTCACGGCGGCGTAGCGCAGGGGCTCGGTGAAGCGCTTCGCGAACAGATGCTCTTTGGCGACGACGGCGAGATTCTCACCGGCTCGTTGATGAATTACGCCGTGCCGCGCGCCGGAGACATGCCTCAGCTCACACTGGGCGAGACGGTGACACCGAATCCGTTTAACCCCTTGGGAGTCAAGGGCGTGGGCGAGGCCGGATGCAACGGGGCGCCGCCTGCGGTCGCTAACGCCGTCATGGACGCGCTCGCTCCCCTCGGTATCGATCACATCGACATGCCCTACACCGCGCCCAAACTCTGGGCGGCGATACGGAAAGCCGAAGAACACTGACGCGTTGTTTCATTTCGCGCGTTTCGCGTTGACGCCAACTCGAAACTGCGAATTAAGAGAGAAGGGGATAGAGAGCTATGGCAAAGAACTTTACGATCTGTGTCGGCACGTTGGGCATGGGCCTGTGGCGTAGCACCGACGGCGGTAAGAGCTGGGCTAGAGGCAAATTATGGAAGGGTTACCAGGGTGGGAGATCTGTCTTTGGTCTCGCGGTGCATCCACAGGATCCCCGGATCATCTACGCGGGCGCAGACGATGGCATCTACCGAAGCGAAGACCGCGGCGCGAGCTTCGAGCACATTGAATCGTCGCTGGACGCGTATAACGTCTGGCGCATTGCCATCGATCCGGTGGACCCCGATACAATGTTCGCCGGCACCGCTCTGCCGGCGCTCTTTCGCTCGCGCGACGGCGGTGTTCACTGGGAAAAACTCCCAGCGGAATTTGCCACGGATTGCATGAACGTAACGAGGCCACGCGTTACGGCGCTGGTGGTCGACCCGTTGGACCACAATTTCGTCTGGGCGGGGGTTGAGGTCGATGGTGTGCGCGTGAGCCGGGATGGCGGCGACACATGGACGCGTCCATCCGGTGGTCTCATGGACGAGCCTGACATCCACGATATCAAAATTTTACCGGGCAATCCGGGCGCAGCGGTAGTCACCGTCCCCGACGAGATCTGCGTCAGCATCGATGGCGGTGCCAACTGGCAGGCTATCGGAGTGCGCGGACGCTTTCCCTTGCCGTATTGCCGCAACGTGGTCTTCAAACTAGACGAGCCGAAAGTGATCCTGGCGGCCATCGGCGATGACGCGCTGGGTGGCATCGGCGCCTTACAGCGCTCCACTGACGGCGGCCATAGCTGGGAAACGCCGCTCCTGCCGATCACGCCAAATACACATATGGAGTGCTTCGCGACCCATCCCGCAGATCCCAACCTGATCCTCGCATGCAGCCACTACGGTCAACTCTTCGCCAGCTCGGACGGCGGCGAATGGTGGGTCAAACTCCCGCGGGAGTTCACTGAGATTAGAGGCGCCTTGGCATGGGTGCCCAACTAAGGGCCGCAAAGCAGATCGGTCTGACGATCCCGCCCAACGTGCTGGCGAGAGCGGATGGAGTAATCAAGTGATTTTGGATTTTCGATTTTGGATTCTGAATTGGGGAAGGGAACCCACGCAGCGATATTCGCTTCGTGGTCTTAGGTTCAATGCTTGTCCTAATCGTCATTCCCGCCGAGCCTGCGTGATCCCCGCTTTCGCGGGGAGGCGAGAGCCGGAATCCAAGAGATTTAAGGGAATCTGGATTCCCATTTTCACGGGAATGGCATTTGTGGCAGTAGCGATTGCTTCAGCCTTCACTGCGATTGTGTCCGCCGCGGAAGTATCTAAGTGGAAAGAAGAATGGGCACGGGTGGCGGAGGCGGCCAAGAAAGAAGGTCAGGTTTCGCTCTACGGCGGACAGGAAATCACGCACCCCGATATAGTTGCTGCTTTCAATAAAGAATTTCCTTTTATCAAAGTTCTCTCCGTAGCGGGGCGGGCGCCGGATCTAATGGCGCGCATCGTTGCTGAGCGGCGCGCGGATAGGTATCTAGCCGACATCATGGCGAGCGGACCCAACGGCCCACGCATGCTGTATCTCGGTAAAGCTTTAGATCCTATCGCACCGGCATTTATTCTTCCGGAAGTCACCGACGGCTCGAAATGGTACGGCGGCAAGCACTGGTACGCCGATCCGGAAAATCAGCATATCTTCATGTTCGAAGGAACGATCAATAGCACAGGACTTTCATATAATACGAAGATGATGAGTCCCGGGGATATCAAGTCGTTCTGGGATCTGCTTATGCCGAAGTGGAAGGGAAAACTCCTGGGCATGGATCCACGCAGCTCGGCGCCGCCGACACCGGTGCTGATTCTCTATCACCGACCGGATGTCGGACCTGAGTTCGTCCGGCGGCTGTACAAGGAAACCGAAATCACGCTCTTTCGCGATCGCGCGCAAGGGACGAATTGGTTGGCTAGCGGCAAATTTCCTCTTTGCTTACTGTGCCGCGATATCGACAAAGCGGCGAAGCAAGGACTTCCCGTTGAGGACATTGCGCCGGATCAGCTCAAAGAAGGCGCATCGGTTGGCGGCGGTGGCAGCAGCGTGATCGTGCTGATCAATCGCGCGCCTCATCCCAATGCGGCGAAGGTTTTCATCAACTGGTACCTATCGCGCCAGGGGCAAATGGTTTGGCAAAGCGTCATGAACAAAAAGGAAGTGGAAGCCTCGGATTCTATGCGCGTCGACATTCCGAAAGACGACGTGCTGCTTGAAGCGCGGCGGGTCGAAGGAAAAAAGTACAGCGTGGTAGGTTTTCTCGATCCCGAGCCGGTGCAGAAGCTATTGCAGGAGATTTTGAAATAAGAGAGAGAATTAACCACAGAGGTCACAAAGATCACATAGTAAGAATAAGATTCTGGTTCGGAATTTAGCCGCAGAGAACGCAAAGGGCGCAAAGTGCGGCCGCCTGCTGGTCGCCTTAGAAGCAAGTCACGTATCGGTGTAGGGGCAACCCTATGTGGTTGCCCTCCTCGCGTTTCCCGAGGGGAAAAAGATAAGGAGGGAGAAATGTCGGAATACCAACAAATGGAGATTCGCGGTTTTTACCGCTCGCATTCGCATTTGCCGATTTGGGAGGTGATGGACAAGGCGGGTATTTGGTCTCAAATGGGGCTGAAAGTCAGTTTCGAATTCTGCAACAGCTCGGAGGCTGCGGAAAAGGCACTGTTCGGCGGCGACGTCGACTTTGTCTCGGGCAATCATATTTCGCCGTATCTATTGGTGAAGCGCGGCAAGCCGATCGTTTGCCTCACTTCACCGTCCAATTCGGTCAATGATCGTTTAGTGACGCGTTCCCCGGTCAAAAAAATTTCAGAATTGGAAGGAAAACGCATCGGCGACACCACCCTCGTCGATTCCATCGGCGGCTACCATCATCCGCGCGGTAATCACATGCTTTGCGTGTTACGCGGTGGCCTGAAACTCGACGAAGTAGAATGGATTGAGCTGTCGGAGTCGAACGATGAATTCAAAGCGATGCAGATGGACGCGCTGAAAACCGGTAAGGTCGATGCGATCTTTGTAACCGGCAATACGGACAAGTTCGAGCAGGCCGGCCTCCATGCGCTTCACTTGGATCGGCTGCCGATGATCAACGGACCGACGCTCACTTCAACATTGACCACGCTAGAGAAGAAAGAAGGATTGGCGGAACGATTGGTCAAAGCGCAGATCATGGGAATACATTTCGCGCGCACCCGGCGCGGCGAAACGGAAGAAATTCTCGACGGTCTGCGCCGGCGCGTGCCGGAGTGCAAGAGCGTTAATTATCGGAGCGCTGCCAAGCTTTTGCCCAAGCCGTATCCCGACCATGAAGCGGTCGCCAACGCCTACAAACTTTGCTGCCTGAAGAATCCGGAAACGGAGGAGCAGAGCCCGATGGCGTTGTGGGATTTGCACTATCTTCGACAGCTGGATCATTCTGGATTCATCGACAATTTATATAAATAGTTTCAATGTTAAACCATTAAGTATCGGCGCGAATTACAGTTGACATGAATCGGCCTATGAGGAAGTATTCGATTGCTTTGGGCGATTCGCGCCGCGCATGATCGTGAAGTGTTAAAGAAAGAATGAGCGGTCTATCCGAGAGAGTAAAAAAGCTATTTGCAACCCTCGTGGTTGCGAGCGTTGTTCTTTTAGCGTCGCAGGCATTTAGTGCTCAAGCCGACTGGAAAAGAGACTGGGAGCAAACGCTTGCCGCCGCAAAGAAAGAGGGACAAGTCAACATCTATATTTATCGCTACGAGGGACTGCTGCAGGATTTCAAGCGCGAATATCCCGGTATCACCGTTCAAGCGGTGACGGGGCGGGGCAGTGAAATGAGCAACCGCATCATGGCCGAGCGCCGGGCCGGGAAGTTCATCGCAGACGTGTACAGCGGCGGCACTAACAGCCTTTTCAACACGCTCTACAAGGGCAAAGCACTCGATCCGCTCAAGCCTTTGTTGGTGCTGCCCGAGGTCACCGATACTTCGAAATGGTACGGCAACGAGCACCGCTACGCTGATCCCGAGGGAAAATATATTTTCCCCTTCATCGGCTCGGCGAGTAGCTCACAGTTGTCCTACAACACGAACCTAGTTAACCCGAAAGAATTCAAGTCTTACACGGACTTGATCAATCCCAAATGGAAAGGCAAAATCGTCGCTCTCGACCCGCGCGACACCGGACTCGGTGCGACCATGCAGTTTTATTTCTACAGCCCGCAAATCGGCCCGGAGTATATGAAGAAGTTTTTTGGCGGCATGGATAATACTTACGCCAAAAACTGGCAACAGATGACGAACTGGCTGGCACAAGGAAAGTTCGCCATCTGCATGGGCTGCAAGGACTCCCAGCGAGCCAAGAACCAGGGATTGCCGGTGGACGATTTCGACACCACTCATTGGAAAGAAGGTTCGAGCTTTTCGGCCGGCGGCGGGTCGCTGGCGTATATGAACCAGGCGCCCCACCCCAACGCGGCAAAAGTTTTTATCAACTGGTTTCTCTCGCGCAAAGGACAGATAGCGCTGCAAAAGCTCGGCGACGTCGACGACCCGGCGAATTCGCGGCGGATCGATATTCCCAAGGACGACATTCCGCCGGAAAACCGGTTGCAGCCGGGCGTGAAGTACTTCGATGTGGTGAAGCCGGAGTATGGCGATATGAAACCCATCTTCGATTTGGCAAAAGAGATCATGGCGGGAATAGAGAAAAAATAGAGTTCAAGGTTCCAGGTTCAGGGTTCAAGGTTTCCGGATGAAGTCGTTGAACGTTGAACCTTGAACGACCCGAAGGGAGAACACCATGCTGACACGCGAAGAAAATGAGATGCTCACGCAAGTCGGTCGCGGCAAGCCGGCGGGAGAAATGCTGCGGCGCTACTGGATGCCGGTTGCGTGCGCTGGCGAGCTGACCGATGAGAAGCCAATCAAAGCGTTTCGGCTCCTCGGCGAAGATCTTGTTGTCTATCGCGACAGGAAGGGTCGTTACGGCGTTGTCGGTGAAAAATGCCCGCATCGCAGCGCGTCGCTGGCGTTCGGTCGCGTGGATGAAGAAGGGATTCGCTGTCCCTATCACGGCTGGAAGTATGACTGCACCGGAAGATGCATCGAGCAGCCCGCGGAGCCCGAGGCGGGGGGATTCAAAGACAAGATCAAACACGTTGCTTATCCCGTCGAGAAGTTGGGCGGCTTATTATGGGCCTATCTGGGACCGGAGCCGCGACCACTATTGCCGCGCTGGGACGTATTGTGTTGGGAAAAAGGCAAACGGTGGATCGAGAAGCACGAGATTTACAACTGCAACTGGCTGCAGCCGATGGAGAACTCCGTCGACCCGTCGCATCTATACTGGCTGCACGGTGACACGGCGCATTTAGCTCCGACGATGGACCATTACGAGGAGGAACATGAATTCACGCCGTTCGAGCACGGTATCATGAAACGGCGTGTCACTCCTGGGAGAAAGCCCGCTGATCCCCCCATCGTCGACCAGCATCCACTGCTATTTCCGATCACTTTGCGCCATGTGTTCAGAGAGAAACTTTTGATTGGCAATTTGCGCCATAATTTGCAGATACGCGTGCCCGTGGACGACGCGCATACACAGGTCTTCGTCGTATATTTCACGCCTAATGAGACGGATCGTTCGCCGGCGGATGGCGACACACCGTGGGAATATTTTCGCATTAGAGATGAGAAGGGCGAGTATCGTCTCGAACATGTGCTAGTGCAGGACGCGATGGCGTGGGAAACCCAAGGAGCGCCCACTGACCGCACGAAGGAGCATCTTGGCGTCGGCGATGAAGGCATCATTTTGCTTAGAAAACTCGTGCGCGAGCAGATCGAGATCGTTAAAAAAGGCGGCGAGCCGTTGGGTGTGGTGCGCGATCCAAGTAAGAATCGGCTGATCGAGTTCGACGTGATCAATGAGCGGATTGGATTGTTCGGGGAGCAGCAAAAGGTGGCTTGAGCAGCCTGTTTGCCCTCAGGAAACTGTGTCGTAATCTCCACAGTCTCTTGGGTGTCAGCTGAGCGAAGCGAAGCATCTCGCATTTCAAACATTTGTGAAAACGAGATCCTTCGGCTGCGCCTCAGGATGACACTGCGAAACAGTCCTTCAAGTGGGAGATGGTCCCAGCGAGAGTGCGTCCTGAGAAATTACGTCTGTTAACTTGCGGTTGTTTTAGGAGGAAAAATCAATGCCAGAAATGGTCGCACCGACCGATCCGGGTCTAAAGCCTGAGCGAATCGATACCTACAAGAGTTGGCAGGCTGAACAGCAGATTCCGGTCGTGCGCGGCTTCTTTGTCGAGGACGTCAACACACTCCAACTCGAACACTGGGATCTCAAGGGCGTGCCCTGTTCAATGGTTGTGCTCGACGGCACCGGCGGCACCAATGACGCATACGTGTGTGAAATTCCCGCCGGCGGCAAAACCAAACCGCAAAAGCACATGTACGAAGAGATGGTTTACGTCACCAAAGGTTACGGTGCCACCAGCGTCTGGCAAAGAGACGGTAAGAAGCACACCTTCGAGTGGGGACCCGGAAGCATGTTCGCCATGCCGCTCAATGCCGACTACCAGCACTTCAACGCCAGCGGCAGCGAGGCAGCGCGCTACTTCGCTGTGACGAATTGTTCCTTCATGATGAACCTGTTTCACAATTCCGATTACATCTTCAACAGCGACTACAGTTTTCTCGATCGTTTTGATCCGCGGACGGAAGGTTACTTCAGTGGTCAGGGAGAATTGACTGGGCGATTTTTCTTAACGACGAATTTCGTGCCAGACACGCATACGCTCAAGCTTACCGACTACAGCGAGCGCGGCAAGGGCAGCACGAATATGAAGTTCAACCTGGCAAAAAACACCATGGGCGCGCATATCTCCGAGTTTCCCGTTGGGACTTATAAAAAAGGTCACCGTCATGGTCCTGGCGCGCACGTGATTATCCTCAGTGGGCAAGGTTACTCCATCCTTTGGCCTCAAGGGGAGACGATGCAGCGCGTCGATTGGAAACCGGGCAGTGTCGTCGTGCCGCCGGATCAGTGGTTCCATCAACACTTCAACTCGGGCGCAATGCCGGCACGGTATCTAGCGCTGCGCTGGAACAACTGGCGCTACAAATTCATGCGTTCGCAGGACGGCGAAGGCGGAACATTTACGAGCGTCAAACTCGGCGGCGGGCAAATTGAATTCGAAGACGAAGATCCGCAGATCCACAAAGATTTTGAAGCCGCGATGAAAGCTGTCGGCGCGCGCTGCAATATGGGCACTTATCATCCCGGCTGTACAGTTCGTTGATGAGCAAGGGGGACCATCCAATGGCGGAAACTAGACAACAACCTGCAGACCTTAAAACGGAACGGATCGATACCTACAAGGACTGGCAAGCAGCGCAGAAGATTCCGGTGGTCAAAGGTTTCTTCGTTGAGGATGTTAACAAAGTCGAGCTGGTTCCGTGGGATTTGAAGGGCGTGCCGTGCTCATTCGTGGTGCTCGACGGCACCGGGGGTGTGAACGACGGCTACGTCTTGGAGATCCCTCCGCAGGGGAAGACCAAACCCCAGAAGCATCTCTATGAAGAAATGGTGTACGTGACCAAAGGTTATGGCGCGACTTCGGTGTGGCAAAAGGATGGCAAGAAACACACCTTCGAGTGGGGGCCGGGCAGCCTGTTCGCTGTTCCCATCAACGCCCACTATCAACATTTCAACGCGAGCGGCAGCGAGCCGGCGCGCTATTTTGCCGTGACCAATTGCTGTTTCATGATGAACCTGTTCCACAATATCGATTTCATTTTCGACAATGACTATTCGTTCCTAGACCGCTTCGACCCGACCACGGAAGGCTACTTCAGCGGCAAAGGCGAAGTCACAGGCCGCTTCTTCATGACCACCAACTTCGTGCCCGACACGCACACGATCAGCCTTGCCGACTACAGCGAGCGCGGTAAGGGCAGCACGAATATGAAGTTCAATCTCGCCAAACAAACCATGTGCGCCCACATCTCGGAATTTCCCGTCGGTACTTATAAGAAGGGACACAAACATGGTCCCGGCGCGCACGTAATCGTACTCAGCGGCCAGGGCTACTCGATTCTTTGGCCGGAAGGGCAGCCGATGCAGCGCGTCGATTGGAAACCCGGCAGCGTTGTTGTGCCGCCCGATCAGTGGTTCCACCAGCACTTCAATTCCGGCGCTAAACCCGCGCGCTATCTGGCGCTACGCTGGGGCAGCTGGAAGTACCGCTTCATGCGCATGCAAGACGGCGAAGGCGCCACCTACACCAGCGTGAAGCAAGGTGGGGGGCAGATCGAATTCGAGGATGAAGATCCGACGATTCACCGCGATTTTGAAGCCGCGATGAAAAAAGTCGGGGCGAAGTGCAACATGCCCTATCACCCTGGGTGTACAGACAAGTGAATGTGGGGTCCCCGTCCCAACTGACTCACAGCCTCCGTCATACCGTTGAAAAACGGTATCCAGGTTATCCGGATCGACCCCGGTTTTCACCGGGGTGACGAAGAGAACCCCTACTTGCCGCCGACCTGGTTGGAATTATTCCGCTTCGAGCCGCGAGTTTTTTATTTACTCTCCTCGGCGCGTGACATTCTCCGGCGTTAGGCCGGCGGCGTGAGGATAGCTTTTGAGACTGTGACTGGTTTTTCCATTGACTAATGTCTCGGCCTGGCGAATGCCGACCAGCTTGGTGTTAATCACCGGCACCTTGAGCTCGGCTTCGAGCTCCAGCGGCGAAACCACGTAAGGCACGAGACGTCCGCCCAGCGGAATAAGGGCGTGGGCGCCCTCGGCGATCAGTTCCTTGCCGACCTCGAGCATCTTCTCCAGTATGAGATTTCGGTATGCCGACAAGTCGCCGGTCTCGTACGTATTGATCGCCTTAATTCCAGCGAGAAAATTGCCTAGTCGATAATTTTCCATGATAT
>Ga0075433_10003349_pt1 | contig 12389 bp, 13 predicted proteins | sample RhiMethybrSRZTD2_FD_75299 | JGI IMG/M metagenome (GOLD analysis project Ga0075433, IMG submission 75299) | Populus rhizosphere microbial communities from Tennessee, USA - Rhizosphere MetaG P. TD hybrid SRZTD2 | ecosystem: Host-associated > Plants > Roots > Rhizosphere > Soil | place: USA... | reverse complement strand
GCGAAGCACGATGAAAACTATATGCCGCCGGAAGCGGCTGACGCGTTGGCCAAAGCCAAGGCAGCTGGAGCGCAAACCAGCAGCACGCTCGTCGTCAATCCACGCTAGGAGCCAAGATGATTCCAGAAATCGGTCATTATGCTTTGATACTCGCGCTCTGCGTGGCGGTGGTGCAGGGGACCGTTCCCATCTATGGTGCTGCGGTCAGGAACTCTGCCCTCATGTCTATCGCGAAGCCCGCCGCGCGCGGGCAGTTTCTCTTGGTCCTGCTGGCCTTTTGTTGTCTGGGATATGCCTTTGCAGCCAAAGACTTTTCTGTGCTCTACGTCGCGGCCACATCGAATTCCCAGCTTCCACTTCATTACCGGATCGCGGCCATCTGGGGCGCACATGAGGGATCGCTGCTCCTCTGGGTATTCATTCTCACCATTTGGATGGTCGCCGTTTCGTTTTTCTCTACTCATCTGCCCGAGGCGATGCGCGCGCGGATTCTCGGTGTCATGGGATTGGTCAGCATGGGATTTCTCTTGTTCATGCTGACGGTCTCCAATCCGTTCGAGCGCTTAATCCCAGCCGCATTCGATGGCCGCGATTTGAATCCCTTGCTGCAGGACCCCGGAATGGTCATACATCCGCCGATGCTCTACATGGGTTACGTGGGATTCTCCGTCGCCTTTGCCTTTGCGATCGCCGCGCTCTTGGGGGGAAACCTGGATGCGGCCTGGGCACGCTGGTCACGTCCCTGGACCACAGTAGCCTGGTGCTTTCTGACCGTTGGTGTCGCGATGGGAAGCGGCTGGGCCTATTACGAGCTGGGCTGGGGTGGTTGGTGGTTCTGGGATCCGGTTGAAAACGCCTCGTTCATGCCCTGGTTGGCTGGGACGGCGTTGATTCACTCACTAGCGGTCACAGATAAACGGGGCAGTTTCAAAGCCTGGAGCGTGCTACTCGCTATTTTGGCATTTTCCCTCAGTCTGCTCGGGACCTTCTTGGTCCGTTCCGGTGTGTTGACCTCCGTACATGCATTTGCCACTGATCCAAAGCGTGGCTTGTTCATTCTCGTGTTCCTGGCTGTGGTGATCGGAGGCTCACTCATGCTGTACGCGTGGCGTGCGCCACGCGTGGGACTGGGTGGTGGCTTCTCCATTATCTCGCGCGAGGGGATGCTGCTCGGGAACAACGTGCTCCTAGTTGCGGCCTTGGGGTCGGTGCTCTTAGGCACCTTGTATCCCTTATTCCTGGATGCGCTGGACCTCGGGAAAATCTCTGTCGGCCCACCCTATTTTGACACCGTCTTTGTTCCACTGATGACGCCTGCCATCTTCTTAATGGGGATCGGCCCTCTGGCGCAGTGGAAGCAAGCAAGCCTGCCGGAGCTCGCGATGCGCCTGCGCTGGGCATTCGGCGTCAGTGTCGTGACAGCCCTTGTGCTGCCGATTGTCATGGGCCAGTGGACGCCGCTGATCAGCCTTGGTCTCTTGCTCGCCATCTGGATTCTGACAACGATTGCGGTTGACCTGCGTGAACGGCTTGCCCTTGCAGGTGGAGGCAGCTTCTTTGGCCGACTGACTGCGATGCCGCGAGCGTATTGGGGTATGGTCTTGGCCCATTGCGGACTTGCCCTGTTCATCGTTGGTGTGACCATGGTGAAGGGTTTCGAAGCCGAGCAGGATGTCAGGATGAACGTTGGGCAAACGGCGACGCTCGGCGGCTACACATTCCGGTTTGACGGAACCCAGCCGTATAAAGGACCGAACTACATTGCGGCGCGTGCGACGATTCATGTGAGTCAGGATGGCCGTGAGGTGACGGTGATGTATCCGGAAAAGCGGCGCTACACCGTTCAGAATCAGACCATGACAGAAGCCGCGATCTCTCCCGGGTTTCTGCGTGACCTCTATGTGTCGTTGGGTGAGCCACTCGAAGATGGAGCCTGGAGTGTCCGGCTCTACCACAAGCCCTTTATCGATTGGATCTGGGGCGGTTGTTTAGTCATGGCAACGGGAGGCGTGTTGGCCATCAGTGATCGCCGGTACCGACTCGCGTGGCGCCGAAAAGAAGTGGAGGTGCCGGCAGGGACACAGATGGCTCGGCAGATAGTCTCATGAACCGTTTTCTCATCCCGCTCGGGATCTTCGTCGTTGTGGTCGGGTTTCTTGGTATCGGACTGACGCTCAATCCGCGTGAATTGCCGTCTCCCTTAGTAGGCAGGCCGGCACCTGACTTTTCGCTCCCGCAGCTCCATGACCAGCAGAAAGTACTTTCCGCGAATGATCTGAAGGGCAAGGTTTGGCTGCTCAACTTCTGGGCTTCGTGGTGCGGTGGTTGTAAGACGGAGCATCCTGTACTGATCCAGCTTGCACAATCGGGGGTCGTGCCTATCTACGGCATGGATTACAAGGACAAAAGGGAAGACGCGCTGGCCTGGTTGAAAGAGTGGGGCAATCCCTATCCTATCGTCGCGGTGGATGAGTCGGGGCGCGCCGGCATTAATTACGGTGTCTATGGCGTGCCGGAAACCTATGTGATCGATAAGGCAGGCGTCATTCGCTACAAGCAGATCGGCCCGTTGAATGGGGATGTCTTGCAAACGAAGATTCTGCCCCTGATCAAGGAGTTGCAGAACCAATGAGATGGCTCTTGATGGTCCTCCTGCTCCTCCCAAGTCTCGCTGCGGCAGGAGAGGCTGCCCCACTTGCTGAGAATCCACAGGCTGAAGCGCGTCTGAAAGCGCTGGCTGTCGAGCTTCGTTGCCTGGTCTGTCAGAACCAGACGCTGGCCGATTCAAACGCGCCGCTGGCGGAAGACTTGCGTCGAGAAGTTCGCGAGATGATCGCCAAAAATATGAGTGACAAAGAGATTATCGATTTCCTCGTCACGCGATATGGAGATTTCGTTCTCTATCGACCTCCTTTGAAAACCACGACCACGTTACTCTGGGTAGGCCCCTTCCTCCTGCTGATCGGAGGTGCGATTGCATTGGTCATGGCGCTACGCAGGAGACAAAAGAAGCTTGCCGACGTGGCATTGTCTGAGGCAGAGCGCAACCGTGTCGCACAACTGCTTTCCGAAGGAGCGAATCGCCTGTGACCGTCATATTCTGGGTTATTGCATCGACGATGACCATTCTCGTCCTCGGTCTCCTGTTGTGGCCGCTGCTGAAGCGTTCGGCGGCCTCAGCAACTGGTGAGGAGGAGAAGACACTTTCTATCTTCCGACAGCAGTTCGCGGAATTAGGGCAGGATCGGGCGAACGGCGTGCTGACGGAGGAACTCTATCAACAAGCGCGACGTGAGCTTGAACGCCGTCTGTTGGAAGAAACAGGCGGCACGGAAACGACGCCGAAGATAGCACAGCGACAGATGCAAGGTAGGCCGGTGGCTCTTGCTCTCGCCGTCATCGTTCCGATTACCAGCGGGGTACTCTATTGGCAACTGGGAAACCCACTGGCCATGACGGAGCCACCCGCCGCTTCGTTGTCTGCGCAAAGGGGTTCAGAAGATGGGGGCCAATTCTCTGAAGGAATGGGCCCGTTGATTGAGCGGCTCAAACAGAAGATGGAGCAGAATCCGAACGATGGTGTGGGATGGGCCCTGCTTGCGCGTTCGTACATGGGAATGGGGCGTTACCCCGAAGCCGCGTTGGCCTATGAGAATGCCACAACACTGATTCCTGATGATGCCCAGTTGCTCGCCGATTATGCCGATGCGATGGGGGTGCTCCATGGCCGCAAGTTGGAGGGGAAGCCTGAAGCCTTGATTCAACAGGCGCTGAAGATCGATCCAAAGAATGTGAAGGCGTTGATGTTGGCAGGAACTGTGGCGTTCAACCGCAATAATTTTGCGCGCGCGGCTAAGGATTGGGAACTTGCTCGCGCGAACCTTCCTGCGGACGTCGATCCGGAGATGACGCAGCAACTGGTGGCTGCGATCGAAGAAGCCAAGAGCCACCTTGGTAGCGGTCAAGACATGGTGTCCGCATCTACGGAACCGGCGGCAGGGCCGGCCAGGCCGGCCGCGCAGACCGGACAGCCGCGTGCAATTAGAGGCACGGTCACCATGGCACCGAGCCTCGCCGGCAAGGGGTCTCCGACGGACACGTTGTTTGTGTTTGCCCGCCAGATGAATGGTCCACCGATGCCAGTGGCTATCGTGCGGGCGTCGAGGAAAGATTTACCCTTTACGTTCCAACTCGATGATTCGACCAGCCCGATGCCCTCCAGAAAACTCTCTAGCGCAGGACCGGTGGTGATTGTGGCTCGTCTCTCGAAGTCTGGTCAGGCGATGCCACAAGACGGAGATTTAGAGGGGATGAGCCAGCCAGTACAATCTGGAGTGGATGGACTCTCCGTCGTCATCGATCGTGAAAGACCATATGCGGAGTCGGCAACGTCGGCTCAGCCGGCTGGACAAGTTGGGCAGCCACGTACGATCAGAGGTACGGTGACAATGGCGCCGGGCCTGGCTGGCAAAGGAGCTCCGACGGACACATTATTTGTGTTTGCACGCGAGACGAGCGGTCCCCCCATGCCGGTGTCGATCGTACGGGCGACGAGAAAAGATCTACCCTTTACGTTCCAGCTCGATGACTCGACCAGTCCGATGCCGTCTAGAAAACTCTCCAGCGCAGGGCCGGTCGTGATTGTGGCCCGTCTGTCGAAGTCCGGCCAAGCCATGCCGCAAAGTGGAGACCTGGAAGGAACAAGTCAACCGGTGCAATCTGGAGTGGATGGACTCTCCGTCGTCATCGATCGTGAAAGACCTTAGTGAACTGCGCTCCACTGGTCCTACCGCTCTCTCGCCACGTTCTTGGGAGTTCCTGCCATTGAACCCTGCAAGGTTCTTAGGGTAGTTGGTTCCTGCAATTTACTATACGATTTAGTGTCCAAACCCTCTTGACATCTTCTGATGCATGCTGAGATATATGCGCGCTGTCTTCTCAGCGAAAGATGCACTCTAAACACGATACGACGTGTCGTCACAAACAGGGAGTATGGCAAATGGCCGACAAACACTGGTTGAAATGTGGTCTGATGGTTGGTGGCCTGTTGCTTGCCGCGACGGCGCCCGCATATGCGGAGCCTGCTGCCCCCCCCAAGCCAACCGTGCAGATCGCACAGACACTTGCGATCAGCGGCACAGTGACGATGGCACCAAACCTGGCTGGCAAGGGGGCCGCAACGGATACGTTGTTTGTGTTCGCCCGCGAGATGAATGGCCCACCGATGCCGGTGGCCATTGTTCGGGCGACGAAGAAGGATTTGCCTTTTGCCTTTCGGCTCGATGACTCGACCAGCATGATGCCGTCGAGAAAACTTTCAGATGTCGGAATGGTGGTCATTGTAGCCCGTATTTCGAAGTCCGGGCAGGCCATGCCGCAAAGTGGAGACCTGGAAGGGACGAGTCAGCCGGTGAAGCCTGGAGCGGGTGGGGTCACCATCGTGATTGATCATGAAAGACCATAAGATATAGACCATAAGGTGTCCTTGAAAGGAGCCGAAAGGCACTAGACTTGCACGATCGCCGGCACATGAGATTTTTTATACTTTTTGCTGCATACGCCACTTAATATCTTGACAACGAATACATGCTGAGATATATGTGCGCGACACGTGAATTAATATGCGCTAATAAACGCCGATAAGGGCACGTACGCACTGAAGATCTTAGAGTTCGCCTGACGCGAGTCATCGGGGCAATTAAACAGAGGGGGAAGTAGCATGGTCGATAAATTCTGGTTGAAATGTGGTCTGCTGGTTTGTGGAGTGTTGCTCGCGGGAACCGCGCAGGCAAACTTCCCCAGCGTCCCCAAGGAAACCTACGACGCGCTGAAGCTCGATCGCTCAGCTGAGCCCAAGCAGTTACATGAGGCCTTGGTGAAACGCTACCTGGACCCCGCCGAAGGCGCAGGGAAAGGGAAGTACGCCGAATATTGGGAACCTCTCCCATTCAGCAAATACCTGGACCCTCTGTCTTTCTACAAGCCACCGACGACGGTCAAGGATGTCGCCACGCGTGAACAGTGCGTCAAGTGTCATACCGACGAGTCGCCGGGCTGGGTGATACTCTGGAAAAAGAGTGCTCACGCCAATCTTGACAAGATTCGCAAGCTCACCCCTAAAGACGACACCTTCTACAAGAAGGCGAAACTGGAGGAGATCGAGACGAACTTGCGCTCGCTGGGTAAACTCGGTCCGAAGGAGCAACTGAAGGAAGTTGGTTGTATCGATTGCCACGTCGACGTCAATACGAAGAAGAAGGCAGATCACCGAGCCGACTTGCGGATGCCCACCGCCGACGTGTGCGGCAACTGCCACCTGCAGGAATTCGCAGAACGTGAGTCCGAGCGTGACACGATTACATGGCCACAGAACCAGTGGCCAAAGGGACGTCCATCGCATGCGTTGGACTACAGGGCCAACGTGGAAGTGGAAGTCTACGCCGGTATGTCGCAACGGGAGATCGCCGACGGTTGCACGATTTGCCATACCCAGCAGAACAAGTGCGACAACTGCCATACCAGGCACGAATTCTCGGTGGCCAACTCACGGAAACCGGAAGCCTGCGGCACCTGCCACAGCGGCGCTGACCATAACAACTGGGAAGCCTACAACGGGTCGCAGCATGGATTGGGATACCAGGAAGATAAAGGGAAGTGGAATTGGAATGTGCAGCTCAAGGATGCGGTGGCCAAGGGCGGGCAGAGCTATCCGACTTGCCAGAGCTGTCACATGGAATATCAGGGGAAATTCACTCACAACGTAGTCCGTAAGGTCCGTTGGGCCAACTATCCCTTCGTGCCCGGCATCAGAGAAAACATCAAGAGCGACTGGTCCGATAAGCGCTTGGATGCCTGGGTCAAGACCTGCACAGGGTGCCACTCTGAGCGTTTCGCCCGTGCATACTTGGAGTATATGGACAACGGAACCTACTCGGGCCTTGATAAATACGATGAAGCGCACGACGTCCTTCATAAGCAATATGAGGCTGGGCTCCTCACGGGGCAAAAGACCAACCGGCCTGTGCCTCCGAAGCCAGTCGTGGATGGGTTTGAGCAATTCTTCCAGATCTACTGGTCCAAGGGGAACAATCCTTCAGCAACAGAGCTCAAGCTCTTCGAAATGGCTGAAGACCATCTCGTACAGCTGCATGTGAGTCTGGCCCATCAATATCCCGGGTTCACTTACACCGTTGGTTGGGCGGCGATGAACCGGATGTATGTTGATATCATGGACGAAGACACCCAGTTGAAGGAAAGGATGGCGTTGGCAGAACGCGTCGCCAAGCTGGAGAAGAGCCGGACGAGCAGCTTGCTGGATTTTGACAGCACGGATGGCAAGCTGACGCTCGGGAGCGTGGGTGGCGGTATGCTGTTCGCTGGGACCCTGGCCCTGGCTGGATGGAGCAGACGCAAGAAGAACGGACGCTGACAGTTGGCGCAGCGCAGACGATGGAAGCAGCGCTGACGCGACCGAGCAACAGAATCCTCCCGTCACTAGGAATACTCCTAGTGGCGGGAGGTTTTCTTATGTTCGGGTGGCTTGCCTACACGTGGCTCAGTCCAGGGCAGGCTCCCTACCACTATAAGTTGACAGAAGAGGGTGGCATAGAGAAGTTCAGCAAGCTCGGTCTGGAAGCATGGCCAGACCTTAGCATCAGCAAACAAGAGGTTCGAGTCGAGGGTGTGGACCAGCCGGTCGCTGTGGCCCATCTTGCCAGTCGCGGCAATGCAAAACCCGTCATGCTTCTTTGGGAGAATCGCACCGGCGAACCAATGGTCTTCGTCGATGGGAAGCTCTCCGAGTTGACAGCATTAGCGTCGGCGATTGCCAAGCATGTGCCGAAAGACGCCCCTATCCTTGCCTGGTGGGATACGTCGCGCCAGATTCAGCTGCTGACCGGATATGAGACAATATTCAAGTCACAGCTTGGCGAACCGCTCATCACGCCGCCACTCTGGAAACCCAAAGTCGAGGCAATCAAGAGCTATGAGCGTGAGTTCTGGGGGGCTCCGGCAAGTGCGGACGAGAGTCGAAAGTTCCAGCGGTTCGCTGATGCATTGACAGCGGATGTACAAGAAGGCTCGGCGATGCTGCGTGAGCTGACTGGCGGTCGTGAAGGCTATGTGGCAGTTCACCTCTCAGACCTGTACAAACTTGGTCTGATGCGTCCTGACCGTCTCGGTGTCGCCTACAAGGACTTCCCCCTGAGGGGCGGTGACGTCCATGGGTTGAGCGGGATGGTGAAACGCTGGTTGACGGACAACAAATACACCTCATATTCAGTTCATGGGATCTCGGAGAATTATGTGCGCGCCTATTTCCTCACCGATGCCAAGAGCAGTAATACGTTCCTCGCGCAAATGCTGCCCTTGACGACCTCCCAGCCTCTTGATCTGAAAGCGGTTCAACTTGTCTATCAACAAGGCGGCTATTGGGTGTACAAGATACCATCAGCCCAGCCGTCCAGTAGTTAATGTCTTAAGTGCTTGAAATGGAATGACCCGTTCTTGTATATCTAGCGCACGCACGATAAAGTATTGCGAGAATAGATTATTCGAGCACGACCATGAATAGTTTGTCTGTGATGAAAGGAGGCTCCGTGAATCATCGTATAGCATTTGTCCTAGCCGCCGCGGTGGTATTCCTAACTGTGGCTGGAACCGCTTCCGCCGAGACCCCATTCGAGGGCCGGAAGAAATGCAGTAGTTGCCACAAAAGTGAGGCAGACTCATGGGTCAAGACCGCCCACGCCAAAGCGATTGATTCGCTCAAAGCCGACAGGAACAAGGAAAAGAATGCAGCGATGGTCAAGGCGAAACTTGACCCTAAGAAAGACTACACTAAAGACAAGGATTGTATAGGCTGCCACGTGACCGGGTTCGGGTCTGAAGGCGGGTATGAGGTTGCAGAGCCAGACAAGTTTCTTGTAGGTGTCGGTTGTGAATCTTGCCATGGGGCTGGCACAGATTATCGGAAGATTCACCGCAAGGCCGGCGAAGCTTTTGAAAAGTCGAAAAAGGTTACAGCGCGCGAGTCTCTCGCGGAAGCCGGACAAGATTTTGCCTTCATCGAGAAGTGCAGCGCCTGCCACCTGAACTATGAGGGCTCTCCGTGGAAGGGCGCAAAGAAACCCTATACCCCGTTTACCCCCAAGGTCGATAAAAAGTATGAATTCGACTTTGAGAAGTCCGTGCGCAACAACAAGGCTATGCATGAACACTTCAAACTCGTGGGTACGTTTGAAGGTCCACCTACCCCCAAGTTCCATGAGGAGTTCCAAAAAGATGCCAAGCCGGCTGAAATCGGTAAGGAGGAGTAATGGCAGAGTGGGGTAGGGTATCGATCGGAGCCCTGATTCTTGGCGCAGCTATCGGCGTCGGAACCATTGCGGTAGTATTCGGCGGTGAAGCAGCTATATCCAGGACCGAGTTCTGCGTGAGCTGCCACTCCGAGACCTACCCGTATGAGGAGCTGAAGAAGTCCTCGCATTGGGGCGCGCTCGGTGCAGACCCTGGCTGTAAAAACTGCCATGTCCCGCAGGGTTTCCAAAACTTCCATCTGGCGTTGTGGACACACATCGTGGATGGAGTGCCGTTCTTGATTGAAGAGTTCACCGTTGATTACTCCACGATTGAGAAATTTAACGAGCGACGGCCGGAGGCGGCCTACAGGGCGCGGATGAAACTGAAGGGGTGGGACAGCATGACCTGCCGGGCTTGCCACAGCAATCCAAAGCCGCCCGGCGCATCCGCCAAAGCTGCCCACAAGAAGATGGAGACAGAGGGTGCAACCTGCATCGATTGCCATCAAAACCTGGTGCATAAAAAAGTTCCCGAGACAGACCTCAATGCCAGCTTAGCCCAGGGCAAGAATGTGCCAAAGACCGAACCGAAGGAGAAAGACTAGTCCGCGTATAGTCTCACTGATATTCGGACTACATGATTGCGGCGGTAGATGCCGGCATATCGCTAAAGAGATGCCGGCATCGTGCTGTTAGAGTGAGCTGGAATCCGCAGGGGGCACCGTAGAGCTCATAAGATGATCGCGGAACCCATGAGAGTCTTGAATTGTCAGATACCTGCCTCATTGGACCCAACGAGCCATCACCTCGCCATCTACTCAGAATAATCCTCCTGCAACAGTCCGGCGTTCCTTCCTATCCGGGAACTGTGCGCAGGGGTGAGGATCTGCGATGCTGATTATTCTTTTTCTGATGACCCGGCAAACTGCACTTCTTGAGTTGACGCGAGACCAGCGACACGTTAGATTTCACCACAACAGGCCTGTTACAGAAACCTCCTAGAGATCTGAGGGATGTGGAGATTTTGCCGCGTTGGACGCCGAGAGGTTGTGCCGGGTCCTTGTCGAAAACGGAGGATGGCAGTCATCCGCGTCCTTTCACATTGTGGTATCACCAGACAATCGAGGGTAAGCCGCTGGCTTAAGAGGGGCTGATGTTCCGTCTCTTACGTTCAATGACACCGGGCATGCTACGCCATTTTCCGCAATTGAATGTGGCCCATGCGCATAGGACACGGGATTATGTGATCGCGGCTTTCACGTTTTTTTCCGTAGTAGTGTGTTTGACCCTCGAAGCCAACGCGAGTCTAGAACGGCAATATGTCCTGGGAGGTATCGCATTCGTCTCACTTATTGTGATGTTGCTCGGGGAGAATAGAGAAACACGGTTACAAGTTCTCGTGGCAGTGGCGTTTGCCACATGGGGCGAGCACTTTGCTTCAATTTATATGGGAGGATACACCTATCGGTTTGAGAATGTACCGGCTTATGTGCCACCCGGCCACGGCATGGTGTATTTGACCGCGATTGCCTTGGCGCGGTCGGGGCTGTTTCAACGATATGGCAGGCGAATTGCCGCATTTGTCATCGTGGTATGCGGCGCATGGTCGGCGTGGGGAATCAGTGGGTACCCAGAACAGGCTGACGCGCTCGGCGCCTTAATGTTTGCGATATTTTTGGGCTTTCTCTTTCTTGGGCGTTCACCCATGGTGTATCTTGCCGCCTTTTTCATCACGACCTGGCTGGAAATAATTGGCACTGCAGTCGGGGCCTGGAAATGGGCGGCCATAGATCCTGTTCTGGGCTTGTCTCAGGCTAACCCGCCAAGTGGCGTCACGTTCTGGTATTGCATCGTTGATTCAGTGGCAATGGGTGGAGCTGCGGTAGTATTGATGGGCCTAAAACATGCCAGTGGGTGGGTGACATCCGGAGGCTCTTCTCCTGCACGAGCGGGTCGATGGTCAGTTCTTCTAGGTCTTCGCGAGCATGCACGTGAAGATATTCAATCGCAGATACGTCTCACCTCGCGGGCCATTAGCACTTCGTTGAAGAACCCCGATCTGGCCGTCGAGCCCATCGACAAAACGTAGCTCGAATGCCAGTCGGCCTTGTTTGTCACTGCTCGCCTTCCATTGGACCGCATCGCACGGTGCTCGACGGCCCCCAATAGGGTCCTACCCCCATTTATAGCCATTTTGCTGGTCAGATGTGACAGAAGAGGGATCTTTCGTTGTATAGGAATTGGCTCATACAGATGTAACACGAGTCCCAACATTGCCCAGAAGAGCTGAATGGATTACATGCAGATGGATTGATCGTAATACTGTCCAGTTACGATATCGGGGGCGCGATCGAGGCGCACCCAAAGACGGGGGTACCGGAAGACTGTAAGGGAGGGGGTTGGGTGATCAATCTAGACGGAAGGAGGCGTGACAGTCGATACTTCATTTGAGCAGGCACTTTCGAGACCGTTATAGGCACTCACCGCAAAATAATAGCGGGTATCAGGATCAAGATTTGTAAGCGTGGCTGACGGAGAGGCAACAGAAACAGAATGTTCGTATGCGCAGCTACCCGGGTGATGGGGTGAATGCCGGCCGTAATGGACGAAATAGGCAGAGACTGAGGGATCTGGGACCGGGTTCCAGTCGAGAGATGCGGTGACGCCTACACTACCGGGAGCCACTGTGTCGTTGCTGGTCTCACCTCCGCTGCCGCATCCTGTCAGAAAAGACATGGTTGTAAGAAGAAGCCCTGCAACAATGGCAGTCAGGCGACGAGGCCTGCGGGTCGCCTTCATGGCTCTGGTCTGCGGTGAATGGAATAGTTGGTTGGTCAAATCGCTCATGGGCTACGCTCCAGAAGATGGCTAGGCTGCGATGATTTAGGTTCGGTCTACTTCATGTGTGACGCTGTATGAGAAAACAAACACGCTTCGCGTATGAGCAAAGCATGTGCCACATGTTTTGTTTGCAATTCACGGATTTACCCAATGAATTAAGGTCTTATGCGGTGGTGAAGGGTGTGTCAGCTGTAGGAAGTGAAGGAGAGACCATACAGATTTTATTCTACTGAAAGGGCGTTGACC
>Ga0075433_10003347_pt1 | contig 12392 bp, 13 predicted proteins | sample RhiMethybrSRZTD2_FD_75299 | JGI IMG/M metagenome (GOLD analysis project Ga0075433, IMG submission 75299) | Populus rhizosphere microbial communities from Tennessee, USA - Rhizosphere MetaG P. TD hybrid SRZTD2 | ecosystem: Host-associated > Plants > Roots > Rhizosphere > Soil | place: USA... | reverse complement strand
TCCGCTCGACCTGGCGGGCGAGGAGATGACGATCATGGCCGAAATCCCGTTCGAGCGTGTCGCGATAGATGACGATCCGGTCCTCATAGAGCTCGCGCGCGACACCGTCTCCGAAGTACTGGCCGTAGGCGTGCGCCTCGGTCCCGAGGTCGGAGACCACGACCGCCACCTTCTCCAACACCTCCTGAAATTCCTCCGGCAGCCGATCGATCGCATCGACGACCAACGACTCGAACTCATCGAGCTCAAACGAATCGGCCATTGCCAAACGGTAGCCGGGTCGTCGTCCCGCCTATGGGGCGGGCTGGACTCGAACCAGCGGCCGACGGATTATGAGTCGGGCCGGAACCCGTCTGTAGAGCCGAATCTGGCCTGATAGAGCGGATTACGTCCAAGGAGTTCGGCTGAGTTCGGTGGAGTCAGAGACCAATTTCGCGACCAAGTTTTCGGCCCTTCGGACCAGCCTGTTCGTCGTCCTCTGCCGGGCGACGACCTTCTGAAGAACGGCCTCCCCTCCGCTTGGCGGCGCTACGCCGCGATGGGATGGCCGCCCGAGTCGCGCGCCTCGATATGGGCGCGGGGCGGTAGCTGCAAGGTTCCCTGGTCGAGTCGCTTGAACCGAAGCAGGAGCGCCGCCGCCGCGCGCGACCAGCGCGCGAAGCCGCGCGCTTGCTCAGGTTGAACAAGCAGCTCGTGCCCGTCGGGATAGACGATCACAACGGGATCGCCTTCAAACAGCGCACGGGTCGCCATCTCCCCTTGATGGGGATTGTCGGCCGAAATGAAGTGCGCTCGATCGGGGTAGCGAGAGGCCATGTCTTCATCTTCGATGCCAGCTAGAACCCTCTCGGTCGCAGGATCGATGTTCGAGTCGTGACTCATGACTCCCGCCATTGTTTCACGATCTCCGGAGCCTTCGTCTTGGCTTTCCTGATTGCCGCCGCCATTGCCTCGTTGCAGGAGCTGAACTCCAGAACGGCCGGCGCCTGCTTTCCGCCAGCCCGCATGTGCTCGTGCTCGTGGTGCTCATCGACCACATCAGCGTTGTCCCAGAGGCGCACGGTCCTCCACTCGCCGTCCTCAAGGCTCTCCAACATGATCGCGTAGGACACCGGCGGCGGAGGCTCGCTGCGCCGATACCGGATGCGGATATCCGGCTCCACATCAATGAAGATCTCTCGTTCTGCTCGGCCCACAGACAGAGCCTTTCAAAGCCTCCGGCGCGAAATGGGTGCTAAGCCCTCTACCATCAGGCGATGAGAAGCAGCCACTGTTGACGACCACTGGCAAGCGATCGTAGGATCATGGAAAAGCTAGAGCGCAGCAAATTCACCCGAGCCGGAGAAGTCGCAAACGAGCGACTGATCGAGGCCGTGCTCGATCCTGATCGCTATCCCGAGGGAACCACCTTCATCGCCGCCGACCAGGAGGGTTTCAGCGCGATCCTCGCCGAAGCAGTGGCGGAGCATCGGCCGGTCGCGGTCTTCTTCCCCGACGGTCACGAGATCGTCACCGCCTGAGCGCCCTTCTCTCTCATCCGCATGGGGCGGGAAGGACTCGAACCTTCGACCGACGGATTATGGTCGCGCCGGAACCCGTCTAAAGAGCCAAATCTGGCCTGATAAAGCCGATCACGTCCAAGGAGTTCGGCTGAATTCGGTGGAGTCGGGGACCAATTTCGGGACCAAGTTTCGGTGTCTTCAGACCACAGATTTGCCTCGACGATTTCATACGCGCAGCGCACCGTGATCAAGGCCCGTCCCCCGGACGGATGAAGCGAGCAGCGTGCGCTCTACCTCCTGACCGAGGTCACAGATTGGATGACCGCGCCGCCCTTAGCGCCGATTACCCAGATTGCGGTTGACCTGCCTTGCGGATCGACAGCGATCTGTGGTTCGCCAAGGCCATTCGTCCAACGGGAGATATCGGTCGGCCGCGACCAGGCACCTCCAGACGGATGCTTCGCCGCCTGGATGGCGAAGTTGGGGCCGGGGCGGGTGTCGTAGCCCTCCCAGATCGCGGTCGCGTTGCCCCAAGAATCCACCACCAGCTGCAGATGCTGCCCACCCCGTCCGTAACCGGTAGTGATGTCGACCGGCCTCGACCAGCCCCCTTCGGCCGGGCGGGTCGCTCCCTGGACGACGAGATAACTACCGTTGGAACGTTGCCAGATCGCGGTCGCGTCGCCCTGGGGGCTGACCGCGATCTGCGGGTCCTGTACGAGGCGGTGCCCCGCCTTGGAAATGCTGACCGGCGCCGACCAGGTCCCGCCGGCCGGGCGGGTCGCAGTTTGGATTCGACGGCCCTGGAGAGAGATCCGACGGCCATTGGGCACCCTGCCTACCCAGACCGCTGTGGCGTTGCCCTGGGCATCCACAGCCACCTGTGGCCAAGCGCCCCTTGCTCCATTGGCAGAGAGCGTGACCGGCGCCGACCAAATCCCTCCGGATGAGCGGGTCGAGCTTTCAATTGCACCGCTGTATTCCTCTTCCCAGACCGCAGTTGCGCCGCCCTGGGGGTCAAGTGCGATTTGCGGAGATCGGGCGGCCTTTCTCGGTGGAGACACGGTTACCGGTGCCGACCAGCTCCCTCCAGTCGGCCGGGTCGCGCTTTGGACGACTGAGCGCCAACCTTCCCCCCGTTCCAAGAGCCAGACCGCAGTCACGGTGCCTTCAGGGCCAGCCGCGAGGAGCCCCGGCCACGCGCCAGCCGCGGAGAGGGTGACCGGCGGGGACCAGCTCCCTCCGGCCGGGCGGGTCGCGCTTTGGACGACGCCGGAGCGAGCCAGACGGCGTCCCCAGATGGCCGTCTCGTTGCCCAGGAGGTCAACCGCGATCTGCAATCCGTACGCATCTTCCAAACCGCCAAAGAAAGGGGATGGAGTGGACCAAGGTCCGCCCGCTTGCCGCACGGCGCTCTCGTAGATGAGTTTTCCGCCGCGGTATCGCCGCCACACGGCGGTCGCATTGCCTGCGGAATCAACATCGAACAACGGAGATTCTTCGCCAATATTGATGACCCCGGAGACATTCACCGGGTACGACCAACCTGGCGCGGCGCTCACGGGCGATGCGACCAAACCCGCCGCCAAGCAACCGGCGATGGTCAAGCACAGAAACCACGAGCGAGGTGCATGCGTACGCAAGCGACTCGTGGCCCCTCCGAACATCATCGATCTCGCCCCACATCCCGCGATCTTCATTTCGGTACTTAGCGAGTCTACTTTGCCGACGCGAGAGAGGCGACCCACTGGGGATGGGGCGGGCCAGGACTCGAACCTGCGCTCCACGGATTATGAGTCGAGCCGGAAGCTGTCTATAGGGCCGAATCCGGCTGACAGAGCGAATCACGTTTAACGAGTTCGGCTGAGTTCGGTGGAGTCGGGGACCAATTTCGGAACCAAGTATTTTGCTAAACGATCAGGGCCATTACTGGAGCGAGCCCTACCCCAGCGTAATTGTGATCTTGGTCCCGGCCGCCTTCACCTTGCCGGCCTTCGGTTTCTGCCTGACGACCCTGCCCGTCTTCTTGCTTACGTCGGTGCGCAGCTTCACGTGGCCGATCCCGCAGTCGGTTCTCCGGACGCGTTTCTTGGCCGCTTTCAGGGTCTTCCCCAAGAGCTTGGGGACGCTGCACGTGGCCAGCGGCATTAGGAACGGCTCAGATGGAGGCGGGCTAGCCTGCGGCCAGGGACCAAAATGGGCGTCGATGCCGGTGACCACGGAGGGCGCTCCGAGGGGTAGCACGTTAGCCTCCCAGAGGGATTCCTGTTCATCCCAAAACCGCGTCGAATAGCCGTCTTCTTCGGGTTTATAAGGTGGGAGATAGTGGGTGTATTCTCGCAATTCGAGCGAGAACGCCACTTTGTATTCGCCTTTTTCGATAAGGCGGATGGCGTAGGTGCCCGAATTGTTCGTCCTATTGCAGTGGCGTTCCTGGTCGAAGCTGTAGCCCAAAAAGCTGCTTGGTGGGGCGATGCAAACAAGCATGCCGCTCACGGGCATAAGGTCGGTGCCAGCCGTGACAGCTCCCCGTATTTCGGCTGAAGGCGTCAGCGCCGCATTGATGCCGGTGGTGACGTGGCCGACCGTAACTTTCACTAGCTTCGCCGGATAGCCATTACCGATCCGCTGATCGTCGTAGTACTCACCGAAGTATTGGAGGCCGCTTTTTTCGGGACTGAATTCGACCCTGTATTCTTCGTTTACAAGGCCGAACACGTCGAATCGCCCGTCGGCATCGGTTGAAGCGCACCGTGGTGCCTGGCCTTCCCATCCGCGCCCCGCGCACACCGTGACCCCAGCCAAGGGCTCGCCGCCGGCTTCATCGATGACCTGGCCTTCGATCGAGCCTCCTTCTTCCAACTCCTTGTCGATACCAGTGAGCGCACCGGTTCCTACGGTCACGTGGTCGGGAGGCCACATATGGTCCGGGTTGTAGTAGCCCCAAACGTAGTTTTCATCTTCCCTCGTTGGCTGAAAGTGGACCAGATATTCGCCTTCGTCAACGTTGGCAATTTCATAGCGCCCGTCGGACGCGCTAAAGGCGCAATGTTCTTTCGTATTGGCGTCTTCGAACGGCCAGAGGCAGACTTCGACTTCGGCGACCGGGGCATTGCTCGGGGCACCAGTCACGATCCCTGAGACCGAGCCTGTGGCGGCAAGAGCGGTTGGAACCGCCAGCGTGGACAGCGCAACGACGGCCAGCGTGGCTAGCCCCGCCACCCCCCGTCCAAATCCCAGACCCCGAGAACTCAAGCTAAGAGCCCGAATCCCGCCCGATGGAGCGAATCACGTCCAGGGAGTTCGGCTGAGTTCGGTGGAGTCGAGGACCAATCTCGGGACCAAGTTTTTCAAGCCAGTGCCTCGTCGACTGTCCGGGCATTTTGCGCTCTGGTCGGCTCCCAGCCCGAAAAGGTGAAATAAAAAAGGCGTTAGACCTCTCTAGACTTCTCCCAGGCAAACGCAATAGGCCTCTACTCTTGTGGCGGGACAATATCCGTTGCTGCGGAAGGCATTTCATCGCCTCGTCCATTATCGCCTCCATCTCGCGAGGATGCCTCATTGGTCTCTGCGGCACCTTCGTCTTTATGACCCTGTGGCTGTCCAATAACCTCCTCTAACGGCAGAAAATCTATTAGGCGTTTGCCCGCTTCCTCCTGCCTTACTGCTCCCAACACTTGGTTAGCAAACTCGTACTCTTCGAGTGATTTGACGGGTAACCCTAGTTTGCTAGCGGTATCGATTGAAATCGCATAACCGTGAGTTGGAAAATCCTCTACTAACGCTTTGGCGATCTGGCCAGCATTAGGGCAGCCGGTCTTACGAAGAAGGTTCTCTGCATACTCAGCGGTTACCCTAAGAGTTTGCTTCGCTTGGTGTACAAGTTTTGGGTCAAGCTGTGAAACCAGCGGCTCTGAAAACCGCGCTGAGAACGACAGCATTGCCTCGATCGTCTGCGCCCGGCTAAGGCCAGTCGTTTCTCGAAGTTCGGCACCCCCGATGATGGCCATTTGGAGGGCGTCGCGAGCAACCTCATCAGCGGCTCGCGCAATATCGAGCGCAGAAATTGCTGACATGCTCCCCTCTTCAGGCATCATCTGGGCGTCGAGAGGACCCATATCTGCGCCAGGACCGACATAAAGTTCGTCCCCCGCAACCGCCAAGAGAGTGGCCGCGCTCTTCGCGAAATCCGGGATTACAACTCGCACATGCTTTGCTGCGGCCCTAAGCATCAGCGCCAACTTGTACGCCGCGTTCGCGTCCCCGCCAGGGGAGTCGAGCCAGACGTCTATCTGCACATGCTCGGGCGGGGTCGAGACCTTGTCCTCAATGGCACGTCGAATTGGGGCGATCGTAGCCCGACTGATCATTGCCCGGTTGACCGGCTGATCCATAGCCATCCAAAGCAGTAAGAATCGCTGCGTTGGATGCGGGGGGCTCACTGGAGACATCAGGCACGGCATCGTATCCCATACGACTCTCGTTAGTACCTGCTAGCAACCGCACGGAGCTGAGACTGTCGACCACCCCGCCCGCAGACCGGGGTGGCGCGCCCGGACGACATGAAGGCTGGTCGAGGAGGTCTGATCATCACGACTCATTCTCTCCCTCGTCCTCCTTCCAACGCTCTGCGCGTTCCGCCAGCTCTTCCCGCCCTTCCCGCACGAGCTGGACGGCGTCCACGACCTCCGTTTGGCCTTCGCGCAACTTGGCGGCGCGCTCCATCAGTTCCCTGCTGCTCGATGCCGGACTTGATCTTGAACTCGCCCGCTGTCCCTGCCTCGGCGGGGGTCCAGCTAATCCCGGCCATGAGGGCGTTCGGGTGAATACCGAGGCCGCTTGCGATTTTGATCAGCGTGTCGATGCGAGGGACCCGTGCCCCTCGCTCCAACAGACCGATCTCGGTCCGGTGAAGCGAGCAGCATAGACCCAGCGCTTCTTGGGATATGCCTGACCTTTTGCGGAGTCGGCGCAGGTTCTCGCCGAACCGCTCTGCAACCTCCATTACTCCATCTCCAAGCTGGAGAAGTAGAGTGCCGCGCGGGACGGGGCGGCGTAGCCGCCATCGCAGTTGACAAGCCCCGCCCCATCCAGTTCGCGCAGCGCTCGCTCTACCGCATCTTTGCTGTTGAAATCACCCGGGTGCGCGTAGAGCGCCCGGCACAGCTCGAAGACTTTGAGCCGGGCTGGATGAACGTCGAGCAGAAAAGCCAGGACGACGCGCTGGGTTTCTGCCTCTTCAGCTGCGTAGGCGTTGAGACAACTCGCAGCAGAATCCGTAGGGTTCTCGATAGCCATGAGGAAGCACCATTTCCTTGTGGTCAGGCTCCCGGTTGGCGTTAGAGCGCCGCCGGGGGCCGCTTTCTTTACGAATCGGCTCCGAGCCTAGCAGGTTTTAGGGGTTTCCCCTAGTCGCCTTCGATGATTTCCTTCACGCGAGTCAAATGTAGGTCGGCGGCTTCGCCAATCTCGCGTAGCGTCAGGCCTGCTTTCCGAGCCTCCTCGAAGCTTCTACGTCTAGCCGTGCTGATTTTGTCGCGTTGGCTCTGAGCGCGCTCGAACTCGCCTTGGGCACGACGTACCTTGTCGCGCGCTTTCTGCTTGCGGTCGGCCATCGGCGCCGAAGCCTATGGGAGGAGCGCTGAATCGGCTGGAAGCAGCCGCTCAGGCTGCGGCGCGATGAGCGGTGCCAGGAGCTGGCAGCGCCTCCAGGATGCTCGCCGGAAGGCGGGTGCTCGCGTCCCAGACCTCGATTGCGACCAAGCTGTGGGTAGCGCGATCGTAATCGCGAAGGCCCCCCGGAACGCGCTCACTTACGACATCATCGGACTCCCCGGTCGGGAACCAGGCGATGTCGGCATCTGAGTCGTAGTAGGCGAACATGCTCTATCTAGGGTAGCGCCAGCACGGGTTACCTACTGGAGATCGAGCCTCCAGACGGAAACGATGCGGACGGCGTTCTCATCACTCCCGTGGGGGTGGTCGTAGATCGCCTCGAAGGCAATGCCCTGGGGAGTCTTCCCGCCGATGAGCCATTCGGCGCGGCCGTCGTTGACCTCGCGCTCGGCATGGTGCTCCACGATCGCCTGCTCCACATCGGACGCATTGAGCCGACGTTGCCGGAGGCGATCTTCGGCATGCTCAGTCCAGATGAAGCGCTCGATTCCCACTGCCGGAGCTTATGCAATGCATAGCCTCACTTATCTGACCTGGCTTGCACCGTGATCCGCGTGAAGCTCGTGCCCTGACCTACCCGCCAAACAGCGCCGCGCAGGGCGGCAGTCAAGGGCGCTTGCGCCCGACCCCCGAAGGGGGTTGACGGCCGACCGAGCGGCGCTTCAATCGAAGGTAGGTCGGGGGCTCTACCGGCCGATGCTGAGCCCTCCTCGCTCGATGCTGCGGCTACGGGTCGCGAACTCGCCGCGCCCCAACTGTCGGTTGGCCTCGCGAATCTGCCGCTGAGTCTGCCGGCGGCGCTCTTGCTGGGCGGCCCTCTCCACCTCGCGGCCAAGCGCTCGCTTGGGGTCCTTGATCCCGTTTCGCAGGCGGAAGCTCTCGATGTCGGCGACGGCGCGGTCCCAGACCTTCTGCTTGGCCGGGTCGCTCGGCCTCTCCCCAGCTCCGCTCGGATGTAGGGGGTCGGGGCGGCGCGGGCGGCGGTGACCGCCAGCCGCTCCCGTGCGGCGAGAACCTGATCGGCGACGACAAGCTCGCGGCGGGCGGCGTCTCCCGGAACCGGCGTCGCAGCCAGCTCGTCGTGAAGGCGATCGAGCCGGCCATTGGTGCGCGCCTCCATCTGCGCTGCCCCCTCCAGCTCCCAGCGGCGCAGCTTGCGTTGGCGGAACGGCATCTCCTCGGCCCTCTCTCTGCGCATTTGAGCGCGATCGAGATTCCCGTAGGCCCTGTCGATCTGCTCGTTGAGCTCGGCGCGGCGCTCCTCGACGGCCTTCTCTCGGCCTGCTGCCGTCTCAAGTTCCCGATGCCTCGCGACCAGCTGCTCGGTCGGCAGGCCCTCGAAGCGCGAGCGCAGAGAGACATCGTGCGCCGCGAGCTGTGCCCTGTCTCGCTCTGCCGCTTCGCCGATATGCGGGATGCCCTCGCGCAGGTAGGGCGAGGTCGGTGCGATCTCCTCGCGCCAGCTTTGAATCTCGGGCGTCGCGTAGAGACGGGTCTCCCCTCGGCTGCGCGAGGTCGCCACGTACATCTCCTGCTTGTCCATCGAGGGGTCGGCACCGACGAAGGCGTGGTCCACGGTGGAGCCCTGCGCCGAGTAGGTCGTCACGGCGTAGGCGTGTTCGAGCGCCGGGGCATCCGAGTAGGGGTTGGTCCGGGAGAGGTACTCGGGGCCAAGCTCGACTCGCTTTGCCTGATCGATGCCTTCGAGGACGAGGCGCTCCTTCGCCGCATCGACCTCCGCGACCTGCCAGCGCTCGCGGTTGAAGACCTCGGCGCGCGGGTCGTTGACGCGGGTGATGACCTGATCGCCGGCGGCGAACATCGCTTCGCCGACCGCGATCTCCTCGGCGCCGAGCCCGCCCTCCTGGCGGCGGACCTCCCTGGCCAGCTCATTCAGCTTCGCCACCTCGGCGTTTCGCTTGGCAATCATCATCGCGTCCTCGCCGCGCTCGAAGGACTCGTGCCAGTCGCGGATCATCGCTTCGCGGCGCTCCTCGGCGTTCCGGGCGACGCTGACGCGGTTCTCTGCCTCATAGAGGCGCAGCGCCTCGCGCCCCTCTCCCTCCCTAATCAGCCGCGCTGCCTCGCGCTCCAGCTCGTGCTCGTGGCGGATCACCTCGTTCAGGTTGATCGGCTCGGTGCGATCGGCGACGGCGCGGAAGAGACCTCCCGCCTCGATCTCGCCGAGCTGCTCGGGGTCTCCGACCAAGACGAGCTTGGCATCGGCCCGTCGGGAGTGCTCGATCAGCCTCGCCAGGTCGGCCGAGTCCACCATCCCGGCCTCGTCGACCAAGAGCACCGATCCCTCGGCAAGGTCCCGCCTGCCGTCGCGCTCTGCTCGATCGAGCTGGGCGAGCAGGCCGGCGACGGTCGTGGCAGGCAATCCGTCCGTGCGCATCACGTCGGCAGCCCGCCAGGTCGGCGCGACGGCCTGCACCTCGATCCCGGCCTGTGCCCATCCCTCTGCGGCCGCGACCAAGGCATAGGTCTTGCCGGTGCCCGCCTCCCCGATCACGACGACGACTCTCTCGGGGTTGGTCAGCAGGCGAGTGACAAGCTCGCGCTGGTCGTCCTTGAGGGTCGGCCGCGCGGAGATCACGCGGGCCGCGATCAGCTCCCCGGCCGGGTCCGGCCCCTTGACCTTCATCTTCTCGACGGCGGCAAGCGCTTCGCGCTCAAGCTCCCAGATGCGCTGCGTCGTGTAGCGGGGGCCGTTGCGGGAGGTGCCGATCTGGATCACCTCCTCGGAGGCGAGGAACCCGTCGGCCAGGCGCTCGATCTCCGCTCCCGGCGCTCCCCCGGACAGGGAGTCGGCGACGGCCTGGATCGTGTCGCGGCGGTCGAAGTGCGAGGCGGACTCCGTGGCCTTGCGGCCGAGCGTCCTGTCCCCGAGCACGTGACGGCTCTCTGCGGCATTCCAATGTCTCGCCGAGAGGTCAAAGGTCTCCTCGATCGTCTCGCGGCCAAGGCCGATCTCCTTGGCTTTGGCTCTCCAGCGCTCAAGCAGCTCGCCCTTGCCGACGTCGGGCTCCTTCGGCTTGCGGGTGGCGAGGGTGGCGACCTGCATCGAGCGCGCCGAGGCGTTCGCCCCGGCCGCCTCGAGGATCTCCTTGCGACGCGTTGAGAAGGCGCGCAGGTGCTCATCGACGAAGCCTTCGATCTCGGCGATTCCCCTGCGGGTTTGCTGCCACTCGACGCCGAGGCGGCGGGTCAGCTCGTGGCGCAGGTGGGCCTCGTAGATGTAGCTCGCGGTGGTCGCGTGGTCATAGATCGCCGGGTGGTAGAGGCGGGTCCAGCGGCCGTCTGCTCTGGTCGCGTTGGCGACGAGCACATGGGTGTGGAGCTGCGGGTCGCCGTTGCGCGAGGTGCGGTGGCGGTAGGCGGCGGCCAGGTAGCCCTCGCCCTTGAGGAATTCAGAGCCGCCCGCGCCGCGCCGCGTCCAACACGCCTCGCGCTGCATGTATGCGAGGGCGGCTCCGACTGCTTCTCGGTGGGCGGCTTTGACCTCGCCGGCGGCTTCGGCGCCTCCAAGCGCCCAGAGCAGGGAGACGGACTTCGGTGCCGAGAAGGTGAGATCGAAGCCGGGGATAGCGCCGTTGGCCGGGACGCCGCGCATTCCCACAAGCGGCTCGCCGTCGGCGGGATTGCGGCCGGAGAGCATCGCTTCGAGCTGGTCGGCCTCGACTTCGCCCTCCAGGCCCAGCTTGTCGGCGGCGTCGCCGATCCACTCGCCGGGGGCCTCGCCCTCCCCGGTGTAGTAGTCCTCGGCCCCTTCCGCAACCTTGTCGAGGTAGTAGCGGGCTTGTCCTCTGCCGAGCTTGCCGATCGAGAGCATCCACCCCCGTTGTCGGGGTTGGCGGCGTTTTGCATCGGTCCACGTCAGGAAGTGATGTGGCGTGAGGGTGGTTGCTGTTGGCTGTTGGGGCTGGGCTGAGTCCTTTTTCATGGACATCGGTGGCTTATGAGATCGGCTCTGGAGCCTTTGAGTGTCGCCACTTGCAGTGGCCCCGGTGTCGACACCTGAACTGGCCCCACCCCATGCCAGTTGTTCGGTTGGTCTGATTGTGCCCGATGTGCCGTTAGTCCGTCACCGTGGAGCCGAGCCCGAAGGGCGAGGCGGAGCGGTGACGGCGGTCGGCTCTGTCCTCCTCAGCCTCCCCTCTTCTTCGCGCCGCGTTGCTCCAGCCCGTGGCGAAAGCGCCAGGACTCCTCACCGGTCTCGATGATGTGGGCCTTGTGGGTGAGGCGGTCGACGACGGCCTTGGCGAGGCGGGCGTCGGCGAACACCTTCGTCCACTCACCGAAGGGAAGGTTGGTGGTCACCATGAGGGATCCGCGCTCGTTGCGTTCGGAGATCACCTGGAAGATCAGCTCCGCCGCACCGTCGGGCAAGGCGAGATATCCAAGCTCATCCAAGACCACGAGCTCGGTGCGCGCGTAGCGCCCGACGACCCTGCCGAGCTCCCTTCTCGACTCCGCTTCCTGCAGCTCGTTGGCGAGGCCGGCGAGCGTGGTGAAGCGCACCCGCCGTCCTTGCTGACAGGCGCAGACGGCCAGCGCAGTGGCCAGCATCGTCTTCCCGGTCCCGGACTCGCCGACGAAGATCACCGACTCGCGGTCGTCGATCCACGAGCACTCCGCCAGGGCCGCGATCGTCGCCTGCGGCACCTTCGGGTTGTCTTCGAAGCGGAATTCCTCCAGGCGCTTCATCACCGGGAAGCGGGCTTCGACCAACCTTCGTCGTTCGCGTCTCTCGGCCCGCTCCAGGTGCTCTGCCTCGAGCAGCGCGGCGAGGTAGGCGATCGGCGTCTGCTGGTCGCGCGTTGCCTCCTCGGCCATCACCCGGAAGCGCGCCTTCACCGTCGGCAGCTTCAGCTCGGCGGCGTGGGCCTCGATCAGCGCCTCCATGGCGGCGGTTTTCGGATTTGCCTTGTTGGAAGTCATCACGCCACCTCCCGCAGGCGGTCATAGCCGGAGAGATCCTGGGGCGGCGGGGAGCCGACCCCGGCCAGGCGCTCTTCGAGTTCGAGGACCGGCATTTCAGGGCGATCGGCGCGCCGCGCAAGGAGTGCCACGGCTCGCCCGTCATGGGCGCCGGCGGCAAGAGCGCCGCGAACGGCCAGCTCGACCTTGCGGGGCCCGAGCTCACGGCAGAGGATCAAGACGTCGACCATCTGCCGAGCCGCCTCCTGGGGGCCGACGCGCTCGTCGATC
>Ga0075433_10003346_pt1 | contig 12393 bp, 9 predicted proteins | sample RhiMethybrSRZTD2_FD_75299 | JGI IMG/M metagenome (GOLD analysis project Ga0075433, IMG submission 75299) | Populus rhizosphere microbial communities from Tennessee, USA - Rhizosphere MetaG P. TD hybrid SRZTD2 | ecosystem: Host-associated > Plants > Roots > Rhizosphere > Soil | place: USA... | reverse complement strand
GATTGTCGATGAATTTCCCCTTGATTTCCTCACATCTTTTGCATCAGTCTGAGGGAGCTTTTTGAACAATCAGATTAGACTGCATGAACTTCCAGTTCGGTTTGTTCCTCCTCCTACTTGCCTTGGCGTTCGCCAATGGCACCAACGATGTTTCCAAAGCCATTGCTACCTTAGTCGGTAGCGGGATCACCAACTATCGAACCGCTATTGTGTGGGGGACCGTATGGACGGTCTTTGGCGCCTGCGCTTCCGGATTGATCGCGAGCGCCATGGTGAAAACCTTCAGCAGTGGGCTGATTGCACCCAGCACAGCCACCCCACCCACATTGGCGTTGGCCGTGCTCACTGGGGCGATGATCTGGGTGCTGATTGCCTCGCGAACAGGGCTTCCCGTCTCCACCACCCATGCCCTGACTGGTGCCATAGTCGGTGCAGGGCTGGCCGCACTCGCGTGGGACGAACTCATCTGGTCAGCCATCGCCAAGAAAATCGCATTGCCTCTGTTGCTGAGCCCTCCGTTGGCATTGACCATCTCTGCTCTGCTCCACTTCGCTCTCCGCACGGTTGCCGCTCGATTGGAAGGTGCCTGTCTCTGCCTGCTACCCGCCTCACGGGCGTTGGTGACGATTGATGCCAAGGGGATGACCCGCACATTGTTTCAAACCACGGGGTTGGGACAGCCGGTAGTGGCCGTCCCAAGCCAATGCGATCGGGCTGGCCTAAGGGGAATCACGCTTGGCGTAGACAGTGTTCATTGGATTTCGAGCGGGCTCGCCTCCTTTGCTCGCGGAGTGAACGACGCACCGAAGATTGCGGCAATGGTCCTGCTCGGGAGTGTGGTCGTTGCGTGGCCGAGTGTCCAATTCCAAGTCAGTACATTTGTCGGAGTGGCGCTGGCGATGGGCCTGGGCAGCTATCTCGGTGGTCTCCGAGTGACCGAGGTACTTGCCGAAAAGGTCACCACCATGGATCACGCGGAGGGCCTCTCGGCGAACCTCACAACCTCCTCACTGGTACTTGTGTCGGCCACAATGGGGCTCCCTGTATCCACGACGCATGTCAGCAGTTCGGCGATTATCGGTATCGGCTTGTTAAAAGGCGTGACGGCTGTTCGGTGGAGGACCGTCCGCGACATGGTGCTTGCCTGGATCGTGACGCTCCCCGCTGCTGGGATACTCGCATGGCTGGCCTACTTCCTACTCAACAGGTTGGGGTAGGCATTCTCTGTTCGTCGGCTTCTCCTGGAGGCTATCCCCATCTCACTTTTTCCCAATCTGGGAAAGTATCAAACCGGTGATACATCACAGCGTTGTGCTCATATTATGCTCAAGCCCATCTCATTCCAGCTCACTCAGGCCTACTGCAGCCAAAGTTCAGATTTTTCGTAACTCTTGGTTCTAGTTAGACCCAGTGAGTTCCAGTGAGTCTGAGTGGGGTAACGAACACGGTTGCAAAACCGCTTGTCTGGTCAGAAAAGCGTGCTGTTGGAAGAACGAGATTGCTCTGTCTTTTATCTTGATCCTCTTCTCTCATATGTATAGAATGGCCCAACTTTTCGGGTAGTTACTGCACGGATCGAATCTGCACCACCTCGCGTTTCGTCCTTCCGACTCATGTACTTTGGATGGGTTGAAGCCTCGGGGAGTTGTGTGACATACATCACGGGGTTGCAGTTTCACATAGAGCTGGGGTGAGCACTTTTGCATGATGGTCAAAATGGCTCTCCAGCGTGGCCATCTGTCTGCCTGCGGGGCGGCTTGCCAGGCCGGTAGACAAGGGCACAATGCTGGACCATTCGTACCATTCTGATAACGGGAGGAGAGTACAGTGAGTGACTCGGTAATCATTACGTTTGCGTTGATAGCGGCGGTGACCGGCATCGCCTACGGCCTGTATTTGGCCATGTGGGTGTTCAAGCTCGATGCCGGGAACCAGAAGATGCAGGATATTGCGAAGGCTATCCAGGAAGGCGCGAGTGCCTACCTGAATCGCCAATACAAGACCGTCGGTGTCGTTGCCGCAGTGTTATTTGCCCTGTTGTGGGGGGCAGGGGCCTTCTCCGACAAATTCGGGCTACTGACTGCGATCGGATTCTTGATCGGTGCCGGCGCGTCGTCGGTGGCCGGGTATGTCGGTATGGTCATCGCCGTGCGGGCGAACGTCCGGACGGCCCAGGCAGCTCATAAGGGGATGAATTCGGCGCTGACCGTGGCATTCCGAGGCGGAGCGGTAACGGGGCTTTTGTTGATCGGCTTGGGCTTGTTGGCCATCACCACGTTCTATGCGCTGGCATCGCAGTTTGCTGGGCAGGAGCATGCGATTCATGCATTGCTAAGTCTTGGGTTCGGCGGGAGTTTGATTTCAGTATTTGCCCGTGTGGGCGGTGGTATCTACACGAAAGCAGCGGACGTCGGCGCAGACCTTGTCGGGAAGGTCGAAGCGGGGATTCCGGAAGACGACCCCCGCAACCCGGCTGTCATTGCGGACAACGTGGGCGACAATGTCGGTGACTGCGCCGGTATGGCTGCGGACCTCTTCGAAACCTATGCGGTGACGACGGTGGCAGCGATGGTCTTGGCCTTTACGCTGTTCAAGGGAGTCAGTGCTCCGATTCTCTATCCGCTCGCTCTCGGAGGCGTGACGATCTTTGCGACGATTATCGGTATTTTCTTCGTGAAGGTGAGCGAGGGTGGCGAGATCATGACGGCGCTCTATAAAGGTTTGTTTGTGGCGGGCGGTATTGCCGCGATTGCGTTCTATCCTGTGACAAGCACCATCATGGATGGGGTGGGCGGTGTGAGCGGGGTGAGCTACTTTATCGCGGCGTTGATCGGCTTGGCTGTGACACTCGGCCTCGTGTTTATCACCGATTACTACACCTCAAAGAGTTATAAGCCCGTGAAGGCCATTGCCAAGGCGAGTGAAACGGGCCATGCCACCAACATTATCGCCGGTCTGGCGGTGGGGATGGAAGCGACAGCTTGGCCGGTGGTGGTGATCGGGGCGGCGATTCTTTCGAGCTACTGGATCTGCGGAGGCGCGGCATCGGGCGGCTTATATGGCGTGGCGGTGGCGGCGGTGTCGATGTTGTCGATGGCCGGTATTGTGGTGGCAATCGATGCGTTCGGTCCGATCACAGACAACGCAGGTGGTATTGCGGAGATGGCCCACCTCGGCAAAGAGGTGCGCGACATTACCGATCCGTTGGATGCGGTCGGCAATACGACGAAGGCGGTGACGAAGGGCTATGCGATCGGATCGGCTGGTCTTGCGGCGGTGGTGTTGTTTGCCGAATATGCTCGTGAGGTGGCAAAAGGGAGCGGAGCGAGCACGTTCGACCTCTCGAATCCTTCCGTCCTGGTCGGCCTCTTTTTGGGTGGAATGCTGCCCTTTATCTTTGGGGCCCTCTGTATGAAGGCGGTGGGAGAGGCAGCTGGCCTTGTGGTGGAAGAGGTGCGCAGGCAGTTCCGGACGATCAAAGGGATCATGGAGGGGACCGGTAAGCCTGAATATGGGACTTGCGTCGATATCGTTACGCAGGCGGCGATCAAGAAGATGATGGTGCCGGGATTGATTCCGGTTATCTCGCCGATTCTCGTCGGCGTCATCCTAGGGCCTCAGGCATTGGGCGGCATGCTCGTCGGCAGTATTGTCACCGGTCTGTTCGTCGCCATCTCGATGACAAGCGGCGGCGGGGCCTGGGACAATGCCAAGAAGTACATTGAGGAGCAGGGTTTGAAGGGGACGGATACCCATAAGGCGGCGGTGACGGGAGACACGGTCGGCGATCCCTATAAGGACACGGCTGGTCCGGCGATCAACCCGATGATTAAGGTTATCAACATTGTGGCGTTGCTGATCGTGTCCCTGATCATTAAGTAGGAAAGACGACACAGGCTTTGAGCCTGTGCGATGGATTTTGCGCAGCGATCGCTGCGAGATATGAACGACGGGACGCGTCACTGTTTTCACCCTGGCTTGACGGCTAAAAGAATCCTGGAGTAAGGTAATCGTACGGGATCACGCTGCTGGCTGATCCACGAGAGTTTCCCATAAACACGGGAGGTGCTCGGATGGAGAAACAAGAGCGTAAGCAGGAACCCAGGCGAGAGCCTCAGGGGAAGGAAGAGATCAAGGCCAATCCGAAGGTCGTCGAGGCCGGCAAGAAGTTAAAAGAAGACATCGATAAGCTGGTGGATGAAATCGACGACGTGCTTGAAACAAACGCTGAAGAATTCGTCAAAAACTACGTGCAAAAAGGGGGGGAGTAGCTCCAGTCATCTGGTGGACCTATTCCCTCACTTTCCTTCCTTCTCATCACACTCCGTTGTTTACGGCCCAACCTCCGTCCGTCCCTGACGTGTAACGTCACGTTTTCTGGTTTGACAATAGAGGGCTGAGAGACTAGTATCCCTTTAATTCTCAGATAGTTAGCTTCAGTCGAGACGCGAGATCCTTCACGAGGTCCTTATGAAGTCCAAGCTCTGGGTCTTTCGTGACATCAATCTCTTTCAACGGGCTTCGTTGGCCCAGGCCCTCTCGATTTCTCAAGCCACCGCTTCGCTGTTCTTATCTCGTGGTGTGACCACCCCGGATGAAGCGACAACATGGATGTCGCTGCAGGTACCGCATGACCCTTTTTTGATTCCCGATATGGAGCAGGCGGTCGAACGATTGAATCGTGCCGTGACGACTCGGGAGCAGATTTGCTTCTATGGCGATTACGATGTCGATGGGATTACAGCGACCAGTGTGTATCTGTCATTTTTTGGAGGGTTGGGTGCACAGGTTCGGGCCTATGCTCCGCACCGTCTACGTGAAGGCTACGGACTCAACATCGGGGCCGTTCAGCGGCTGCATGACGAAGGCATTTCGCTGTTGGTGACGTCCGATTGCGGTACCACCTCGCATAAAGAAATCGCATTGGCAGCTCAGCTAGGCATGGACGTGCTAGTAACAGACCATCACCAGACAGACGAGGACATGCCGCCGGCCATGGCGGTGCTTAATCCCCATCGAGCCGGCGCTCGCTATCCATTTCGCGGTCTCTGTTCCGCGGCGCTGGCCTACAAGGTGGCGCAGGCCTATCAGCTGCGCTACGGAGTCGCCGGGGTGCCGCTGGAGTCGTTGCTCGATCTTGTGGCCTTGGCGACGGTCGCTGATGTCGTGCCCCTGCACGATGAGAATCGAAACTTTGTGCGTGAAGGACTGATCCAGTTGTCGCGTGGCACCCGCTGCGGCGTTCGGGCGTTGAAGCAGGTAGCAGGGGTGACCCGGGATTGCACGGCGGAAACGATCGCCTACAGGCTGGCGCCGCGCATCAATGCCGCAGGGCGATTGGATGATGCCATGTTGGGTGTGCGGTTGTTGACGACCAACAATCCGGCCGAAGCGCAGCAGTTGGCAGACCGGCTTGAACAGCTGAATCGGGAGCGGCAGCGCATCGAAATGGATATCATGTCGGAGGCACTGGACTTCCTCAAGGATAGAGCATTGCCACCGGCACTCATCTTGGCCTCTCGGCGCTGGCATCTCGGGGTGGTCGGCATCGTAGCGGCGCGCTTGGTCGACCGGTTTCAGCGTCCGGCCATTGTCATGGCTATCGACGATCAGGGTGTGGCCAAAGGCTCGGCACGGACGACCGGTGGGTTCGATCTGTACCAAGGCTTGGCCGCTTGTCGGGAAATGTTGGAAGGGTTCGGCGGGCATCCGAGTGCCGCAGGGGTGACCATTCGCGAGTCTCGGATCGATGAATTTCGCAGTAGATTTTCCGATGTGGTGGCTGGGTGGACCCACGATGGTGCCAAGGTCCCGACGTTGAACGTCGATGCCGAAGTACGTCTGGATGAAGTAAATCTGCAGCTAATTCAGGAAATCGGTTCACTGCATCCGTTCGGCGAAGGGAATCCGGAGCCTACGTTTGCGGTGACCGGTCTCGAAGTCATGGATTCGCGCACCGTCGGTGAGAAACATCTGAAAATGACGGTGCGGCAAGGGGCGTCGCTGCCGTTCGATAGTATCGGATTCGGCATGAAGTCGTTGCTGGAACGGGGTATTCCGTGCCGTGCTCCTGTAGACTTGGCCTTCACACCGGAACTCAATCACTGGAACGGACGTGACCGGATTCAGCTTCGCATTCGCGATGTTCGACCGAGTGTGCGTGAGTAAGTCAGTGAGTGAATCATGCCGTATGAAACCGTCACAGAACTCGACCAGCTGCTGGAGCGGATCAAGAATTATTATGCCGATGCCGACCTCAACCTCGTTCGCAAGGCCTACGAGTTTTCTGCGAAAGCGCATGTCGGGCAGCGGCGTCTGTCCGGAGAGCCCTACGTTCAACATCCCATCGCCGTCGCCGGAGTCCTGACCTCGCTCAAGACGGATGTCACCGCCATCGTTGCAGCACTACTGCACGATACCCTGGAAGATACGGTCGCGACGCCTGACGAACTTGAACGGGAGTTCGGGAAGGACGTCGTGCATCTGGTCGACGGGGTGACGAAGATCGGCAAGATTACATTTCGGAGCTATGAAGAAAAACAGGCGGAGAATTTCCGCAAGATGGTCTTGTCGATGGCGGACGATATCCGGGTCGTCCTCATCAAGCTCGCCGACAGACTGCACAATATGCGCACCTTGGAGCATCTCCGGCCGGCCAAGCGGAAGGAGATCGCCCAGGAGACGCTGGAAATCTATGCGCCGTTGGCGAATCGCCTTGGGATCGGATGGATCAAGAATGAGCTGGAAGATCTGTGTCTCAAGCATCTCAAGCCTGAGGTCTATGAGGCATTGCGTGTCCGGGTGGCTAAACGGGACGAGGATCGGCAGCAGTATATCGATGAAGTCCGCCGGCTCGTGCAGAAGACCATGCAAGAGAACGGATTGGCCGGACACGTCCATGGCCGGCCCAAACATCTCTACGGCATTTACCAAAAGATGAATAAACAGTCGATTACGTTTGAAGAAGTCTACGACCTGACCGCACTGCGGATCGTGACTGATACGAAGATGAATTGCTATGCCGTACTGGGAGTAATTCACTCAGTCTGGCGGCCTGTACCAGGGCGCTTCAAAGACTACATCGCGATTCCAAAGTCCAATCTCTATCAGTCTCTGCACACGACGGTGGTGGGCCCGAAGGGGGAGCATGTCGAATTCCAAATCCGCACGGAGGACATGCACCGGATTGCCGAGCACGGCATCGCCGCGCACTGGAAGTATAAAGAACAAGGACACGTCGCAGACCGTGACAGCAAGGCCTTCGGTTGGCTGCACCAGTTCGTCGAATGGCAGGAAGATTTGACGGATAACCGGCAATTCATGGATTCGGTCAAGCTCGACCTCTTTCACGATGTGGTGTACGTCTTCACGCCGAAAGGAATTGTGAAAGAGTTGCCGAGAGGGTCGACACCGGTCGATTTTGCATTTGCGATTCACACCGAGGTCGGGGATCACTGTGTCGGGGCCAAGGTGGATGGGAAGATCGTACCGCTGAAGCATCAACTGGAGAGCGGAGATACAGTCGAAATTCTGACGTCTCCCACCCAATCGCCGCACAAGGACTGGTTAAAATTTGTCCGTACCTCTCGTGCGAAGACCAAGATTAAACACTGGATCAAACTGGAAGAGCAGAAGCGAAGCATCGAAATCGGCCGTCGTTTGTTGGAGTCGGAGTTCCGCCGTCAGGGGATGGCGCCGGCCCGGATGTTTAAATCGGCAGAGCTTTCTGAAGCCGCTCGCCAGTCGGGATTCGACAGCACCGACGAATTGGCCGCAGCGATAGGCTTCGGCCGTGTGGCGACGTCGCAGGTCATCGATAAACTCACAGCTTCGTCATCTGGGACACAGACTCAGGCTCAGGAACGTCCCGCCGCGCGTAAAGCGGTAGGTGGGAAGAGCGACGGTACCGGTGTACAGGTCAAAGGGTCTCGGGACTTGTTGATGCAGCTCTCGCGCTGTTGTCATCCCGTGCCCGGCGACCGCATCCTTGGATATATTACCCGTGGGCGGGGGTTGACGATCCATGCGGTCGATTGTCCGAATCTCGAGGCGCTGGACTACGATAAAGAGCGGCTTGTGGAGGTCGAATGGGACTCCGACACGCCCAGCACGCACGCAGTTAAGATGTCTATCGTCGCCGTCGATAAGACCGGAGTATTGGCGAATGTGTCTTCTGCGATTGCAGAATGCCATGCCAACATCAGCCGAGCCGAAATCACGACGCGGGAAGATCAGAAAGCTGTGCTGGATTTTATCGTGGAAGTTTCAGACACCCGCCATCTCGAACAGGTGATCAAAGCCGTCGAGCGTGTGGATGGGGTGATTACGGCACGGCGGATGCGAGCCTGGCAGGAACGGTCTTAATCAGGATGCTGAAAACGCCCGTCAGCGGCGTTCTCGGCTCATCGAAATCCTCAACGTACCCTCTGAGGGTACGCCTCCGGTTTCGACTCGCCTGCGGCCTTGCTGACAGGTGTTTTGAGCATCCTGCGGGATGTTTTCCCGTAGCCTCAGACGCTTTTCTGTACCTGCTACGGGATCTTGAACTGAAGTTTGGATCCTCGCTGCAACTTCAAGCTCTCAGCTCGGCCTGCCGCCAGTTCCAAAACATAGAGTGCGTCCTCGTTGGGCCGATATTGGGGGCAGCTGTCGTCCGTTCTTGTGCAGATCGGGACGCGCTGTTCCATATGGACGATCTGTTTTTTCTCATTCATCCAGATGAGATCGAGCGGGATCTTTGTGTTCTTCATCCAGAACACCCAGGCCTGGGCTTGCGAAAATGTAAAAAGCATGCCGCGGTCAGGGCCTAAATGCTCGCGGTACATCAATCCCTCTGCACGTTTTTGAGGTGTGTCAGCCACCTCTGCATATATGATGGTGCCCCCTGGGAGAGTAATCGGGATCAGTCCGGGCGGGGCCGGATCGTTTCCCGCCAGGGTAGAGCAGGGGAACAATAGGAGGAGGGTGAAGAAAAGCGCAAGTGATGGGCGTTGTTGCACGGCGGCATCCTAATCGGCTCACCGGAGATGAGTCAAGCCGGAGGGTATCTTGCAATCGCGCTGGTCCCTGTGCCATCCTCGGCCAGGACATACGAGGAGTGGACGCATGAAAGAGATACGGAAAGTGCATTATGTGAAAGGCGTGTTTGTCTGTCCGAAGTGTCGGCAGTCGTACGTGCAAGAAAAGTGGATAGAAGAATGGCGAGTTCGCTGTCACAAGTGCGACTATCGCGGAACGTTGACGGAAGTTTCCGTTGAAGAACGGATGGAAGAAGAAATCGTCCGTCGGTGACCCGGCGCCAATCCTTCGCGCCATATCCCTTTCTCTGTAAGTCGATGTTTTTGCCTCTCACCTCTATACGACTTTCCCCCATTGGTTTTCAGTTGCTGTGTGCCCTTCCTCTGGTACTGGGCACCGGCGAGATATTCGCCGACGAACCGGCCCCGCCGGTGAAGGTGCTCGTGGCCTACCATTCGCTGTCCGGAAATACGGAACGCATGGCCGAGGCGGTGGTCGATGGTGTGAAAAGTGTGACCGGCACCGAAGTGTTGTTGAAACGAGTCGGCAAGGTGACGGCAGATGATTTGTTCTCCGCCGATGCGGTCGTGATAGGCTCGCCGGTCTACTGGTCGAATATGTCTGGCGAGGTCAAAACATTCATCGACAACTGGCAGTTTAAATTCGGTGTGTTCCCCGAATTCAAGTTGAAGAACAAGATCGGCGCGGCCTTTGCCACAGGCGGTCAGGTGTCAAGTGGGAAGGAAGTGACGATGTTGACGATCCTTGCCGCGATGTTGGGAAATCAGATGATTGTCGTCAGTGGAGGTGGCGCTTTTGGCGCATCTGCGACGACCGAGGGGGACAGCCCAGGGATTGACAACAAGGAGTTAGCCGATGCCAAGGCATTGGGCCGGCGTGTCGCCGAAGTCGCTGTGATGATGCAGAGAGGCTCTTCTCACTAGAACCTATCTTAAAATCGTTTTGGCTGAGAGTACCGCCTTGGGTCATGGGTGACACTCCTCAGCAACCCGCAGAATCCTTGGAAATATCGTGTTCCGCTCTCTCGGGCAGGTCCCGGTGAGGGCCGGGAACATATCGCTTTTCAATTTTGAGATAGGTTCTAGTCAGTTTGTTTCCGTCCTGCAAGCGTGTGTACTCATCCTTCTTTTTATCTGAAACAAAGCGGCTAGGCGCCGATCTGCCTGCTTGTGGAGACAAGATTGTTTTCGTTGGTGACAAGGGAATCGCAGTCTCGGAAGTGTTGCAGAGGGGGCTAGCTTCGCACTCCGTCGGGGGAAGGCACTTGGCGGGCACTCGTCGCGATCTCTACAAATTCATGAATATTCTTTGAGCAGCGGCCACAGCATCCTGCTTCTTTCAGTCCGAACTTGGCTTTCAGCTGGCCTGGCATAAAGATGCCCTCCTGTCCTGCTTCCCGGACATCCGAATCAGTGATTCCCTTGCAGAGACAGAGGTACATGGGCTGTACTCCTTTTATCTATCGCCAGGCTGAGTCTCGTGTGTCATTACCGATTATGATAACCATTATCAAGCTTGACTAAGGATACTACCGTCCTGTCTATCTGTCAAGAGGGGGCTGGGGGAGCAGGTGTGATGTGATCGAAAGTCGAGATCTCTCGTGTTTCGAGGCTTTACAACGTTTGTTCCAGCTGATTGACCATCTCGCGGATCGTATCGAACCCGGATTGCCAAAAATCTTCAGAGTTCATGTCGACTCCAACCTTGGCGAGAATTGTCTGCGGTGCCTCCGACCCTCCGGTACTCAGTAAATCCAGGTACTTAGGAACGAAAGACATCCCCTCCTTCTGATACGTCCGATAGAGGGCGAGGACCAACAAGTTCCCGAAGCTGTAGGCGTAGCAATAGAAGGGACTGGCAAAGAGGTGTGGAATGGTCAGCCATTCCCATTGAAATTCATCCGGGACCGTAATGCCCTTTCCAAACTGTTGCCGCACCTCGGCCAGATAGGTCTTGGCCAGATCCTTCACGGTCGCGCCCTGAGCAATCATCTCATGAGCCTGATTCTCGAATTGGACAAAATAGGCTTGCCGGAGGACAGTGGCATAGATGTCATCCAACTGATTGATTAAGAGCCCTTGCCTCACCTTCTTGTCCCGTTCCTGGTTCATGAGCGCATCGGACAGGATGCGTTCCCCGAACACCGAAGCAGTTTCAGCCAGCGGGAGGGTGGAATGAAAGGTAAATATGGAGTGCCGCGCCGCCAGCATGCCGTGGACGGCATGGCCGAGTTCATGGGCCATCGTTGCGATATCGCGCGCTTCACCCGTGAAGTTCAGCAGCACGTACGGGGTCATGTTCGGCACGACGCTGTAACAATAGGCGCCTCCGATTTTCCCTGGTCTCGTGCGCGCGTCAATATGACGTTCGTGCACTACCCGTTCAGCCAGCTCAGCGAATTGTGGAGAAAAGCCTCGGTAGGCGTCGAGCACCATTCGGACGGCCTCCTGATAACGATAGGATTTCTGCTCCATGCGATGCGGCGCATAGATGTGGTAACGACTCATCGGCTTAATTTTGCACAGGCGGGCCTTGATGCGGAAATAGTGCTGAAAGATGCCGGCGTTTTTCCGACAGACTCTCAGCAGGCATGCCACAGCGTCATCCGGAATGTCGTTTCCGAGGTTGCGGGTGGCAATCGGGGAGGCAAACCGGCGCAGTTGAAGATTCTCCGCTTTCCAGTCGTTGACCAAGGTCTTGTAGATTTCGCCAAGCAGGTCGTGCTGATCGGCGTAAACACGATAGAGCTCTCGATAGGCGGCCTCACGCATTCGTCCTTGCGTATGGCGGAGATAGGACGTCAGTTCTTCGCGCGTCATTGTCTTCCGCTTGCCGTTGACGTTCAGCGTGAAGGTGAAGCTGTTCGTGACGACGTCGTACAGTGAATGGACTGCACTACGACCCGTGATGTTCTTGATGTTGACGATCTTCTCTTCCGGTTCAGACAGCGTGTGGGGCTGAAACCGGCGAATGGTTTCGAGGTGATACCGGAGCGTACCCGTTCCGGTCATGAGTTGACGCGCGGTATTCTCATCGACGCTCTGCCACCACAGGTCGAAAAATACCAGCCGGTTGTGCAGGGCCGTCAGTCGCTCCTCAACTTTGGTCTTAAACGAACGCGCGGCGAGGTCTTTCGTATTTTCGGAGAACCAGAGATAGGCATAGGCGCTCAGTCGGGAGGATTCAGCGGCAATCTCTGCGCTGAGAGTCAGCAGTGGGTGGAAGGTTGATGTCGACATGGTCGGACTGAGTTGCGCCCGCGCAGATTCAAATTGCGCGACCTTGGACTCGATCGCTCCTGCCAGGGTCTCGAAACGCTGAATCGGATCCTCTGCCAAATGTGAGAGATCCCAA
>Ga0075433_10003344_pt1 | contig 12395 bp, 7 predicted proteins | sample RhiMethybrSRZTD2_FD_75299 | JGI IMG/M metagenome (GOLD analysis project Ga0075433, IMG submission 75299) | Populus rhizosphere microbial communities from Tennessee, USA - Rhizosphere MetaG P. TD hybrid SRZTD2 | ecosystem: Host-associated > Plants > Roots > Rhizosphere > Soil | place: USA... | reverse complement strand
AGGTTCTTTTTGGGTCTCTTCCTCACCCTGCGGCGCCGGTTCCGTGTTCAGGGCGGCAGAGCACACCCCAATCCAGCTTTTTCTGTATCTTTCCGCGGTTGCGAGAGAGTCCGATGTCGAACAGATTGCTGCTTTAACTTACCTGATTTATACTGCCTCGCCTTCAATGGCTGAATACGACAAAGAAGAGTGGTAGACCTGTACCGCGCGCCGCGTTCGTTGAATTGGAGCACGCAAAAATGGCGGGACGCATCGGAGACGCCCGCACGGAAATCGCGGCTCGCTTTCAGTGGCACGGGTTGTAGGCGCTTCAATCGGACCGGCTCCCTGGATATTTTCGTATTTACGGAAAAAACATGAAGAAATACGACCTAACCCCGGAAGGCGTGCATGGAACAAGTGCAGAGTGAATTTTGAATCGTGTTCATTTTCCCAGACTGCTTTAGCTTCTACAGTCGCCAAGGGTTTCAAGCCGAAGCATTCGCCGTGGTCAAAATGAGCCTGTGGAAATCAAACTGACCCACTACCTACGGGTCAGTTAACTTGCTCTCGAGTTGGTTTAGAGGTATTAATCAGGGCGCAGTTGCTTCTCAAGTGAGCTGAGAACCCCAGCTCGATTCCGAACTCACTTCCCGAGGCACCGCCATCCAGCCGACCCAGATCTGTACGCGCGTGTCACATTCCGGCTGATTGTAGGATCACAAAGGAGTTTTCAATGGGTACAGGCGACTCAGATCGGATTAAGAAATGACAGCGACATCGCTCGTGACGGCGCTTGCGCCGAAGAATATCCGCCTGGAAAATTAGTTGTTCGCAGCGATCTTTTAGCCTCTGCTCCAAACTAGTAGTCTCACGTACATCAATTTCCCTTAGCTCGCTTCGGTTCGGACATGTCCTTCTTCTTGCGCCGACGATTGGATGCTCTTTCGGAGTTGGCCTGCTGAATAAATCCGCGCGCTGAGGCTTCCAACAAAGCATCAATCGTGCCCATAAAATGAATTGTGTCGGGAACCAGATAACTCATTTCGATCCCTGTAAAATTTTGTTGAATGCAGTCTGCGACCGAAGCTTGCAAGAGCCGAGCTTCGCGGATGAGCAGTGGGACGCTATAGCCTTGTTTTTGGCGGATGGTTCCATGTTCTACGTAAGCTGTCCTGTGCTCAAGGCTCAACTCCTTGCCTTCTGCAACGGCCGTAGCCACGTCCAACAGGAGCGGCCCAGGCTTCCTGCGTTCGGAATCCGAAACTGGAATTGAACTGATCTCGGGATCCTGCTTAACGCTCTGCAACCAGTGCTCAACTATCGATTCTCTGTTCCCTCTGATGACTTGTGGGAGACGCTGACGGAGGATGCTCTGGTCAGGTGATCTCTTTGCCAGCTTGGAACGAATCTTCTCCACCAAGACCTCCGTCTCGGTTGGTTTGATGAGATAGTCGTGAACCTCTTCGTGAATCGCCTCCAGAGCACTCTCGAACGCAGGATAGCCCGTGAGGATAAACCTCAAAGCATCTGGCTGATGGGTACGCATTGCGCTGACTACTGTGAAGCCGTCTCCAGGATGACCTATATTGAGGTCAGAGATAAGGACATCAAATTTGTGCTGAGTCATTATCTCTAACGCTTCCGCTACAGTTGCGGCGGAAGTGACTGCGAAACCGTACGACTCCAATAGCGGTGGGAAAGTCACCCTAATACTATCTTCGTCATCGACGAGTAGAATCTTCGGCTCGTCGCTCATCGTGGATTCGCCCAGTCATTGCCTGCTTCGCAGGCGTTCGCGCAGGAGTGCCATCCCGCTACGGATTCACTGTGTCTGACATGCTCAAACAATTCTTCCCGTCCTTCGATGACGGCGAGCGAGCGGAAGCCGTCGTACTTCAACTCAAACAAAAAGTCAGGACCATTGCGGTTGATCTTCAGTTCGGTGAACTTAGCCCAATCCGTTTCGCAACATGATCGTCGATCCAATGGCTGTCCCACCACTCCCTTGGATCGATCTGGACGCCTTCAAGCTGCATACTGAAGTGAATGTGATCGCCTCCGGCCAGCCCTGTCTGCCCGCTCTTGCCCATGATTTGGCCGCGTTTTACCAAGTCGCCCTCGTGCACGGCAATTTCGCTGAGATGACCATAGATCGACTGCAGCGAATAGCCATGGTCCACGACGATGCAGTTTCCATAGATGCCCAGCGGCGCGGCGTACACCACTCGTCCGTCGTTCGATGCTTCGACACCCACGTGGCTCGTGATAGCTAGATCGTAGCCGAGATGAACCTGTTGATCGATCTTTTGCCCCTTATAGAAGTAACTACGCAGATCGGCGAAATTAGATTCTACTTTTGAGTTGTGCTGTTGCAGAAAAGGCTGCGTCCAAAGGAACCGCGATTGCGTCTTTAGGCGCAGATCAGAAAGAGTTCTATTGTTGGCACCACGCATGTCGTTGTTTATCTTCACAAAGCGTGAGACCGGGTCACCCGATCCACTCGGGTCCAGTTCGCCGAGTACCTTTTGAAAGAACGTATCGTCCAATTGCAACTCGCGTGCGCGGTACTTGGGCTGTTCTCTTTTCGGAAATTGGACTACGATCTGGCGCGTCACTTCGTTACCAGCAGAATTGGTCGCATAAACCACCGGCGAAATATCGACAGGCACGTCCCATGCGAATGCGAACAGAGAGAACAACCGCGCTTTGCCGCCAGGTATCGGCCAGCTACGAAATGTCTGCTCACGAACACGTACTCCCGCTTCAGTCCAATACCCTGAGACGGCAAAGGTGACGAGTTCTGCCATACCACGATATAAATAGTGCTGCTCTGAATCGACGGTGAGCGCGGGGGGCTGTGTAATCACTGTTACTTCGCGCTCCAAGCGTGCAGTTTTTCCGCGAAAGTCGTTTGACGTAGCTTCGATGACGAGACGTGCCTTGCCATCCTTCAGTTGTGGAACGGTCTGTGTACCAACCTTGAAATTCCAACTCGCCTCCGCAGCCCTTCGCTGCCAAAGAATCCGTCTCGCCGATTGGGTCTTGTCCAATGCGGTGTGGCGCACCCCGTTCTGCTCGACTGAGGCCGTAATTCTGCGGATTCCGTGAAAATCCTTTACCTGGACAAGAATGGGCGTGGACTGGCCAATCGCGGTAACAGAATCTGCAAGGTTTATTTGAGGTGTGGCCGAGAGCGTAAAAAGAAGAGTGATTGCCAATATCGAGCAGACAACCACGACAACAAGAAAAATTCGCATCATAAAATTGAGAATAGCACCCTACAAGGAGATCGGTATTGTGCCGGAGGGCGAATAACGCTTTCGACGAAGATTCTACCGACAATTTCAAGTCTGCGCTCAAATTGCGCGAAGCGTTCTTCGATGTCTGAAGGCTTTGCTTCGGCATAAAAGATCGTCAGTCGCACAAAAGACTGTTGAAGTGGGGGGAGAGTCGTAGCGGACGAATCGGAATTATGCAGACTGTGGTTTCAAGGAGCCGGAGACCATCCGTTGCAGCTCTAGGCGTAACTCTTCAATCCGCTTTTTCCTGCGGCCATATTTCAGTAGGTCAGCGCTGCTCAACTGATCCATTTTGCCGAGCACCCATAGCGTGAGCTGCCGTCTGTACAGCCGAATGAGTTCGTCTGCTATTTGATGGAGGCGATCCATAGCTACATACGATGCCGAGTAGTGAGCTGGCTATGTTGAAGAACACGTCTTTTTTTCGGCTTCTACTCTAGAGTGCTGCCCACATCCGAAGAGTGCTGCCCACATCCGACCACTGCTCATTCTGGAGGGTAACCAGTTGCAAAGACACTGTATTACTGCAAATAGGGCCTCTCGCTGGAATCTAATCAATAGGGGTGCCCGGAATTAGGCGAGACTCGGGCCGTCAGTAAACTTTTTTGGTTTGCTCCTGCGGCCTGCCGCCCGCGGCGCGCAGAACTGCTGCAGAAACCCGCCGATTCTGCCACTCGGCTGCTTCCGTCAACAAACGAGAATGTCATAGGGCCCATTGTTTTTGGGGCGAAGCGCACAGTAAGGCGGGAGAGGTTAAAAGGCAGGCAAACACGGTCGCGCGGAGTCCATCCAACCGGCTGACGCGAGCCGCGCCCGGTGCCAGGAGGAAGATTCTTAGGCGTTGGAAGTTCGTCACACACGCTGACGACTCCTGGTCAGCCTAAGGCGTACCCTATTGGAAGCTTGCTCCTGGTTGGCAGGGAGGAAGTGGAACGAGCGGGAAAGTACCCGGAGCAGGACGTCCGAATCCCCGTCGGTCAAATTAGCTCCGGCCAAAAAGTCCGCGCAAATCATCTCCAGACGGTAGCCGCGAGACTTATCGCTGCCGAGCATCAAGGCTGCCGTTTCGACTGCCTGCTCGATGACCGGAATTCTTAGAGAGCTTGAAATAGATAATCTCCCAAGAATCGTTCAAAGTATCAGTGAGCAGATCCAGTGAGACGACAGCGATGGAAGCAGACTCCACTCAGGCTCGATGGTGAGCAATACCGCGAGTTACATACCCGAGTCCTACGACGAGATGGGTGGCGTTGCCAACTGGATGTTGACCATCGGTCTCGCGTCCTGTTAGTTCCTTCTCGACCTCCCGTCGGAATTGTTCCTTCGGTGCCTCGCGAGCTGATTGTCGCGGAACTCTAAAACATCCTCTCAAAAGTCCCTTACCGCGAAGGCGAAGGGCCGCGTTTGTGCGTTTCTCATCCCGGTCCAGTAGCTCCCGCAATCTTGCGGTTTGATTCTTTGTCATCCAAAGCGATTTAGGATAAAGCATCGGTTAGCGGGAGCTCTCCGATCAGATTCACAGCTCGCGTAAGAGGGGCAGTTGGAGGAAACATAGTTGTACCAAATGCGCTTCCGTCTTCACCGCTCCACTGTGGAACTCATCAGGATCTGTAATCCTTGAGACCGCGACCGCCTGCAATCTACCATGTTCGCAGGCCGCGCAACGATTTACACGGAAACGTCCGCCAGTACTGCTGTTCACTCTGGTGTCGACGAATGTGGAGTACAGCTCTGCAACGCGGGTAGCGACAGCAAGCAATTAGAAGAGCTGACGAGTTCCAACCCCGGCGGCAACGATTCCCCGAAGTTGCGGACGGCGTCTGCCCGGTCAGGTGGGATGTAGGTTGATACAAGCTGAATAGTGTCTTCGGCAATACCCGCCGCCATCATCCGAGAGATCGCCTGCTCGCGAACTGCATTCTCGATATCACGTGTGGCATTTCCAGTGTGCCGTGCCACCATCACGATGGCGGAAGCGGTCGCCGACGAAAACGGGGACAACCGCAGCAGTGCTAAGACCCACTGGCTGGCTGTTTCCGCCGCTACTACTGAATGCAGCGGCCCGTAAATCGGAATGCGCGCGCCTAGCCGGCCGAGCGACCACAACCGAATGGCATCTTCAGGTTCTCCTCTGATTTTCACCAGCAGTTCGCTTCCTAAAGAAGCGCGGGTGTGGCCGGGCAGGTGTTCAAGACTGGCAATGAGGCGCCAGGTGTCGAATTCGAGTTGCCGGTTGACCCGAACTCTCTTTTTGGTGCTGCCGCGGGTGCCCCTGCCCAACAGCGGCGCATGGTTGCGATAAAGCGCCTGCTGCTGACTCGCATTAAGGCCGCCGGCGATCCGGCGCATCAGCACGAGCGTTTCGACCTGACAGGGTAAGTCGTCCTCAAACACAGGCGCAGAGGCAATTCTCTGCAGATGGCTGACGCGCACGTCATCATCCGGGGCGCCAAAGCCCGGACGCAGGCAGAAGCCGGCCAGGTTGAGCCAGCGCACCTCGTGGTGCGGCGACCGGCCGCGTCCGGCTGCAACTTCGATGAGGACGTCGGCAAAGCGGCGAATGGCCACTATCGGCCACGAGTCTCGCCTGGCGCCGAGAGCTGATTCCATCTGGATGACGACGTGGTCGGGCGAGAAAGTGTTCCCGTCAGCGTGATCGCCAAAAACCCACCGGATGAGCTGCGCGGCGGATTCGATGGAGGCGTTGGAAGTCGCGGTCGCCGCTGGAGGGCTGACGATGGTTGCAGGTTGTGTGCCCTCGAGTTGTTCTTGTTCTCCGCCGCGCAGTTCGAATTGCAAGCGCCAGCGATGGGGGGTGTCGCGCGATTCGCACCAGAGCTCGAGAGTGCCGACTTCGGTGAAACTGGCTCTGAGCCGCACCGTCAGGTGAGTGTCCCGCACTTTCCGTCCATAACGCAGCACAGTGACCAGGGGAGCGTGGCGGTGCACGCTCGCTTCGTCTAAAACCACGATCGCACCATGCGCGTCATACCGCAGGCGTGAACTGTACAGGGTGAACGAAACTGGGCGATTGGCCAGCACGGAGAATTCGCGATTGAGCAGCGGAAGCGTGGCCCCCTCGTCCACCCCGGCGGGCAAAACGCAAATGCCCTGCAGACCGTCTGCCGAGCGTACGCCGATGTAGTAGGTGCGCGCGCTGCCAGCCCGGATGCGAAGGCCAGCGCCACGGCGTACACGGCCGTAGTAGGCAGCGCCGCGGGCCACGGCACTTTCCACGGCTGCGTTGTCGAGGATTTTTGGCCGCCGGCCCTCACCCAACCATGCCGAGATCGCCTCGGTGATCCGCTTGCGAGTGACCGCCGGCGCACAGAAGCCGCCATTAAAGAGCACGGCATCGGGTCGAGCCAGCCGCAGATTTGGCGATGATCCGTTCATGGCCGCCGCCCCTTGTATTAGAAAAGCTGCAAGGTGTCTGGTGATGGCGGCATCCGCGGCATAGGGCAAGCCGAGTTCGCGCAGCCCGGTGGTGCGGCCGTGCACCGGCATCTCATCAGGCGCGGTGATCGGAAGGAATCCGTCAGTCAGCGTTCGTAGGACCTCCTCGCGGGTCAAGTCAACACTGATCGCCCGTCCGACCACAGCCTGGCCGCTGCCCAATATCGTGACCGGCACGCGGTCGAGGGACACATTACTCAGAAGCCGTTCCTTGGCGGAACAGCAGGCGAGGCGCAACGCATAACGCTGCCGGAACGTAAGCCTCACGTCTTTGAGCTTTTCTTCCACCACGCGGGCCAGTGCGAGGTCGAGATTGTCGCCGCCAAGCAGAAGGTGCTCGCCGATGGCGGTGCGCTCGAAGTCCAACTCGCCACCGACCGAGCGGGCGCGCACCAGGGTGAAATCGCTGGTGCCACCGCCGATGTCGCAGATCAGAATCAGTTCGCCATCGCGGATAGCGCTGCCATTTGCTTCCGCCTGCAAATCACGCGCGAGGTCGCCTGCGGGACACGTGGCCGCAATCCATGCGTAAAACGCCGCCAGCGGCTCTTCGAGCAGTGTCACACTCTTGAGTCCGGCGCGGCTAGCGGCTTCGACCGTCAACTCGCGGGCTTCCTGGTCGAATGATGCCGGCACCGTCAGCACGATGTCCTGGCGCTCAAAGCGCACATCGTCGGCGCCGCCTAGTGCTTTGTTCCAGGCGTCGCGCAGATGCATAACGTAGCGCGCCGACGCTTCCACCGGGGAAATCATCGGCTCCGGCGGCTCCGCTTGCCACGGCAGGATTTTGGCTCGACGATCCACCCCTGCGTAGGACAGCCACGACTTCGCCGACGACACCTGCCGGCTTGGCACCAGCGCTCCCTGATCGCGCGCGAGCACGCCGGTGACCATGGGCGGCTCCTCATCCCAGGTAGCGCTCACGACACCGGCCGACAATTCCTCCTCTGTGGGGAAATAAACAAACGACGGAAGTGCAGGCAGCGTCCGAACTTCCCCGTGCGCTACCAACTGCGGCACGGGCAAGATGCGAATATCGGAGTCCGTACCGGTGACTGGGTGGGTGTCAATGTAAGCCACGACCGAGTTCGTCGTGCCCAGATCGATGCCGATGAGATAACGCGAAGGCACCGTCACCTCGCGGTCTTTTCGCGAATGTTCAGCTCCAGCTTCCAACGATGTGTGTCGTCGCGCGAGACGCACCAGACTTCCAGTGTGCCTAGTTCGGTGACGCGCGTCTCGATCCGTACCGGAAGGACCGTGCCCTGCTGACCATCCAGTTTCAGCGTGACCTCCAGAGGGCTGAGTTCCTCTAGCTCGCCGCCCCAGTCCTCCCGCAGACTGCCGATCTGGTCCTGCTTGCGGACGCTAGAACTCAGGAAGCGGAACTCGGCCGGCTCGCCAACAATCAGGCCGAACTCGCGGCCGGGAATCCTGGCCTCCGTGCCCTCCTCCATGCCGAAGGGAACGACGCAGAGTGCCTTCAGCGGCGCTTCCATGCCGGGCACGGCGGGCATGGCGCTTTCAATTCCGATGTAGTAAGTCCGCGAGGCGCCGCTGCGAATGCGGATTCCACGGCCATGGCGTGCCCTGCCGTAGTAAGCTGCGCCGCGTGCCACCGCATGCTCCAGGTCAAGCCCCTCCAACACCTGCTCCGCCCCGAGCGCGTCGAATCCTTCTTGCCGCAACCACCCGTTCATTACCGCGACAACGCGGTTGCGCAGCACCGAGGCCTTCATAACCCCGCCGTTAAAAAGGATGTGCGTCGGGCACGCCAGGCCGTTGCGTCCGCGCCGAATGCCCGCCGCCTCCGGACTCTGGCGAGCTTGTTCCTTCAGGAAACGGGCGAGATGCCTAGTGATAGCCGCATCCGCCGCATACGGCAGGCCCAGTTCTTGGAACCCAACCCGTCGTTGCCGCGCCGGCATCTCGTCGCTTTCGACTTTGGGAAAAAATCCTTCCACGAGAATTCGGTCGAGGTCCTCGCGCGCTAGTTCCGTCTTCATGGTGCCGCCGATGAGCTTTGTCCCCTTACCCAGCAGCGTCACTGGCTGCTTCTGTGTTCTTGGAGACTCGAACAGCCTTTCCTTCGCCGCACGGCATTGATGCCATAGTCCGTGCAGCTGCCAGGTATCGATACGGTGGCCCTCGACTTCGAGCCGCTGTTGCAGCACACGCGCCAGCGCTAGGTCCATATTGTCGCCGCCGAGAAGAATGTGGTCGCCAACGGCAACGCGTTTCAGTGTCAAGTCGCCGCTTTCCTCCGAAACGGTAATGAGGCTGAAATCGGTAGTGCCGCCGCCAACGTCGCACACCAGAACGAGATCGCCAACCTTGATGCGCTTGCGCCAGGCGTCACCCTGACCTTCCAACCACGCGTAAAACGCCGCCTGCGGTTCTTCGAGCAGCGTGACCTGCCCGTATCCAGCCTGGTCGGCGGCGCGGCGCGTCAATTCGCGGGCTTCCTCGTCGAAAGAAGCGGGGACCGTGAGCAGCACGTCCTGCTGCGCGAGCGCGAGTTCCGGTTGTGTCTCGCCGCTATCCCACAACGTCCGCAAGTAGCGCAGCAATTGCGACGACGCTTCGACCGGGGACAGCTTTGGCACCTCTTCGGGCGCCTGCCACGGCAAAATGGGCGAGGTGCGGTTCACAGCCGCGTAGGAAAGCCAGGATTTCGCGGAGGCGACCAGGCGGTTCGGGCTCTCTGCGCCTCGTTTACGCGCCAACTCACCGATAACAAGCTTCGCCTCGGGGTCCCACGGCAGCGCGACGCTACCCTTGGGGAAGTCGAGTTCGCCCGGGATGTAGAGAAAGGATGGCAGCAGCTTGCGTTCCGCGACTTCGTTGGGATTCACGAGCTGCGGAATACTACGGACCTCGATGCGGCTTTCGTCTTCGGCCAGGGCGGCGTCGCAGCGCGCCAGCGCGGAGTTGGTGGTCCCCAGATCAATGCCAACGATGTATTTAGTGGTCAAAAACATCTCCTCTCACAACTTAACGGCCTAGGGAACGCTACGGCACTTCAACCTCGGCTGGGGCCACTACCATCCGGCCGGCGCCCTGTGGCAGAGGCGGCAAATTCACGTCCTTCACCCGCCAGCCTTTGTGACGCAGCACGCCGCGAACCGATCGTTCTCCCCCCACATTGCCAATCAATTTGATGGCAGCTGGATCAAAACCCGTCGGGACGATAACGGGTTGTTCTTCTTCGGAATTCAGAATCGGCTCCAGCTTCACATAGCGGTCGAGCACCTGCCGGCAAGTTTCATGGATGGTGCGGACGGCGGCGCCGAGCTGCACGTCAGGATACGACGAGATATTCTCCGCCAGGAAATCCACGAGCCGCCCATCGCGTTGCAGGAGGGCCAGGATCTGCACCGCGCGATCGAAAGTTTCAGCCGGCGGCTGCTCGAGTTCCTTCAAACGGGAAACCGAAGATGTAGGCGACGCTGGCGAAAGCGGAGACTCAGGTTTTACCAGGTTCCGCGCAATGTCGTCGGGAATGCGGGCGAGGAATAGGATGGAGAAAAAGCATCGAAAGGCAAAAGCAACTCGTTGCCAGAATCCGATCATAGGTACTCCGAATACTACGACACCAAGTAATCACAGGATAATTCACGGTCGTCTACGCCCTGTCGGGTTTTGAGCTGCGCCAGGAGCCCTTTTACCCCCACCTTGGTCGCCGGCACGCGCCAGCTAGCCTCAATTGCGCCCGGGACCTTTAAACACAAAATGGATGAAAATACGCCTAATTCCTGGCTTGTAAGTGCCTGTGTTTACAACACGGAATTAGAGGATATTTGGGAGTCAATCTGCGCTCAAAAGCAAAGGGCCACTCTCTGCCAGAGCAGCCCTATGCTCTTTTGTTTTTCCTTGTTGCCCACAGGCTAGCACAACGTTGCTCCGCGCGGCTTCAAGAGCGAGAATTGTTTCCTACTTCAACCCGTCGACAACGTAGAGGTCTGAGGTGATACGCTGATAGTTGTACACGTAGCTTTTGAGGTCGCGTGAGAAGGTCGGGGAGCCGTTTCCAAAGAGCCCTGTGGGGTCGGCTGGCATCAACGCTTTTAGTAGTTTGCGTTCTTTGGATGTCAAATTGATCACGAAAACGCGAGCAGGAATCTCCCTGCGACCGACCAATAGGGCTTTTCCGTCCGCCGTCCACTGCAACGGTTCTTCGCCAGGCTTAATGTTAGGAACCAGGAAAGACTTGCCTCCTGAAACCATGTAAATCGTAATATGGCCCTCCGGATCACGCGCCGCTACTTGTTTGCCGTCTGGCGAAATGCATTGACGACGCCTTACCATCGCGCCTTCCGGGCCGAGGGCTTCAGGAGCGCCACCTTCGCTGTTCAGTACCCATAGCCCCAATCCGTGTCCCGATTGGCTTCCCACTAGAAGAATGTGTCGATTGTCCGGGAAAAAAAATGCGCGCTGAGCCTGGACGTCGCCGGTGGAGATCGTCGCAGACTCGCCGGCGCCGGTCGGCAACTTTAGCAAAGCCCGCTGGATTTTGACGCTGCGTCCTAAGACCCACTTCCCATCTGGAGACAAGCTGGGTGCAGAACCTTCGCTAAGCCGTATTGCAGGGGAGCCGTCGGTGCCGCGCACATAGATCTCCCCGGTAGCACCGCCCGCTTCGCCTGTTTCATCAAATGAGACCAGTTTGCCGTCATCGGTAAGGTCGCGCGGAACGGTCCAATCATGCCAGCTGAGGTCACGCTCGTTACTCTCGCCTGGCGCAAGTCCTACCATGCCCGCCCGCATGTCATCGCGAGAATAGAGGACACGGCCATCTTTCGAAATGTCATGCAGCGTCAATGTTCCGGTGCCCAAATAGACCAACCTCTCCTTACCCGAAAGACTCACGGCGCGAAGCTCGCGGCTTGATCCCGATGTCGTGGCCGTAAACCACACCTCGTTATCTTTTGTCGGCCACCATGCCAGGCCCTGTGCACTCACGAATTGCCCGGTGAGGGTTTTCTTGTGGCCCGATAGGTCCACGACAGCCACCGCTCCGGAATCATCCCTCTCATATGGATGGTCGATAAAGGCGATTAACTTCCCGTCGTGGGATATTCGTGGATGGCTTACCCAGCCCGCAGTTTCGTAAAGCACCTTTCCCAGCGGAAATTCCAGCCTGCTCTTACCACTGACCCTTCGCACGATGGCGAGAGTCTCGCCGTCCGAGGACCAGTCCGCATATTGGACGCCATCCGCAATTGCACGCGGAGCGCCTCCTCCGAGAGGGGCGCGGCCCAACATCCCTAACGACTCAAAGCCCTCCGCTTGAAAATTGCCAACCACTGCAAGTTCGCCTCTGCTCGAGATTGCGAGGATGCCCGTACCGGACATTCCCAAAGGTCGGGATTCGGTGCTGCCGGCTTGATTTGCGAACAACTCAATTGGGTGGCCATCCCAAGCTCCGCCGTAAACCAGGTTGCCATCCGCAGTGAAACGCGCATCCCAGATCGTCCCCCGACGGAAGGTGATGCGATGTAGTTTGGGGTGAAGTTCGGGAGTTGCCGGTCGCAACCACGCCCCCAGTCCCGCTCCGGCTGCGAACAGCACCAAAACGGTTAACACTGGCCGTATCCAGGGCTTCCGTTTCGGTCCCGTTGGCGCCACCGTCATTCCCGAGATGTGAGACATCGACTC